>Ga0255389_1001_pt1 | contig 26314 bp, 21 predicted proteins | sample ANMaggSeSYBR01E4_FD_182113 | JGI IMG/M metagenome (GOLD analysis project Ga0255389, IMG submission 182113) | Sediment cell enrichment communities from methane seep in Santa Monica Basin, California, United Staets - ANME aggregate JGI... | ecosystem: Environmental > Aquatic > Marine > Cold seeps >...
GCAACTATATCCTTGAGGGATCCCTGGGACATGAATCCTCGGGTTTTCCTCCAGTCATTGAACTGGATCCTTCACTGGTCCTGTTCAGGGAAATCCAGGATGATGAACCGGAAACCGAAGGCTGGCTGAAACTCCTGGGCCTCCTGCAGAATTATTCCATAAACCACATTGAACCCTTGACGGTCAGGGGCCGTGACATCGGATTTCTGGGCCTTGGTAAGCGAAGCAATGGTGATGAATTATCCACACAGGATCTTGATATGGCCATATCAATGGCCGCCTACGCGGCAGTGGCCATTGACAACGCGTCTCTCTACACATCATTAAAAACAAAAGCTGTTGAATTGGCCCACCTTCGCATATACAGTGAAAATGTTATTGAAAGTATCAATCACGGAGTTGCCGTCATCGATCCTGAAGGGATAGTGACTGTCTGGAATAACGCCATGGCCGCTACCACCGATATTTCAAAGGCTGAGGCCACTGGACAGCCTATTTCGTCCCTGCTGCCCGCCCATCTCACCGACTCCGTCCGCAAGCTGCTTGACGGCGAGGACTGGCTGGTAAGCGAACCTCACAGAATATTCAAGTTCCATTTCAAAACCAGCAGCGAAAACAAACCTAAATTGCTTAATATCTCCCTGGCCCCTTTCTTCTCAGAGGAAGATGTTAATACCGGGACACTTTTAGTCTTTGAGGATATCTCCAAGAGAGTCCAGCTGGAAAGCCAGCTGCAGCAGGCAGAAAAACTCAGCTCTATTGGACTTTTCGCCGCCGGACTTGCCCATGAAGTCAATACTCCCCTGGCAGGCATATCTTCCTATGCCCAAATGCTTCTGGATGAGGTCCCGGATGGTGACCCAAAGAGGGAATCACTGCTGAAAATTGAGAAGCAGAGCTTCAGGGCTTCAGAAATAATCAATAACCTGCTGAATTTCGCCAGGTTCTCAGAGAGCGATTTCAAGGAGATTAATATTAACTCCCTGATGTCGGATACTGTATCCCTCCTTGAACACCAGTTGCGCAAAAATGGGATTACTCTGGAGGTGGACCTGGCAAATGAACTCCCTAAAACACTGGGCAACGGAGGAAAACTCCAGCAGGTGTTCATGAACCTGTTCCTGAATGCCAAGGATGCGATGCCAAAAGGCGGGAAGCTCAACCTTCGCAGTTATCAGAAGAATTCCGAGATTGTAATTGAAATAAACGATACTGGCGTCGGCATTTCCAAGGAGGATATAAAGAAAATTTATGACCCGTTTTTTACTACAAAATCTGTGAGAAAAGGGACCGGACTGGGCCTGTCAGTTTCATTCGGCATTATCCAGGAACACTCCGGACGAATCTCAGTAGAAAGCCAGCCGAACAAGGGAACATCCTTTTCGCTTTTCCTCCCCGTCAAGAGGATCAACTGACATTTTCATTCTTGGCAGCGGCTGTTTCCTGAAAAAATTCGGGCTAGAGGGGCCTTGAACACATGCCCCCCCGGATTTATTTATAATGGGCTGGCCTTTTCGGGCAGGAGCTGGTTCCTGCTCAGTGTGAAACAGGGGCTTAAATTTAATACCTTTACCCAACAGCCCAGACAACGGGAGGGTCAGGGATTTATCTCCTTTGGTTGAATATTATGGCTCAAGCATCAATTCTTTTAATAGACGATGAAGAAGTTATCCGGGATGTCATCTCTAAACTCCTGGAAAAAAGAGGCTACCAGGTTTTCTCCGCGGAAGAGAGCGAATCCGGCCTAAGAATTCTGCACGAACAGGCAATAGACCTGGTCCTCCTGGACCTGATGCTCCCTGGCAGGAGCGGGCTTGAATGCCTGAAAGATATTTTTGACATTGCCCCTGAAGTCTCGGTAGTAATGATTTCAGCTTACGCCTCAATTGAAAATGCGGTCCAGGCTACTAAAATGGGTGCCTTCGATTTTGTAACCAAACCATTCAAGAATGAAGAACTGCTTAATGTCATAAAAAACGGCCTGGAAATAAGGTCGCTGGCCCTTGAAAACAAGACCCTGAGAAAATCTTTCCGCGACCGCTACAGCTTCCACAATATCATAGGGAAAAGTGAACCTATGCAAAAGGTTTTTGACCTGATAGGTAATGTGGGTCCGAGTAAAACCACATGCCTGATCACAGGGGAAAGCGGGACCGGAAAGGAACTGGTTGCCAAGGCAATCCACAATTGCAGTCCCAGGGCCGAGGGCCCATATGTAGCTCTGAACAGCGGCGGCATTCCTTCTGAACTAATTGAAAGTGAACTTTTCGGACATATGAAAGGCTCCTTCACTGGAGCCATTTCCAATAAAAAAGGTCTTTTTGAAATCGGGGACGACGGGACAATATTCCTGGATGAAATCAGCACTATCCCTCTGGAGACCCAATCCAAGCTTCTGAGGGTAATCCAGGAAAAAGAAGTCCGCAGAGTTGGGGGCCTCTCCAGCATACAGGTTAATGCCCGAATTGTGGCAGCTACCAATACTGACCTTAAAAAGGAAGTCAGGACCGGGAGATTCAGGGAGGATCTCTTCTACAGGCTTAATGTCATTTCAATTGAGCTCCCCCCGCTCAGGGACAGAAAAGAAGATATCCCGATGCTGGCCGATCATTTCATCTCATTTTTCTGCAAGCAAAACGGAAGGACAAAATATCCCTTAACGCAGGATGCCTTGAAAGCACTCATAGAATGGAACTGGCCGGGTAACGTCAGAGAACTTGAAAATGCCATTGAGAGAGCTGTGGTCCTGGTCCCTGTAGGAGGGCCCATTTCACCGGAATATCTGCCTTCGGAGCTGTTGCAGACCGGAAGAACTTCAGTAAATGTTGACCCTGATGGCTCATCACTTAAGGATCTGGTTCTGGAATTCGAAAAAAACCTGATCCTCACAGCCTTAACGAAATCTGACTGGAACCAGAAAAAAGCAGCTGGGCTGCTGAGGGTTAATCCGACAACCCTAAATGAAAAACTAAAAAGACTTAACATAGTTATCCCCCAGGAATAGACTTACGCTCCCGGACCTGTTTTCTGTTCCGGAAACCTGTCTATCTCCTGATAAAAACTGTAGTTATCAGGCACCGCATCCCCGGATTCTGCTATTATTCACTCTTCCGGTTACTTATTAATTATTTTTTTGAGTACAAAAACCTTCCGCTGTTTTTGAGGCGGCTATTGATATACTGTATTATTGATTTTGGTTTTTGATCTTTACCATGTTACTGAACATCTACTGGACATGTAACATCTGAGAGGTGTGAAGTAATCACATCGTGTAAAGTTACGGATTCCGGGGGTTCGGAATCCAAAAAATATATTATTCGGAGGGCATTATTTTGGTATTAGCATTAGGCGGCCCGGTTTTAGAATATTTCAGCCAGGGCGGTCCACTTATGTGGGCTCTGCTGATTTGTTCAATTGTTGGACTTATTTTTATTATCGAACGTGGAATTGCTTACTACAGGATCAAGGGTGACACCGCCTCCATAGTCGCTGAAGTCCGAGATCTGATGCTGGACAATAAGATTAGACAGGCCGTGGATTTCTGTGAAGATTTTGACCACCCGGTAGCTGTAACTACGAAATCCGGCCTTCTTCGATTCGGGAAATCCCATGAAGTAATTGAAAAGGCAATGGAGAGTGTCGCGCTTCATCAGATTTCAAAGCTGGAAAAGGGATTATGGGTTATTGCAACAATCGCCAATATCGCTCCGCTTTTCGGATTCACGGGAACTGTTACCGGAATGATTTCATCGTTTGAATCTCTGGCCGAAGTCGGACTTGGCAATCCTGAAGCAGTCGCCGGTGGCATATCTGAGGCCCTCATTACTACCGCTACCGGACTGATGATTGCGCTCCCGACCCAGACAGCATACAACTATTTCACTAACAGGGTTTCCCAGTTTGCAATGGATATGGAAATCAGCTCTTCCGTTCTCCTTGAAACCTTTAGTGAAGCAGAGGAAGCAGCGCAGGAGAAATCCCCTGATGCAACTGCGTAGTAAAACAAAAGTACAGAAGACCGTGATCCCGACAGCTTCGATGTCGGATATCGCCTTCTTGCTTATTATCTTCTTCATGCTGACAACGTCCTTTTCACCTGAGCGCACCAGTGTCGAGCTCCCGGAATCAATTGTACGCACAGAGGTAACTGACCAGGCCTCAATAATCGCCATAAAAGAAGACGGAACCATCATGTTCACCAGTGGAGAGGAACCGGCCTACGAACTGACCGGACCCAATGAACTGGCACAGGTAACCGAAGATATTGTGAGACTGGTGGAAAGTAAAGAATTTGTTATAAAGGCAGACCGGAACGTTCCTTACCAGATGGTGGACAGCGTACTGGATGCCCTCCGTTCTAATGGAGCCAGGAATATAGGCCTCCTTACGAGACCTGAACCCAAGACTTCTGCGGCTGTACAATAAGAGAGCAGACATGAAACTAAAACGCCTACAGAAAAACAACGAAATACCGACTTCCTCAATGTCGGATATTGCGTTTCTTCTGATAGTCTTCTTTATGCTGACAGCTGTTTTCACCTCCACCCAGGGATTGAGATTCAAGTACCCGGAAGATGATCCGACCAATACCAATATTCAGCCTGAAGAGGCCGTCCATATCAGGATCAACGGGGAAGGACAGTTTGTCGTGGATAAAGTAGGCATGTCCATGGAAGAGCTTGGCGGTTATATTAAATCCAAGATGGAACAGAACGCCGACAAACCTGTCATTGTCCAGACAATGCCGCAGGTACCTTATTTTGCAATGATTGATGTGTTTGATCTGTTGAAGCAACTGGACGTTCAAAATGTATCAATCCCTACAAAAACTGAAATTGAACGATGGAAACAGTTTGGAGTTTTTTAATGCTTCCCAGGAAACAGAGCTGCTCCCCATTCCTCTTCCTTCTTCTGGCGGCTACTATCCCCTTTACTTCAGCTGTCTATGCCCAGGGAGATTTTCAGAAGGCTGTTTCCCTCTATAAGCAGAAACAATACGAAGGGGCAGCCGCCGAATTCAGCAAGCTTATTGAAGAGGACCCCCTGTACGAAACCGGTTACCGTGTCATTGGGGACTGCTACCTCAAGCTTAAAAAATATACCGATGCCTCTGACGCCTTCGAAAAGGCTGTGGAGCTTGATCCTGATAACTTTGTTTCTGCCCAGGGCCTTGCCATGGCCCGCTACAACTTACAGGATCACGACGGAACAGTTTCCGCCCTCTCCAGAGCAGAAGCCCTGGCCAAATCCCCGCCCCAAAAATATCAGCTGCACCACATAAGGGGATCAGCCTATTACAAAAAGGGTGATTTCCAGGAGGCAGTGTCGGAACTTTCAAAAGCAAGTGATATACAAAGAGGTAATTACACGGACATCCTGCAGCTCGGTATTTCCTATTTCAGGCTGAATAACCTGGAGGATGCCCGGAGATACCTGGAACAGGCCGTAAGCATCAGGCCAGACTCCCGCGAGGCCAATGACTTCCTGGGAAGGATCGCCTTCAGAACCGGTAATACCGCATTGAGGGAAAAAGACTACCCCCAGGCCGCCCGTTTTTTTTCATCATCCGTAAAAAGCAATCCCGAAGACAGTGAAGCCTGGTTCAACCTGGGGCTGGCCTACCTGTTCAGTGATAACCTTATGAAAGCAGAAGAATCCTTCCGTAAAAGCTCCGACCTGCAACCTGGTAGATGGCAGCCTTATGACCGTCTCGGATACATCTTCGAGACCACTGAACGCTATGAACAGTCCCTTGAAAATTACCAGAAGGCTCTGCAGATCAATAACGATACCCAAATAAAGGAGAGCGTGGACAGGATAAGGGAGAGAATAAGGCGCAGGGATGCTGAATAGCCTGTAATCCAGCTCATCCGGCACTTGTCAAAAGCTTTACAGTCCAAAAAAAATTTCCCTTTCTGAGGGCTTAACCCTAACCTTCCCGGCACCCGCACAACTTGACAGGAAACGCCTTTACCATGTACATTTAACGCCCATGACAGTACTTGAAAAAGTTCGCTTACGCGCTAAACAGAATCTGCAAAAAATCGTTTTCCCCGAAGGTGACGATGCAAGAGTTATCCAGGCCTCATTCAAAATTCAAAAAGAAGGCCTGGCAGAACCGGTACTGCTGGGAGACCCTGAAGAAATTGTCAATTATTCGCAAAAAAACGGCCTCGGTTCTCCGACATTCGAGATTATCAATCCTCCAGATTCTCCCCTGCTCGACAGGTTCACTGAAATATTCTTTGAAAGACGCAAACACAAGGGAATTTCGGTTGAATCAGCCAGGGAATATGTAACTGACAGGGCTGCTTTTGGTGCAATGATGCTTACCGCCGATTGTTGCGACGGTTACGTGGCTGGAGCAGTCAGGACTACCGGGGACACGGTCAAAGCGGGAATCTGGTGTGTGGGCCTGCAGCCAGGCATATCTGTTGTATCCAGTTTTTTCCTGATGCTGTTCCCTGATCCCTCGTGGGGAGAAAACGGCGCAATGCTCTACGCGGATTGTGGAGTCGTGCCTGATCCTACCCCGGAACAGCTGGCTGATATAGCAATTTCAACTGCCGCAAACACTAAAATGTATCTGGATACAGCTCCTAAAGTAGCGCTCCTGTCTTTCTCTAGCAAGGGAAGCGCTGAGCACTCCCTTGTCCACAAAGTAAGAAAGGCTTTCTCAGTTCTGAAGGACCGTAATATAGATTTTGAATTTGACGGAGAACTACAGGCCGATGCTGCAATTGTACCGGGTGTCGCTAACAAGAAAGCACCTGGAAGCCCGATCGCGGGCAGAGCCAACACCCTGATTTTTCCCAACCTTGACGCAGGAAACATTGCGTATAAATTGTCACAAAGACTGGCAGGAGCCCGCGCTCTCGGACCAATTCTGCAGGGTTTGGCAAAGCCCCTGAATGACCTGAGCCGGGGCTGTTCTGTCGAGGATATTGTTAACGTAGCCGCCATAACAGCGCTGCAGGCGGCGGAAGGAAAAAAGAAAAATGGATAGAATAGAAGCAATCATAGCAAGAGAGATCATTGATTCCCGCGGAAACCCCACGGTTGAAGCTGAGGTCGTAACAGAATCAGGTTTCCTGGGAAGAGCCGCTGTGCCTTCCGGTGCATCCACCGGAGAACATGAAGCCCTGGAGATGAGAGACCGGGACAACGAGCGGTACTTGGGCAAAGGTGTACTCACCGCGGTTGAAAATATCAATACAAAAATCGGCCCTGAACTTATTGGGGCGCTGATTACGGAACAGATTTCAATTGATGAAGATCTGCTGGAACTTGATGGTACCGCCAGTAAGCAGAATCTGGGTGCCAATGCCATGCTGGCTGTTTCCCTGGCCTGCGCCAGGGCAGGCGCCAACTGCGCGGGACTTCCCCTCTACCAGTACCTGGGCGGCGTCAACGCCTGCACCTTGCCTGTTCCTATGATGAATATCCTGAACGGCGGATCCCATGCCGACAATAATGTTGATTTCCAGGAATTCATGATTATGCCCGTTGGCGCGGATACGTTTGCAGAATCCCTCCGCATGGGTGTGGAAGTCTTCCATAACCTTAAAAAGGTTTTATCCGGCAAGGGGTTGAACACCTCTGTTGGAGATGAAGGTGGCTTTGCCCCGAACCTTAAATCCAATGTGGAAGCAGTTGAAGTAATTCTTGAAGCCATCGAAAAGGCCGGTTACCGGCCTGATGAGGATATTAAACTTGCCCTGGATGTGGCTTCCAGTGAATTCTTCGAAGATGGGACGTATATTTTTAGAAAATCAGGCGGAGAAAAAAAATCTGCGGCAGAAATGGTGGAAATCTATTCAGACTGGATCACAAAATACCCGATCTATTCAATCGAAGACGGGCTTGCTGAAGATGACTGGGATGGATGGAAAATTCTTACCGAAAAACTCGGCGACAAGGTACAGCTGGTCGGAGACGACTTGTTCGTAACCAATCCCGAACGTCTCCTGATAGGAATTGAACAAGGCATCGCCAACTCAATCCTGATTAAGCTTAACCAGATTGGAACGCTGACTGAGACTTTGAGGACTATCGAGATGGCAAAGGTTAACTCCTATACCAACGTTATATCTCATCGATCCGGGGAAACTGAGGACGCATTCATCGCTGACCTGGCAGTCGCCACCAACGCCGGACAGATAAAAACAGGGTCCGCAAGCAGAACTGACCGTATTGCCAAATATAATCAGCTCCTCAGGATTGAAGAGGAACTCTATAGCCAGGCTGAAATGGCTAAACTGAAAAGCTTTTGCTAATTAAAGAACTTCCCGAAAGTAATCAACAGAAAGGCCGGATCCTCCAGAATTCCGGCCTTTCGTTAAGTGTCGTAATTCCTACATGGAACGGCCTGCACCTCCTCAAAAAATATCTTCCTTCGGTAATAAAGGCTGCTGAAGCCTACCATGCGTCTACAGGAGCAGATTATGAAATTCTCATTGTAGATGATGGCAGTACGGACCTGACAGGCCGCTATTTTGAAGATAATCCGGTTGAAAACCTGAGGGTGATTTCCCTCCCGGAAAACAACGGTTTTGCCGTCACCTGCAATGCCGGATTCGGGGAGGCCCATTTTGAGCTGGTAGGGCTATTAAACAACGACGTAGAAATTCACCCCGACTATTTTATCTACCAGTCCCTTCACTTCAGTGATCCCGAGGTCTTTGCCGTCACCGCCAAGGTTTATGATCCCGGCTCAACTGTGTTTAATACCGGAGGCCGCTTCGCCAGGTTCCGGCGGGGTTTCTGGTCAGTATATTTCAACTATGATTCAGTCCCGGGAGCGGATGGTAAAAAATGGGCCGGGGAAAACAGGCTGCTTTCATTTTACGCCATCGGGGGATTTTCCACATACAGGAAAACTGAACTTCTGAAAATTGGCGGGTTCCTGGAGATCCTGTCCCCCTTCCACTGGGAGGATGTTGACCTTTCATACAGGGGGTGGAAAAGGGGACTGAAAGTCACCTATGAACCGAGAAGCCTGGCGTGGCACCAGGCCAGTTCTACTATAAACACCCATTTCAAAACTAAACTCGTGGACAGCCTTTCCTTTAAAAACCGGCTTCTCTTCCATTGGATTAACATCCATTCAAAATCCATGTTAGCCTGTCACTTGATGAGCCTGTCCACTATGTGTATCCTGAAGGCGGTTACCCTGGATTTGTACTTCTTCAGGGCCCTCTGGAAGGCTCTCAGGCAAATTCCGGAAGTCCGGAAACTGAGAAAACTGGAAAGGTTAAAAAGTCGAAGGTCTGATAAGGAAATTATTTCCATCCTGGATGATTTCTACAGATCAGCCCCTATAACGGTATACCTTAGCCGTGAAGAGATTCTGGAAAAACACCAGGACGTAAAATGAAAAAAATTTCAGCTGCGGTAATCGCCCGTGACGAAGAGAAAAAAATCGGGCGCGCCCTTGAAAGCCTGCGCGGAATTGCTGATGAAATAGTTATCGTGGATTCCGGCAGTGCTGACCGAACCCCGGAAATCTGTGCCGCGTACGGGGCCAGGTTTGTCAGGAATGAATGGCAGGGTTACCGCGATCAGAAACAGCTGGCCACCGATCTTGCAGAATTTGAATGGGTCTTAAGCCTGGACGCAGACGAAGAAATTTCCGCTGAGCTGAGGAAAGAAATATTAAAATGGAAAGACGCCCCCGAAGACGGGATAGACGGTTATCAGCTGCCCCGCATGACCAGGCTTATGGGTAAATGGATAAAACATACCACCTGGTATCCGGACTGGCAGCTTCGACTGTTCCGGAAGACTAGCGGAAAGTGGACAGGCCTTAACATTCACGAAAGCTTCAGCTCCGAAGGAGAAACCGCAAAGATGTCCGGACACATACTGCATTACACTTACTCGAGCGTGTCTGAGTACCTGGTTCAGCTTGAAAAATTTTCAGCGCTGGCAGCAGAAGACTACCTTGCCAGGGGAAAGCAGGCCGGGGTTTTAAAGCTGGTATTATCCCCACCTGCGGTTTTTTTGAAAAACTATATCCTTAAAGCCGGATTCCTGGATGGGCGGGCAGGGTTTGTTGTCTCCTGTCTCTCGGCTGTCTCTACTTTCTTTAAATTACTGAAAACTGAAGAACTGAGGAGCAGGAACCAGTAATAAAACAGGAAGTCCTGTAATGATACGCGGCCCGGAAAAATGAATTCCGGGGAAAAGCCAAACCTTGCCGGTAATTTCCGGATATTCTGCTGTTTGGGGTTATAAACTCTCCGGGGAACTTCCCCTTCAGTGGGTAATAGAAACAGTCACGGATTACTAATAATGAAAATACTCTATATCGACACTGAAAATTTCTGGCGGGGCGGCCAGGAACAACTCTTCAGCCTTATTTGCGGAATGAACGAGGCTGGGCACGAAATAATGCTGGCCTCACCCTGCTCTGCTCCACTCAGTGAAAGAGTGTCCCAATTAGGTATCAGGACCATCCATTTCGACCAGGGGATGGAAGTGTCCCCTAAAGCGTTCCTATCCTTATATTCCCTGATGAAAAACAACGAAGTGGATATTGTCCATTTCAATACTCCGCAGCCTGTCCTCCCCGGGGGACTTGCCGCAAAACTGCTCACGCTTACAAAGGGGAAAAGACCGGTAACAGTCTGCTCCCGCCGGGTGAATTTTCCCCTGAAGTTCCGCCTCAGCCGGTGGAAATACAACCACCTGACAGACCGGGTACTGACAGTATCTGAAAGCATCAGGAAAACCCTGCTGAACAATGGAATAAAACCTGATCTCATAGAAACTGTATACGAGGGGATTGATCCTGCCTGGAATGATGCCCAGGAGCCATCAGTTCTCCCATTCTGCAAAGATTCCCTGGTCGTCGGAACTGTCGCCCACCTGAGCCAGGAGAAAGGACATGTTGATATTATCACGGCTGCCTCCCTTATCAGGGACAAGTGCCCTGACGCCTGTTTTGTTTTTGTTGGGGAAGGCCTGATGAGACTGGAGCTGGAGGAACATGCCAGAAACCTGGGAGTCTCTGACATTATGCACTTCACAGGTTTTCGAAAAGACAGTGAATCACTTATGAAAAATTTTGACATTTTCTGTCTCCCTTCCCTGTCAGAAGGCCTTAGCTCAGCTATCATGTCGGCCATGGCCTGCAGCCTGCCGGTAATTTCCACAAATGTCGGAGGCATTCCCGAACTTGTAATTCACGGAAAGACCGGCCTTTTAACTGAGCCTTCTACACCTGATCAGCTGGCTGCCTCCCTGTACAGGCTGTTGGCCTCCCCGGAGGAAAGAATCAGTTTTGGGCGGGAAGGAAGAAAAATTGTGGAGACCCGATTTACGATCAAGCAAAAACTGGAGAAAACCGAATACTACTACAAATTATTGCTGTCCCTTAGAGACTGAATAGGGACGTATACTGTGATCCTGCGCGGAGTAGCAAATGGCAAAAGAAAAAGATTCCCGGCAAGTGCTGGCAAAAAATAAGAAAGCGTTCCATGAATATGAAATCCTTACGCGCTTCGAAGCGGGGATTGTGCTGCAGGGGACAGAGGTCAAATCGGCCAGGGATCACAGGGTTAACCTGAAAGAAAGTTATGCCCGTCTGGATAATCACGAAATCTGGCTGGTTGACTGTCACATAAGCCCATATTCTTGCGGGAATATTCAAAATCACGAACCCCTTCGACCCAGAAAGCTCCTTCTCCACAAAAAGGAGATTGAAAAGCTTGCCGATGAAATCACCAGGGGGGGACTGACTGTAGTCCCCCTCTGCATGTACCTGAAAGCTGGAAAAGTAAAAGTGGAAATAGCCCTGGCAAAAGGCCGTAAACTCTATGATAAAAGAGAAAAGGCCCGCAGAAAAACAATTGACAGGGATATTGAAATTGCCATGAAAACAAAATAAATCCTTAGTTCGGATAAACATTATGAAGATACATATAACTGATTCCGACTGGAAATCCATAGACACAGATCTGTTGATATACCCCGTAAGCGAAACCTCCCCTCCCTCCGCCCAGCCCGGTTCCGGTCCGGATGAGCCCCTGGATGCGCTGGTGGCTGAGCTTATGGGGTCCGGTGAATGGAAGCCGTCGAAAGGAAGTTCAATTATCCTTTTCGCCCCTCGAGGATGCGCCGCCAGGAGGGTTGGCCTGATTGGTCTTGGCAGCAGTAGTTCCCTTGACAGCGGTTCCTTCAGGACTGCCGTAATGAACACTGTCCGATCCCTGCGCTCAGCACCTGTTAAACGGGTAACTGCGGTTATCGGCAATATGTCTGATCAGGAGGAGGCCTGCAGGATGTTATTTGAAGGGATATTCCTGGGTCGTTTTGATCCGGGAGTGTACAAATCTTCAGGAAGCACTGTTGATGATTCCTTTACAATGACCCTGGTTTCTTCACTGGATCAGGAAAAAACCCAACTTATAGAGGAACAGTCAGAGATCCTCTCCGATGCGGTTAACCTGGCAAGAAAACTTTCGAATGAACCCGGTAACCTGCTTTGTCCTGAATCATTCGTAGGGGAAGTTCAAGCCGCGGCCTCTGGAACCGACCTGGGGATTGAGGTTATGGAAGAGAAAGAACTCCGGGAAAAAGGTTTCGGATGCCTGCTTGCCGTGGCGCAGGGAAGCAGCAATAAGCCGCGCCTCTGTATCCTTGAACATAATCCGGATCCGGGGGAGCCTCCGATTATCCTGGTCGGTAAAGGAGTTACTTTTGACAGCGGCGGCATCTCCATTAAACCATCGGCCTCCATGGAGGAGATGCGTGTCGACAAGTCAGGCGCCTGCAGTGTACTGGGTGTTATGCTGGCCATTTCCAGGCTGAAATTACCTTCGAGGGTCATAGGGATAATGCCCCTGGTTGAAAACCTGCCCGGAGGTAATGCCCAGAGGCCGGGAGACGTGGTCACAGCATATAACGGTACTACAGTCGAAATTATTAATACCGATGCTGAAGGCCGGCTTATCCTGGCTGATGCCATGGCCTGGGCCATCGAAAAATACAAGCCCCGCTGCCTGGTTGACATAGCTACCCTGACCGGTGCCTGCGTAGTTGCCCTGGGCCACCACAGGGCAGGTTTGTTTTCCAACGAAAACAATCTTTGCGCCCAACTCCTTGAAGCAGCTGACCGTGGAGGAGAAAAACTGTGGCGAATGCCCCTGGATGATGAGTACAAGGAATCCCTGGAAAGTAAAATCGCGGATATCAAAAACTGCGGAGACAGATGGGGGGGAGCTGTTACAGCAGCAAAATTCCTGGAATCATTTATAGGGGAAACACCCTGGTGCCATATTGATATGGCAGGAACTGATTTCTTCCAGTCCGGAATCAACAAAGGAACCCCGCCGGGCTTTGGAGTAAGAACCCTGGTTGAATTTGTGAAACTCATTGCAGGCAGGGATTCCTGAAGGATTCAAGTCAACCTTCAGGCTGGCCCGCAACAGTTATCAGGTGAGAAACGCGGTGCAGGATCGCCGCCGGCAGCGCCGGATCATTCAGGCGGAAAGCTTGGGTTAAGTTTCCGATCAGCCCTTTTCTCTGTGTTTCACCGGTTCCGATTACTCATCGGGGCGGGGGCGGAACCGGTATCGGAATCGATTATTTTCAACCAATGATCCGTCGACAACGATCACACTTACGAAAACGCCTGCCGCCTGCCGCCTGCCGGATTTCAGGATAACCGAATTCCAGTCTGCAATCTTGTAGACTTTTATCAATAAGAATATAGTTGAGAAAATACATTTTAATATAATCGGGATCTCCACTTGAACGAGGTATATATGTCATATATTCAACCTTTTAAAGGAATCAGGCCAAGACCGGAGTTGGTTAGGAAGGTAGCATCACCCCCCTATGATGTTCTTAACTCCAGAGAGGCAAAAGATCTGGTAAAACAAAATCCACACAGCTATCTGAGAGTTGTTAAAGCTGAAGTCAATTTTGATTTTGATATAAACGCTCACAGTGAAGAGGTTTACCGGAAGGGGGCTGAGGTACTGCAGGGTTTTATCCGGGATGAGGTACTCATTCAGGACCCATCTCCCTGCTTTTACATATACGAAATTACAATGGGCAGCCATAGCCAGCGCGGATTAATGTTTGGCGCCAGTCTCGATGAATATGAAAACGGGCTCATAAAAAAACATGAGTTCACCATGCGGGAAAAGGAAGATGACCGGGCTCATCACGTTGCAGTGCTTAATGCAAATACCGGCCCCGTTATGCTTTCATACCATGCAGACAAAGATATTGATGAGCATCTCGGAATAATATGTGCCTCAACTGAGCCGACATATGACCTTACTGCGGATGACGGTATAAAACATGTCCTGTGGGTTGTCTCAAATCCAGAGGATATGGAACGTATCCAGAAAAATTTCAGAAATCTTGAAGCAATGTATGTAGCTGACGGGCATCACCGCAGTGCAGCAGCATTTCGTGTGAGAAGTGCAAAAAGGGAAAAAAATTCTTCCCATACCGGAGATGAATTGTATAACTATTTTCTCGCTGTGGCATTCCCCGGCAACCAGCAGCAGACCCTGGGTTATTTCCGGACAGTGAAGGATCTGGCCGGCCTCTCCCCTGAAAAATTTATGAATAAAATATCCCTTAACTTCGAGGTTTCAGAAACAACTGACCCTACACCTGAAAAACCACGCCACTTTACCATGTATCTGGATGGAAAGTGGTATAGCCTGTTGGCAAAAGAGGGGTCGTTTCCAGCCGGGGACCCGGTATTGAGCCTCGATGTTTCCATCCTCCATAAGAATCTTCTGGAACCTGTATTGAATCTTTTTGATATCAGGACAAATGACAGAATAGATTTTATCGGCGGTATACGCGGAACCGGGGAACTTGAAAAAAGATGCAATGAAGATATGCGCGTTGCTTTTGCTCTTTATCCAACAAGCATTAATGAGCTGATGACGGTCGCGGACAGTGGTGAAGTAATGCCGGCAAAATCAACGTGGTTTGAACCAAAGCTTCGCTCAGGAATTGTGACCCGGAGCCTGTGACCCGCAGACTTTATAGGCAGGGAATAAATACTTTCAGAACGGCAGAGACCGGAATATGTAAACAAGAACTAGTTTTTTTCACCAGGAGGTCAGCATGTCAAAAACAGTTTTAGTTGCAACTGAAAAACCATTCGCGCCCGCATCAGTTAAGAAGATATCAGAAATTTGCAATAAAGCCGGTTACAGGCTAAAACTCTTAGAAAAATATACCGGTAAAACTGCTCTGTTGCAGGCGATAAAAAAAGTTGATGCCTTAATTATCAGGAGTGACAAAGTATCTGAAGATGTACTGGCTGCCGCAAAAAACCTTAAAGTAGTCGTCAGGGCCGGTTCCGGGTATGACAATGTGGACTGTGTAGCAGCCGCAGAAAAGAATATAGTTGTGATGAACACTCCAGGCCAGAATTCAAATGCAGTAGCAGAGCTTGCGTTTGGTTTGATGGTCACTCTCGCCAGGAGACAGTACCAGGGGATAGCCGGCACTGAGCTGAGACGCAAAAGAATCGGCATTCACGGTTATGGCAACATAGGTAAATACATAGCAAAAATTGCCAGTGGTTTCGGCATGCAGATTGAGGCATACGGACGTTCACTTACCCCGGGGCAGACTCTTGCAGATGGTGCTGTTGCATCTCAGAGTGTCGAGGGCCTATACCGTAATTGTGATTACATCTCTCTGAACCTTCCCCTGGATAATACGACTCAAAGACTGATTACGTTTGATTTGCTGTCAAAAACAAAAAAAGGCGCCGCATTAATCAATACTGCCAGGAAAGAAATTATTGATGAAGACGGGCTTTTAGAAATGATGGGGAAACGTCCGGATTTCCTCTATGCTTCAGATCTGACACCAGACTGCAAAAATGAAATAAAAGAAAAATATCCCGGGAGATGTTTTTTTACCTTAAAAAAAATGGGCGCCCAGACCTCAGAAGCTAATATCAATGCAGGGATTGCCGCTATTAAACAAATCATTAATTTCTTTGAGGGAGGGGATACAGCCTTTCAGGTGAACTAATCCACAACAGATTTATCTAACCGGCTCGGTATTAACCCTTTTCTTCTGACTTCTTCAGTTCCTCGACTTCCTTAACCAGCTTCTTTACCACCTTATTCACTTCCGGAAATTTATGCATCAGCAGGTAGTTCTTTTTCCACAGCCCGGAATCCATTTCCGGTGTGCCTGACAGCACAGAGTTATCCTTAACCGACCGGGCCACTCCAGTCTGTGCGGTAAAAATCGATCCGTCGCCTATAGTGATGTGTCCGGCTATGCCGACCTGCCCGGCGAGTACATTATAACTGCCCATTTTGACGCTTCCTGCCACCCCTGTCTGGGCGGCAAGGACATTATGTTCTCCCACAGTAGCGCCATGGCCAATCTGTACCAGGTTATCAAGTTTGGTTCCCTTCCCTATCCGGCTCTCTCCAAAGGTGGAGCGGTCAACGCAGCTGTTGGCACCGATTTCAACATCATCCTCCAGAACCACTATCCCGGACTGAACTATCTTGTAATAACTCTTATCCGCCCTGGGGGCAAAACCAAATCCGTCGGCTCCGATCACCGCACCATTCTGGAGGATCACCCGGTTACCAATGAGGCAATACTCCCTGACAACAGAGTTGGAATGGGCGATGAAATCATCACCTATGACCGCTCCCGGGTAAATAGTCACATTCGGGTAGATAACGGCCCGTTCGCCGATAACCGCACCATCACCAATTGTCACATGGGCCCCGACCGAACATTCTCCACCGATCTGAGCTGAATCTGCAATCCAGGCAGTCGGATGGATACCACGCACAGCCTGGGGAGGCAAATAAAACAGCTCAACAGCCCGGGCAAATGAAAGATAGGGATTTTCAGATACCAGGGAGGGCATGGATACCTCAGGCGCCTCCGGAGACAGGATAACAGCACCGGCTTTGCTGTCCCTGAGCCTGGTTACGTATCTGGGGTTTGATAAAAAGCTGAGTTCATCCGGTCCGGCTGATTCAAGACCGGCAAGCCCGTTTATAAGGACATCACCTGGGCCCCTGAGCTGCAGTTCCAGTTTTTCGGCAATTTCTTTTAATAACATGGCAAGTTTCCTTTTTATTCATAAAATGATAACTTAAACCGGTCATTTGTTCAGAGAGATTTTCTTCCTGCCGGGTTTAAATTTATATTAATAATCATGTCAAAAGGTAAAAAAGCCGCCAGAGCCGCTGGGAAAGTCAGTGTAGCAGTGATGGCCAGCAGGGTTTTAGGGCTGGTCAGGGACCAGTTTTTTGCCGGGCTGTTCGGGGCCGGACTCTACAACGATGCCTGGCTGGTAGCTTTACGTATACCCAACATGCTGCGGGACCTGTTCGCTGAAGGTGCCCTTAGCGCAGCTTTTGTCCCCACCTTCACAAAATTCCTGAAGAGCGAAGGTCGGAAAGAAGCCTTTTACCTGGCTAACCTGGTCACGGGAAGCCTTATGGTCCTGCTTGGCATCTTTACACTTTGCCTCTTCTTTTTCTCCGACTTTTTTGTCAGCCTGCTTGCTGCCGGATTCTCCGGCGTGGAAGGCAAGGTGGAAGTCACCTCCACTCTCCTGAAAATTGTATCCCCCTTCCTGATGCTGCTGGCACTGGCTTCGGTTGCGGCAGGGATGCTCAATACGCTTGACCATTTTTTTATTCCCGCCCTGGCACCGGCCATCTATAACGTATCGCTCATCCTGGCTGCCATATTCCTTGTTCCCAGGTTTGAGGATAATGGAATCATACCTATTTACGCGATGGGATGCGGAGCCCTGGTCGGAGGTTTCCTGCAGTATGGAATTCTCCTCTATGTATTGAAAAAAGAGGGCTACAGTCCCCGTTTCAGACTAAGCCTCAATCACCCCGGCATCCGGAAGATAGGCAGACTTATCGGACCAGCCATCATCGGTGTCAGTGCCGTCCAGTTGAGTGTCCTGATCAATACGCAGATAGCATCCTTCCTGGATGAAAATGGTCCGGTCTCCTGGCTTAGCTATGCTTTCCGGATATTCTACCTCCCCATCGGTCTTTTCGGTGTCGCGGTCGGAGTCGTAAACCTGAGGGATGTTTCCGCCCATGCCGTAGCCGGACATTTTGAAGAACTGAAGGAAACGGTTGCCAACTCAGTAAAAATGGTGGGATTCATGGCTATTCCTTCGACCATTGGCCTTCTCTTGCTGGCCAGGCCCATTGTGGATGTGCTCTTTGAAAGAGGCGGATTCACGGCTTTCGATACAGTTTTCACCTCCTATGCTGTAATGGGTTATGCCATAGGGCTGGTTGCATACAGTGCCAATAAAGTATTTGTGCCCACCTATTACGCTCTCGGTGACACAAAAACCCCGGTAAAAATCTCCCTCCTGGCCGTGGCCGGAAATGTTGTGATGTGCATCTTCCTTGTACTGGTCCTGCCCGAGAATATCCGTTTTGTCGGCCTGGCGCTGGCAACTTCCTTTTCAGCTCTCCTGAGCACCGCCCTTCTGGTTTTAGGGCTTATCAGGAAGCTTGGTGGTTTTGCTGAATACCGAATAATGGATACCCTCAACCGGGTTATTTTAATATCCATTGTAATGGGCGTGACAGTCTTTTTCCTGCAGCACTGGTTTGAACAATGGATGGGTGATATGAATCTCATCAGTGAAATCTGGACCCTTGCCGCGGTTGTTGGATCAGGGGCCCTCGTTTACTTCACCGGCGCCTGGCTGTTGCGGATTAAAGAATTCTTTTACCTTCTGCCTAAACGTTAAAAGTTATTGTTCTAACCCGCATTTCTCACCAGCTTGCGTAGCGAGGCGGCGGAAACGCCGGGATTGACAAGGCATGCGACCGAGGCCACCGCAGTCGTACTCTACAGTACGGCGAGGAGGCCGACGGAGCATAACGCAGTCAGGACGGATGTATGCGCCGCCGCAGTAGTTATTAGGTGAGAAATGCGGGCTATATACAGGGTTCAGCACGGTCTCCGGAGCGGGACACCTCTGAAGGCATGTCAAATTTCAACCTCGCCTGAATCAGCCTTTTGAAAGTACCTGACACCTTCCGCTGATAATATGATCCGTAAAGATTCCGGTAACAGTTGCCAGGGATCAAGATGCATGGGATTGAAAATAATGTCTTCAAAAAATCAGGACATCCGGGACCACTCACTGGATGCCTTCCTTGATTTCCTTAGTGTAGAGAGGGGTTTATCCCCTAATACCATTGAAGCGTATTTTCTTGATACCCGTGACTTTCTGCGATTCCTGGCTGACAGGAGATTAAGTCTCGATAAAGTCGACCGGGACCACATTAATGAATTCCTGCAGCACCTCTACACAGATAAATCTCCCAGGTCCGTGAGCAGGAAAATAGTCACCCTGCGTACCTTCTACCGCTTCCTGCTGCAGGATGGATACGTGGACCATGATCCTACCGAGACACTGGAGACCCCAAAGACCTGGCAGACCCTGCCCAAGTACCTGAACCAGGATGAAGTCGAAACTCTGCTGGATCAGCCGAATATGGAGAAAACTTTGGGCCTGCGGGACCGGACCATGCTGGAAGTCCTTTATGCCACCGGTTTAAGGGTAACTGAACTGATCAGCATCAAGCCCGGGGATATTAACCTGAAAGTAGGAGTGATCAGGACCGTCGGCAAGGGGAACAAGGAAAGATTCGTCCCGTTTGGGGATACTGCCAAGAGCTTCATAGAGCGTTACAGGGAGCTGTCCTACCCCATTCTCAAGAAAAAAAATCCCTCTAATCCTTACTTCTTTATTTCACAAAAAGGGACACCGCTCACCAGGCAGCATTTCTGGCTGCTGATAAAAAAATATGGTGAACAGGCAGGGATCAGGACGCCACTCAGTCCTCACGTTCTGAGGCACAGCTTTGCCACCCACCTTCTCGAAAACGGGGCGGACCTGCGTTCAGTCCAGTTGATGCTGGGGCATATCAGCATTTCTACCACACAGATTTATACCCATATCACCCGTGAAAGGCTGAGAAAAATCTATGATGAATTTCATCCGCTCAGCTAGCCCGTTGAGGCTGCCCCGTCCATGAATATGCTGAGCAGGTTAGTCTCATCCTGTCTGGATATTCTGAATCAGTAATAAATAAACCGTGAAAAAAGTGCGCGAAGCCTGCTCAAAAAGTAACAGTTCCCTTGAGTTTGAGATCTGGAACCCGGGAATTCCCACTATCCTCCTCCTTTCATGACTTTAACTCAGGGTTGTTTACTGAGACAATTAGTAATCGTGACTAGAGAAATTAAACACTGGATCTATTATTTCCTGCTCCTGCCCCTTCTTGCGGTGCTTCCTTCAAGACTCTGCGAACTGCTGATCAAAAAAGTGATTATCCGATTTAATTTCAAATACGATCGGCTGACTAAAACACAAGTTGTCCTGGGCAATATTCGGATGGTTTTCCCGGATGACCCTGAACTTGACTGGAAAGTGGAACAGAACCTGGTGTGTGATATTCTGCTGGATGCATCCACCTGGAAGTTCCTGCTTTCCGGTTCCGCTAAAAGAAAAAAATTCATCAAAATTGAAGACAGGGAATACCTGGAGCAGGCCCTGGAAAAAGGCCAGGGAGTCATACTCCTCGGGGGGCATATAGGCTCCTTTATCTCAACCATCCTGGGATTGGGGATTCACGGGATAACGGCCAGCCTCCTGGCTAATGACTCTCCTGTTAACCCCGAATACAGCCAGGCTTGCCGCCTTTTCTCCCGCATAACCCTTAAAACCATAGAAAAACATTGCCGGAGACCTGTTGTCGCCTTCCCCCTGGGAGGAGACAAGGCCCTGGCATCCTCGGCAGCCAGAAAAGTGAAGTCAATCCTGGCAGCTAATGAACCGGTAATTGTGGCCCTGGATGTGCCTCCTTTTTTAACTTCCTCCAGGGAAAAAGTTCGGTTTCTCGACAGGAATTGTGTCATGCCATCAGGTCTCATAAGGATGGCGGAAAATTCCGGATCCTCAATAGTTACATTTTACGCGGCCTGGGAAAATCCCTTCACCCAGGAATGCACTCTTAAATTCCAGGAGCCTTTTTCTCTTACATCCGGCACCATTGAAAATATGCAGAGGTGTACAGAAGCCATTGATAAAATAGTCAGGAAGCATCCTGAGCAATGGGCTCAATGGGAGGCTTTTCAACACTTCCTCGATAATAATCCAGGAGCATGAACCCCAGGCAATATTGCGGATATTCAATGGCACAGCCTTTTGCGCCGGTTATTTATATTCCAGTTATGCGAAAGTTAGGCAACAGTTAGAAATCATATGCTTTCATTTTTCAAAAAAAGAAAAAAAACGTCCCTCCGGAAGGGTTCCCTTTCCTTTAATATTGAGCCGTCTTTCCGCTGTAACCTGAAATGCACAACATGTCCCCGAAACTCTACTGAAGGTGATCAGTTTGACATGGCACCGGAAATCTTCTCCAGAATCTGTGAGGAAATGGACTGCGCCCGGTCCGTGGATTTCACGGGTTGGGGGGAGCCGCTCCTGCACCCCGACATAACCTTAATGATTAGGAAGGCAAAAGAAAAAGGCCTGTCAGTATCAATGAACTCCAACGGGACACTGCTCTCCGAAAAAATGACTTCTGATCTGATCACCGCCGGCCTGGACAAAATAGCAGTCTCAGTCGATGGAATGACTCCTGAGACTTACGAACCTATTCGCAAAGGTGCGGTCTACAGTAAAGTCTGTGAGAACATAAAAGCCGCTGTTTCCCTGGTTAATAAAAAATCCTCCTCTTTGGAAATAAGCATTGCTTTCACCATACAGAAGCAAAACCTGACTGACCTGAAATTAGTCGTACCCTGGATGAAAAAACACGGGGTGGGAATACTGCACCTTAAGCACCTCAATGTCCTGTCCAGTGCCTTTGACTGGAACAGCAGCCTGCTCAGCCACGCTTTTGGTCCGGATTCAGACCCCATCCAGTTGAAAAAAATTGAAGCTGATATCAGAAAAGTGCAAGATGAAGCAGATAAAGCCGGTCTCTCTTTTGATTTCTATTCCCAGCTGCCAATGGATGACAAGCTGCAGACTCAGGTCTGCATCGCAGCGCCCCTTGATTCTGTTTACTTCTCGTTTGATGGGAAGGTTTCGCCCTGCTGTCACCTGGGACACAAGGTGAGCAGGTACTTCCAGAATAGCTGCCATGCTCCTGATCACTTTGTTGCGGGGGACATAATGCAGACATCACTGCAGAATATCTGGAATTCCCAGGGAGTCCGGGATTTTCACAGCAAATTCCGGCAGGGATCCAGTCCCTCCCAGTGTAAAACCTGCTACCTGCTATACGGCAAATAAGCCGGGACCATCCAACATATTTCTCCAGCTAACCTAGCGGGGCGCTGGAGACGCCGGTCTGATAAGGCTTATCAAGAACACTGCGAACGAAACCCCCGCAGTCGTACTGGCACTGTACGAAGGTTCCTCCATTCATCAGAAACAGGTATCAAACCGGATCAACGTGGATAAATGCCCGGCTCACATCTTCCAGGTTTTCCACAGCTTGCTGCACCTCAGTGCCAATATCATGGGCCCGGGAAAACCTCAGTTTTCCGTCCAGCGCTACATGGATTTCAATATGTACCGCATTGCCTACGTAATGGGCAAGGATCTCATTAATTCCTCTCACACCCTCGACCTTCATCACTTTCGCGGAAATATCCCGGATCATCTCCTCCGAAGGTGCTTTTCCGACGAGAAAATCTACATTTTCCCTTCCCAGGGTAAAAGCGGAATAAAAAATAAACCCCGAGATAATAATGGCTGCAACCCCTTCCAGCCACAGGACTTCCATCCAGGTTCCCAACACACCAATCAGGGCAATGCTGGAAATCAGCACGTCATTCCTGGAATCCACTGCTGTGGCCTTTAATCCGGGACTCCTGAACCTCCTGGCAGCAGCAAAAAAATAAAACGCCATGAATAATTTTACAGCAACTGTAACCAGCAGAATCCCTACAACCCAGGGTATGTGTTTTACTTCCCTGTGATTGATTACGGCCATGATTCCGGACCTGAACACCTCGAATCCCAGGATGCCGGTAAAAATTGCCACCACAATGCCAGAAAGAGGTTCTACCCTCCCATGCCCGAAAGGATGATCGGCATCCGCCTGTTTGTTTCCGATCCGAACCGCTATATGAATCCCTACAGAAGCCAGGATATCTGAGAATGAATTCAGGGTATCTGAGATAAGGGCAATACTGCCTGACAAAACGGATACAGCGAGCTTACCGAGAAACAGCAGGGTGTTCAGGATAATTCCCAGCCTGGAGGCTGATTCAGGATGTTTAAGACGGGGATTTCCCCTTCCGGACATCATGTTCAAAAGGTATCAGTTCAAGACAAAAAGGTAAAGGATGAAGGACATCTGAACTAACGCGTTTCTCACCTGATAACTACTGCGACGGCGTATACATTCGTCCTGGCTGGATTACGCTCCGACGGCCTCCTTGACCTACTGTATAAATACGACTGCCGAGGTTTCATTAACGGTCGCGTGCCTTGTCAGAGCCGGCGTCTCCGCCGCCTCGCTAGGTAAGCCGGCGAGAATTGCCGGCTCAAGGGATGAATAATTTCCTGAGCCGGCCGGTTCCAAATCAGCCGGCCGATTCCCGGGTGCGGGGGATTCTTCGTGCCGGCGAGCTCTTTCTTCGCTAAAATAACATCTTCGGGATAAAAAAATGAAAATACTCCTGGTTTCTCCTTTTCATGGCGGCAGTCATCAGGCCTGGGCTGAAGGGCTCAGGGAACACAGCAGTGCGGACATTAGACTGCTGACCCTGCCCGACCGCTTCTGGAAATGGCGTATGCATGGCGGAAGCGTTACCCTGGCCGGTAAATTCAAACATGGCAGCTACATCCCAGATCTGATACTGGCTACGGATATGCTGGATCTTTCAGTATTCCTGGCCCTTACCAGGGAAAAAACATCAGGGATCCCGGCTGTATTGTATTGCCACGAAAATCAACTGACCTATCCAATGCCAGACAACCCCGGAGGCAACAGGAAGCCGGAACTCGTCACAAAAACGGATCAGCATTACCCTTTCATAAACCTCTCCTCTATGCTGGCTGCTGACAGGATAATCTTCAATTCCGGTTTCCATCAGCAGGAATTTCTGGAATCCCTGCCCGGCTACCTCAGGCAGTTTCCTGAATTCAGGCTTCCCGGCGCCAGGAAAGAAATAAGCCGGAAAAGCACTGTAATCTACCCCGGAATTGAAATGCCGCGGGATAATCCTGCTGCAGACAATGAGGAATGTGATACTCCCCTCATTCTATGGAACCAGAGGTGGGAGTATGACAAAAATCCAGGAGAATTTTTCTCATCACTTGTGAAACTGAAAAACGAAGGGCTCAGCTTCAGGCTTGCGGTATGCGGAGAACAGTTTCCCAGCCGGCCTGATGAAATGGCCAGGGCCCTGGATCTCCTGGGCCCTGAACTGATTCACTGCGGATATGCTGACAGGAAAGTTTACCGTAACCTGCTGCAAGAAGCTGACATAGTCCTTTCAACCGCAATACATGAATTTTTTGGGATTTCCATCCTTGAAGCAGTCCTGAACCGGACATTTCCGATTCTTCCGGCCCGCCTCAGTTATCAGGAACTTATCCCCCGGAATTTCCATGAAGACTGCCTATACAGTAACACCGCCGGGATGATGGACCGGCTGATAAAGGCTGTCAAAAACAGATCCCGGGCCGCTGAAATCGCTGACAATCTCTGTCGGGACCTGGAAAACAATTTCAGCTGGGGCCAACTTGTCAAACATTATGATCAGTTGTTTGAAGATGCCGTAAACCATGTTTCATGAGTCGAAACCCGGCTCCATTCGCAGATTAAAACAGCTTTAACTGCCGGTCCTCTTTTTTCTCAGGTTTCTTCTTTCCTTCAGCTTTCAGCTCATTAATCAGCCGGGTTTCAATTGAATCCAGGAAGGGGCTCCTTTTCTGTTCAGATCGTCTTCCCAACAGAAATCTTGTGCCCGCATGGGTCAGGAAGAGATACTGCCTGGCCCTGGTCATTGCAACGTAGAACAGCCTCCGCTCTTCTTCAATATCAACATCTTCCCTGTTAAAAAACGTACAGGGTAATATTCCATCCTCACATCCCGGGATAAAAACACATTCGAATTCCAGGCCCTTGGAAGCGTGAATTGTCATCAGCGCCACACTCTCTGAATAACTCCTGTAGAGGTCTGCATCAGATCCAAGGTCAATAAACCGGTAGAAATCCTCAAAATTACCACCAAAGTCACCTGCAAAATCCAGTAACTGTAAAACTCCCGGATCTTCCAGGCATCCGGGAAGAGCCTGTTTCAGCAAGCCCTTCAGGAAATCTCTCAGACTTCCTTCAAATCCGGATAATGGAACTAAATTCTCCCTGACTGACTCATTGATCTCCTTTAACCTCAGCCTGATATATGGATTGTCCGGATTTTTCATAAACCTGAGGAGATCCAGTAATTTGCGCACTGCCGGCGCATCCAGAAAACCGCCTTCCCCGACTCTCTGGTAGGGAACGGCATGATTATTGAAGGCCTCTTCGAAAAGACCCATCTGCCGGCCGGTACGGCAGAGGACCGCGAAATCCGACAGGCTCTTGATAGACTCGGCTTCCTCTCCGGCTGATATCCTGCTGTACATTGAAAACGACCGCAGCCCTCCCACCATTTCCTCAATGGTCCTGGCTATGAACTCCGCTTCGCTCCTGTCGGACGCCTGGACCGAAATCTTCAGCCTGCTTCCCTGTATTAACCCCTGGAGTGGATCATCCCCGGAACCTTCAGGCCTGAGGACCCCTGAAGATGCCTGCAGGATCGTATCAGTACATCGGTAGCTCTGTTTAAGTGAATAAATAGAGGCAGATGGATAGTCTGTCTGAAAAGTCCGCATATAACCGGCATCAGAACCCCTGAATCCATAGATAGCCTGGTCTGGATCACCAATCACGCAGATGGGACTGTCCGGCTCAGGACAAAGGAGGCGCAGCAGTTTGTACTGAGCGCGGTTGATATCCTGAAATTCATCCACCAGAACCCGGTTGAACCTGCCCTGCCAGTAGCCGCGGATCTCAGGATATCCTGCTAAAAGACGTACAGCTTCAGATATCAGGTCATCCAGGTCAAAAAGGTTATTTATCCTAAGCCACTTTTCATAATTCCTGGCTGCTTCCCTTATTTCAGTGTCAACGATTCCCTCGAAATCAATAACCTCATGCTTGAACCGGGATATTGACTCCATGATTTTTTTTACCTGGCTTCTTGTACAGCCCAGAATATCCTG
>Ga0255389_1002_pt1 | contig 24517 bp, 24 predicted proteins | sample ANMaggSeSYBR01E4_FD_182113 | JGI IMG/M metagenome (GOLD analysis project Ga0255389, IMG submission 182113) | Sediment cell enrichment communities from methane seep in Santa Monica Basin, California, United Staets - ANME aggregate JGI... | ecosystem: Environmental > Aquatic > Marine > Cold seeps >...
GAAAATAAAACCCGCGGCAAATGGGCTCCTCCCCTTTACCGGTCAGACCTTACGGTGGTAATCCCGACCTGGAACGGGAAAGACATGCTGCGCAGCTGCCTCCATTCACTGGAAAAGGGTTCACAGAAATGCAACATCCTGGTAGTTGACGACGGATCGACTGACAAAACAGAAGAGATGGTCTGGTGTGAGTTCCCGGAAGCTGGAATAGTCTCAATCCCTGAAAATTCCGGATTCGCAAAGGCGGCAAACCAGGGTCTTATCCGGGTCAAAACCCCTTATGCCGCTCTCCTTAATAATGATACCGAGGTCGACCGCGACTGGGTTGCCAATATCCTTGCGGGGGTTGCCAGATACCCCGGATACGGATTTTTTGCCTCCAGGATTGTCAACTATTACCATCCGGGACTCCTTGACAGCGCCGGTGACGTCTACCTCCGCGACGGGCTGCCCCTGAAAAGAGGAAACGGCCTTCCCAGTGACAGTTTCCCTGAAGACCAGCCGGTCCTGGCTGCTTCTGCCGGGGCATCTGTTTACCGTACGGAGGCACTTCACAAAACTGGTTTGCTCGATGAATCATTTCATATGTACCTGGAAGACGTTGATCTCAGCCTGAGGCTGCAGTCAGCCGGATTTCCGTGTGTATATCTGGCCGCGGCAATCGTAAAACACAGGGAGGCGGCCTCTGATCCGGACAGAAACAGGAATAAGGAATCGCTGTCCTTTTATTCAAGTGCCAGGGTTTACTGGATTACCAGAAACCGATGGCTTCTCATGGTTACCTGGCAGCCCCTCAGTAACCTTCCCTGGCTGGCATTCGGCTGGCTCAAAAGTTTCTTTTTCCACCTGTTTAAGGCCGGATTTACCAGGGAGTTTCTCAAGGGAATAAAGGATGGGATCGGCAATAGCCCACAGGCATTGAAAAAAAGATCAGGTATCAGGAAAAACAGCCTGGTTCCCTTAAAAAAATTATGCAAACTGTACAGAAAGTAGCAGCAGTCTGTGTCAACTGGAACGGGGAAAATTCTCTCAGGGGCACCCTGGAGTCCCTGCTCGCGTCTGATTACCCCAACCTTGAAATCCTGGTAGTGGACAATGCGTCCTCTGACGGTTCAGCAGAAAACATGCCCGGTGAAACAGGCCTGCTGCGACTTGAAACAAATACCGGATACGGGGAAGCCCTCAACCGGGGAATCAACTTCCTGGAAAAGAAAAACCGGGATTCCCCGGTCCAGTTCTACCTGGCCCTTAACAATGATGTCTGCCTGGAGCCGGACACTATATCAGTATTAGTTGGTTTTGCCGTGGAAAAGGGCCCGGGAATATACGGTCCGGCGGTAGTCCGCATGGATGACCCGGTACGCCTGGAGGCTGCCTGGGGGAAACTAACCTGGTCTCACGTGCTGACCAGGCTGGAAGGTAAGGATGCCCTTGCAGCCTCGCTTCCCTGGAACCTGATCATGGAAAACGTAATTCTGCTGGGAAGCGTTATGCTTATCCATCGCGGTATTTTTGATTCCGGGATCATGTTTGACCCCCTTTACTTCATGTACCATGAAGAAGTTGATTTTATATTCAGGGCCCGTAAGCAGGGATACCCTGCTTACTACTGCCCTTCGGCCAGGGTCCGGCACTATATTGGCCGGGGAACAGAAAAGGATCCCCTTAAAAAAATTTACTGGACAAGAAGAAACAGTATCTATTTCCTGAAAAAACAGGGAGCGGGTATTGGAAAATGGGCAAAGTGCCTCGGAACCATGTTATGCAGTTTCCTCTATACATCCGCCGGCCTGAGGTTCAGGCGGGCTCAGGCCATTGCTGCCGGGGCTTTGGATGGATTAAGGGGAATCAGCGAAAATAATCCGGAGAATCCCAAAAAGTGATTAGAGAAACCAGCTCTCCAAAAGTGGACGTCAGTTTTGTAATACCTTCGTACAACAGCCAGGATACTATAGCTGACGCTATCACCTCCATAGACTCCCAGGCCGGGTCACTGAGCAGGGAGATTGTCGTGATAGATTCATCCTCACACAGGCTGGTAAAAGAAGTGGTGGCCCGCTTCCCGCACGTAAGGTACATACACAATCCTGTCCGGCTGTATCCGGGACAGGCCAGGAACCTCGGGGCAAATATAGTAGAAGGAGAATACCTGGCTTTTATTGACTCAGATGTTACGATTCAGGAGAACTGGCTGGTCAGGCTGTACAGCCGCCTGATTTCAATTCCCGGCCTGAAAGCCGCGGGTGGGATCATATATAATGCCAATCCTGATAAAACCTATTCAACAATCCTTTACTGGATCGAATTCAGCGAATTCCTGCCCGGGTCCGGAAGCGGATTCCGGTCTTTTCTCTCCAGTTCCAACCTGCTTTTCCGGAGAAAGGATTTCCTGGATTCTCCGGGATTTGACCTCTCCTTTGCCATGTCTGAGGATATGCTGCTCTCCCGGTTTTTCTCAGGCAAACTTTATCTGGACAATACAACATCCTCCTGCCACCGGCACCGGACTGAAAGGAAAGACGTTCTGGATCACCTGAAAAATCTGGGTTTCTGGGCGGGAAGACTGCGCCTTGCGGGCAAAGGCAGAGGAGCTTTTCTCTCAAAGGTCAGGTGGCTCTCCCTGATGCTTCCCTTTTACAGGACACTGGTCGTAATTAAAAGGGTGATCAGGGCTGATCCCCGCCAATTCCTTAAAGCGGTTACCTTTTTACCATTGGTTTTCGGGGGGTCGTGTTACTGGGCCGCCGGATTCTACAACGGACTGAAATGTGGGCGAAAACCGACAGCCGACAGCCTGGATAACCAAAAATCCGAGAATAATTAAAGGCCGGATATTCAAAAAACCAGCCCGATTGCGCATTGTCAATCAAAAAATTCAGTCAACCGGAAGCATGAGCCCGCCGAACTGGTATCCCTGCCCCATTGCAGGTTTCAGTTCAAAGGCCTGGGTAAAACCGAGCCCATAAATAGTGTTGCTGTAGGTCCCTGCCAGACAGTCGAATTCCGAAAGAATCCATCCGTATCCAACAAACTCCTCAACCTCATCAGGTTCAACGCCTTGAATAGCAGCCAATATCTCCTGCAGGTTTACCGTATAGGTCTGCCCCGGATCAAGAATTCCATCCGTATTCAGCCCTGCCCCCGGCCAAAGTTCTCCATCCAGCAGGAAGGTGTCCCCACGCGAAGAAAAATTGTATACAGTTCCGTCACGGTCATAAAGGACTATTGCAAAACCGCCGCTGGAAGCTCTGGTAACACCTGATCCCATGTAAGTATCCAGTTTGGAACTGTCAGGGATGGCGCATACATTACTGATGGAAATTGCGCAATTCACGCTCATTCCAGGATCCTCATTGGGAATCACAGCCAGGTAATGTGCAAAAACTGCCCGGTAATAATCCGTTCCATCTTCTTCACTGTAGGTCACAGCTCCCGTGGAGATATTATCCTGGGCAGCAATCCATCCTATTGGTGAAAGAACCGGGAGAAGGATAAAAAACATCGAGATCACTATTATTTTTTTCATTTCGTAAACCTCTAAACGGAAATCTTTGATATAAGGCTATTTCCCCGGTGATCATTTGCATGATATTCCAGTTATTATATTTATATTTCAGGTACTTAAAACTGACCACATAATAAAAGATTCATTTCAAAGCAAATAGTTTCACGCCAATCAGAAACCAAGAAGGATTTTCAGGTTTTCGCCCTCGCTATTTTCAGTTATGGAAGCTGTGGGGCTGCTGTTCCTGAGGCCCAGGCTGCACACAGTGAATAAATAATCATTCATTTTTTTGAGTACAAGCAAACGATCGTCATATTCAACTCCCATGAACTGGGGGCTTGCCGCTTCCGGATCCGGACTGTCGAGTTCTATCATTACCGATGACAGGAAAGTTAACGGCGCCATAAATGAGTAAACACCCGGATAACGAGAGTTGAAAAGTACATTCTGATCCATGGAGTCATTGCCGACATGCAGGTAGCTGGTTTTAAAGGGGGTTAATGAATCGGTCGAGATTAAGGCCGATGGTTCAAACGGCAGCGTAAATTCACGTGAATACCTCAGGGTCTTGTTGTTAATATCATAAATGTAAAGATTCTGGGTGTTTTCAAAGGCAACGACCAGCTCTTTGATCCCGTCTGAATCCCAGTCAAAGAAATCCAGGCCTGACACAGTCCGGTAAGGGAAGGATCCGCTGAAAGCCTCCTGTATCTGGTTCTCCAGTACTCTGGCCCAGCAGGTGACAACATCCCCGTATTCTTCTTTGGTGACAACCAGAAGATCATCACGGCCGTCACTGTTGTAGTCACTGGTCAGGACAATCTCGCCCTGATCAAACTCCACAATAACCCCAGGTGTCATCCCGATACCGCTGTAAAAAAGATCAACCGATGTCCCGTCATCAAGGTAATATCTAAGGTCAGATTCCCCGCAACTCGCTTTCAAAATCCTGAATTCCTGATCCTCCTGGAAACTGCCGATTAATAAGGCATCGTATAGTCTCTCTCCGGGATCAATATTCTGGTCGTCATCCCCCGAACTGCCGCCACCGGTATCGCCGCCGGTATCACCGCCGGCATCACCGCCGGTATCACCGCCGGTATCACCGCCGGTATCGCCGCCGGTATCACTGTCACCAGTGCTGTTTGCCAGGGAACGCAGAAAAGGGTTAATGTATCGGCTGGATTCACTGCCCTGGTAACTCCGGTTTCCGAAGCCGGAGCTAAGGGTCCTCACGGCTTCATCCAGGCTTTCCAGGTCTCTGAGCACAGCTTCCAGCAGATCAGCTGAAACCTTATCACCTTCTCCCTGTGTACCGGCCTCTCCGCTGTCACGGCCTGTACTATTTAAACCTTCGCGGGAAATAATGCCGCGCCTGTCGGCGCTTCCTAATCCGTCAACTGTGCCTCTCCGGGCCATGGCGGTCTGACCGCCCCCGGTTATCCTGCCCCTGCTGGAGGATAAGCTTCCCGACCTGGAAAATCCGGCGCCCGTGCCAAATTCATTTCCCGTACTGCCTCCTCTTGGCAGGGATGCAGCCACAGAATTTCCGGAAGCATTGGGGTCCGGGTTATTTCTTCCAAAAATATCCAGGTCCGACAACTCAAATCCCGGCATAAAAAAGCTGAATGTAGGCAGCGATAACAGAAGGATGATGACCAGAATGTGCCATATCCCTTTCAGCAGCGTTGTAATTCGCTTTATAAAAGACTTCTTCATAATCAGACTGGTTCCTTCTATACCGGCCCAAACCCGGAAGCTGCTTTTCTAAGTCTGCAGATAATCGTAACCATCTCAGCCTGAAGGGTCCGGGAACAAGGCTTTCCAGACGGCTCACCCACTCTCTGTTCTTACCTCTGCAATTAAATTTTCCTGGACCTGAGTATATATTATACCCCTAACAGTTCAATTTTCATTTTAAAATTGAGGCTTCCTTGCCCGGACAGTTAGCTGAGAGCCTCATATAAGCAGGGTTACCCGGCAGCAATATGCACTTCATATTGATCCACACGTCTATCGTCGGTGCTGTCACGTCAATCGTCAATCGTCAATCGTCAATATAAAAGCCATGCCGTACTTTCAGCACTGCCCATCTCTGATCTTATTCCTTACCCGGAGGGGTTCTGCATTCAGTATACTTCCCGGAAAACCTCCCTGATATGCAAATTTCTCAAAATTCTTTTGCAACTTTTTCAGTTTTCAGCCATCTTTTATAGTTGCTTCTGGCAGTAAATGCTGATATCAAGGCTGGAAAGAGTACTCGTTGCGATTAACTGTTGATAGTTGACTATATTCATGACCCTTGAAATCAGTAAGGAACAGTTGGAAAAACTCATAGAAGCAGCCGCTGGAGGTTCAGTTGAAGACTTTCGTGAGCTGTATGAGATTTATTCAGCGTCCGTTTACAAATTCGTTCTCGGAATGGTCGGGATCGAGGCGGAAGCCGAAGATATAACCCAGGAAATCTTTATAAAGGTTTTTTACAAACTGAAAAAATTGAAGGATCCCGGGTATTTTCGGTTCTGGCTTTACCGGATAGCGAGGAATGAAGTATACCAGAGGCACAGGCAGATTCAACGGCGTAGCGAGGTATCAATTGATAATGAAGAAATTGGATATTACGAATTCATTCCGGATGATAAGAATGAGCTTGATCCTGAAAAACAGGTCATATCCAGGGAACTGGATTCGGTTATCCAGAAAGCGGTATTGTCACTGAAACCTAAATACCGGGATGTATTCATCCTTGCGGTGCAGGAAAAAATGAGTTACGAGGAAATAGCAAAAATAGTCGGAAGATCGGTTGTATCGGTGAAAACCGATATTTACCGGGCACGCCAGGCCGTGAAAGAAAAATTAGACAGGTATCTTTACTAAAGAAATAATCAGATGAAGTGTAAAAACTGGAAAATTCAAATCTCTGCATATCTGGATGGAGCTCTGGATAAAGCTGACAGACAGGCTGTGATTCAGCATATTGAATCCTGCCGGGAATGCAGGATTTTCCATGAAAAGCATCTGGCACTCTCATCCCTCTTCAGCGTTCGCGCGGAAGGAAAATCTCCATCTCCCTTCATCTGGAATAAAATTGAACGAAGGATTACATCCGCAAACAGGGAAACTTCCAGGCCGTCGCTCCTGGATCATTTCAGGCTGCCCCGCCTGGCTTACGGAATGGCTTCAGCGATGCTGCTGATTTCACTGGCTGCCCTTGTCCAGTTAAGGAAACCTTCTGTTGAAGATCGCCAGCTTCTGGCTGAAATGGATACCTATACCATGGATGTACAGGGTAATCCATTCTTAAAGAAGGCATCTATTGAAATTGATAATCCTTTTTTCAGATACGAAACAGGGTCGGCAAATCCTTTTAACAGCAATTTAGAGGCAGACAAATGAACAGGAAAAAATTGCATATTCCTTCATTGATTCTTTTTATTTTTACTATCCTGTCTGTCAGCATCTTTGGTGCTCCACTGGGAGATATTCAGACAGATGTCAGCAAACTGCAGTATGCGGCTTCCCAGCATGAAATCATTGCAATTCTGATTGAAGAAGGCGACTGGAACCAGGCGGTAGAAGAATTCTACAAGATTCTGGACCTGGATCTCGGGTTAGAATCTGAAGGAAGCCTGGTAGAGGAAGTTTGGCAGATAACTGAACAACTGCTGGGTGCAAAACAGTACGATTTTTCCCACCAAATTATTGACTCTACTCTGGAAATCTGTAAACTACCAGATAATCGGTTTACATTGCTTATACTAAAGGGTAAAGTTTTTAAGGAGGAGGGGAAATTAAAGGCCGCTCTGGACGCATTCAGGGAAGCGCAGGCTTTACAGGAGTAATTATTGAGATGATTTGAGATATTTGTTGATAATAATTAATGACTTTCTTCAAATGATCTCTTGACCCATTTAAACTTCATTAGTATTATTGGTAGAACAGAAAATGTAGGGAGAATCTGGTATAATCTGATTGTTCAGATTTATAGGAAAAATTTTAAAGTTTAATTTTTATAAAATTTATAGTGAGTACTACTTGTGAAAGGGGTAGAAAACATGAAAAAATCTATATGGCTTTTCCTAATAGGCTTAATCTTTCTGGCACTTACGCTGAACGCAGTAGGTCAGACAGGCGCTGTTACTGTAAGCAGTGCTGTTGCAACAACTTCCCACCAGGCCTTAAAAGCCGCTTATGTTAACACCACGGGCGATGGTTCGGTCTGGACTGGTATAGTCCTCAGCAACAGCTTGCCTGCACTTGGCTTGATTGGCATGCCGGCCGGTTTAGACACCGAAGGCACCGTAACACTTACCTGTTATGGCGCGGCAGATGGTGCCGTGGTTACAGCAGAAACTGATGTTCTGGCTCCCGGCGAATCAGTAATCATGACCTTCGACGAACTTTTTGGAAATACCGAAGAATGGCGTGGTTACTGCTTCGCAGTGGGCAACTTTGACGCCCTCAGTGGACTTGTAATCGTTGGCTATGGAGAGGCCTGGTACGGTTACCAGATGACCACAGAATTCATTGGTGTCCCAATTATGTAAATTCCGGTTTTCAGTATAACCGTATTTTGTTACAGAGAAGAGGCTGCCTTCAGGTGGTCTCTTCCTGTATTTGCGTGAAAAAATCATTTAACACTCCAAATACTCTCACTTAATACCTGAATTCCGGATCGCAAATCATGAAATCCACTGCCTGCATCCTTCTATTATCCCTCCTCTTTACATTGTCTCCGGTATCCGCAGATATAGAAAATCCGCTGAGAGAATCAGTCACTGCCTTCTGGAATGCCACTGCCGGGAGGGATAAAGTGACTGCCATGAAATATGTACACCCGGATGACCTCAATACCTTCCTTAACAAAAAGGCCGTGGTAATCAGAAAATGGGAGATATCTGACATCTCCATCAATCCTGACTCCGACGAAGCTGAAGTCAGGATTGATTACGCCATGGAAACTTACCCTGGAACTGCTTTCAATCTGGTCAAGACCGACACCTGGCAACTGGTTGAAAATGTATGGAAAGTCAGGATTAAAAATCCATCAATCGCAGCAATGGAAGCCTTGTTTGGAAATGCTAAATCACGGGCTGCTGAACCCATGGGAAAATTTCTCAGGATAAGGCCGGACAAGATCAGGTTCTACAAGACAAACAACACCCAGCCCGCTTTTATCTGGATCGAAAACTACCTTGATATTCCCGCCAGGGTGACTGTGCTTGAAGTCGATCAGGACCTGATTGAGATAGCCGAACAGCCGGAACTGATCAATCCGGGAGAAAAAGCCCGTATCAGGCTCCAGTATATCGGGAAGGAAAATGTAAAGGAAAACCAAACCACAGAGGTTCTCCTTGAAATCAAGTCCGGTGAAAATGTTATAAAACGCACTATACCAGCTGTTTACAACTACATAAACCCGGCAATGAGATGGATTCAGCAGCAACAGCAGACAGCCCGTCCCCCTGTATAGTGACGGGCTGTCTGCTGTTTTTAGTCAGAATTCCGGAGTCCTTATTTCCCAGCCGAAGGGCATACTTGTTTCTCACCTGAAACTTAACCCGCACCTTCGCGGGCGTTCAAGGTTTAAGGTTCTCTCTAAATCGGATTTTCCATGGATGTGTCGCCCCTACAGCCCTCCAATTTCCTCAGGCGCACCCCCGTGTTACTCAGGGTTCAGGCTGTTCTCAAAAAACCGTCTCCCGTGTTCTGAGGGGGTTCCTTGGTAATTATGGGCAGAGCAGGTCGGAAAATCCGGCTGGCAAAGTCAGAGGGTGCCGGAAAAACCAGGTCCCGGCACCCTCGAGTTTCAACTCCAAACTACTGAGACTCCCCAGGGTTTTACTGGATCCCCTGAGTAGTGATCCCCGCTTTCCCCTCTTCCTCTCTCATCCGCTGCTCCAGGAGTAACCTTCTTTCCTCATCTTTCCTGTCAATAATCGGATAAGCCAATTTCAAAGCCCGCTTGAACCCCAGCGAAAGTTCAGCCGCGGAAGGAAGTGTCTTAACTACATGAGGGGTTATGAATATTATCATTTCAAAACGGCGGACAGATTCTTCAGTCTTACCGAAAAGAGCGCCCAGGATAGGAATATCTCCCAGGATCGGTACCCTGCTCCGGCTGTTATTGGTCTGATCGCTGATAATTCCACCAAGTCCAACTGTCTGCCCGTCTCCAACAATCAGGGAAGTCTGGATATAGTTACGGTTGATCGTCGGAGTCAGGGCGGCACCTGTAGCATTACTTATCTCAATAACCAGGTCCATGCTGACTATTCCGCTGGCGCTTATCCTGGGAACCAGCTGGAGTGTCGTACCGGTTGACCTATAGGAAATTGAGTTAACAAAATTAGTGCTCCCCGATATGAGAGGGTCCCCGTATGAAGCGGACGTCACAGGGACTTCGGCACCTATGTTTATAGAGGCCATGGTTCCGTCTTTTGCCAGTATCCTGGGAGCTTCCAGCAGTTCCACATCTGTTTTGGCTTTCAGGGCATTGAGAACAACCTGCAGTTCCCTCTCTCCACCAATGGCTATCCTGGTAATGGCAGAAATCGCTCCGTCGGCAATACTGGCGGTTGTTGCCGGGCCAATAGTAGCTCCGTCTACACCAGTGCCCTTTTCCTGCAGGAACGCGCTTATGCCGTAGGAAAGATCATTAGTCAATTCAACCGAAAAAATCTGCGCCTCGATAAAAACCTGCCTGGGAAGAATGTCCAGCTGTTTAATTGTACCGAGCATGAACTGTATGTCAGCTTCGGAGCCCTGGATTATCAGTGAGTTGCTGAATTCATTAACAACCATCTTGACATTTCCAGCCATGATACCCCTGATCTGGGACTGGGAACTCTGTGAAAGCTGCGGGCCAAGCTGTCGACTTCCTCCCATAGCGCCGCTGCTGCCGCCATAACCTCCGTAACCGCTGCTGCCGCCATAACCTCCGTAACCGCTGCTGCCGCCATAACCACCGTAACTGCCGGTGCCGCCATAACCACCGTAACTGCCGGCGCCGTAACTGCCGTAGGTGCTTCCTCCGTAACCACTTGACCCTGTTACAAATCCCGGATTCTGGTAAGCTGTCCCGCCCGGCTGACTCTGTACACCTCCGGTTCCAGTTGCTGTTGTGGATGAGGAATTAGGCATACCGTAGCCATCCCTGTAGAGCTCTGCCAGGATCTGGGCAATCTGGACTGAGGTATTGTTCTCCACATGGTATACATGTGTTTTTATATTGCTCGTGGCCGAAGGAACGACATCCAGTTTATTGATCCAGCTCTTGACTTCCTCAAAAACCTGTCCGGCCCGGGTTACGACCAGTAAACTGTTGAGCCTTTCAATCGCTACAATCCTTACGCCTGCCGCACCTTCCCCGGTAGAAAATATCTTTCCCAGGTCCTCGGCAACAGGTGCTGCCTGATGAAACCTGATAGGAATCAGCTCAACCCTGTTGAACTTGAAATAATTAGTGTCAAGGAGGTCCACCAGTTCCAGGACCTGTTTCACATTGTTCCTGTGATCCGTTATCAGGAGGATGTTTCCAGGCTGAAAATCCACTACCGTAGCTCCGGGAGTCAGAAACACCTGAGCCATCTGCAACATATGCTCAGAAACAATGTAATTCAACGGAATAATGTAGGTAATAACACCCTTTTCCTGGCTTAATTCTGTTCCCGCGACAGGATCGGTCTTCTCCGGCACCGGTGTTTCAGTCTCAGGTTGCACGATGACAGCCTGTTCTTCACCCTCACCTGAGTCGACGACACCTTCCCCGGTGTCTTCAGCCTCCCCTTCACCCTCCGTAAGAGAACTGTTTATTTTGTGGGGGACGGAAGGGCTTTCAGCTATGGGGACAATGGCATACAAGCCGTTGTCCTGCTCTATGATAGCAATGCTGTTCATCATCAGCAGCTGTTCAAGGACTTCAAATAATTTTTCCCTGGGAATCTTGCCATTAGTATATATGCTGACCTCGCCCTGAACTTCAGGATCGATCACGTATGAATATCCTAATTCCTGCATGATTGAATTGATAACCCTGTTGATGGGAACGCTCTCAAACTTAAGTCCGATCCCTGATTCTGTGGACTCCATGCTCTCAGTTACCTGTCTGGCTGAAACAGAGCCTCCACCAACCATTTGGGGCTTTTCCTGGTTCACTGCAGGGGACTGGGCTTCCTGGCCGCCGCTCTGCCTGACAGCAGGCGTTGACCTGACCGTGCGCGTTGCTGCCCCTCCCCCCTGTATTGTGCTTCCCTGTGTGCCTGGAGTCGGTTGAGGAACAGCCGCGGACTGCCCGGTTGTACCGCTTTCCTGGTAAAAAGCAAATCCGGCTCCCTGGGCGACAGTGAGTAAACTGAAAATCAAAATTAAGATGGTGAAAAAATGCTTTCTCATATTTTCTCTTGTCCACATGCAATCATGCTGCTGATATTAAAACGTTATATGTAAATCTAGTCAGGGCTGGATCCCGGTCGACTGGCGGGCAAAGCAGATGGCCTGCTGGAAAACCTTCCGGTCCCTACAGAAGAACTTCCCCTCGCGGCGGGCGGTGAATTCAAGGCACCCAAACCCGAGTCACCTGCACCCGGGACCTCCAGTGTCGTTGTTTCCACTACCGCCTGCCGGCTTCCTATCTTCACTATATTTATGGATGACTTGTTACCCGGGGACGGTTTTCTCGCCGCCTGTCCGTCAGAGTCTGACCCGAAAATATCAATAACTTCAGATAAATCATTCCAGGTCAGCCTCGTTGTAGTATCTGTTATTTCCGCAACTGTCCAACCCTGAATCGTGTCATTAATCCCCACTATCCGGCTTTCACCACTGGTGCTGTTTCTGTTGTTAAAGACTGTAAGCAGTGCCTTTTTGACACCCTGTCTCTCAATCACGCCCTGCATCTCCGGATCCTTTGGGAACTTGGGGGCATCACCTCTTCCCTCTCCTTCCGCAGCAACGGTTTCCGGAGCGCGCCTGTCAGGATGAAAGAGGTCATTTTCCGAGACACTATAAAAATCACCCTGCAGCCTGGAAGTTCCAAGTTCACGGTAATCAGGCAGCCCATTTCCCTCCGCCTGGCCGGATACTCTGGCCACGATCCTCTCCAGCGGCCTGGAATTTTCATAATCCCGCCAGCCTGAATAAAGTTCATAGGCCAAAACGGATATGACACCCAGCAGTATCACATTTATTAATAAAATTCTTCTGACAATCATCTGACTACCTGCCTGATTACTAGGATGCTTTTAACCTTGAGAAAGTCTGATAAACCCGGATATCTGCATTCTCGGAGACAATCTCCTTACAGTATTTCCCCTGCTCAGAGTACTGCTGATATTGAATTCATCCACCCTTAAATATTTTGTATGTGTTGAAACAGCCTGGAGAAAACCTGCTAAATTATCCAGCCCGCCATCAACGGTTATCTCCACTGTGATACTGGCATACCGGTCCTCCGTGACCCTGCCCTGTATCGGGAAACTCCTGGATATTGTTATCTGGCTGAATTCCGCCATTTCCCGGACAATGGTCTCAAGCTGATTCTGGGCCGTAACCTCATCAGACCCATCCAGCAGCTGCCGGTTAAGCCTGGTTATATCCCGGTCTGTCTGGTCTGATCGGTCTTTATACAGCTGCTTGTCGCGGATCACCTGCACCGACTCCGTAAGCAGCTTCCCCTGGCGCGTTAACTGCTCATTAAGTGATGTATAGGAATCAATAAAAGGCAGAATCAGGTAGGTAACCAGAATGATCATGACCGCGGTTATTCCCCCGGCAATCAGGATCCTTCTCTCACGCCTTGATATTTTTTTCATTCCGCGTCCCCTTCTGTCCCTTCAACTGTCGCGGAAAAAGAAAACCTCTCTTTGCCGGCATCCCGGGAGTCGGCCCTGATCCAGTTAATCTTTACCGCATCCAGGTAAGGAGATTCCGCAAGTATAGGTACCAGGCTTGAGGCTCTGCTCCCATTGCCCTGAATTTCAACATCATTGCCGCTGATTTTGAAAGTCCTGAAATAGGAATCCTCCGGCACCCTTTCGGAAAGGTCCTTTAATATGAGAAGAGTTGCCTGGCGGTTAGACATCAGGCTTTTCAGTAATCCCACTTCCTCCTGCTTCACCTGTACCTCTCCTCGAAGCATAAAAACCTCATCCACCTCTATCTGCATCACCTGAATCTGCTGCTCTATCTGCTCCAGCAGTAACTTATCCTGGAAATATCCCTGGGTAGCCCAGCCGATACCAACTGCCAGGAGTAAAAATACCAGCACAGCCGTGGCTGCCAGGCTGGGGGTCCCTCCAATAAGTCTCTTGGCAGGTGGTATCAGGTTAAGGCTCTTTCTGCCGGATTTTTCCAGGCCGGACAGGGCCATGCCGACAGAGGTGATTTTTTCCTCCAGCCCCGGCTTCTTCAGGTTCAGTTCACCAGTATCAATTCCATCGGATAAATACGCTACATCTCCCAGCCGGGATGCCATCTCAGTAAAAAGTTCCTGGGAAACCTCCCCTGTCATGTACACCTTGGATAGCCGGTTGACCTTCCTGCCTATCCTGGATACAAAGGAAGTGGTTTCCGTCATCAGCCAGTCGGGAGTTACTTCCTGTCCCGGCTTAAGGTAGAAACCCTCAGAATAGAATTCCTGCCCATCCAGTACCATTATTGCTTCCGCCCTGTCTCCGGATATCCTGTATATAAGCACTGGCGCCTTTTCAGGAAAACCATCCCTGTGAACAGCAAAAGCGTACATCAGGCCTGTCGATGAGATCCTTACTGAATAAGGATAAAGATGCCAGCTGTTCAGAAGGTTCAGGTAGTAGTCTATCAAAGCCCTGCCTACCATAGAGACTCTCAGCTTAATCCTGCCTGTAGCCTCATTTCTATCAACGACATCGTAATCCAGATAGGATTCCACCTCCTCATTAGGTTCATATTTTCTGAACTGCAGCTGGGCTACCTGGTCCAGATTCTCCTCGACTTCCTGGGGAAGTGTGATGTACCTCAAGATGACATGGTCCCTGGGAATCCCAAGGATTACATTGTCCCGGTTAAAGGAATGCTGGCTGATAAACTGCTGTACCCTTCCATAAAGTTCGGTTTCAGGCATATCAGCATAATTCTTTAAAATCATGCTTCCCTGCACGGAATATCCCTGGTACCTCTTTTTCACAACAGTGAAAAAAAGCTTGTCGTCTACTATTTCAACACCCAGAGCAGAATCAATATTAAACATAAACTGAACTTCTTATATTGTTATTGAATATTATTCTACAAGATAGCTTTGAAAACTGTTCACAATTTCTTATTCTAATCCACATTTCTCACGAGTTTCGACAGCGAGTCAGTGAAGACACAGGCCTGACAAGGCCCATTAAGATCGCTAACTCTAATAAAGCCCCGGCAATTGTCCATCACGGTACGTCGAGGATGCCGAAGAAGCCTAACGCAGTCAGTTCGTGAAAAATGAGGGTTATAGTTCACTATCGGCCTCATTCCAGTATAAAACCCTGTATCCCCTTGGACTCCCCGGATCGACCTGGACCACTGCCCTGATACGGCTTACCACATCAGAATTATCAAGTCTCCCTGCACAATTAAGAGTATATACATTGGACTGAATAATACCCAGATATGAAGAACTTTCTCCCGAGAGACCGGCAATCCCCTGCTCCAGCTGAACCATGTTGGTGAAAGGCGCTTCGCTCCTCATCTGATCTATTACCAGGGCAGCTGAATAATTCAGTCCAGGCAGCGATGCCAGCACCGGAACCGGGGCGGAATTGATATTAATCGCCGCTCCCGATGAAAAAGTCGTAATGTATTTTTTTAGTCCAAAGTACTCAACAGGATCGCCCTCCCGGCTGAGGCCCTTCCTTCCGTAAAAAATTTCCGGTGTGATCCCCTTGATAAGCAGCAGCTCCTCGGGGACAGAGATCGGGCCATTCTTGGTACGATAAGGAGGATTATTCATGAGATAAAAATCCAGTTCAGCCCCAAGCGGCCTGGGCATATCATCAACATCCACCCAATCCAGGATTGAATCAGTGACTTCAGCGGCGGCACCTTCATTCATTCCAACCATTATCAGCAAATTAAAAATCACGAAATCAGGGGCAGCGTTCACATTGATCTTTCCAGACTCATCAATGATCTGAACATCAACCCCACCTCCGGTAAGATTCAGGGATAAGGCCCCTCTCATGACAGGGGGAACAGCTCCACCCGTAAAACCAGAGCCTATCGCGGCATTTCCCGCCAGAGACTGAGTTTTCAGTATCTCGTAAACTGCATATTCCATCCCAGCCCGGGCCATATAATAGGCTTGCTTCTGCTCCACCAGGTAGCGGGCCGCATCCACCTCCGTACGGATAGTAGCCGAAAAAGAAACTGCGAGCAGGCTCATGGCCAGCACTACCCAGAGCACGACAAGAAGCACAGCTCCTCTCTCTTCCCGGTTCTTAAAGCAGTATGTTTTATTCGAATCCCTAGTGTCCATTATCTAATACTTCCCTGTAGCTGAGGATGTTGAGACAATATACTCCTTATAGATCTTCCTGCACCCGTATTTGGCGAATACTCTGCGTTAATTTGTACAAATGTTACAGAATCACCATGCTCAATTCTGACCGCGCTGGGTACGGCCATGGCTTCACTTCCGTTCCAATGCTGATACCAGAAATAATTCTGGCGGACAGGGTCAAAACCATAATAGGAGAACTCCACCCGTTCAACGCCTTCAATAATCGGCAGAGGTTTACCCTGGGGAGATTCGGACATCATCAAAAAACTTTCAAAACCCGTATACGGCAGTTCCATGGCCCCCAGGTATAGATTACCGAATTCATCGCGGGCCAGCCCATACCGGACAATCACCAGGCCCGGACTGTTGATATGTACCAGTGGTACTACAGAAATAAAAGTCATGCTATCAGGCTGTCCATAGAATAATAAGGGCTGCCGAGACCGGTTATCTGAACCGGCTGGGGCGCTCAACTGGATCATCGGGCTGTTGATGCCAGCGTTATTCCCCTGTTCTGAGAGACCCATTCCACCGGCGGGAACCAGGGGATACAGGGAGGCTATCTGCCTCTTCATGTGGTTCTCCAGCGCCCTGCTGATTGCCTCAGCTTCAATGCGCGCCTGCCCCCTGTCATAGCTGTTCAGGGCCATGCGCAAGGAGGAGAAAACCAAAATTGCAAGGAGGCCCATAATTGAAACAGCTACCACTATTTCAAGCAGGGTAAAACCTCTGTATGAGGAATCGTCAGATGTAATACTCTGGCTCTCCCTGTCATTACTGTTTCTGGTCTTCATAAATAAAACCTGATATGGGGTGAACCTGATCTAAGCCTGATCAGGGCATAAAAAGTGGATTAGCCATCCCACCTGACCCCATGGGGCCGATCATAGGGGATACTGTTTTCAGGCAAACCGCTCTGTAGGTCTTGCCCCTGGCATCACCCTTGAAGAAAATATCAACTACCACACCTAAAATCTCAGTCCGCCTCTCGGGTGGCCCAGGAAGAGGCAAACCGTCATCCGGGGGAATCCAAGGGACCACCTGGACCAAAAAACTGAAATCTTCATCAAGCTCACCGGAAAGCTCTACGGGTCCTATGATGGCCTGGTCACTAAGCACTTCATTCATAACATTTTCAGCATGGCTCATGGCCGTCTGGGCCATTGAAATTTTATGAATATTCTTCAATCCGCCACTGAAAATCTGCATGGTCATACTGACGCCAACTCCTAATATGGCCACAGCCACTACGACCTCAAGTAAAGTGAATCCTTTCTTCATAATACGTCCCTGCGGTGAGGACTTGACCGGAAAACAAAACCTCTCATTTCTCAAGGGTCTCCACCACGCTGAATCCGGTTATCGGGTCCACAATAATTCTTACCTGCCTGCCCTGCTCGTTACTTAGATAAAAAACACCTCCGGAACTCCTTCCGGACGGATAAAAACTGACACCTGCCGACATGGTATCTCCCTGTCTTTCAGCACTGACAAATCTCACCCCATCCGGGAGTGAGAATACTTTCATTGCCCTACCGTATTCGTCGGCCATGACATACTCTACAGCTTCACTGGAATACTCGTTCAGGGCAATCATTATCCTGAAAGGGCGCTGTCTGCCAACAGAGTAAGATCTGGCCTGTTTCATTACTGTTGCCATATCCCGGCCGGCAGTTTCCACCTGCAGGCTGGCGAAGGCTCCTGAAAAAGAGGGCAGGACTATAGCTGAAGCAGCCGCTAAAAGCACCACAACAACCATGATTTCCAGTAAGGAAAATCCCCTGTTATTACCAGGATACGATATCGACATTATCTCCTTCACCGCCTTCAACACCATCTGCACCGTAGCATATAATGTCATAATCGCCATTCTGACCCGGACAGCGATACTCATACTCCCGGCCCCAGGGGTCCACGGGTACCCTTCTTTTCTCGAGGTAGGGACCGCTCCAGTTCTGAATCCCGGGACTCTCAACCAGGGCCATCATGCCTTCTGATGTATTGGGATACCGCCCGATGTCAAACCTGAAGAGACTTAAGGCCCCCTCCAGGTTGTTAATCTGGACCCTTGCTATATCAGCCTTCCCCTTGCCAAGCCTGCTCATTACGCTGGGCCCCACAATCGTTGCCAGCAGTCCCAGAATTACGAGGACTACGATTAATTCAATAAGTGAAAACCCTCTGTGTCTATTTTTTTCTGAGTTGAACTTTTTCATCACTTTCCCCTCGAAAACTCCTAAGCACAACCCGAAAATAACTTCCACAAGCGGAATATTTCTCCGGGTACTGCTTCCTGTGTTTCTGCTGAATTATCAATAAATCGAATTAATTTCGCTGCTATCCCTCTAAAATGGTTTTGATCTGAGTCCCACCTGCATGGAAAACCTTCCCGCTTATCAGTTTAACCGGGCCCGGCTCCAGCCTGCTTTACAGTGGGACGTTGTTGATGCTGAATATTGAATAAAGCATGGAGACCACCATCAGTCCTATTACCAGGCCCATGAAAAGTATAATCAGGGGCTCAAACAGGGCCACCAGCCGTTTCACTGAATTCCTCACATTCTTGTCATAGGCTTCAGCCACCTTTATAAGCATCTCATCCAACCGTCCGGTTTCTTCTCCCACTTGCAGCAGATGTATGGAAAAATCCGGAAATACCCTGGTCTCCTGCAGGGGTTTGGCCAGGCCTTCTCCCTTCTTTACGCCCGCAATAACAGAATCCAGGGCCTCTGAAATCACGGTGTTACCCACTACCTCCCTGACAATATTGATCGACTGGAGCATGGGGACAGCACTCCTGAGAAGGGTTCCCAGGGTGCGGCTGAATCTGCTGACCTCAATCTGGGTCATCAGTGATCCGATTAAAGGCATCCCTAACATCGCAGAGTCCAGCTGCTGTCTGCCCGCCTCGGTGTTCAGGTGACGCTTTACCAGCAGGGCAGATCCAATGATGACCAGCAGAATTGCCCACCAGTATCCAACTATCACTCCACTTACCGCCAGCATTATCCTCATGGGGAGCGGAACCGGTGCTCCCGCGTTTTCAAAAATGTCGGCAAACTTCGGGATCACGAAGGTAACCATCACTATTATGGAGGCGCTGCTGACACAACCAAGAATGGCAGGATAGATCATCGAGGATGTGAAATAATTCCTGAGTTCCTCGGCTTCCTCCAAATATTCAATTAACCTGATGAGGATTACGTCCAGGGCTCCACCAATTTCACCGGCTTTTACCATGCTGACATAAAGCTTTGGAAAAACATGCGGATACATCTCCATTGCATCAGAAAGAGATTTTCCACCCTTGATCTCCCTGAGAAGATCCTTGACAATTTCCCTCAGGTATTCATTTTCCGTGAGGCCGCTGAGAATCGTCAGGCTCCTGTCCAAAGGAAGGCCCGCTCCTGTAAGGGTTGCCAGTTCCTGGGTGAAAATAAGAAGGTCGGCCCTGCGGACCCTCTTTCTTTTCCAGGGCAGTGTAAGCTCAGAACTGAATAAGCCCTTATCCTCTGAAGAAATCACCTTGATAGGCAACTGTCCCTGTTCCTGGATCTTTGTGAGGGCTGTTTTCTGGTCAGCAGCTTCCAGAGTTCCCTCTGTCACCCGTCCTTCCGCTGTAACGGCCTTATACTTAAAAAGGGGCATGGATTCCTACTTCTCCCATAAATCAATTATACTTTTCCGGGACAGCCCGGATATTGCTCAAGCTCGCGTAGCGAGGCGGTGAAGGCGCCGGCATAACAAGGCTTGCGACCGTTAATGAAACCCTGGCAGTCGTACTTGTACAGTACGTCGAGAAGGCCGACGGAGTTTAACACAGCCAGGTCGGATGTATCCGCCCCCGCAGTAGTCAACTGGTGCAATCTCCGGGCCGTAACCTTATACATCCTGGGTTACCCTGAGTACTTCAGAAAGAGTTGTCAGGCCTTTTGCTACTTTCATGAAGCCATCATCCCTTAACGTTACCATACCGCTCTCTATAGCCGTTTTCCGCAGCAGATTGGTATCACAGTTTGAAACTGTGAGACGCCTGAGATCATCATTCATGACCATTAACTCATATATCCCCAGCCTTCCCCAGAATCCAGTGTTGCCGCACTCTTTACAGCCCCGGCCCTCATAGGTCTCGCTCCAGAATTCCTTCGGGTATTCGATTTCCTCCAGAAATATCGGATCAATCTCAACCTTCTCCCGGCAGTGCGGACAAATCAGGCGCAACAGCCTCTGGGCAAGAATACCCAGGACAGATGAGGTCAGGAGATAATCCTGGGCTCCCATGTCCACCAGCCGGGCAATCGCGCTGGGGGCATCATTCGTATGCAGGGTGCTGAAAACCAGATGGCCGGTTAATGCGGCCCTGATGCCAATCTCCGCGGTCTCCAGGTCCCTCATCTCTCCAACCATGATGACGTCCGGATCCTGCCTGACGATTGACCTCAATCCAGCGGCAAAAGTGAGTCCTATCTGCGGGTTAACGTGAATCTGGTTAATCCCGGTTATCTGGTATTCCACCGGATCCTCTACTGTAATGATCTTCTTGTCCGGAAGGTTGATCTTTGTCAGGGCGCCATAAAGCGTAGTGGTTTTTCCGCTTCCAGTAGGCCCCGTTACCAGGATAATTCCATGGGGACGCGTGATCAGCCCGTTAAATATGTCCAGCATATCCTTCTCAAAACCCAGCTTCTCCAGTTCATATATCTGGGTGTTGCTCTTATCGAGGATACGCATTACTACACTCTCTCCATACATGGTCGGAAGAGTTGAGACACGCAGGTCTATCTCCTTCCCCAGCACCTTCATCTTGATGCGCCCGTCCTGCGGCAAACGACGTTCAGCAATGTTCAGTTTGGCCATTATCTTGATCCTGGAAATAACTGCGGCCTTCAGTCTTTTCGGCGGGCTTTCCACATCAATCAGGACCCCGTCAACCCGGTAACGGACTTTCAGGGATTTCTCAAAAGGCTCAATGTGGACATCAGAAGCCCGGGATTCAATGGCCCTGGAAATTATCAGGTTGACCAGCCGGATAACCGGGGCTTCAGAGGCCAGGTCCCTCAAATGCTCAATGTCCTCCAGATCGTCTGATAAACCTTCCAGGTCGTCTCCATCCATCCCTTCCACAATCCGGCCCAGGGTTGAGGACTGGTTCCCGTAAAACCTCTCAATCAGATCAAGTATGGCGCTTTCAGTGGCAATTACTGTTTCAACCCTTGTAAAATCCGTAAAAACCCTGATTGCATCCAGGGCAGCCCTGTCCTGAGGATCCGCCATGGCGATGGTAAGTACCTGGTCCCCGTCTATGCCAATCGGAACAACCCGGCATTCACGCATGAAATCTACTGAAAATGCCTTCTCTACTACCGGAACATTGGGGAAATCTTCTGCGTTGACAAAGGGTATATTCAGGTATGAGCTCAAATGCTTCACCAGGTCCAGTTCTGACATCGTTCCCAGATCAACCAGCAGCTTGCCTATTTTTTCATGGGACTGACCCCGAAGGTTCATTACGGTGTTGAGTTCATCATCAGAGATAATCCCCCTCTCCACGAGGTCTTCCCCTAACATCTTCCTGGTCCTAAGTTTTGCTATTTCAATCATAACCTTCAGTATTCCAAGGTGTTAAGCTGCCTGAGGAGATCTTCATCGGTAAGATCCGCCTTTGACATCTCGTTTATTTCTTTTTTGGTTCCACTGACTACAATTATGGTCATTTTACCCGCTGGGTCCCATTCATTGCGGTCCTCAATATGGGCACTTATCGAAACACGCTCATCGTCATCAATCCCCCTTATTGTACCCCCATAATCCACCAATGTCCTAGAAGTAATCTTCTTTACCAGGCCCAGTTTCTCCTCTTTGCTCATACCGGCATTCCGGCTCTTTCCCGGATACCGGGTTTCCCCGTAAATTCCGGGGATACTCCCCCGGTTTATCCTCAGCAGAAAGGAAATGGAAACACCATATCCCTCCAGGTATGAGCCCTGGGGTTCCACACTCAGGGCGAATGGATTATCAAAACTCTGCTTCAGGACTTCGCCCACTATCTTGCTGAACAACGCGGTATCACGCTTTACCTGCTGCAGCTCTTCTCCATTAAGGGGTTCAGCCTGGACAAAACTCCCCTGCAGCAGGAGCGTGGCCAGTAATATTATTTTTAACCACCGCATCAGGATCCCTCCATCACTGGCTAGTCATTTCCCTGGATTGAAACTGGTTCTCTTCCATGACTCTCAGAAATCTCTCCTCCATCTCGGTGAGATCTTCATAGAACACCTCGGTCTGCTGCCGGTCTCGAGAATCAATATCCTCCTTGAGGCTGACAAGGGCCTTCCCAATCACCACCCATCCCTCAGACTGGCGCTCTACCACAACATCATTGACTATCCTGGTCAACTGGCCCTCGGGAATCTCAACCCGCTTCTCCGGAATAAGTCCGACTGCCTGACCAGCCGCAACAGCGCCAACAGCTATTAATAATGTAGCGGCTATCTTCTGCACAGCCCCCCACCAGTTAACCCTGCGGCGGGGAAGATGAATGCCGGCAACTGCCTCCTTTTCAGGGACTTCCTCTTCCTCCGCAACCCAGTCACCCAACATCACCCGGGTTTCTGACAGTTCCTTAAATTCCAGATCACAGCTAGTGCATTCCTTCAAATGGCTGAAAAATCCATACGCTTTTTCCGGATCAACTTCCTCTCCATAAATAATATTCAGCATAATATCAACTGATTCATTGCACTTCATTGGGTCTCCTCCATGAATTTCCGTAAGGTCTTCAACCCCAGGTAAAGACGGGACTTTACCGTTGAAAGGGGCACATCAAGCACTTCCGATATTTCGCGAAAACGGAGTCCCTGGTATTCCCGCATGAGAATAACCTCACGCTGCTCCCCCGGGAGCCTGTAAAAAGCTTCCCCAAGCCTGTTTAATTCTTCCCGTCCAGACAGTATCCGCTCAGGTGTTACGTTATCAACACCCAGATCAGCACCGGTTACTGAGGAGGATTCATCCCGGGATCCGAATGAGACCTCCCTGTCCCTGATCCTGTTACTTTTCCTGAATCCGATACGGCATTCATTCAAGGCAATTCTGTACAGCCAGGCAGAAAAACTTCCTGTATCCTGAAGTTTATCCAGATTTTTATAGGCCTTTATAAAAGTACTCTGTACTACATCCTGGGAATCTTCCCGGTTTCCGTTGTAGCGGAACACAAACCCAAAAATTTTCTTTTCCCAGCGCCGGGCCAGTTCACTGAAGGAACAGTCATCCCCCCGAATCGCCTCAAGCAACAGACTCTCATCAGTTCTATGCATGTTTCTCTTTATCTGTATCTTTTGCCTTGCTCGTTCTTTACTTATCTTGATGCTTTCTTCCCCTGAAAAGTCTAACCATGAATCCTGAATTATTTAAGCTCTGTAAATAAAGTCAGCTATACATTCCGGACTTTTTGTCCCCATTATTACATGACTTTCTTAATCCCCGTTTTAAGCAAAGAAAAATTAATCCTTGATCTGCAGTGACTTACAATGAAAAATCTCTCTGGAACTGAACTTGCTAAAGTATAAGTTTACTAGACGCAAAAAATCAGGACAAGTTCCGAAAAGCTCTGTAGTGGAAGGAAGTGACCATGGGGCGGAGGCAGCCCGAATGAAAAAAGAAAGGAGCGCTCGTAAAACCGGCGCGAAGAATACCAAGAGCAAATTACATTCGGGCTGCTTCCGCCCCATTTCGGATTCAGGCTGGTTTGAAAGGAAATAGAACTTAATTCAAGGCCAGGGTCTTGCTGGTGGTCTCGTGAAAAAACCTCTGTGGATTAAGGGGCTGGTTCCTGAGCCTGACTTCATAGTGCAGGTGCGCTCCGGTAGTCCGGCCGGTTGTTCCAACGTAACCGATAATGTCGTTCTTCTTAACCCTCTGCCCTGGTTTGACGTTGAACCTGTCCAGGTGCCCGTAACGGGTGGACATACCGAACTTGTGCTCAACTGTAATGACTTTCCCGTAGTTGAGTTTCCTTCCGGCATAAACGACCAGGCCATCAGCCGTTGCCACCACCTTTGTCCCTTTAGGTGCGGTAATGTCTATCCCCGGATGAAAAGCACGTTCCTTTGTGAAAGGATCCACCCGGTAGCCGTAACGGTCTGAGGGATATCCCTTCGCCGGTACAATGGATGGAGTCGCCGCAGTGAGCATCTCCATGGTGGTGTAATAATCCTGCAGTTCCCTTAACTCGGTCGCCAGGGTAATGCTCTTGCTGTCCATGGTTTTGAAATGCTTAGTGAAATCGCGGGGACTCAGGCTCAAAACTGGGTTTACATCCTTGACTGGGCCGCCTACGCCCCCTATTGAATCGGTATCCCAGCCTGAAAGAATCCTGAGCTTGTCGGATGTGACCTGCAGGGATGCAATCTGGTCATTCAGCCGTTTTGCACTCAAACGCCATTCCTGTTCTCTTTTCTTGAGAAAATCAACCTCATTCTCCATCCGGGCATAATTGT
>Ga0255389_1003_pt1 | contig 20990 bp, 6 predicted proteins | sample ANMaggSeSYBR01E4_FD_182113 | JGI IMG/M metagenome (GOLD analysis project Ga0255389, IMG submission 182113) | Sediment cell enrichment communities from methane seep in Santa Monica Basin, California, United Staets - ANME aggregate JGI... | ecosystem: Environmental > Aquatic > Marine > Cold seeps >...
ACTTTGCTTTAAAGATAGCCGATTCTAATATTTATAAAAGTGAAGTAGACGTTTTATTGTTACCTCACCATGGCGCAGATAATGGATTTACAACACCTGAATTTCTTAATGACATTAAACCATCAGTAGCTATTTCTTTATCTAATCATGCAAATCAACATGGCCATCCTCATCAAAATGTATTAAATAGACTTAAGAATAGAGATATCCCTTATTATTCAACAAAAGAAGGTGATATAATAATTGAATCAATTCATGATCACGATGAACTTTATGCAGTTTGGAACTATATTGCTAATGGAAGTAAATTAGTTAATAAAATTGCATACTCTACCAAAAGAAAACAAGAAGATGATCATGAATGGATGAGTGGTTTATTTAATGGTTAATTTTATCAAAAAATATAAATGACCAACGAACAAATAAAAAAACTTGAGAAAGAACTGTGGGATGCGGCAGATCAATTAAGAGCGAATTCCAAATTGACAGCTGCTGAATATAAAGACCCGGTTTTGGGTCTTATCTTATTAAGGTATGCGCAGAACCGTTACGAAGAAGCAAAAGTTATTGTTGAGGCCAATATTCCAAAAGGACCTAGAGGAAAAAGGGCAGCCACAAAGGAAGACTACATAGGTGCCGGAGCGATCAAACTTCCTGAACATTCCAAATTTGATTTCCTGGCGAATTTGCCGGAAGCCGAAGATATTTCGGAGGCCGTAAACGAGGCCATGCGTTTAATCGAGGCTGAATATAAAGGGTTGGAGGGAATATTACCCAAAAACTACCAGGAAATGGATTCAGGTTTACTCCGGGGATTAATCAGAGTGTTTAATAAGGATGGGGTTAAAAAAGTTACCGGCGATGTTTTTGGGAGAATATATGAATATTTCCTGATGAAGTTTTCCATGTCGGGAGCAGGTGCCCAGGAAGGTGGCGAATTTTTCACACCTCCATCATTGGTAAAATTGATCGTTAACTTCATTGAACCCGACCATGGTATCATTCACGATCCCGCTTGCGGATCAGGTGGTATGTTTGTGCAAACTGGTTATTTTATCAGGAGTCATACCAATAAATTGGTGAATGAAGCTATAACCGTCTATGGCAATGAGCTGAAGACCAACAATACCAGGTTGGCCAAGATGAACCTTGCCATTCATGGTATTGAAGGGAAGATTATCGAAAGCAATACCTTTTATTCCGACCCGCATAAGCTGGTTGGTAAATGTGATTTTGTCATGGCCAATCCTCCTTTTAATGTAAACAAGATTGACAAGAAAAAGGATTATGTAAAAAAGGATAAAAGGCTTTTTAAAGATGTTGGTATTCCCAAAGCAGACAATGGCAACTATATGTGGATACAGTATTTCAATGCCTATCTGAATGAAAAGGGCAGAGCAGGTTTTGTAATGGCCAGTTCTGCAACCGATGCTGGTAATAGTGAAAAGCTAATCCGTGAAAAGTTAATTGAGACAGGAAATGTAGATGTAATTGTTTCGGTTGGAAATAATTTCTTTTATACCCGTTCGCTTCCTTGTCATTTATGGTTTCTTGACAAGGGAAAACCAACAAAGAATAAAGATAAGATATTGATGATTGATGCACGAAATACCTTTCGTGTTGTTAATTCAACCATTAATGATTTTTCGGAAGGCCAGTTATTAAACCTAACAACTATTGTTCAGCTATACCGCGGAAATACCCAGGCTGTTGATGTAGCAAATACAGAACACCAAAATGCAATAAACGAACTTTTTAATAAGGTAAATGCACATTATAAAACGCTTGCAAAAGAGTTGATGGATTTATCCGGTGAATTAAAGAATAAAGAATTGGCCATATTGGGTAGTATAGAACACAGCAATTTCTCAAACCCTGAGAAAGCTGAAATATTTCTAAATTGTTTTGAGAAACCAGCTCATAAAGTTCTTGATAAAATATCCGCTCTTGAAAAAGAAATCGAAGAAATTTCCGAATTAGTTGAAAAAAAGAAACTGGATAAGAAAACGGCAAGCGCCAAAATGAAACCTTTGAAAGAAAAGCTGAATAAACTGAATAGGCCTCTCAAAGAATACCAAACAAATATTGACGAATACCTGAAAGAAATTAAGCATCGCATAGACGATTGGAAAAAACTTCTGGAATATTTCCCTGATAATAAATACCAGGATATTGAAGGACTTTGTAAAATAACAGGATTAGATGAAATAAAAGAAAACGATTACTCTCTTACACCAGGACGTTATGTTGGTTATAGTATAAAGATTGACGAAAACTTTAATTATAAAAAACGAATGGCAGAAATTCATCATGAACTTTCCGAAATAAATAAAGAAGCCAATGATTTAATGAATCAAATTCAAAATGTAGAATTATAATGGTGGGCTGGGAAGAAATTAAATTAAAGGACATAACGGAAATAATTAACAGAGGAATTACACCAAAGTATGTCAATGAAAATGGATATGTTATTATAAACCAAAAGTGCATTAGAGATAATGTTTTATCCTATGCAGAAGCTCGGCTAACTGATAAGAATAAAAAACTAAGCGAAGCGAAGAAAGTCAAAGTTGGAGATGTTTTAGTGAACTCAACTGGTACAGGAACATTAGGAAGAACGGCTTACGTTAAAGAGATTTCTTCAATTACTACAGTTGATAGCCATGTTACTATTGTGAGAGGTAATACATTGGTTGATAAAAGATTTTTAGCTTTCAATTTAGGATTCCAAGAACCCAAAATAGAACTATATGGTAAGGGTGCAACAAATCAAATAGAACTAAATAGAACTGATCTTGGATTGTTGAAAGTACAGATTCCTTCAATTCCTACTCAAAGTAAAATAGCAAAAATCCTCTCGGCCTACGACGACTTGATAGAAAACAACAAGAGACGCATAAAGTTATTGGAGGAGATGGCACAGATGACCTATGAAGAGTGGTTTGTGCGAATGAAGTTTCCAGGGCATGAAAAAACTTCTTTAAATATAGAAACAGGATTACCAAAGGGATGGAGAAAAGTACAATTGGGTGAAGAAATTAAAGTTGCAAGAGGGAGTTCACCTCGGCCAATAGCTGACCAAATCTATTTTGAGGGAGGGACAATTCCATGGTTAAAAATTGCAGATGCCACTGCATCCCATATTTACATTTATAGGACAAAAGAGTATGTTAATGATTTTGGAGCATCATTTAGCAGAAAACTACCACCTGGCTCTTTAATAGTAGCTGCAAGTGGGACTTTAGGTTTTCCAATGTTCCTAGGAGTTGAAGCTTGCATTCATGATGGTTGGATATATTTTGAAGGAATAAAAGAATCAATGAAAGAGTATTTTTATTTCAGTTTTATCTATTTGAAAAAATACTTTGAATCAATTTCATACGGAGCTGCAATTCAAAATATCAACACAGGAATTGTAAAAGGTTCACCACTAACCTTGCCTTCAACTGAGGTGTTAAACTTATTTCATCAATATGCAAAACTTATTTTTGATAATATTAAAAACCTTCAACTTCAAAATATACATTTAAAGGAAGCTCGAGATATTTTACTTCCCAGGTTAATGACTGGGATGATTGATGTGGAGAAAATAGACCAAAAAATAATTAAAGCATATAAATAATACTTATGGTATTTGAACCTAAAAAGATAACAAAGGAGCATGTTTTAAAAGCCATTGAAAGAATCAATAAAGAGAATATAAGACTCAAAACATCCACAAGATGGTTGGTTCTGATAGATGGTGAACACTATCCTCCAAAAGATATTCTTAGATATGCTCATGAAGAAATGAATGGCGATTTCATTTGGAATTATGGAGGAGGAGAGACAACAAATAAGTATTTAGCTGCAATGGAATTTCCAATTATTGATAAAAGAAAAGGTAAAGATCCAATAGCAGAATTAATAGCCAAATATAAATCGATTATTAAAAATACTCGTTTAGAAGATGAAATCTACAAATGGCAGCTTGCAAAAGAATACCATGGTCGACCTGATATAAATGCTCTTGATTTTACCCAAGAAATTCATTCTATTGATTTTGATAATTTAGTGTATGGTGTAGGGAAAGCTCCTATCCGACAATTGGCTCAGGATAAGCCAGTAGAGTATAAATCTGCATTTAAAATTTTATTAGATGATAAAAAGGATTTACAGGAACGAATCCTTTATTTTAACAATGAAACACTAAAGATGTACAGGGAGTTAGTCCCTGATAAAAAACTATCTCATCATCAGGATGAGCGGACAATGGCCACTTGTCTGGCTTTCTACGATTCGAACCAATATCCATTCTTCATGGATACCTTTTATCAGAAGTATTGCAAGTTAATCGGAGTTAAAGCCCAGCCGAAAAACTACAAATATGTTCATTACAAATTATTATTAGATGAATTGATTGAAGAATATATTATAGATGATCAGGAATTGTTAGAAATAAAATCAGAGATTCTTGATGAATCTTGCTTCGAAGATAAAAACCACTATATCCTGGCCCAGGATATCTTATTTCAGATGATTGGACAAAATAGAGGCTTTGATAAAAAATACTGGCGTATAGGAACCACAGAAGAAGAAGAAAGCAGGTGGCACACTATGCTAGATTCTAAACATGTGTCAATTGGCTGGAGTGATTTAGGGGATTTAAATGAGATTGAACCGGTAAATAAAAATAACATTCTGAAAAGATTTAAATCTCTTGGATACTATAAAAATGATAAGCGTACTTCAAGTAGAAAAGCAGGAGAAATTGTAAATTTTTACAATGAAGTCAATGTCGGAGATGTTGTTGTGGCCCAGGATGGGCAATCAGTTGTTGGAATTGGTATTGTTAAGGAAGGATATCAACATGATGAAAAGTATGCTTTTGCACATTTTAAGCCTACGGATTGGAAAATAAAAGAACCTCCGGGTTTAGTCAATAAAAAAGGTCCTCAAACAACAGTCTTTCCAATCACAGATCATGAATTTATTTATCAAATCGAAGCATTATTAAAAAAAGTAGTATCCATGGAATATACAACAGATGAACCTTTAAATCAAATTCTATTTGGACCTCCAGGTACAGGTAAAACATATCATACCGTAAACAAAGCTTTAGAGATAATTGGTATAGGTATTGAAAATAAAACCAGAAAAGAAATAAAGGATCTTTTTAATCAGAAAGTATCCGAAGGCCAAATCGTATTTACAACCTTTCATCAAAGTATGACTTATGAGGATTTTGTAGAAGGAATTAAACCTCAGGAGCCAGATAAAACTGGAGATCCAATATCATATATTGTTGAACCAGGGGTTTTTAGAAAAATCTGTTATAAAGCCAAAATAAATAAGGAGAACAACTTCGATAGCGCTTTTAATTCCTTAATTAAGGCCTTAAATAGCAATGAAAAAGAAGATGAAGAAAAAATAATCAAGCTAGAAACAAAAACGGGGAAAATTTTTGGTATTTCCGCTAATCGTAAAAATAATCTTAATCTTTTAACAGGGAAACCATTAAAAAAGCAAGGAGTACTAACAAAGGAAAATATCCAAAATCAATTAGCTGGTGATGAAGTGTTTGATTATTGGGAATCTTACTTCAATGGGGTTATTAAATATTTGAAAGAAAAACACAATTATGTTGAAAAACCTACTAAAAACCCCAAGAAATTTGTATTAATCATTGATGAAATAAATCGTGGAAATGTTTCTCAAATTCTTGGGGAATTGATTACCCTTATAGAAGAAGATAAACGTTTAGGTAAGCCTGAGGAATTGATGGTAACCCTACCCTATACAAAAGACAAAGAAAAGTTTGGAGTACCTTCAAATCTCTACATTGTTGGCACTATGAACACAGCGGATCGCAGTGTTGAAGCACTTGACACAGCATTAAGAAGACGATTTAGCTTTGTAGAAATGGCTCCTGATAGTAATCTCTGCTCACCTGCAAGAATGTTATGGGAGTTTCTCTGGGAATATGAAGATTTAGAATGGGATAATAATGAGTTTGCTGTTAAGGAAATTGAAATGGTGAAATTATTGGAGATGGAGAATGATTATGAAAAGGAAAAATATAATATCTTGGAAGCGATAAAAAAAGAAGGCAAACTTGAAAGTCAGATAGAAACTATCGAAAAGCAGATTTCTTTTAATTTTAGTTTGAAGCAAGTATTGGATGTCATAAACAAAAGAATAGAAAAACTTTGTGATAAAGATCATCTTATAGGGCATAGTTATTTTATGAAAGTACGTTCATTAAATGAATTGAAAACGGTTTTTTACAATAAAATAATACCATTATTGCAGGAATACTTTTACGGTGATTTTGGTAAGATTGGATTGGTTCTAGGTAAAGGATTTGTTAGGGAAAATGACAATAGGGAAAACATTTTTGCTGAATTTAACTACGATTCCCAAGGTTTAGCTGAAAGAAAATTGTATGAAATTATTGATTATAGAAAACCGATTGATTATAACATGGAAATTGATAAAGAAAAAATAAAATTAGATTTTAGAAAATCAATTGATCTTTTACTAAATAATAATATTGAGGTCTAAAAATCAAATAACAGTATTTGAACACCAACGCTTAATAGTTGGTGAAACATATAACGGCACTACTTTTAAAGAAAGTCACCGGAAGTCGTTAGAAGAATTTTATGGAGAGGGATTGCCCTATTTTTCATTGATACATAAAGGTGTAAAATTTAATGAATTTGTTGGTGCACTTCAGGTTGATGAATTAGTTATTGAAGTTTTGCCCAAAGCTGATAAAGGTGGCTCTGAACAAAACTGGAGAGATTTATTAATCGGAATGCTAAAGGCTGTTGGAGTTTTCAAAATTCATGCTCCCAGTAGTTCTTCATTAACATTAAAACCAAATTCAATTCTAGATTTATATTTCGAATTATTTATTAAAGAAATTGAATATCTATTGCATAGAGGTTTTATTAAAAAATATCGAAAAATAGAAAGTAACCTGAATGCTCTTAAGGGTAGCATTCATTTTACAAAACATTTAAAGTATAACCTGGTGCATCAGGAACGCTTTTATGTATCACATACAATCTATGATAATATTCATCAATTGCATAGCATTTTATTTACAGCTTTGGTATTGATGAAAAAAATAAATACCAATGTACACCTGTTTAGTAGATTAGGATCTGTTTTGCTTGATTTTCCTGAGATGCCAGTCATTAAAGTAAATGAAGCATTATTTGAAAAGATTCATTTCAATAGAAAATCTGAACCCTACAAACAAGCAATTGAAATAGCAAAGCTTATACTCTTAAATTTTCATCCGAATCTTAAAACTGGCCAGAATCATGTTTTAGCATTAATGTTTGACATGAATAAACTTTGGGAAAGGTTTGTATATGTCAGTCTTTCGAATAATAGAAAACAAGGCACCACCATATCTGCCCAAACGGTTAAAAACTTTTGGAAGCCAAATAAAGGATACACTTCTTACATGCAACCTGATATTGTTATTGATAAAAATAAAGGTAGCGAACATACTATCGTATTAGATACTAAATGGAAAAACCTTGGCGGATACAATCCTTCACCTGATGACTTAAGACAACTTTACGTTTATCATAATTATTTTCAGGCAAAAAAGGTAGCACTTGTATATCCTGGAGATAAAAAAGAATGTAGAGGGGGAAAATATATTGAGATTCAATCAAATGATTTAACTGACAATGAATGCAGTGTAATTTCTATTCCGACTGATTCTATTAATTTTGATATTGTAATGTGGCAAAAAGCAATTAATACTCAAATAAATAATTGGATAAAAGCAAATTGATATAAAAACATATGAGTTACGAGTACTCAGAAGACGGGTTGGTAGAAAATGCTTCTCAACAAGTTTTGGAAGAACTTGAATGGGATGTAATAACTGCCTGGCAAAATGAAACATTTGGAGCTGATGGCCTTTTAGGCCGTGAAAACAAATCCGAAGTAATTCTGAAAAGATACCTGCTGATAAAACTGAAAGAATTTAATCCTGGATTACCGGACATAGCCTATCAAGATGCAATAAGAACCGTAGAGCAAAAAGCTGCTGATAAAAGCCTCGCCCGCCTAAACAAAGAAAAGTATAAGTTTTTCAAAAAGGGCATACCGGTTAGTTTTACGAATGAAAAAGGTGTATTGCAGAAAAAGAAACTTCGGGTATTTGATTTTAAAGAACCTAAGAATAATGATTTCCTTGCTGTTCGGCAATTAGAGATTGTTGGAGAGCTATATGAAAGAAGACCAGATATCGTTGGTTTTGTTAATGGCATTCCCCTTGTATTTTTTGAATTGAAGGCCCACCACACTGATCTAAGAAATGCCTATACAGATAATTTGGATGATTATAAAGATACGATTCCAGAAGTTTTTTACAGCAATGCCTTTATTATTTTGAGTAATGGAACTGATGCAAGAGTTGGGACAATTACAAGTCCTTGGAAATTTTTTCATGAATGGAAACGATTTGAAGAAGAAGAGGAAGGAATAGTAAGCCTGGATACGATGCTGAAGGGTACCTGCAACAAGAAGTATTTGATGGATCTTTTTGAAAACTTCATTCTTTTTGATGATTCATCAGATGATGTTGTAAAAATACTTGCCAGGAATCACCAGTTTATAGGTGTAAATAAAGTTATTGAAAATGCAAAAGACATCAATGATCTGAAAGGAAAACTTGGTGTGTTTTGGCATACCCAGGGAAGTGGAAAATCTTACTCAATCGTCTTTATTTGTCAGAAGATCCATAGAAAGTTTGGAGGCTCATATACTTTCCTGATCGTAGCTGACAGAACTGAGCTTGAAAGGCAATTATATGATACCTTCACTGGGGTTGGTGCTGTAACTGAAGATAATGTTAGAGCAAATAACAGAGAAGATTTGAAAAAACTATTAAAAGAAAATCATCGGTATGTCTTTTCATTAATCCATAAATTTTCCTTTAATCCCAAAAAGGAAACTGAATATCCCCTGATTACTGATAGACCTAATATTATTGTTATATCTGATGAAGCGCATAGAACCCAAGCCGGAACTTTTGCAAGAAACATGCGATTTCATGGAATTCCAAATGCTTCTTACCTTGGATTTACAGGAACACCTCTTATTGATGAAGAACTTGAAATCACTAAGAATATTTTCGGTGAATATGTTTCGATATATGATTTTAAAACTGCCATTGTTGATGGTGCAACACTTCCACTAAGATATTTAAACAGAGGTGAAAAATTGGGTATAAAAAATCCAAAGCTAGATGAAAAGATGGCCGAAATTATTGCCAATTCCGATTTGGATGAAGACCAACGTAGAAAGTTAGCCTATGAATTTAAGAGGGATTATCCAATTCTGACATCAGAAAAAAGGCTTAATGATATTGCAAAAGATCTAGTATGGCATTTTAATGATCGGGGTTACCAGGGTAAAGCAATGCTCGTAACCTTGGATAAGCCAACGGCTGTGCGCATGTATGATTTAATTAAAAAATATTGGCCTGATTATATTGAAGATTTTAAGAACAGAATAAAGGATGCAGAAGATGTGCAAGAAGAGCTTCAATTGAAGCGAAAATTAAAAAAGGTTGAAGAAACTGAAATATGTGTAGTTGTCAGTCCGGAACAAAATGAGGTGAAAAAGTTTAAAAAAATGAAACTTGATATCACAACCCACCGAAAAAAGATGGTTGAGCGAGACTTGGAGAAAGAATTCAAAGATGAGAACAATATGTTCAGGCTAAGTATAATCTGCGCTATGTGGATTACTGGTTTTGATGTACCCTGTGTTTCTACCATGTATCTTGATAAACCGTTAAAAGGACACACTTTAATGCAAACAATTGCCAGGGCTAATAGAATATATGATGATGAAAAGGAAAATGGGTTGATTATAGACTACGGTAATGTATACAAGCAATTAGAAAAGGCATACTCTGTATATGGAGAGGGAAAAGATAAAAGAGACAAAAACGGGAAGAAAGATAAAGGTGATTCGGGTAAACCTGTTGAATTGCTTATTAAACTTGCAGAAGAAATAAAACAATCCATAAAAGCTACTCGAGGGTACTTAAAGGAGTTGGAGTATAATATTTCAGACCTTATGAAGGCAGAAGCTATGCAAAAATTAGGGGAACTGAAAAAAGCAGTGGACTGTGTTTGTTTGAATAATACTACCCGAACCAAATTTGAAGTAATGGCCAGGGAAGTATTTAGAAAATATAAAGCCTTATATCCAGAGGAACAAATTAAACCCTTTATCAAGGAGTTTAATGCAATTGAAGCGATCTACGATCAACTCAATCAGAAGGTTCAAACTGCTGATGTAACTGAGGTAATGATGGAATTGCAGCAGTTTGTAAATGAAAGTGTGTTTATTAATGAAAGCAAAGCCAATGAACCGGATGTTTTTGTTGATCTGGGGAATTTGGATTTTGATAAACTCAAAATCGCTTTCCAAAAAACAAGGAATAAAAACACTGTAGTTTTTGATCTTCAAAAAGCACTTGATCAGAAAATACAGCAAATGGTTCGTCGAAACCCTGTTCGGTATAAGTTTTATAAAAAATACCAGCAAATAATTAAAGACTACAATAAGGGCAAAGATTTAAGTTCCACGATTAAAGCCTTTAAAGATTTGGTTGACTTTATGGATGAGTTGACTGTTGAGGACACCAGAGCGATAAAGCTTGGAATGACTGATGAGACATTGGCCATTTATGATTTGCTCTGCAAAGACAAACTGAGCAAAAAAGAGGATGAAGAAGTAAAGAACGTAGCTCTTGAAACACTGAGAAAACTCAAGAAGGAAAAACTGAAAATTGAACGATGGAGGGAGAGTATCCAAATTACGGCTCAGGTCAAAACCATTATTTATGATTCATTGCAATGGCTCCCGGAACATTCATATCCGGAAGAAGATTTGAGAATAAAAACAGATTTAGTATTTCAGCATATTTTTACAAGTTATCCTGGTGGTGGGAGAAGTGCTTATGGAGATTTGGTTGCTTAATTATTAATGAGACTAAGTGGACTATTACTAATCAAGTTGGCAATATTTTCATTAATTGATTTTACCAACTTAAAGAAATATTTTTAGAAAAATTTGGAATCTATCGCTTAACAATTACTTATGCTTATATTTCAGTTAATTTATATTATATTTGTATAATCATAAAATCCAATTCATTCTATGCAAAATAGGGTGGCAATATTTCTTTCATTTTTTTTACTTCCATGTCTTTTAATAGCACAGGAAAGGGATTATCATTATGAATATTATGATATAAATAATGGTTTGTCTCAAAATACTATATATTCTATTGCTCAAGACACAATGGGTTTTATGTGGTTTGGAACTCAGGAAGGGCTTAACAGATTTGATGGTAGAACTTTTAAAATATATAAAGATCGCACAGAAGATAGTACTTCTGTTAAAGGGAATTTTATTCTTTCATTATTCGTAGATAAACAGGGTAATTTATGGGTTGGAACAAATAAAGGTCTTAGCAAATATAACTTTTTCACTGAATCTTTTCATAGTAAGTTTATTGACAATAGTAAGATTCTATGCTTTAGTCAAGATTCTACCAATAGAATTTGGATTGGTACTGATAACGGATTACACCATATCAATCAAAATGGAAGTGAAGAAATAATCAAATTTAGTAATCTATATAATATTGAAATTAGATCTCTTGATATATACTTAAATCAATTATGGATCGGAACTAATAACGGTCTATTTTCTTTAAACCCATTTGACTTAAACCAACTACCTATTAAACAACAAGGTTTTACAAATGATAGTATTATTACAGTTGTATTAAAAGATGAAAGTGATTCTTTGCGGATAGGTACAGAGAAAGGTAACCGTTATACATATTACGAAAAATTGAATAGGTTCCTTATAGACCGTAGTAGATTATCTCCAATAACTTCTATGGTGAGTCATAACAATGAACCAGTGTTAATTGGAACTTATAGTGAAAAAAAGATAGCTAATCAACGATATAATAAGAATCTATCGGATAGAAATATTCTCTCACTATTTTATGATAAAGAAAGTATTTTATGGATTGGAACTTATATTGGAGGGATTAATAAATATTGTAAAAACAAGATTCAATTTACAAGATATAAATATATTTCTGATTCCCTTAGTTCACAATCAGAAAATTTAATTAGGTCATTACATGAATATAACAATAAATCGATATTAATTGGAACACATAATGGAGAATTTATTACATATGACCCAACGATTCAAGACTTTTCTATTGGCTATGAATTAAATAAAGCTATTCACTCGATATGTATGGCTCCTAAAAACAATTTTTGGCTTGGGGCTTCAAATGGTTGGATATACAATATTGAAAAAATAAACTCTACCATAATTATAGATTCTATTTTACTAGGTAGTAAAGCTGTAAGGGTAATAAAAAAAGATTCAATAAACTCATTATTATGGATAGGCACTGCTGATAGTGGAGTAGTATTAATTAATTACAGCAATAAGAAGATTGTTCGCAAGATTACGAAATTGGATGGATTATCAAGTAACAATATATATTCTTTATTAATAGACAATTCTGACACTATTATCTGGATAGGAACTGTTGGACAAGGGCTGAATCAATTAAATACTAAAACCTTTCAAATTACACCTCTCAATGAAAACAAAAATATCAATATTACTGATGATGAGATATTTGCAATTGAACAAGATGAATTTAATGATTCCATTTTATGGATTGGGACCTCAGAAGGATTAAAAAAAATTAATAAAATTCAAAAGACCTGCAATAGAAAATATCTTCAAAATTTATTAGATAATAGCATAATCGGAATACTTCAGGATAATGATCATCTGTGGTTAAGCACAACTAAAGGAAAGTTAATTGATTTTGACATTCATAACGGAGAAATTATTTGTTTATTTGATTGGAATGATGTTATTCAAAAAAAGGAATTCGTTGGAAATGCCTATTTAAAAAGTAGGTATTCAAATCAATTTTATTTTGGAAGCACAGACGGATTGATTGAATTTCATCCTGATAGTATTAGAATAGATTCGCATATTAAACCCCTTTTCTTTACTAAATTAATGATAGATGATATTGAAATAAAAGTTGGGGATACTATTGATAACTTTGTACTTGAATCATCAATATCATTTACTTCAAAAATCAATCTACATTATAATCCCAGGCGACTAATTCGGTTAGAATTTGCTGCTCTTGATTATGTTGTTCCTAAAAGAGTTAATTATTGGGGAGAATTGATTTTAGGAAGTGATACCACTTACTATAATTTTGGGAATAAAAACTCGATACAACTCAGTAAGCTAAGATGGGGTAACTATACATTAAATATATGGAGTGGAAATGGATATATATCCAACATATCAAATAGAACTAACTCGAAAACAATAGAAATTGAGATAAGGAAACCTTTAAGAGTTACTAATTTTGCTTACATAATTTATATAGTATTTATACTCTCTTTAGGTTATACCATTTATTATATATATAGGAGCACAAGGGATAGCTGGTACAAGAAGAAATACATAAAAAGATTGAAGGATGAAGGTGAGATTATTGATAAAATTAATCGTATGGAAGAAGTATCAGAAATTTCAAATGTGATAATCGATTCTTCCGTTAAACTTTTCAATTTTGATTTTGTTAAAATATCAATTTTTGATCACTTGAAAGGCAGGATATATTTTGAGAAGATTTTTGATCCAAAAGAATTAGACAAGTGTACATCGATTAACAAAAGCGACTTATCTCATATTTCTAGATATTTTAATTTTCAGAAAACAAATAAAGAGTTTAATTCACATGGGTTGGTTGATGGAGCTATTGAACTAGAATATCCGTATAGGGAAACTAAGAGTAAGGTCTTCAAACGTTTATTAATCCCCCTTGAGGGCAACTCATTTATATCTTCTAAAAACGTAAAAATTAAATATTTAGAAAAGAGTATTTTACTTGGTCTTGTCGAGGTTGGATTTCATAAAAATAATATTGGAAATTTTAGCGAGGATTTAAAAGAAGAATATAAATTATTTATTAATAGTTGTGAACATGCTATTAATAAATCTATTTCGCTTCAGATTAATAATGAAATACAAAGGATTATTAAATCTAATGATAATACTGAAAATCCCAAAAAGTTTCTAATAAATATTTTTGATGAAATAAAAGAGAAGATAGGTGCAAGTGATTGGATGTTAAAATTAATATCTCAAAATGAACCAAATTCAATTGTAAGTATACACAATATACGATCTCATACAATTTCTAAGTCAAAAATAGACTTATCAGTTCCAATAAACTATTTAGATATTGAAGTAGGAAAAGTAAATTTTACTTCGATAAAAAATAATTTAAACTTTGAATTTAAAGAAGAATTTGCCACTGAGATCATCAACCTTATTACACCATTGTTTATTAATAAAAGGTTTAACACTGGATTAAAATCACTAATATTACCTTTTGACATATTTTCTGACATATATAAAATCTATGATAGGATAATAGGCATATTATCTGATTATTTTACATATGATTATATAAGCATTTGGGAGAGAGGTATTGTAGATTCAAGCAATGAAATATATTATAACTATGTAAATAATTACAAATTATGTTCCTCATCAGAACCACTTAATACAATTTACAAGAATAGTAATTTCAATACTATAAAGTATGACATCTTAAAAGATGACCTTAAAATTAGATATATTATCCGTAATGGTATAAATAAAGAAATTAGTAATTGCCAATTTCAAAAATTCAGCCAAAAAAATAACTTTCTAACGATGCTAATTGTTCCAATTATTATTGATAGAAAAGTTTATGGTTTTATAAATGTTTTTTCAAGAAAAGGTCTCCCTGAATTATTTCCTCAAAATATCGCTTTCTTATCTCTAGTATCCAGTAAAACTGCGTTACTAGTGCAATATGCCAAATTAATAACTTCATTTAGGAAAATCTCTAATTTATTAACCCATTCTAAATCTTCATATTCCCAGAGAAACTCCCATAACATTCTTGCAGGTGAGCAGAGATTACTATCAGGAGCCATTTCTACAAAGCTAAATCGTCTTCTTAATGCTGTGTCAAGTGCTTCAACACTGCGATCCGCTGTGTTCATAGTGCCAACAATGTAGAGATTTGAAGGTACTCCAAACTTTTCTTTGTCTTTTGTATAGGGTAGGGTTACCATCAATTCCTCAGGCTTACCTAAACGTTTATCTTCTTCTATAAGGGTAATCAATTCCCCAAGAATTTGAGAAACATTTCCACGATTTATTTCATCAATGATTAATACAAATTTCTTGGGGTTTTTAGTAGGTTTTTCAACATAATTGTGTTTTTCTTTCAAATATTTAATAACCCCATTGAAGTAAGATTCCCAATAATCAAACACTTCATCACCAGCTAATTGATTTTGGATATTTTCCTTTGTTAGTACTCCTTGCTTTTTTAATGGTTTCCCTGTTAAAAGATTAAGATTATTTTTACGATTAGCGGAAATACCAAAAATTTTCCCCGTTTTTGTTTCTAGCTTGATTATTTTTTCTTCATCTTCTTTTTCATTGCTATTTAAGGCCTTAATTAAGGAATTAAAAGCGCTATCGAAGTTGTTCTCCTTATTTATTTTGGCTTTATAACAGATTTTTCTAAAAACCCCTGGTTCAACAATATATGATATTGGATCTCCAGTTTTATCTGGCTCCTGAGGTTTAATTCCTTCTACAAAATCCTCATAAGTCATACTTTGATGAAAGGTTGTAAATACGATTTGGCCTTCGGATACTTTCTGATTAAAAAGATCCTTTATTTCTTTTCTGGTTTTATTTTCAATACCTATACCAATTATCTCTAAAGCTTTGTTTACGGTATGATATGTTTTACCTGTACCTGGAGGTCCAAATAGAATTTGATTTAAAGGTTCATCTGTTGTATATTCCATGGATACTACTTTTTTTAATAATGCTTCGATTTGATAAATAAATTCATGATCTGTGATTGGAAAGACTGTTGTTTGAGGACCTTTTTTATTGACTAAACCCGGAGGTTCTTTTATTTTCCAATCCGTAGGCTTAAAATGTGCAAAAGCATACTTTTCATCATGTTGATATCCTTCCTTAACAATACCAATTCCAACAACTGATTGCCCATCCTGGGCCACAACAACATCTCCGACATTGACTTCATTGTAAAAATTTACAATTTCTCCTGCTTTTCTACTTGAAGTACGCTTATCATTTTTATAGTATCCAAGAGATTTAAATCTTTTCAGAATGTTATTTTTATTTACCGGTTCAATCTCATTTAAATCCCCTAAATCACTCCAGCCAATTGACACATGTTTAGAATCTAGCATAGTGTGCCACCTGCTTTCTTCTTCTTCTGTGGTTCCTATACGCCAGTATTTTTTATCAAAGCCTCTATTTTGTCCAATCATCTGAAATAAGATATCCTGGGCCAGGATATAGTGGTTTTTATCTTCGAAGCAAGATTCATCAAGAATCTCTGATTTTATTTCTAACAATTCCTGATCATCTATAATATATTCTTCAATCAATTCATCTAATAATAATTTGTAATGAACATATTTGTAGTTTTTCGGCTGGGCTTTAACTCCGATTAACTTGCAATACTTCTGATAAAAGGTATCCATGAAGAATGGATATTGGTTCGAATCGTAGAAAGCCAGACAAGTGGCCATTGTCCGCTCATCCTGATGATGAGATAGTTTTTTATCAGGGACTAACTCCCTGTACATCTTTAGTGTTTCATTGTTAAAATAAAGGATTCGTTCCTGTAAATCCTTTTTATCATCTAATAAAATTTTAAATGCAGATTTATACTCTACTGGCTTATCCTGAGCCAATTGTCGGATAGGAGCTTTCCCTACACCATACACTAAATTATCAAAATCAATAGAATGAATTTCTTGGGTAAAATCAAGAGCATTTATATCAGGTCGACCATGGTATTCTTTTGCAAGCTGCCATTTGTAGATTTCATCTTCTAAACGAGTATTTTTAATAATCGATTTATATTTGGCTATTAATTCTGCTATTGGATCTTTACCTTTTCTTTTATCAATAATTGGAAATTCCATTGCAGCTAAATACTTATTTGTTGTCTCTCCTCCTCCATAATTCCAAATGAAATCGCCATTCATTTCTTCATGAGCATATCTAAGAATATCTTTTGGAGGATAGTGTTCACCATCTATCAGAACCAACCATCTTGTGGATGTTTTGAGTCTTATATTCTCTTTATTGATTCTTTCAATGGCTTTTAAAACATGCTCCTTTGTTATCTTTTTAGGTTCAAATACCATAAGTATTATTTATATGCTTTAATTATTTTTTGGTCTATTTTCTCCACATCAATCATCCCAGTCATTAACCTGGGAAGTAAAATATCTCGAGCTTCCTTTAAATGTATATTTTGAAGTTGAAGGTTTTTAATATTATCAAAAATAAGTTTTGCATATTGATGAAATAAGTTTAACACCTCAGTTGAAGGCAAGGTTAGTGGTGAACCTTTTACAATTCCTGTGTTGATATTTTGAATTGCAGCTCCGTATGAAATTGATTCAAAGTATTTTTTCAAATAGATAAAACTGAAATAAAAATACTCTTTCATTGATTCTTTTATTCCTTCAAAATATATCCAACCATCATGAATGCAAGCTTCAACTCCTAGGAACATTGGAAAACCTAAAGTCCCACTTGCAGCTACTATTAAAGAGCCAGGTGGTAGTTTTCTGCTAAATGATGCTCCAAAATCATTAACATACTCTTTTGTCCTATAAATGTAAATATGGGATGCAGTGGCATCTGCAATTTTTAACCATGGAATTGTCCCTCCCTCAAAATAGATTTGGTCAGCTATTGGCCGAGGTGAACTCCCTCTTGCAACTTTAATTTCTTCACCCAATTGTACTTTTCTCCATCCCTTTGGTAATCCTGTTTCTATATTTAAAGAAGTTTTTTCATGCCCTGGAAACTTCATTCGCACAAACCACTCTTCATAGGTCATCTGTGCCATCTCCTCCAATAACTTTATGCGTCTCTTGTTGTTTTCTATCAAGTCGTCGTAGGCCGAGAGGATTTTTGCTATTTTACTTTGAGTAGGAATTGAAGGAATCTGTACTTTCAACAATCCAAGATCAGTTCTATTTAGTTCTATTTGATTTGTTGCACCCTTACCATATAGTTCTATTTTGGGTTCTTGGAATCCTAAATTGAAAGCTAAAAATCTTTTATCAACCAATGTATTACCTCTCACAATAGTAACATGGCTATCAACTGTAGTAATTGAAGAAATCTCTTTAACGTAAGCCGTTCTTCCTAATGTTCCTGTACCAGTTGAGTTCACTAAAACATCTCCAACTTTGACTTTCTTCGCTTCGCTTAGTTTTTTATTCTTATCAGTTAGCCGAGCTTCTGCATAGGATAAAACATTATCTCTAATGCACTTTTGGTTTATAATAACATATCCATTTTCATTGACATACTTTGGTGTAATTCCTCTGTTAATTATTTCCGTTATGTCCTTTAATTTAATTTCTTCCCAGCCCACCATTATAATTCTACATTTTGAATTTGATTCATTAAATCATTGGCTTCTTTATTTATTTCGGAAAGTTCATGATGAATTTCTGCCATTCGTTTTTTATAATTAAAGTTTTCGTCAATCTTTATACTATAACCAACATAACGTCCTGGTGTAAGAGAGTAATCGTTTTCTTTTATTTCATCTAATCCTGTTATTTTACAAAGTCCTTCAATATCCTGGTATTTATTATCAGGGAAATATTCCAGAAGTTTTTTCCAATCGTCTATGCGATGCTTAATTTCTTTCAGGTATTCGTCAATATTTGTTTGGTATTCTTTGAGAGGCCTATTCAGTTTATTCAGCTTTTCTTTCAAAGGTTTCATTTTGGCGCTTGCCGTTTTCTTATCCAGTTTCTTTTTTTCAACTAATTCGGAAATTTCTTCGATTTCTTTTTCAAGAGCGGATATTTTATCAAGAACTTTATGAGCTGGTTTCTCAAAACAATTTAGAAATATTTCAGCTTTCTCAGGGTTTGAGAAATTGCTGTGTTCTATACTACCCAATATGGCCAATTCTTTATTCTTTAATTCACCGGATAAATCCATCAACTCTTTTGCAAGCGTTTTATAATGTGCATTTACCTTATTAAAAAGTTCGTTTATTGCATTTTGGTGTTCTGTATTTGCTACATCAACAGCCTGGGTATTTCCGCGGTATAGCTGAACAATAGTTGTTAGGTTTAATAACTGGCCTTCCGAAAAATCATTAATGGTTGAATTAACAACACGAAAGGTATTTCGTGCATCAATCATCAATATCTTATCTTTATTCTTTGTTGGTTTTCCCTTGTCAAGAAACCATAAATGACAAGGAAGCGAACGGGTATAAAAGAAATTATTTCCAACCGAAACAATTACATCTACATTTCCTGTCTCAATTAACTTTTCACGGATTAGCTTTTCACTATTACCAGCATCGGTTGCAGAACTGGCCATTACAAAACCTGCTCTGCCCTTTTCATTCAGATAGGCATTGAAATACTGTATCCACATATAGTTGCCATTGTCTGCTTTGGGAATACCAACATCTTTAAAAAGCCTTTTATCCTTTTTTACATAATCCTTTTTCTTGTCAATCTTGTTTACATTAAAAGGAGGATTGGCCATGACAAAATCACATTTACCAACCAGCTTATGCGGGTCGGAATAAAAGGTATTGCTTTCGATAATCTTCCCTTCAATACCATGAATGGCAAGGTTCATCTTGGCCAACCTGGTATTGTTGGTCTTCAGCTCATTGCCATAGACGGTTATAGCTTCATTCACCAATTTATTGGTATGACTCCTGATAAAATAACCAGTTTGCACAAACATACCACCTGATCCGCAAGCGGGATCGTGAATGATACCATGGTCGGGTTCAATGAAGTTAACGATCAATTTTACCAATGATGGAGGTGTGAAAAATTCGCCACCTTCCTGGGCACCTGCTCCCGACATGGAAAACTTCATCAGGAAATATTCATATATTCTCCCAAAAACATCGCCGGTAACTTTTTTAACCCCATCCTTATTAAACACTCTGATTAATCCCCGGAGTAAACCTGAATCCATTTCCTGGTAGTTTTTGGGTAATATTCCCTCCAACCCTTTATATTCAGCCTCGATTAAACGCATGGCCTCGTTTACGGCCTCCGAAATATCTTCGGCTTCCGGCAAATTCGCCAGGAAATCAAATTTGGAATGTTCAGGAAGTTTGATCGCTCCGGCACCTATGTAGTCTTCCTTTGTGGCTGCCCTTTTTCCTCTAGGTCCTTTTGGAATATTGGCCTCAACAATAACTTTTGCTTCTTCGTAACGGTTCTGCGCATACCTTAATAAGATAAGACCCAAAACCGGGTCTTTATATTCAGCAGCTGTCAATTTGGAATTCGCTCTTAATTGATCTGCCGCATCCCACAGTTCTTTCTCAAGTTTTTTTATTTGTTCGTTGGTCATTTATATTTTTTGATAAAATTAACCATTAAATAAACCACTCATCCATTCATGATCATCTTCTTGTTTTCTTTTGGTAGAGTATGCAATTTTATTAACTAATTTACTTCCATTAGCAATATAGTTCCAAACTGCATAAAGTTCATCGTGATCATGAATTGATTCAATTATTATATCACCTTCTTTTGTTGAATAATAAGGGATATCTCTATTCTTAAGTCTATTTAATACATTTTGATGAGGATGGCCATGTTGATTTGCATGATTAGATAAAGAAATAGCTACTGATGGTTTAATGTCATTAAGAAATTCAGGTGTTGTAAATCCATTATCTGCGCCATGGTGAGGTAACAATAAAACGTCTACTTCACTTTTATAAATATTAGAATCGGCTATCTTTAAAGCAAAGT
>Ga0255389_1004_pt1 | contig 20429 bp, 18 predicted proteins | sample ANMaggSeSYBR01E4_FD_182113 | JGI IMG/M metagenome (GOLD analysis project Ga0255389, IMG submission 182113) | Sediment cell enrichment communities from methane seep in Santa Monica Basin, California, United Staets - ANME aggregate JGI... | ecosystem: Environmental > Aquatic > Marine > Cold seeps >...
AACGCGCCCTGGTTAAGTTAGTGGAAGGTGGTTTTGTAAATGGCTGGGATGATCCCCGAATGACAAGTCTGGCTGGTATGCGAAGATTGGGCATCACACCTCAGGCTATTTGGAATTTTATTGAACACGTTGGGGTCGGGCTATCACTCAGCACAATTCAGCGCTCTAAATTTGATCATTTTATCCGGGATGACCTAAATAAACGGGTTCCAAGAGCTAATTGTGTTTTGAATCCTTTAAAGGTTGTCTTGAGCAATTACCCTGAAGATCGGGTGGAAATGATGGAATTTCCTAATCATCCTGATGATGAGTCTAAAGGAGTCCGGGAAGTACCCTTCTCTCGTGAACTATTTATCGACCGTGATGATTTCCGGGAAGATCCTCCCAAGAAATTCTGGCGACTGGCTCCGGGCAGGGAAGTCCGCCTACGATACGGGTATTTAATTACCTGCAATGAAGTAGTCAAAGATGATGATGGAGAAATAACGGAAATAAGGTGTACTATCGATCCGGAAACCCGGGGCGGATCCGCGCCGGATGGAAGGCCTGTGAAAGGTACCCTCCATTGGGTTTCCGCTCCCCATGCCCTGGATGTGGAAGTCAGGCTGTATGATCGATTGTTTAACCATCCATTTCCTCTGGATGTGAAAGAAGGGGAGAGTTTCTTGGATCACCTGAATCCGGATTCCCTCCAGGTTCTATCCGGAGCGAAAGCTGAACCCAGCCTACAAGATGCAAAACCGGGAGACCGGTTCCAGTTTGAACGTGTGGGGTATTTTAGTGTGGATCCGGATTCCAGGGATGACAAACTGGTGTTTAATAGAACCATTTCTCTGCGTGATTCCTGGGCGAAAATTGAAAAACAGCAGGCCCAAAATATTAGGTAAGCTTAGAGAAGTAATAAGGATGCGTAATCCTCTCAGGATTACGCATCCTGTCTTATTAAATTGAGAGATTCTGAAATATACCCAGAGCATTTTCCAGACGTGAGAGAACTTTTTCTCTGCCCAGAATGGGTATTATGTCAAAGATCGGTGGGCTGATTTTCTGTCCGGTAAGAATTTCCCTCAGTAGACCAAACAATTGTCCCGCTTTAATTTCCAGATCAACTGCAATATCTCGCAGCGGCTGCTCAGCGGTTTCCAGGTCGATCACCTCTAAATTCTGGAAGAGCTGGGTTATTTTTTGAGCAGCTTCCGCAGCCTGGTTTGCGTTTAGCTTATCAGAAATGATCCGGTCTATCACCAAATCAATATCTTCCTTAAAGAAAAAGCCTGCCATATCAACTACTTCAGTAAGTTTTTTTGTTCTGGTTTGGATGGCGCTGGCAATCTGGAGAAGTTTGTTTTCTTCTACAATGAACCCTGCATTCTCAAACCAGGGTCTAATCCTGGCAGCGAAATCCTCAGGGGATAGATTGCGGATGTGAAGTCCGTTAAAATGATCTAGTTTGCTGAAATTGATGGCTGCAGGAGATGGATTGAGTTTTTTAAGACTGAATTTTTCGATTAGATCATCTATTGTAAAGAACTCGGTTTTATCGTCATAACTCCAACCCATCAAGGCGATCCAGTTAATAACGCTTTCTGGCAGATAGCCCATTTTATCCATGTCCTTGACAAAGATAGGGAGACCCTTTTCCTGGGCAAGCTCTGTGTCTCGTTTGCTCATTTTGCCTTTGCCATCTGGTTTTAAGAATACAGAGAGGTGTACCCAAATTGGTTCTTGCCATCCGAGCGCTCGGAAGATTAGAGCATGAATTGGAAATGTCGGCAGCCATTCTGAACCGCGGATTACATGAGTAATGCCCATCAGGTGATCGTCAACCATGGCAGCTAGATGGTAAACTGCGAGGCCATTGGATTTGATCAGGATCATATCGTCCAGGTTGCTGTTATCTACTGTGATTTCTCCCCGCAACAAATCCTGAACTGTTGTTTTCCCTGATTGGGGAGATTTAAACCGGATTACATAGGATTCTCCCGCCTGGATCCGTTCGGCTGCTTGTTCGTGAGAAAAGTTCCTGCAGGTGCCATCATAGTGGGGTGTTTCATTTCGTTTCATCTGATCTTCCCGAACCTGGCTTAATTGCTCGGGAGTGCAGAAACAATAAAACGCATTTCCATTATTGATCAGCTGTTCTGCATGATCCTGGTAAATACCTTTTCGCAAAGATTGGCGATAGGGTGAGCAAGAACCTCCTTGATCTGGACCCTCGTCCGGGACTAAACTCAGCCAATCCAGGGCGTCTTTAAAATCAGATTCTGCACTTTCTTGATATCTTTTTTGGTCTGTATCTTCTATTCGTAAAATAAATGATCCGCCAGACTGTCTTGCCAGCAGAAAGTCATAGAGGGCAGTACGAGCCCCTCCAATATGCAGGAAACCTGTAGGTGAAGGAGCAAAACGAACGCGAGCGGGATTTTGTTTAGGTGACATTTTTTATCCTGATTTGATAAGGGATTCTATTTTAATTGTTTTTAAAATTCCAGAGATTTATGCCTGAGTAAGACGCTCTCAACCAGGCCGATAGCGATAAATAAGGTGATCAACGAGCTCCCGCCGTAACTGACAAATGGCAGTGTGAGACCTGTTACTGGAAGCAGCCTCAGATTCATGCCTATGTTGACAATAGTTTGGAAGGAGATTAACGTTGCTGCTCCGTAAGCGATTAAAGCGCCGTAGGTGTCGCTGGACAAACGGGCCGCCCTTAAACACCTGGCAATAATGAAGGCGAGAATTGCGATAACAACAAAGGCACCGACGAATCCAAATTCCTCGGAAAGAGCTGAAAAAATGAAATCTGAGTGGCGGACTTTCAGGAAACGCAACTGAACCTGGGACCCGCTATTATATCCTTTTCCGAACCAACCCCCTGAACCAATGCTGATCAAAGCCTGCTGAACGTTGTAATCAGCGCCATATCTGGCGCTTGAGTCTGGAAATAAAAAGTTGACGACCCTGTCTAACTGGTAGGGTTTAATTAATCCGGCGGTATTTTCTGGGTCATAATTCAAAAGAAACAAGGGTAAACCAATACCAAGAACCCCGATACTTGCCCCTCCCGCAATTAACAATAGTTTAATATCCAGGCCGCTGGCCCACAGCAGAGAAAACCAGAGGACCAGGATAACGATTGATGTGCTTAAATCCGGTTGGAGAATGATCCAAATAATGATAAAAAATGTGATCACCAGACTGCGGAGAACAATCATTGGTTTTTTGATATTATCGATATTCTGGGAGAAAAAATTTGCCAGGACAAGGATGATGACAATTTTGGCAAACTCGGAAGGCTGAATCAAGATGGGGCCTAGTGAAAACCAGCGAGAAGAGCCAAACAGCGCGTTCCCGAAAATGAAAAGCACGCCCAGAGCGCCTACCATCGCCAGGTACAAGAAACTGCTTAACGCCCCCCCAATAGCGGTAGTCGATCATCGCCGTGATTATCAGAACTACAAATCCGATTCCCGCGAAAATGATTTGTTTAAGCACTGTGTTGGCTTCTACCAGTTCGATGTTGCCAGCGATCGCGGAACTGATCATGGTCACGCCGAAGACAGTTAGAAAGGCAACTGAACCAAGCAACCAGAAGTCAAAATGGCGCCAAGAGATATTACGCATAATTAATTAGTACTTTCGGCTCACAGGTCCGGCAATGGGGATATCAGCAATCAACCGCTGCTGCCGGCCTTCCTGGGTGATGTCAATCTGCACTGATTTGGGGTCTATCTTTATATAGCGAGAAAGTACATCCAGGAGGTCATCTTTCAGAGATTCCATGGCCTCTGAAGACAAATCTGTCCTATCGTTAATTAATACCAGCCGTAGACGATCTTTTGCTTGATCAGCGCTACTCGGTTCTTTTGAAAAGATGCGCTTGATGAAATTATCCATGCTGTTTTTCTCCTGATCCGAATACGCTTGAAATCCGCTTGAAAAAGCCGCTGCCCTTATCCAGGTCAAGCAGGGGAACATCTTCCCCTAATAAGCGCTGGGCGATATTTCTGTACGCCTGTCCAGCCAAACTTTTTTCGTCCAGGGCGATGGGCGTTCCTTTATTGGTGCTGATCAGCACCGCTTTATCCTCCGGTATGATACCCAGCAGATGAATGGCCAATAAATCTACAACATCATCTGCTGAGAGCATATTATTCTGTTTAACCATCTCCGGATCTAATCGGTTGAGCAGCAGCCGGGGTGAGCCTTTTTCTTCTGCCTCGACAATTCCGATAATACGATCTGCATCACGAACAGCAGAGACTTCCGGATTTGTGATCACGAGCACTTCATCAGCGGGCGCTATAGCGTTCTTAAATCCGCGTTCTATGCCCGCCGGAGAGTCGATCAGAATCCAGTCCAGATCAGACCGAAGTCCATTACATAACCGGATCATATCTGAAGGCGAAACAGCAGTTTTGTCTCGTGTTTGTGCAGATGGAATCAGATATAGCCCTGGGATATATTTGTCTTTGATCATGGCCTGGTTTAACCGGCAGCGACCTTCTACAGCATCTACCAGGTCATAAACAATTCTGTTCTCCAACCCCATAACAACATCTAAATTCCTTAATCCAATATCCGCATCAATGCAGGCAACTTTCTGACCTCTTTTTGCCAGGGCAGCGCCGATATTGGCTGTTGCTGTTGTTTTTCCCACCCCACCTTTTCCAGACGTGATGGTAAGTACCTTAGCACTCATAAATATTTCCTGTTTATTTTTTAGTGAACTTTGACCAATCCCGGGCGGTAACCTGGCCGTCTTCCAGCTGAGCGATTTCAGGACGAGCCTTTCCCTTCCTGGGGGGTGAGATACTGATTTTGTCCGCTATGCGGAGCTGTGTAGGAGACAAATCAAGGGAACACACTACCGCTTCAGTATCTCCCATTGCACCGGCATGGACCACACCCCTCAGTTTGCCCCACACAATAATATTTCCTCCGGCAACGAGTTCTGCGCCGGGATTAACATCTCCCAAGACAACAATGTGCCCTGGGTGTTTTACCTTATGTCCGGACCTCAATGTTCGTTTGAGAAAGACAGCTTCATCTCCTTCCAATAGGGAATTTATCGAATCTTTCTCTGGCTCTGACAAGGATTGATCAACCTTGATAGCCAATCCTAAATCCTGGGATGCCTGCTCGGTAACCAGTGAGGTGCTTAATACAGCCCAGAGTTTGATCTCGCGGTCAGACAAAGCATTCCTTAAGGAAGCCAGCTCGGGGGATTTCAGTGCTCTATTTCCTACATCAACCACGAGCCTTGCCCCTTCAAAAAACCCCTGATTATGATCGATATGCTGCAAAACGGCTTCTTCTTGTGTTTGCCAATCGCCATCTTTTACTTCGACCAGAACCCCGTTTTTGATGCCTTTAACCTCAAATTTCTGAGCTTGCATGGCCTGCTCTCCATCATTAAAAACAAATACAATCGGGGTCAACCGATTGCTAAAATTATAGCATGATACCTCAGGGAAGATATGCTCTGCTGTCGATGGCCTTCAATTCAAAGTAAGCTTCGATAGTCCGGCGTACGATGGGTCCTGCCACACTTGCGCCTTCTCCCCCATTGTATGCAAAAGCGACTACGGCGATTTCTGGATTATCGTAGGGAGCATAGGCTAAAGTCCAGGCGTGGGAGGGCCAACTTCCCGGGATGCAGAGCCCTTTTTCATTGGCAAAGGTGTCGCAATATTCAGCTGTACCTGTTTTTCCTGCAGCGGCGATGCCGATGTTGGCAAAGGTAGAAAAAAACATCTTCCAGTGTGCCTTCGGTTACAACAGCCCTCATTCCTTCCTGGATTTTTTCAACTACCCAGGGAGCTACCGTGATTTTTTCACCGGTTAATTTTGCTTCACAACCTCCAGCGCTCGTGGGATCACTGTACACATCAATTACTGGATCGACGGTAATATCCCATTTTATTTCCGGTTTAAACGAGAGAATAGTTTCTCCTTCAGCGTCCTCAATCTGCCTGATAACAGTCGGCTGCATGAGCATTCCATCATTAGCTATAGTCGCGGCTGACATTAGAATTTGCAGCGGAGTAGCGGTTACAAATCCCTGGCCGACGCTGGTAATGTAGGTATCGCCAGTTGACCAGTTTTCCCCGTGAGCAATGCGCTTCCATTTGGGATCCGGAATAATGCCATCCGCTTCGTCAGGGAGTTCAATACCCAGGTAATCTCCATATCCCAATGCCCGGGCATAGGTGCCTAAGCGGCAAATCCCTAATCCTTCAGGAACCTCTCCGGGGATGCCAGTGCCTAATTCTTCTGCGTCCCCGCCTCCCAGTTGATAAAAATACACGTTGCTGGAATTCGAGATGCCGCCGATAAAATCCAGTTCCCCAAATCCTTCATCATTCCAGTCCACATAAGTTTTACTCTTCCCTGGATCATTGGGAGTGTATTTATTCGCCAGCTGGATTTCAGGGGGAGTAGTTATCACCTGTTCCGGAGTGACAACGACTTCATTAAGTGCGCCAAGAGCGGTTGCAAGCTTGAAGACAGACCCTGCAGGAAGCTCGGCCCCAACTGCTTGATTAAGAAGCGGATTGCGAACATCTGCATAAAGCTGTTGGTAATAATAAGTCGGAATTACTCTAGCCATGCGGTTGTTTTCATAAGTGGGGTATGAAACCATCGCTAAAATTTCACCTGTTTGCGGGTTCATGGCGATAACAACCCCGCTGGTGATCCGGAGTTCACCTAAATACGCGTTCCAACCCCCAATTTCAGCCAGGAGGATTGATTCAGCTGCTTGCTGCAAGCGGGTATCCAGCGTGGTATAGATATTCTGACCAGGCAAGGGGGAAATCACAGGCACAGCATCGCGGATGATCCGGCCTCCGACATCCACTTCCACAACACGTTTTCCCGGTTTTCCGGATAAGATGGATTCATAATAACGTTCTAGCCCGGCATATCCGATCTTGTCACGATTGGAAACAAATCCCCGATCCGTGTAGTATTCTTCTTCTAAGCTGGAAATCGGTCCGAGGAAACCAATGATGCTTGCGGTGAGAGACCCCGTGGGATAGTCGCGGACAGTTTCTATTTCCAGGGAAATTCCCGGCCAATCCATGCTTTTTTCCTGGATGATCTGGGCTTTGACCTGATCAATATTACAGGCGATCTTCACATCCAGGAAGGGAGCGCTTTGTTCACCATACTCAATGATCTGGCTGATTCCATGATCTGAAACACAAGGCACAAATGGATTTTCCGGGATAATCTCACCCCCGGAAACCGGCACATCAATATATTCTGCCAAAGAGCGGATGATGTTTTGTATTGCTCCCTGATCGTCGGGTAAGTTTGCCGCTGTGACAACCACATTGTAGGAGGCGACATTCCTTGCTAGCACGATACCGTTGCGGTCAAAAATCACACCCCGGGTAGGAGCCAGGCTGATTTCCCGTAAACGATTTTCTACAGCCAGAGCTACGTATGTATCTCCGTTGAGGATTTGATAGAAAAACAGACGAAAGATAAAAATCAGGAATACGATTCCTATTACAACTGTGAAGGAGATGATCCGGTTGTTTGTGATTTTATTCTGTGATGAAACTGTTGTAGGTGACATAGCTATTCCGGAGGATTTAACTGCTGGACTACATCCTGGACAATGATAAATACCGGTAAGGAAAGCATAAAATTAAGAATAATGCTTGGCAGAGTTATAACCTGCAGGACGGTGCTGAATTGAAATGAGCTGCCCTGGAGGAATAATACCAGCATTGATAAACCATGGATGATTATTGTGCCGGATAAAACGACAAGCAGCTGCATTAAAAATGAAAACCTCCAGATCCTCTCTCTCAGGAGAAAAGCGATACCTGTGGTTAGCAGATAGCTGGTCGTAAACAAACCAAAGGGCAATCCAGAGAAGAAGTCTATCAGCAGCCCACCCACAATACTCCACTGCCAGGCTGTTTTTACTGGTTTCTGAAGTGTGATGGCGACTATTACCACCAGCATCAGATCCGCTGTCCCGCGGTTCAGCGGCAGCCTGCTGACTACTGCAGACTGGAGGACAGTAATAAAACTAAGTACAGGTATGCTTAGAATCACAGACATGGTTTTTTTTGAGGTTCCGTGTCAGGGTGTATCAGCGTCGGGTAGGAGAGGAGAGATATCGATTGGATCAAAATTAATAATTACCAGGACAATATTTAAGTCATCGAAATCGGTTACCGATTGCACTGAAGCGCTTTGGAAAAGGTCATTTTCCCGGCTTTTGATGCTAGTAACCTGTCCGATGATTATGTTTGCTGGGTAGTTACCTCCCAACCCGGAAGTTAAGAGGAGATTTCCGGGATTCACATCTGCTGCCTGGGGTATTTGTTCCAGGGTGATGTCTCCTGTAATTGATCCGGTTAATACGGCAGCGCTCCGTGAAGGTTCAATTCGAACGTTAATCCTTGTCACCGGGTCTGTAATTAAACTGACCCGGGCTCCAGAGGCTGTTACCTGGACAATTCTGCCGGCTAAGCCATTCTGGGTTACTACCGGCATACCGCGTTTGAGACCATCATCCGAGCCCCGGTTGATAATTATGTAATGGAGAAATGGACTGGGATCCTTGCCGATTACTGAAGCGCCAATGTACTTATGTTCAGGATTTGCCCGGGCAAATTCCAACAATGCGGATAAAATTTTATATTCTACAAGCTGCTGCTGGAGTTCAACGATCTGGGCCTGCATGCGGGCATTTTCGGCTTCCAGTTCTGTGTTTTGCTGACGGATTTCCCGGATATCCTGGGAGGCAGAGAGAAAAACTTCCACTCCCTGGTACTGCTGTGAGACCCAGGTTTGGAGGGAAGTTAATGGCGAACCAACCAATTTGGAAAGAGAGGTAAATACGCCGCTGAGCGCCAGGGCGAGGATTCCAATGGTTACCAGGCTTAGTGCCAATATCCGGATTGTTTTTTGGAAAACGTATATTCATCTGAATATGGTTTATGACCCTGTTGTAAGGTTTAACCTGTCCGCGAAAATTAATGCTCCGCCTCTGATTTGATCTGTGCCGTGTCTATGGAAAAAAGATAAAGGTTCCCAGAGGAGAAGAGGGGTTATTGAATTCTGAAGGTTTATTCTCTCTGTGCGCTCTTGCGCTCCAGACCTACAAATAAACCTTTCCATTTATCGAGTTCCTCTAAGGCAACTCCAGCACCCCTGGCAACGCAGCTTATTGGATCTTCGGCCAGCCAAGCACGAATTTGGAGTTCTTCTGTCAATCTCTGATCCAACCCCTGAAGCAAACTTCCGCCGCCGGCAAGACAAACTCCATTATCCATCAGGTCGGCAAGAATTTCAGGGGGTGTTTCATCCAGGGCATCCCGTACGGTATCGATAATAGTTTGGACAGAATCCGAGATTGCTTCTCGTAATTCGATGGATGAAATTTCAATCGAATCTGGCAGTCCTGTAACCAGATTTCTACCCCGGAGGGTCATAGTTTTTTCTTCAGGCAGTGGATAAGCGGATCCTAGATTGAATTTAGCTTCTTCAGCCAAACGATGACCGATCAGTATATTGTATTTATTTCGGACAAATTGGATGATATCTTCATCCAATTCGTCGCCTGCTACGCGTAATGAGCGGGAGGATACCACGCCCCCCATAGTCATGATAGCTACTTCAGAAGTCCCTCCGCCAATGTCAACAATCATGCTGCCGCCGACTTCATCGATGGGCAATCCTGCTCCCAGGGCCGCTGCAACAGGTTCTTCTATTAGATATGTGTGACGGGAACCAGCAGCCATTGCCGCATCGTAAACAGCCCGTTTTTCTACCTCTGTAACTCCCGCAGGGATTCCGATAATTACCCGGGGGCGGGGGACTGGAACAATGCTCTGCTGATGCGCTCTGGCAATGAAATACTCCAGCATAGCCTGGGTGATTTCAAATTCTGATATTACGCCATCCCGAAGGGGGCGAACTGTAATGATATCAGCTGGTGTTCGGCCGATCATTTCCTTGGCCGCGGCACCGATGGCGATTGGCTCTCTGGTACGTTTATTAATCGCAACCCAGGATGGTTCCTGGATAACTATGCCTTTTCCCCGGACATGTACCAGAGTATTTGCTGTTCCTAAATCTATCCCGATATCTAATGAAAAATATCCCAACAGCCAATCGAAGGGAGAAAATGCCACTTAAAACTCCTTTTTATCTAGCCAGCTAGATTATACCAGCTTAAGAAAATTCTGTACCCTGGAAGACAAAGGGTAGGGAGAGGCGTCAAAGGGGTGGAAATAGCTGGTTTATTTAGGGGTTTTTAGTTATTTTTACCTTTCTTTTCTAGGCCTGGTTAGTGATATTGGTAGAAGTATTAATTACTTTCACTGAGGAAGGAGCAGGGTCCAGTTTGAGCCAATTTTAATTGAGTATAATATAGGAAATTCCTTGGTTTGACGGGAGGTCTTGATGGCAAAGAAAAAATTGACTACAGATATTTCTCAGTTTCTGGCATTCCCTTTTATAGATAAGGCTTGGGTAACAAAATTAGCCATTGCCAGCGGATTAATTTTTTGTCAGTTTCATACCAGTCTTTCCGCTTGTCCTTCTTCTTGGATATTTAGCTGAGATTATCCGACAGATCGCAGTAGACCATGAATCGCCATCTCTCCCGGAATGGGATGATCTAAGTAAATATTTCGAAGATGGTTTCCGGCTCTTTGGCGCTGGAGCCTTGTATTTGATCCCATCCACTCTCATTATAGTTGTCGGTTATGGACTTGTCGTTGGCTTTGGTGGGCTGTTTGTCCCAATAATGCTCATGGACACAGGAGCTGTGAGCGAGGTGGAAGGTATGATTTTAATGATCGCTGGAAATCTGACGGGGCTCGGATTGATGGGAATCGGTGTTATGGTATCCATGGTTGTCGGCGTAATCCTTCCAATTGCTGGATCTCATACTGTTGTAAAAAAGGATTTTGCTGCTGCCTTTAAATTTGGTGAAATCTGGAGTATCTATAAAGCGAATTGGAGTGGTTTTCTAGTTGCCTTTCTGATTATTATTGGGGGTAGTACTATTTTATTTTTCGGGTCTTATTTCCTGGTTCTCACTGTGGTCCTGTGCTGTTTTTATCCATTTGCCCTAAGTATAGTGGCGGCTTATCTGGCACTGGTAGGGTCAGCCCTGATTGCAGATGCATACCGGGTAGGCGTGATCAATCTGCCAGCGGTGAAAGATAGCTGATTCCCTAATTCGCAATAAATCAAAACTGCCAACATAAGGGATGTGCCAAAAGTTGTTGGTACATCCCCTCTGCATATAGCCCAAACCCCTCCTAATATAACGCAATTTCCCCGCCATAGTTTATTGCTCTAGCAGGAGAGCCAGCTCCTGCGTATTTGATATACGGGAGAGCTGTCTCTCTCCCTCAAGCAGCTAGAATAGTTTGCGCTCATATCTTGGTTTATTGAAGGTCCTATGACGCAATTTCCCCGCCATAGTTTATTGCTCTAGCAGGAGAGCCAGCTCCTGCGTATTTGATATACGGGAGAGCTGTCTCTCTCCCTCAAGCAGCTAGAATAGGCCGCACTCACATCTTAGTTTATCGAAGGGCTAGCTCCTGCGTATTTGGGACACGGGAGAGCTGTCTCTCTCCCTTAAGCGGTTAAAATATGCTGTGCTTACCCCCCTAATCAGAAATTTACTTAGGCACAGTTAGTAGAGAAAATGACACAGAACAACCTTTTTAACATCCACTTCCTATGATCCTTTTGTCTTTCTCTTGAATATCGGGATAGAAAAGTGTATAGTGAAAAGCAAGTGTATTACCGGATAGGGCTTGTACAAATAATTTCGTGAAGCTCAATCCAACCAAATGCGCTGGGGGGAAAATTGTGAAAACCAATGGGGGTTATCGACGAATTATCGGCTGTTTATTCCTGGTATTCCTAACTTCTTTGATGTTTAGCAATGGGTGCAGGAAACTACCCCGCAGGGTATCAATTTGTGACCTGCAGGGGTCAGGCTCATCATCCCCTTTTAGTGGACAGGAAGTTGAGGTATCCGGGATTGTTGTTGCTGATCTTGAGGAGGAAGCTCAAGCAGGAATTTTTATCCAGGACACGGATTGCGGGAGCAGTCAAGGAAGCGGAATTTCCAGCGGCGTGTTTGTTTTGTACCAAAACGTTTTCGACTGGGTCTCCCTTGGTGATGAAGTAACTGTCCGCGGTATTGTACTTGAATTTTATGGGGAAACCATCATTATTGCCGGGGAAGAATCTATTCAGGTCCTGTCGGTTGGTAATTCTTTACCTGGAATAGTGGACCTTAATCAAGAAATGAGGGATGGGGGTAGCTTATTAAATTATGAATCTTTTGAAGGCATGATGGTGTTAGTACCTGCTGCGCGTGTGGTTAAACCGGCAGATGGGCAGGGTAATTTCTGGGTTCTGCCGGAATTTGGGGAGGAGGAACATTCAACACCAGGCGATACTGCTGATGCCCGGGGTGTATTACGGATAACTCACAATCAAATAAGATCTCATCTGTCCTCAGCTGCCGTTGGAGATAATGTTCAAAACCTGATCGGGCTGCTCCGCCAGTATCAGGATGAATATGTTCTTCAGCTGACTGAGCCTGACAGTGTGGTGATGCAGCCTTCATCTGGATCAATGGCAAGTATTTTATTTAAGGAACAATCTCGGGAAGCGGAAGAAGAATTTTCAAACGAAAACCGGACTGCCATAATTAGTCCTACAAGCATCTCAATCCCTACTGGAACGCCAACTCCTTACCCTGTTAATCTGTTGATTACAGAGCTGCTGCCTAATCCTGAAGGAATGGAACCAGATGGGGAATGGATTGAAATCTATAATCCTGAAATGTATAGTCTGCCGCTGACGGGGATAAAAATAGGCGATGAGACCTCCCCCCAGGGAAAGGAAGGAATGCTGCGCTTCCCGGATGGTTATTACATTGGAGCCCACCAAGTGCTTGTCATTGCCAATAAGGCTTCAACTTTCCGATCCACCTATGGTTTTTTCCCGGACTTCGAGTTGGTCGATAGTGATTTTTCGATTCCGGATTTATTGCCTTGCCCAGAGTGGGGAGGAAACTCGATCCAGTTCAGCAATGGAGGTGATGAGGTTCTGCTGTTGGATCCCTGGGGTAGGGCAGTAGACCTGCTTAGTTATGGAAACTCAGAATATCCTGCGTTTCAGCCAGCAGTCACAGCGCCTAAGGAAGGACACACCCTGGAAAGATATCCTCCAGAGCAGGACCGGGATAAAGCAGGTGACTGGCGGGAACGGATTGGGGGATCTCCAGGGAAACTTGACCGCAGTCTACCAACGCCTATTGTGACTTCCACTTCCAATCCGGAACCATCAATAACTCCATCACCTTCTCTCACAAAAACCAGTACGCCCTTAATTCCATCAGCTACTCCAGCTTCGATTCGGTTGTTGTTGAGTGAAATCATGGCTAATCCTGTTGGAGATGAACCAGAAGGTGAGTGGATTGAAATATTCAATCCTGAAGAAGAACCAATACCGTTGACGGGAGTGAAAGTTGGAGATGCCGCTCATCCAGGAGATTCTGAGGGTATGCTGATTTTCCCTCCAGGAGAGGTGATTGAGCCGGGAGAGGTGATCCTCATTGCCCATCAGGCGGCGGAATTTGAAGCAAGTTATGGATTCAAACCTGATTATGAGTTATCTGCATCCGATCCAGGCGTAAAAAAACTCGTTCCCTACAACACCTGGGCAGGTGGCCAGATCAGACTTAATAATTCGGGGGATGAAATGGTCCTGTTGAATGGCTGGGATGAAATAATTGACTCCCTGGCGTATGGTAGTTCAGATTTAGAATCCTTTCAGCCGCCTGTTCCGGCAGCGCCAGAGGGCAGCTCACTGGCAAGATATCCCATGAATGTTGATACCGATTCTGAAAAGGATTGGGAAGTTTCTGAGCTTCCTTCTCCGGGAGAAGTTAATCCCGGATCTCCAACCAGCACACCCACGATTACTCCTTCCGCATCGGCGACACCTACCTTGACCGAGACCAGCAGCCAGACATCTACACTCGAGTTTACTAGTACGTTCACCCTGTCCCCGACACTTCAGCTGACGCCCTCTTTCACTGCAATCTCTACAATACAAGAGACACCGACGGCTACTGCTTCTTCCATAGTGCTGCCAACTCCGACAGAAACTCCGAAACCAAGTCCCAGCCCCAGTTTAACCCCGCTGGCGAGCCCATCACTAACCCCTACAGTGGTGCCGACAGCCACACAGAGTTTTGCCACTCTGTCCCCTACAATAGCTGAGACAAATACACCCTCACCAACCGGGATAACTTCAATGACCCCCTGTCCATCTTTTACTTCAACTCCCGCGCCGACGGATACCGTGACTGTAACCTTAACTCCGGAACAACCCTCGGACACTCCAACCCCGGTATATATTGAGGATGAAGAGATTGTCCTGAATGAGATTCACGCTGATCCTGATCAGGTCCTGGGAGATGCCAACGGAGATGGAGTGATTCACCGCGATGATGATGAATTCCTGGAATTGATCAACCTCACAGATTCAGCGCTGGATATTAGTGACTGGGTGATTTCAGATACGGTGCGGCCACGGTTTACCTTCCCACCGGGAACAGTGCTTGCTGGCCACTGTGGGTTGATCATTTTTGGCGGCGGTTCTCCTTCTGGAGAGTTCGGCGGTAGCTTGGTTCTTACTGCAGGATCATTAGCCTTGAACAATACCGGAGATACGATTTCAATTTGGGATCGGGAGGGGGAATTACGGCTGCGAATTTCTTATGGACCTGAAGGCGGATTAAATCAATCTTTAACCCGGAATCCTGACCTTACCGGTAATTTCCCTCTAGAGCTACATGGTGAGATCCCGTTGGCTGAGGGACGCCTGTATTCTCCCGGCGTGAAACTTGATGGATCGGTGTTTGGAATATGCCCGTAAAGAAGGATAACTTTAAATAAAACGAGCCGCCTCTTGGCTGAAGCGGCTCTAGATGAGGAGGATGAAGCGTTCCCTCGTAATCCCAAAATAAACTAGATCTGACGAATTACCAACACTACTTTCCCCTGGACTTCAATCTCGGTAGTTGAGTCAACATATATGGGGTCCATGGTGGGATTGGCAGGCTGCAAACGGACCCGGTCACCTTCGTGATAAAAATGCTTGAGGGTGGTTTCGTTTCGATCTTTGAATCTCACTGCGACCATTTCTCCATTTTTTGCTTCCTGGACGGGTTTCATGATGATCATGTCTCCATCATTAACCATGGCGTCAATCATCGAATCGCCGTCTACTTCAAGAGCAAATAAATTCTCTTTTTGAACATTAAACGGAATTAATGATTCTGGAATATCGATATTGGATTCTGCGTCAAATAAGCTGAAGTCTGTTTCGGGGATAGGAATCGGTGCACTGGCCGCAATTCGCCCTACAACAGGGATAGTCAATGACCGTGAAATATCTTGCACCGCCTGTTTGACGTTTCCCAATACCCGGTCGACTTTTTCCTGGGCAGCTCCTGAAATCTTAATACTGCGGGAGATATTTTCGCTGCGTTCAATGTATCCCATCTCTTCCAGCTGTTCGAGGTAATAATTTACCATCGAAGTGGATGTGATATCAGTCCGGGCGCATATCTCCCGGTAGGAAGGGGCATAACCATGTTTAGCGCGGTATTCCTGAATAACTTTCAGGACCTGTTTATGGCGTTCTTTTAGCTGTTTCCGGGCTTTCGGAGTCATTCTCTGATCCTCCCAAGGGCCTACGTAAGCAAAAGTAGAAAATTTGTGCTAGTAAAAATTATACACGAACATACGTTCTGTGTCAAGCAGGATTTAACGGTTAATGAGGCCGGATCAGAGGAAATATTTTTATTCAGAGAATTACAGACGAATTGAATCAAACCCTGATATAAGATATAATTTTTTTCTAATGGAGAATTTAATTAACGGAGTGAAGAAAACGGCTTTGACAGGCTGAAAAAGAGATTATAATCACCCAATTGTTGTCTAACCAGATCATGGGGAGGGCATTTTGAGTAAGAAAGGAACTGCTGGAAATCAAGGACCAGGGATTCGCTCAGATTGTTTTGCTGCCTTAGAGATAAAACCCAGTGGGGGAATAGAAATTATTCTCAATAGCAAAGTTGACGCTTTATTTAAAAATTCGATCCAGGATTTAGCTCATCAAATCCTGGATTTTTTTCAGATTAAAGACGCCAAACTTGAAATAATTGACCGCGGTGCGCTTCCTTTTGTTCTGGCTGCCCGCATAGAAGCTGCCGTAAAAGTTTGTCTGGATCCCCAGGAAGAATTCTTGTTGGAGATGATACCTGAAAATAAATATCAAACCAGGATAGATCGTACCAGGCGTTCACGATTATATTTACCGGGAAACTCTCCAAAATTGATGTTAAACGCAGGCATTCACCAGCCGGATGGAGTCATCCTGGATCTGGAAGATTCTGTCGCCCCGGACAAAAAAGAGCAAGCACGTTTCCTGGTTCGGAATGCATTAAGACAGGTGAATTTCTATGGGGCAGAAAGAATGGTCCGGATCAATCAGCTTCCCCAGGGACTGGATGATTTGACCTACCTTGTTCCCCATCATGTAAATTTAATCTTGCTGCCAAAATGTGAATCAGCTGACCAGGTCCAGGCAGTTGATAAAAAGATCTCGGAAATTCTTTCCGACTCTGGGTTTGACTATCCGGTTTACATTATGCCAATTATTGAAAGCGCCCTTGGTGTGATCAGAGCGTTTGAAATTGCTTCCGCTTCAGAGAACTTAGCAGCTTTGGCAATTGGATTAGAAGATTACACGGCTGATCTGGGAGCGCCCCGGACAAAAGAAGGCAGGGAAACCTTTTTTGCCCGGACGCAGGTAGTCAATGCTGCCCGGGCTGCAGGTATTCAGGCGATTGACTCTGTATTTTCTGATGTTGCCGATATGAATGCTTTACGAGAGGTGGTATTGGAATCCAAATCACTTGGATTTGACGGTATGGGATGTATTCACCCCAGGCAAATTAAGGTTATTCACGAATCCTTTGCCCCAACCGAAAAAGAAATTCAAAAAGCAGAAGATATTGTCAGGGCATTTGATGAAGCTGCCTCAAAAGGGCTGGGAGTAGTTTCCCTGGGATCAAAGATGATAGATCCACCGGTGGTAAAAAGGGCTCAAAAGACAATTGATCTGGCTGTGAAAACTGGGCAGCTGCCTGAAAACTGGAGAGAGCAGGGCAGTGATCAAGACCATTGATTTTCAGGGAAAAAATAGGAATAGCAATTATGGCAAATAAATATGTGAAAAATGCAGTTGGCAGGATGATACCGGAAAAAATCAACGGGAAACCGGTAATTCCATATCAAGGTGTCCATAAATATAAAACGACCAGACGAAGGTATGCACCGCTTTTGCCATCTTGCGCAGATTATCCTGAGGATGGCAACAAGCTGGTAAAAGACCTTAAGACTGTCTTAAAAAAAGCAGGTCTCAAAGATGGTATGACAATTTCTACCCATCATCATTTCCGCAACGGTGATCTGGTTGCCAACCAGATATTCATCGCAGCCTCGGAATTGGGCGTTAAAGATTTAACCTGGTTTCCTTCAGCTTCCTTTCACTGCCATGAGCCTATGATTGATTATTTAAAGGACGGCACGATTCATCATATTGAAGGCAGCATGAATGGTCCCCTGGGACGGTTCGCATCGTTGGGAAAAATGAAAGGAGCGGGGGTCCTGCGGTCTCATGGAGGCCGCTATCAGGCTGTTCAGGACGGTGATGTGGTAATTGATATCGCAGTCATCGCCTCCCCGACTGCAGATTCCTTTGGAAATGCAAATGGATTAACCGGTGATTCTGCTTGCGGGTTGCTGGGATTTGCCCTGGCAGATTCGCAATATGCCCACAAGGTTATTGTGGTGACTGACAACCTGGTTCCGTTTCCCTGCGTTCCCTGGCAAATTCAAGGGAATTATGTGGATTATGTGGTGGAAATGGACCAAATTGGCATCCCGGAAAGGATTATCTCCGGTACTACCCGCATCACCAAGAGCCCCGACCGGCTTTTTATTGCGGAGCTGACTGCCAAATTCTGTGACGAGGTGGGAATTCTGGAAGATGGCTTTTCTTTCCAGGCTGGAGCAGGCGGCACGTCCCTGGCAATTGGAAATTACTTTGGGGAGATCATGCGGAAAAAGGGAATTAAAGCCCGTTTCGCACGGGGAGGAAGCAACCAATACCTGGTAGAAATGCTGGAGGAAGGTTTAATCGACTATATCCTGGATGGACAAACCTTTGATCTGGCCGGGGTCCGCTCCATGAGGGAAAACCCAAACCATGTTAATACCAGTCCGTTCACCAGTTATAACTACCATGGGAAGGGAAATTTTGCGGGAATTGTGGACGTGGTCATTTTAGGCGCAACAGAAGTGGACGTGAATTATAACGCCAATGTGGTCACTCACTCCGATGGGTATTTACTGCACGGCATCGGCGGTTGGCAGAACTGCCTTTTCAGTAAAAACGTTATTCTGCCTATCCCACTCTTCCGGGATCGGATACCTATCATCAGGGATGAAGTTACCACGATATGCGGGCCGGGAGAATTAATCGATGTGATCGTTACTGAACGAGGAATTGCAATTAATCCTCGCCGGAAAGACTTGCTGGACGCTGTGAAAAATTCCAAGTTACCAATCCGGACTATTAAGGATTTAAAGGAAGAAGCGGAGAGAATTTGTGGAAAGCCTGAGCCAGTTGAGTATGGGGAGCGAGTGATCGCGGCGATAAATTGGGTGGATGGAACCGTAATTGACGTGGTGAGACAGGTGATTGAATAATTAATAAAGGGAATATGATGAAAATTGAAGAACTTTGGCCCGAATTATCCTGGATAAAAAACCCTCAGCTGCGGGAAAGTACCACCAAAACCTGGGAATTGGCTTTGGAGAGAAGTGTTTTAACGGCTGAGGATTTAGGTCGGATTCCATTTACTTTACTGGCTGGACCGGATCTAAAGGTCAGCTTTATGGATCATAAACGTTGTGTGGTCCATGTAGCCCGGGAGAGCGCGAAGAAGATGATGGACTTTTTTGGAGAGGAGCTTCCAATTAATCTCGATGTGGTGATTGCTGGCGCAATCCTGGCTGATGTAGGAAAACTGCTTGAGTATGAACTGGATGAAAAAGGCAACTCTGTTCAGGGCATCTATGGTAAATACCTCCGCCATCCTTTTTCCGGGGTTTCTCTGGCTGAAGAATGCGGTGTGCCGGCAGCGGTATGCCACATTATCGCCGCCCATGCCGGCGAAGGGGATCTGATCAAACGAACTACTGAAGCGTACATTGTCCATCATGCGGATTTTATGACCTTTTTGCCCTTCAAAAGCCGGCTGGAAGTCTAACTCATTCAGGATTTCACCTGGTTAGCGGGTATCCCAACCAATAGATAAACAGGAAACATTATGCCCCTTACTTTTGCAGAAAAAATCCTGGCGAAAAAAGCCCAACTGCCAAAAACAGTGCCGGGGCAAATTGTTGAAATCACACCGGATGTGGTTCTCTCGCATGACAATACCGCCCCAATTTATGGTTTGTTTCAACGCATGGGAGGGGTAAAAGTATATAACCCGGATATGCATGCCGTCATTCTGGATCATGCCACCCCGGCTCCCAGCACGAAACATGCTGAAAATCACCGGGTTATTCGCGAGTTTGTAAAAGAACAGGGAATAACCAACTTTTATGACATAGGGAAAGGGATTTGCCACCAGATTCTGGTTGAATCCGGTCTTGCTCTGCCGGGTGAGGTGATTTTAGGATCAGACTCCCATACCCCGCACGCTGGAGTGATGGGTGCATTCGCGGCGGGAATTGGCCGGACTGAAATGGCTTCCATCTGGGCGATTGGCCAAATCTGGCTCCGGGTGCCGGAAAGTATGAAGATTACAGTAAGTGGAACTTTGCCAATCGGTGTGACTTCCAAAGACCTGGCACTCTACATCATCGGAGAATTAAAAGCAGACGGCGCATTATATATGTCTGTGGAATGGCATGGCGAGGCGATTGGAGCCTTGCCGTTAAGTCAGCGTGCCACGTTAACCAACCTGATGGCTGAAATGGGCGCCAAGAACAGTTACATTTCACCTGATCAGCTGACTTTTAACTATCTAAAAGACCGTGCCCGGCGGGATTTTGAGGCAATTTATCCGGATGAAAATGCCCGGTACGCCGTGGAGATGGAATACAATGCGGGAGACATGGAACCGATGATTGCCTGCCCGCATACGGTGGATAATGTCAAGCCGCTCTCAGAGGTGAAGGGAACACCCATAGACCAGGCATTCCTGGGTACCTGCACAAATGGACGGTTGGATGATCTGGCTGCGGCAGCAGAAGTGCTTGAGGGAAGAAAGA
>Ga0255389_1005_pt1 | contig 19842 bp, 19 predicted proteins | sample ANMaggSeSYBR01E4_FD_182113 | JGI IMG/M metagenome (GOLD analysis project Ga0255389, IMG submission 182113) | Sediment cell enrichment communities from methane seep in Santa Monica Basin, California, United Staets - ANME aggregate JGI... | ecosystem: Environmental > Aquatic > Marine > Cold seeps >...
CAGTCGCGGAGAACAAAGACGTTGCAGCGCTGATGGGCATTGATGTTGACCGGGCAGTTACTATCACTTTCGCTACCGGTGCAGCGATGGCTGGAATTGCTGGAGTATTATACGCTCTTGTTTTCCGGCAAGTGCATTTCTTTATGGGATTTATTCCTGGAATTAAAGCATTTACAGCAGCTGTACTGGGTGGTATCGGGAGTATCCCCGGTGCGGCTTTGGGAGGATTATTACTTGGTATGTTTGAATCCGTCGGTCCGGGATTGTTCCTGGAGGGACTTGGCATTCCTGCCCCTCACCAATTGAAAGATGTGATTGCATTTACTTTGCTGGTATTGATATTAATATTGCGACCTCAAGGCATCTTGGGTGAACGAATATCCAAAGAAAAGGCATAAGGAGGTCATTAAAAATAATGATGGACAATAAAACAAATTCTCTCAAAGGTATCATTAAAACTGGTTTACTCTCCGGTTTAATTGCATTAAGTCTGTCTGTGATCGGATTCATTACCCTGCTAAACAAGCGGGAGTTGGTTGCGGGAATCCTCAGCCTGGGACATGTATTTCTGTTTTCTCCTCTTATCGCATTTGCATATTTATCCGCTGGGCGGGCAAAGGATGAAGGTAAATTTAAAATACTTGGATCTGGATTTTTAATTGGGTTCCTAACTTCAATTCCTTTGCTTATCTTGGCTTTGATCGAACATTTTTATGACATCCGCCAATTCCTGGTCAATGTTTCTCCAGATTTAATGGAAATACTATTGTTTAACCAGGGTATTGTCGCTGGAAGTATAATCCTGATGTTAGGAATGGGTTTGGTAGGTCTGCTTGCTGCAGGATTGCAAACACTTCCAGAAAATATAAGGGGACCCATAACGTATGCTTTGACCTGGACACTGCTTATCGGGACTTTTTCTGAGATATTGTCAGGAAGATTAAGAAGTTTCTTTGGACCTCAATTCGTTAAAATAATTTTTGTTCGCAAAGCGCTTAATCCTTGGGTCGCTGGAATTCTACTGCTGCTCTTTGCTGGGCTGGAAATCAATACACAGAAACGAAAAAAGCGAGATGATGTCAAAAAACCCTGGAAGAATCTTGACCCAAGAATAAAAAACGGGTTGGGTATGCTCCTGCTTCTTTTGCTTCCGCTCGTTTTGGGAACCTATCTCACTGAAGTTGTTAACAATGTTGGATTGTATGTGTTGATGGGATTAGGACTCAATATTGTAGTCGGTTTTGCCGGTTTACTTGACTTGGGATATGTGGCATTTTTTGCAATAGGGGCTTATGTGATGGGTATCCTGACCACGCAAGGACACCTGGGATTTGTATCAATGTCATTTTGGACAGCGCTGCCGTTTTCCGTAGGCGCTGCTACCCTTGCGGGTATCATGCTTGGAATACCTGTTTTACGGATGCGGGGCGACTATTTAGCGATCGTAACACTTGGATTTGGTGAGATTATTCGAATTTTGGCACTTTCGGATATGCTGAAAAACCAGTTTGGTGGTGCTCAAGGAATACTCCAGATTCCGAAACCAAACATTGCTGGAGTTGACTTGGTGAAACCTGAATTTTTATTTTATGTAATCTTGCTTGGTGTCCTGCTTGCTTTATTCGTTTCCTGGCGGTTGAGGGATTCTCGTCTGGGTCGGCAATGGATGGCGATGCGGGAAGATGAAGATGTTGCGGAAGCAATGGGAATAAACCTTGTCTCAACCAAGCTGCTGGCTTTCGCTACTGGGGCTGCATTCTCTGGATTAGCGGGGGCAATTTTCGCCAGCAAATTGACATCCATTTTTCCCCATAGTTTTAACTTGATCGTTTCCATCAACGTTCTGTGCCTGATCATTGTGGGAGGTCTTGGCAGCTTGCCGGGAGTTGTTGTTGGCGCGTTAATTTTGGTTGGATTACCAGAACTTCTGCGAGAATTTGCAGAGTATCGTATGCTGATGTACGGGGCGTTATTGATCGTCATGATGCTTCTTAAACCAGAAGGATTCGTACCGTCAGAAGTGTCAAAACGCGAGCTACATGCGCATGAAATACAAGACTAGGGTAATACAAGGATCATGAGCTATGCTTGTTCTATCTACTAACGACGTAACTAAATCATTTGGGGGATTAACCGCAGTTAATCAATTTTCTTTTGATGTCCCTGAAGGCAAGATCTATAGTGTCATTGGACCTAATGGGGCCGGAAAAACGACTTTTTTCAACTGCATAACAGGATTTTATGAATTTGATGGTGGGAAAATCGAATTCATGGGTGAAATGCTAAATGGAAAGTCGACAGATCAAATTACACGTTTGGGAATTTCCCGGACTTACCAGAACATCAGATTGTTTTCAAACATGACCGCCGTTGAAAATATTTTGGTTGGGCACCATCCGCATTTTAAAACCTACTGGTTTGAAGCACTAATACCAACAAAGCGAATCTTGCAAGAAGAAGCCGAGGCACTCGAGGAAGCATTGCATTTGCTGAATTTTGTAGGGTTAAAAGGATTAGGCGATCAGCTTGCCTGCAACCTCCCTTATGGAGCACAGCGCCGCCTGGAAATCGCCCGTGCTTTAGCGAACCGACCAAAATTGCTGCTATTAGATGAACCCACTGCCGGGATGAATCCTAACGAGACAGTGGAAATGATTGAGTTTATTCAAAGACTTCCTGGTGAACTGGGGATCACCATCCTTCTTATAGAACATGACATGAAGGTTGTTATGAGTATTAGTGAGAACATAGGGGTGATGGACTTTGGTACCAAAATTGCCGAAGGAACTCCAAAAGAAATTCAAAGAAATCCGCAAGTAATTGAAGCTTATTTAGGACGGGGAGCCGCAGACGGCTAGCGAGGAAGGATTTTATGGCATTATTAGAAGTTGAAAGTATTCATGCATATTATGGAAATATCCATGCATTAAAGGGTATTACCATTAATGTTGAAGAAGGTGAGATTGTAACCTTAATTGGTGCTAATGGTGCTGGAAAATCAACCACGCTCAGATCCATTAGTAAATTGATTCAGACAAGATCAGGTAAAATCATCTTTGATGGTGAAGATATAACGGATTATAAACCACACGATTTGGTTTATAAGGGAATTTCCATGGTTCCAGAAGGCAGGGGAGTATTTGCGAAACTTTCTGTTGAGGAAAACTTGGAAATGGGGGCATATTCCCGGGATGATAATAAAGGTATCAAGAAATCTTTCGAACAGGTATATACCCTTTTCCCAAGATTGAAAGAGCGTAGAAACCAGGTGGCTGGCACTCTTTCTGGCGGTGAACAGCAGATGCTTGCTACAGGCAGAGCGCTGATGACTGCACCACGTTTGATGTTGATGGATGAGCCATCCATGGGATTAGCTCCTATCCTTGTGGAAAATACTTTTGAAACCATAAAGGAAATTAATAGGGAGGGGACTACAATTCTCCTGGTTGAACAGAATGCGACCATGGCATTTTCGGTGGCGGACCGAGGATATGTCCTCCAAACAGGCGAAATTGTACTTCAAGATACCTCTGATGCACTCAAGAACAATGATATGGTTCAGAAAGCTTACCTTGGTATGGATTAAGCTGTAATCAAGCATAACTCTGAGCGCGGTAGTGATAGAATTTATATAGCTACTGCGCTCTTCTTTTAAGGAGACTCCATGCTTTTTTTAAACGCAGCTGAAGTTGAAGCAGCACTGCCAATGACAGAAGCTATCTCTGCCATGAAGGATGCTTACAAAGCATTGTCCGCAGGATCTGTAGACCTGCCCTTGCGGACAAGGATATCTGTGAAAGAAGAAGACGGTGCCGTATTGTTCATGCCAGCGTATCTTAACCATGTTGATCAGCAGGTAATGTGTTTAAAAACAGTGGCGGTTTTTCCTCGTAATGTGGGGAGGAATATACCAACAATTCACGCAGCGGTAGTAGTTTTGAATGCGAAAACCGGTCAGATTGAAGCCCTCCTTGAAGGCGGACGATTGACTGCAATACGGACCGGGGCTGCATCTGGCGCAGCAACTGATTTACTTGCAAGAGAGGATTCCCGTGTTGGGGCAGTCTTTGGGGCTGGGGTACAAGGCCGGACCCAGCTGCAAGCTATTTGTTCAGTGCGCATGTTGGAAAGGGTTTGGATATATGATCCGAACCAGGATAATGCACTGAAGTTAGTTGACGAATTTTCCGGGCAAGGCCCAATTCCAAAGGATCTAAGAATAGCAAACTCACCCGAGCAAGCGGTTAAAAATGCGGATTTGATTTGCACCGCAACAACTGCAACAACCCCTGTTTTTAGTGATAAGGATATTAAGCTAGGCGTTCACATTAACGGTGTGGGATCATATACCCCTGAAATGATTGAAATTCCTCCGCAAACCATAAAAAGAGCGACAGTTTATGTGGGATCAAAACAAGGGGTTTTAGCTGAGGCGGGGGAAATTCTGGCTGCTATTGACCAGGGTTTGTTAAGTGCGGACAAGCTGGTGGAACTGGGTGAAGTAATCAGGCAGAATGAACCGGGAAGGATTGATCAGGATCAAATTACTTTGTTCAAATCAGTTGGTGTTGCTGTACAAGACGCGGCGGCAGCGCTTTTGGTGTTGAAGAATGCCAGAAAGATGAACATAGGCAATGAGTTGAGCTGGTAATCAATAATTAATTTAGTGATGATCACTATTAGATCCCATGTACTGGATATAGGAATTAATGATTGTGTAGGCAAGGTAAGGAACTATGATAATACCAAAAACAGCAGATGCTATCATCATCGGCGGCGGCGTAATGGGAGCGAGTACTGCGTTTTATTTATCAGAGCGCGGTTTCTCAGATATTATTCTCCTTGAAAAAGAGGAATTGTTCGGCCAGGGGGCTACAGGGAGGTGCGCCGGTGGTGTCCGTTACCAATTCGCGACAAAGGTGAACATCCAGTTATCTTTAGAAAGTTTACCGATTTTGGATCAATTTAAGGAAAAATTTGGACAATATGTTGATTATGAACAAGTTGGCTATTTATTCCTTTTAACAGACCCAGGAAGTGTGAAACAATTCGAGGAAAACGTAAAACTCCAGCACAGCTTGGGGGTGGAAACAGAATGGCTCTCAGGTGATGAGGTTCGATCACGTTTTCCAATGATGAATCTTGATGATGTTATCGCTGCCACAAATAATGCTAAAGATGGGGTCGTGGATCCGAATGGTGTGGTAATGGGATATATCATTTCATCCAAACGACTTGGAGCAAAGGCGTTTAATAATATTGAAGTGGTAGATATTCAAGTAGAATCCGGACGTGTAGCAGGAGTGCAGACCAATGAGGGGTATATTTCTTCACCAGTGGTTGTTAATGCTGCAGGTCCTTGGGCAGGCGAGGTGGGAAAAATTGCTGGATTATCAATTCCTATTCAGCCGCTTAGAAGACAGTGGTTAACGACAACTCGACTGCCAGATTTACCAAAAGATTTTCCGTTTATGATCGATTTCTCACAATCCTTGTATTTTCATCCAGAAGGGGAAGGATTATTAACCGGAATGTCTAATCCAGATGAAGAAATTGGTTTTTGCCAAAATGTAGACCCGGACTGGGAATTGGTTCACATTCAAGCAGCAACTGAACGGTTCCCTATGTTAGAACAGGCAGGATTATCGTCCCACCTGGCGGGTTTGTACGAAGTCACTCCGGATGCTCATCCAATTATAAGTGGCACTCCCCTTGAAGGTTTTTATATCATTGCAGGATTCTCGGGACATGGATTTATGCACGGTCCTGCAGCTGGTAAATGTATGAGTGAACTCATCCTTGATGGCAGTTCATCTACTGTGGATGTTTCGATGTTAGATTTTGACAGGTTCAAAGAAAATCGTCTGATTTATGAATTTAATGTAGTTTAGGCAGAGATTGGTCCAAGGAAAGTTGCCGTAATAAAAATCAAATCTTTCAAGGCAGGTGAAAACAGATGCCAAGTGCGGAAATCATTACTATTGGAACAGAACTGCTGCTGGGAGAGATCGTTAACACAAATACACAGGTAATTGCTCTTGCCCTGCGGAAAATCGGAGTCGATGTTTATCGCACAGCAAGCATCGGAGACAATCCTGACCGTATAGCACAGGTGCTCCTGGAAAGCAATTCCAGGGCTGATATTATCATAGCAACTGGAGGTCTTGGTCCAACAGTGGACGATCCCACCCGGCAGGCGATTGCCCAGGCATTTGGCCTAGAACTCATATTTCACCCGGATTTGTGGGACGAAATTATCAGTCGTTTTTCCAAATATGGGATCAAGCCCCCAGAGAATAATAAACAGCAGGCATATCTTCCGGAAAATGCGGAGAGTCTACCAAATCCCAGGGGTACAGCGCCCGGTATTTTCCTGGAAACAAACGAGAGTCTGATATTTTCCCTTCCAGGAGTTCCAGTTGAAATGGAAGGAATGATGAACGAGCAAGTAATCCCGAGAATTACCGCCAGGTATTCACTCACTGGCGTGATCCTGACTCGCAATATTAAGGTTGAAGGGATTGGAGAATCGCAGATTGACGTCTTGATCAGAGATCTGGAGCAGCTCTCAAATCCAACGGTAGGATTGGCAGCTGCTAAAGGATATGTTTTGATTCGGATCACTGCCAAAGCTGAAAATGAGGATATGGCGGATGCTCTTCTCCAAGAGTTAGAGGAGGAAATCAATACCCGCATAGCTGATTGGATCGGAACAGACTGAGACAAATTTGATCAACAAATAAATTGAGGGGGAAGTGGCTGAAAACGGTGGGTTAGATTTCCTGGTGTCTTGACAAAAATGAAGAATTGAATAAAATAATATCAATATATGATAGATTGGAGAAACCAAACAAAAATATATAAACGTCCAGGAGCGAACACCCGCTCTCGGGCGTTTTCTTTTTTCTAGCAGATAAAAAGCCACTCAGTGGCTTTTTTTTTGCCTGATGGCCCAGGAAGGAAATTAACCGATTTCCAAATTAAGTTGGCATAACTGGACTTTGTTAGCAGATAAACAAATAATTCATTTTCAAGGATCATCAAATGATCAAATTCCCAGGGCTAATTGATATTCATGTGCATCTAAGAGAACCAGGTGCAGAGTATAAAGAGGATTTTTCAACCGGAACAGCCGCGGCTCTTGCTGGAGGGATAACAACCGTATTTGCAATGCCAAACACAGATCCACCAATCCTGGATCAGGCATCATTTTCTACTGTGGTTGCTCTGGCAGAAGAAAAAGCATGTTGTGACTATGGAATTTATCTTGGCGCGGCAGAGCATAATGCCCAGGATGCTGCAGAAGTATCCAGTTTGGCTGCCGGGTTGAAATTATATCTGGACGCAACTTATGGGTCGTTGTTGTTGGAGAATTTATCTTCCTGGACAGATCATTTTGAGCATTGGCCGCGCTCTCGCCCTATTGTTGCACATGCAGAACAAAAAATGCTGGCTGCCCTATTGACGTTTTCTTATATTTATCAGCGGCCGGTGCATATCTGTCATGTGTCCCGCAAGGATGAAATCCTGTTGATAAAGGAAGCAAAAAGAAAGGGAATTCCTGTTACCTGTGAGGTCGCACCGCATCATCTATTCCTCACTGAAGAAGATGGAAAAAACATGGACCCGGGTAGATCTTACGTTAGTCCCCGATTGGCTTCACATTCAGATCAGCAAGCATTGTGGGAGAACCTGGAAGTAATTGATTGTATAGCTTCTGATCATGCACCGCACACCCTGAAGGAGAAAGACGGAAATCATGCCCCACCTGGTTTCCCTGGGGTGGAAACAACTCTGCCTCTGCTCCTTAACGCGATGCAGGAAGGCCGACTTGTAAAGGAAGATATCATTCAGAAGATGTTTATCAATCCTAAAAGGATATTCTCTATTCCTGATCAGCAAGATACTTGGGTAGAGATAGATGAAACCCATATCTACGAACTTACTGGACCAGAATTATTTACGAAAGTTAAATGGACCCCTTTTGAAGGAAAACGAGTCCAGGGTCTAATTAGACGAGTCGTCATCAGGGGAGAAACTGTATTTCAGGATAGGGAATGCTTGGCCCAACCCGGGTTCGGAAAGAATATAAGAAGGAATAACCCTGTCTAAGATAAATATCCATCAAAATAGCTCGACTCCGTGTACAGGTCAATGATATTTGCCAGGAGAAGGAGGATAAGACTAAAGAGATATATTGGAGGTAGTGATGATTTTTCTTTTTGTTTCCTTTGAAAATTATCCATGCGAAGGATTGAGAGAAGAAACCTGATCAGCGGCCATCAGCGGAATATTGTAAGTTTACGAAAAGGAGAAGTGATAATGATAAAAGCCCTTTCCAATCCTCATTTACCATTCGGTGATCAAAGGACTGTTCCATGGTATGGAAAATCAATTCTCTCTGTCAATCAATTCAGTCAGAATGATCTGAAGTATATTTTTGGGGTTGCTCATGAAATGCGTGAGATGGTTGAAAGAGTGGGAACTTTTGACCTCTTGAAAGGTAAAATATTGGTTAATCTGTTTTATGAGCCCTCCACCAGAACGTCCGCTTCATTCACAGCAGCGATGGAACGATTGGGAGGCAGCGTAATTCCCATCAACGAAGTGAAATATTCGTCCGTCGCTAAAGGCGAATCCTTGCCCGATACAATTCGGTCTCTGGAATGTTATTCTGATGTTATTGTGTTGAGGCATCCGGAAGTAGGTGCGTCCGCATTAGCTGCCCAATATGCCCGGAAACCAATCATCAACGCAGGGGACGGCATTGGAGAGCATCCGACACAGGCCTTATTAGATCTTTTTACTATCATTGAGGAAAAAGGCAATGTCGATGGCCTAACAATTACCTTGCTGGGAGACTTAAAAAATGGAAGGACAGTTCATTCCCTATCCCGTCTGCTTTCCTTGTATGATGTCAAACTCAATTTTGTTTCTCCGGAGATACTACGATTACCCGGGGAGATTATCTCCGAGTTGGAGGACAAAGGGATTCCCGTACAGGAATATGCTCTCTTAGACCAGGCCATTTCTGAATCTGATGTGCTCTATGTAACCAGGGTCCAAAAAGAGAGATTTGAGGATCCTCAGGATTATGAGAACGTCAAAGGGACCTACATCATAAATTCGCATTCCCTGGCTGAAGCCAGGGAGGATTTAATCTTAATGCACCCCTTACCAAGAGTAGGGGAAATCAGCATGGAGTTGGACGATGACCCCAGGGCCGCATATTTCCGCCAGATGGAGTACGGTATGTATGTCAGGATGGCTTTGTTAGCCATGGTGCTTGGGAAAGCATGATAAAGTAAAAGGAGTGTTCCTTTGAATTCATTTTTTTCGCGGTTGGAAACCCGCATAAATGCGATTGACTCTCTTCTGTGCGTCGGCCTTGACCCACATGGAGATGATTTGCCTGAAAATAGCGGTCAAGCAGCCCGGGATTTTTGCCTCAGGCTGATAGAGCAGACGGCTGAAGTAGCCGCTGCTTATAAACCAAATTCCGCCTTTTTTGAAGTATTGGGCCCTGAAGGCATAATCGCCTTGCAGGAAGTTATCAGGCAGATTCCGGAGGAAATCCCTGTAATACTGGATATCAAAAGGGGAGATATATCCTCTACTGCTGATGCATATGCCCGGGCAGCTTTTGAAATCCTGAAAGCTGATGCTGTTACCATAAATCCCTATCTGGGAAGAGATTCTGTTCTTCCGTTTATCACTAATCCAGAAAAGGGTGCTTTTGTATTGTGCAAAACTTCCAACCCGGGAGCGGCTGAACTTCAGGATTTAGTGGTTTCACAGCAGATGCATTCTGTGAATTTACAAGGACCCAATCGGGCTTTGTATGAGTGGGTTGCTGATTTTGCCCGAGATTGGAATGTCCATGATAATCTTGGTTTGGTTGTGGGGGCAACACAAGTTGAATCCCTGGCAAAGGTGAGGCTTAATGATCCCCGGGTCTGGATTTTAGCTCCCGGGATCGGAGCTCAGGGAGGAAATCTTCCAGCAGCGCTTCGAGCAGGTTTGCGGAATGACAGAATGGGTATGTTAATCCCAGTATCGAGAGCGATATCCAGAGCAGAGGATCCTCGGCAGGAAGCCCAGAAAATCAGAGAAGCAATAAATTCTGAACGATTCTCCATTCGCCGGGGAAAACAGACTGCCAAGCCAAGTACCCTTTCTTATTTTCAGCAGACTATCGCTGCCCGGCTGCTGGATATTGGCTGTATTAAATTTGGGCAATTCAAATTAAAGTCAGGAGATATTAGCCCTATTTATCTTGATTTGAGAAAGTTAACATCGCACCCTGATTTATTGCTTCAGGTTGGTCGTGCGTATTGGAGTTTATTGGAATCACTGGATTTTGATCATTTAGCAGCTTTACCCTATGCGGGTATGCCTGTCGCTACAGCGGTTAGTTTGCTTGGTAATTGGTCCATGGTATATCCCCGTAAGGAAGAGAAATCCTACGGCACAAAAGCGCAGGTAGAAGGGGTGTTTTCAGAAGGGGAAACAGCAGTTGTGATCGATGATTTGATTACAACAGGGGGTAGTAAACTGGAAGCAATAAAAAAACTCACAGACAACGGATTAATTATAAAGGATATAGTAGTTTTAATTGACCGCAGCGGCAATGCCCGGGTTGATCTGAAACAGCTGGGATATCAACTTCACGCTTTTTTAACCCTCCCAGATCTCCTTGCCTATTACCAGGAAACCGATCTGGTGGAAAAGGAGATGATTTCCAAGGTCAGGCGATTTTTGAATGGAGAATAATGTTTATTATGAGTGTATTCTGTTATATTAAGATTTCTGGTAGGGAAATATAAGGATCATAAATGTATCGACGAATCAGACCGTTGCTTTTTTGTATTAACCCTGAACGGGCCCATAATCTGATAATAAATTTAATGGCTGCTGCAGAATCTCTATCACCCATTAGGAAATTTCTCCGGAAGTTCTATTTCCCAAAAATCTACAACCCGGTTGATTTTGCAGGATTATCGTTTCCAAATCCGGTAGGATTAGCTGCCGGATATGACAAGAATGGTGTTTCATGGCGGGGATTATCCTTGCTGGGGTTTGGCCATATTGAAATTGGAACAGTGACTCCGCGTCCTCAGGCAGGCAACCCAAAGCCGAGGATTTTCCGGTTACCCGATGAGGAAGCTATCATCAACCGGATGGGGTTTCCTGGAAAAGGAGCGGAATTCGCTGTAAAAATGATCCCAAAACCTGGTAGTTCACCAGCAAGGGATAATATTATCCTTGGAATGAATATTGGCAAGAATGAAGAGACACTCATTGAGGATGTAGCCCAGGATTATATTGATTGCCTGAAGTTATTTTACGACAGGGTGGATTATATTGCTGTGAATGTCAGTTCCCCTAATACCATTGGACTGCGAAAATTGCAGGGAAAGGATCTGCTGGAAGGATTACTCCAGGAGTTGATGTCAGAGCGAGATAGATTGCAGTTGGAATTGGACAAACCACTGCCAGTATTTGTCAAACTTTCCCCAGATCTATCCGATCACGAATTGGATGATGCCCTGGAGGCTATTACAGGAACATCGGTTGATGGCGTGATCGCAGCCAATACAACAATTTATAGAGAGAACCTTCTGGATTCAGATCCAGGAGAAGAAGGTGGATTAAGCGGAAAACCTATCAAAGAGCTGAGCACATCCTTGATTAGAAAAATTCATCGTCGAACCGCGGGAAATTTGCCGATTATTGGAGTTGGCGGGATCAGCTCTCCAGATGATGCTCGCGAAAAAATGGAAGCTGGTGCGGGGCTTATTCAGATATACAGCGGATTGATATTCCAGGGTCCACGCTTGGTCCGGGATTTACTAGAAAATCTATAACTGCAGGGATTTTGCAGTTACCCCCAGACAAGCAATGCCGCTGCACCTGCCAGCAGAGGGATCATCAGCCCCATGCTCCAGCGGATTACAGTAAAGCGCCATCCCATAAATGGAAGCTCAAAGCTAAGAGTCAACAAGGATTGAGTAGACCAGCTAGTGATTATTGTGATTGTGGATGCTAAGCCTGCTCCAGCATCAAAAAGGATGGCTATGAGAGGAAATACAACATAAGGTCCTCCGGGAAGCATCATACCAATAAATCCTGCCAGCAGTATTCCTCGCCATCCAGAGTTTGGACCGATCCAGGTTTTTACCAGTTCATCTGGAGAGAGGACAGTTACAAACCCGACAATAATAAATGCCAGGACAAGCAGCAGGGCATTTTGCTTTGTTGTTTCCCAGGTGAGCAATCCACCTTGTTTAACTGTGCCAGTCCCTTCTTTCCAACTGTAGAGGAATAAGGATCCGGCGATGCACCAGAGAATAATTGTCGCCGAATTCATAAGTCAACATTCTCCCGAATGATTTTAATTCTTTTCCCAAACATTCTTTCAGCGAAAAATCCCATCAATGGAGGGATGAGAAAAGTGATCAGATAACGGCGAATAGTTATCGTTGTACCCAAAATGGCAAATTCCAGGGGAAGCCTGGATACTGACCATAAGTTTTTAGCCGATACAAAAGCGATGAGGACTCCCAACCCTGCGCCTGATTTTAGAAGAGCGCTCGCGATTGGATAGTAAGCATATGGACCTCCGGGAATTAAACCTCCTCCCAGACAAGCCAATAGGATGCCTTTTATCCCTGCCTCTGCTCCTAACCAGCGATTGATGAACTCTTTCTTTACCAGTGCTTGCAAAAAACCAGCGGTTAGAAATGCAGCTGCAAGCAAGGGGAGTTCTCGCCAGAGAATTTTGATGCCTTGGACAAATCCATTCTGGACCAAATCCCATCCTGCCTGGAGGTAAGCCAATATGCCCAGGATGATAATAACGACCAGTAATAAGAAATGAATCTGGAATTTCTTAAGTGAGGATAGCATTTAGTATTTTATTAGATTTCGTAGGGCAGGGTAATAGTAAATGTCGTTCCGACATCTACCTCGCTGGTAAAATTTATCTCTCCCCCATGGCCATGTATGATTTGTTTAACAATTGATAAACCAAGACCAGTTCCTGGCACCTGGTCCCGGTGACTTTTTACCCGGTAGAATTTTTCAAATATTTTCGATTGTTCATCTTCTGGGATGCCCAATCCGGTATCAGAAATTTTGATAACCAGTTGATCCTGTTCCGTTTTTGCTTTTAGGATAAGTTCTCCCTCAACTTTATTGTATTTAACAGCATTGTTCAGCAGATTGATAAATGCCTGCTTTAGCTGTTTCCGGTCGCCTCGAATTCGGGGAAGGGTATCGGGCAAATCCAGAATAAACAGCAGGTTTAGTTTATGAGCCTCATGGATGATTATTTCGTGGCACTCAATAAACAAATCCCTGATATCAAATTCATTTACGTTATATTGTTTTCTTCCCGATTCCAGGCGGGCTAAATCTAAAAAAGAACTGGACATATCTGAGAGGGCTTGAATTTCTGCCTCCAACAAGTCAATCATTTTCTTCTTTTGATCTTCGTGAACCCGGTTATTTTTTAATAAATGAGCGGCTGCATTCAATGCCGATAATGGAGTGCGGATTTCATGAACAAACTCCCCAATTAAATCCGATTGCAGGAATAATCGGGAATTTACAATCGCCACAGTTGCCTGGGCGCCTAAAGCCAGCAGCACAGCCTCATCTTCCTTATTGAAACCCCCATCCTTTTTATTTATCACTTCCAGAACACCAATTACACTGCCCTTGGATAGTAGTGGAATACCCAGGAGTGAACTGCACTCGATGTTCGTTATTTGGCCAATGTAATTAAAATGCCTTTTGTCCTTTTGAGGATTATCAACAATTAATGGTTTTTGATGGTTAACAATCCATCCCGCGATACTTTCGTCCAGGGGTACAACTGTACCTCTTTTAAGACGGGAATCTAAATTGGTCGCCGCCTGAAAATATAAGATCTTCTTGTTCGGATCATACAACAGTATAGAAGCTTCCTTTGCGTCTGAAACCTCACAGGCAGCCTGGACTATTTTAGAAAGCAGAATATTCAAGTCTAGTTCCGAAGCCAAGTCGCAAGATATATTTATTAGTTTTTGGTATCTATTCAGAAGAGTGGAGTGGGCGTTATTTTTTTTCATTGAGAACCTTGTTTTCTATGATTGGTATCAATTCTTCCAGATCTCCTTGAATAGAAACCGCTGCCAGGTCATCCAGATGAGTACAGGTACGGTTGATAATTACCAGCTTTGCTCCTGATCCAAGAGCTGAGTAGGGAAGATCACAAACCGGAGTGACTGTTAACGAAGAACCCAGAATCAATAGCAGGTCACATTTTGAGATTTCTTCTCTGGCTTGTCTCCATTTATCGGCGGGGAGTTGTTCTTCATAGAGAATAATATCAGGCTTTAAGAGATTGCCACATTCGGGACAAATGGGGAGGTCAGTGTTATCCAAAAACGTATTTAGCAATTCAACGGTTGCTTCAATTTGTTGGTAACAACCAAGGCAAGTGAGTGTTTGATAGGAACCGTGCACTTCAATTACACTATTTGAGCCTGCTCTCTGATGCAGCGAATCAATATTCTGGGTGATGATGGATTGAAGATAGCTCTGTTTTTCCAGATTCGCAAGCGATATATGGGCGGGATTCGGAGTTGCTTGGAATAAATTCTTGATAAAGGGACGAAGCCAGTTAAAAAAACGATCAGGATTGTACCGGAAAGCACTTAGGGATGCTACCTCCATTGGTGAATAACGTGTCCAGATTCCGCTGCCAGGGGAGCGAAAATCCGGTATACCGGATGGGGTAGATATGCCTGCGCCCGTTAAAGCAACACAATGTTTGGCATCAAATATCAATTGGGAGGCAAGATCAATTTGATTTACCTTCTCTGAGGAGGGAAGCACCATGCTTTTTATTTTAAGATAGATTGAGTTAACTCGCGGAATTGATCTGCTGTCATGCTTTCCTCTGCACGCTGCACAATCGGCGAATAGGTTGCCGCGGCTTGATATGCCAATTCCGGTACCGGGGTGAAGATTTGATCAATTTTTCTTTCCAATTGATTCTCTGCTTGTTCCCAACTGAGCTGTACCCCGGAACGCTGCCTGTTGATCAGTACAATAGTAAATCGACCTTCTCCTATACCTTTGTTGACCAGGTCCTGTATTAGCATTCTGGTTTGGGTTATATTGCCAGGAGATGGTTCGAGGCAGATCAGGATTTTATCGCATTCTGGAAGAACTCTGGAGGTTATTGGGGATAATGATGGACCCAAATCTAGAATTGTATAGTCGGCATGACTTTTCAATTCTACCGCGATTTGAAAGAACTTTTCTGTTTGTGTGATGTGTTTTGAGTCAGACGGGTGGTGGGAAGATAATAGAGTCTTGATGCCGGATTTATGTTCCTGTAAAGAATTCGCAATCTCGGATGGTATGTCAGTTTCCGAATCTTCCTCGATCATTTTAATCATCCCGCTTGTATTCTTGACATCCAGATCCATGCTGATTGTGCCTTGTCCAGGTCTGAAATCAGCCAAGATAGTGGGCTTTTCTGATTGCTTGCGAATTTCTATTGCTAAATTAGTTGCCAGCGTTGAAATTCCGATCCCACCTTTAGAGGAAACAATTCCTATTAAACTTCCCTTTTTTGCTGGAATAACCTGGGCGCTGGATAATCTCTGGGGTGCCCGCTTGAGGACTGAATTTACCTGGGCGAATAATTCCCTGGGTCTGGCAGGTTTGGTGATGTAAGCATCTGCCCCGGCTTCTAAACCTTCCACCTTGTCATCGACCTGACTTCTGGCGGTGAACATGATGATCGGGATTGTTTCAGTTTCTGGCGAAGATCGAACTGTCCGGGCAATTTCGTACCCGTTGATATCAGGGATCATGATATCAAGCAGGATTAAATCCGGATTCTCGTCCTTAGCCAGCTGAAGGCCTTTATTGCCGGTGGTTGAGGCCAGGATTTTGAAACCTTTCCTCTCGAGCATGATACCGACCAGCTTCAGAGTATCAATATCATCATCAATAATCAATATGGTTTGGGTCATAGAGCACCTCGGGGTAACTCAGTAAAACCTATTATTACAATATACCATAGATTATAATTGGAAAATGATTATCAACACGGTTGAAAAGACTTTCCAGAAAGTAAATAAACCTGTTGTGGTAGGCGTCTCCGGAGGACCAGATAGCATGGCTCTTCTACATGTCATGACGGAACTGAACCTATCACCTGTCGCAGCTTATTTTAACCATGGTCTTCGGGAAGAGGCTGATCAGGAAGTGGAATTTGTCCACAAAGTTGCCGATTCTTTAGGTGTGCCATTCCGTGAGGAATCCGGAGATGTACGATTATTTTCTGATGAAGAAGGCCTGTCAATTGAGGAAGCTGGCAGAATTCTCCGCTATCAGTTTTTATTTATGACGGCAGTTGATCTCAGTGCTGGCGCGGTTGCGGTTGCTCATCATGCTGATGATCAGGTTGAAACTATTTTGATGAATTTATTGCGCGGGACCGGTATGAAGGGGATGGTGGGAATGCAGACTGTGAGTTTGCCTAATCAGTGGAGTGAATCAATTCCCCTGATCAGGCCGTTCCTGGCAGTTTGGAAGGCGCAAATCCTGGAATATCTGAAAGAAAATCAAATCTCAGACCTAACCGATCCTTCAAACGCGGAGTTGATATTTCATCGAAACAGGATTCGTCATGAGTTGGTACCTCTTCTGGAGAAAATAACTCCAGGGTTCCGTCAGAGACTGCTCCAGACTGCCAATATTTTAGATGCTGATGATATCGCACTGGAAAAGCTCACTGAAAATGCCTGGGGTTCTTCTCTAAATAGCCAGGGCACCAGCTATGTCCGATTTGACAGAAATAAATTTCTGAAATATCCTCGTGCCATAAAACGGCGTTTGATCAGAAAGTCATTACAAAATATCCGGCCGGATTTCCGGGACCTTGGTTTTCAACAGGTGGAGAGGGTATTTGATTTTTTGCAGGATCTGAAACAAAAATCAACAAATTGGGTTGCAAAAGTTAATCTCTCTCAATCTCCGAATAAAATTGTTTTTTCAACCTGGGAGACTGATCTTGTGAAGAATCAATTCCCACAGCTAATGAATCACGAGAAGGTCTCCTGCCCGCTTGAGGGGGAGATTGCCTTGGGAAATGGATGGTATTTCACTGTTCAGCCGATAAATTATTCCCTGCCAGATTTTAACAACATTGATTTTCCAAACGATGATTTTATGGTTTGGGTTGACAGCGATTTTGTAAGTGAGACTTTATTTATCAGAAGCCGGAGAGAGGGAGATTTGTTCTCCCCCCTGGGTATGGATGGCAAATCCATGAAGGTATCAGATTTAATGATTAATGAAAAAATCCCGGCAGCTTTTCGCGCCTTATGGCCGCTGATTGTCATGGGAGATACTATTCTCTGGGTGCCGGGGGGGCGGTTAGGTCATGCAGCTAGAATTACTGAGGATACAAAGTCCCTGTTGAAATTGGAATTTGTAAAAAGAAAAAAATAATCAGGGAATAGGTGTCAGGCTTCTACGGGGAATTCAACTGGTGCGTTCTCTTCAATTTCAGCACTGCTTAAGATATGCAGCTTGCGGCTAACTTCACGCCATTGAACTTCGGAAATTCCCAATTTCTGCCTGATTTTATTTTGATCCATGCGCCCCTGCCAATCCTGGATGGCACAGGTCCAGCGGCACATGGAAAAAGAAACCCTTTTTGAAATCCCTGCGTCTTTCCCTAAATCTTCCAGGACGTATTCCAGCATCCTGGCTGACCAGGGGAATAAAGTATCATTAAGATCGTGAAGTACTCGGTACTGATGATACGCATCAATCCAATCCTGAGGAAGAGGTAATTTTCGTTCTTTATACCGGTTCTGAGGGCTGGCGTAGCGAACAAAAACCAGAGGACCATCCGGAGCATCCATTTGAATATGATTCGGACTCAAAGAGAGACATTCGCCTTTTTTTATGCCAGTATTCAGCAACAGTGAGAATAACAGGTAGGAACGAAGATCGGGATTTGCTTTCAGGCGATAGGATTCGGCAGTATCCAGAATCCGGGAAACTTCCTCGGGAGTGAGGACCTCGGGCAGGGGGCTTCTGACAGATTTTTGGATTACTTTGTCAGCCGGACTTACTGGAATTGCTCCACCTTCATGGAGCCAGCGGAAGAATGATTTGAGGGAAGTGATCCGGCGAGCCAGAGTTTTTGGACTGCAGGGCACACCTCTTTCATGTTCCATCCACCTCAGGAAGTTGTTTAAGTCTGCCGTGCTGATCTCTCCCACCTGCCTATCAGGGGGTAGATAGGATGCTAACAGCCGCAAATCGCCCAGGAAGGCAATAATAGTATGCGGGGAGCTGCCTTGATCCCCCAGGAAGATTTCCCAGGCTTGCAAGGCAGGGGCAAGGGTAGTTTGGGAGCTGATGTGGGCGGTGGATTCGTTGGTCATATCCGAAATCCTTTCGTATAGTCAATGTGGAATAAGTGTACACGAGCTGAAGCGCCTTGTCAATAGAAAATGATCTGCTGCCCAATTTTGCTGTGTATTAATCTCATCACCTTGCCGTTGTTTTCCTTGGTATTACCGGTTAAGGATTCTGCAGGGTAACTGTTCCAGCTTTTGTCTCTATGATAAATGTCAATTTTGGTCCCTGGCCTTCCTGGATGTACTCATTACCGGATTCCTGCCAACTCCCCGAGGTGAGAACTTTTGATAAAGGACCTTCAAAATTTACTTCAGCTTGAACACCTTCGGGCACGGAAATAACCAGCCGGCTTAAACCGGTTTCAATAAATACCGAAGTATCCCGCTGCAATATTCCTGAAAAATCCAATGAGTAATTCCCGGCTCCGCTTTGGAATATCATCGTTTGGAAGTTGGCATTTGCCAGCTTTTCCATGGTGATATTGGAAGCTCCAGTTTCATACCGGAAGCTATTCATAGCAACAGCATTTGGAGTTGAAAATTTTAGCTTTACAGTTGCAGCCCCATCTGAAATATGAAGGTCTGTGAGAGAAAGTCCACCAAATTCATACTCTCCGCTGTATCCTCCTGCTTTAATAGCCAATTCAACGGGGTAACTCGCGATTGCGATATTCCATTCGTTTTTAATTGAGCCGCTAATTGTAGGAATTGCATTCAATTTCAGGTTTCCCTGTTTAAAAGTTACACCGGTTTCATCAACTGTGATTTCTGGTTTAACTGCTGACGGCGGACCAACCGCTGTACTCGAAGACCGGGTAGCTACTGCAGCAGAGCTGTACGCTGCCGGTAAAGTTGAAAAAATTCTCATGAGTGGAGATAACCGTTTTTTAAATTACAACGAGCCCGGAGCAATGAAAAACTACGCAGTTCAACTTGGCGTCCCTGAAGAGGACATAATTCTGGATTATGCGGGACGCAGGACGTATGATACATGCTACCGTGCCAAAGAGATATTCCAACTCTCTGAGGCTATTTTGGTTACTCAGCAATTCCATCTGCCCAGAGCTCTTTACACCTGCAATTTACTGGGATTACAGGCAGTCGGGGTATCAGCTGATATGAGGACTTATTTTGATTCCGATTATTGGAGCATCAGGGAAATCCCAGCCAGCCTGGTTGCCTTCATCCAGGTTCACCTGACCCATCCTGAACCGGTTCTGGGCGACCAGGAACCGATTTTCCCTTTGGAATGAATCCTGCACTGTTAAAACCAATAAAACCAACAAAATTCAGCCTATTTGGCTGAGGAGAATTATCATGAAATGGACAACTATGGTTGTAATATCTTTGCTGCTCGCCGTAACCCTATCCGGCTGCGGAATCAATATTGAGCTTCCCTTTA
>Ga0255389_1006_pt1 | contig 19284 bp, 17 predicted proteins | sample ANMaggSeSYBR01E4_FD_182113 | JGI IMG/M metagenome (GOLD analysis project Ga0255389, IMG submission 182113) | Sediment cell enrichment communities from methane seep in Santa Monica Basin, California, United Staets - ANME aggregate JGI... | ecosystem: Environmental > Aquatic > Marine > Cold seeps >...
AGTAGAAAAGGCCGTCCCTCCATTCAGCGCCCTGTCCCGCTCCCACTCCTTCGATGGAAAGAGGTGAATGCATATTAACAGTGACTCTGTCTGCGCCTGAAAGCATTCCGGTTGAGACAAGGATTGCAAAAAATATTCCAATGAGATGCTTTTTCATTCGGGCTGTCTCCCTTAATTGTTCAAATTGTCTCCCTTGTAAGGAGGAATATATGTCCGGTTAAAGATCCCGGAACAGGCGGTGATGATGACATGGTTTACTGCGCACTCTCCATGGAATCCGCCACTACCGCCGCCACCTGCGAATCCTCAACCCTTATCATCAGGGGTTTAAATGTATTTATTACATGTCCTGTCAGAGGAGTCAAAACAGAATCCCACTGCAGAGTGTCAATATTAAGAAATTCCTCGGACCTGCGGGCCGTGTCAGGCAACACAGGTTTGAGGTATGTCATAAGAACCCTGAAGAAGTTTATCCCCTGGGAGCAGACCCTGTGCGCTTTATCCAGGTTTTCTTCATCCTTGACCAGGACCCAGGGTTTTTCGTCATCGATATACTGATTGGCCTTATCGGCCAGACCCATGATAGTGCGCATGGCCCGGCTGAATTCCCTGTTTTCATAACAGCCGGCTATGGTTTTCCCCGCCGCCGCAAATTCTTCATAGAGTGCAGGATCATCTATCTCTTCACTCAGTGTGTTATTAAATTTTTTACGCATGAACCCGGCACAGCGGGAAGCTATGTTAACAAATTTTCCGACCAGATCGGAGTTTACCCTGAGAACAAAGTCTTCCAGGTTAAGATCTATATCATCCACTCCAGGTCCGAGTTTCGCGGCAAAGTAGTACCTCAGTAATTCCGGATTGAGGTGGTCCAGCCAGGTTCTGGCCTTAATGAATGTTCCCCTGGACTTGGACATTTTCTGCCCCCCTACGGTCAGGAACCCGTGCGCAAATACAGCAGTGGGTGTGCGCAAGCCGGCCCCGGCCAGCATAGCCGGCCAGAACAGAGTATGAAAGTATGCAATATCTTTGCCAATGAAATGGTATAACTCCCAGTCACTGTCCGTTTTCCAGGTTTCGTCGAAGTCCTGATCATGCTCTTCGCAGAACTTTTTGAAACTGGCCATATATCCGATTGGAGCGTCCATCCAGACGTAAAAGAATTTTCCGGGGGCCCCGGGGATTTCAAATCCCCAGTAAGGGGCGTCCCTGGAAATATCCCAGTCCCGGAGGCCGGCATCGAACCATTCCTGCAGTTTGTTTCCGATTTCCGGCTGCATTTTCTCGCCGCGGGTCCATTCCTTCAGCATCTCCTCGAAATCCGCCAGCCTGAAAAAATAATGCTCAGAGTCCCTTTCGGCCGGGGCTTTTCCGGAAATAACTGAAACCGGATTGATCAGGTCAGCGGGTGTGTATGTTGTCCCGCATGACTCACAGGCGTCGCCATACTGATCCTCAGCCCGGCAGACAGGACAATTGCCTTTGATAAAACGGTCGGGGAGGAACATCTCAGCCTCTTCATCATAAGCCTGGCGGATGGTTTTCCTGGAAATGTGGCCGTTTTTATTGAGTTCCTGATAAATAGACTCAGCGAAGAATCTGTTTTCAGGAGAATGGGTAGTATGGTAGCTGTCAAATTCAATGAAGAAATCGCTGAAATCCCTGGTATGACTTTCCCACATCCTGTCTATAAGTTCCTGTGGTTCAACCCCCTCTTGACGTGCCCTGAGCATTATCGGTGTGCCATGGGCGTCATCAGCACAGACATATATGCAGGTGTTGCCTGTAAGCCTCTGAAAACGGCACCAGATTTCGGTTTGCAGGTATTCAACCAGGTGCCCTAAATGGATGTGCCCATTAGCATAGGGAAGGGCACTGGTTACTAACAATTTTCTTTTTTCTTTGCTCATTTCTCTATTATCACAAAAAAAAGGAGCATACGCGAAGCCGTATGGGGGATTTATTGATTGACGATTGACGATTGGACCTGGCGAATGGCGATTGACGATTGATGATTGACGATTTTGTCACTTAAGTACAAAACACCGGCAGAGGTTCATCTCCAGGCTGCGTGACTTTTATCCTCCTCCGGAGGAGGGTAAATCTTTTAAATATGAAAAATAATAAACAACAAGACTAACCAAAAAGTGACAATCTATCACAGGACAAGACCTCAATCGTCAATCGTCAATCGTCAATGTGCGGGCCTGCTACTATTTAACCACCAGGCTTACGAGTTTTCCTGGTACGTATATTTCCTTGCGGAGCTGTTTTCCTTCCAGAAAACGGGCTACATTGGTTTCCTCTTTGGCGCTTGCCAGGACAGCTTCCTTTTCTGCTTCAGCCGGCACAGTGATGGTTGCCCTTTTTTTGCCGTTCACCTGGACCACTACATTAATGCTGTCGGTTTTCAGGAGTTCCGGATTAAATTCAGGCCAGGGTTCATTGGCCAGAGTATTTTCATGGCCCAGGATGTACCAGAGCTCTTCACTGATATGGGGCGCAAAGGGGTTCAGCAGTAAAAGGAAGGGTTCAATGATGCTTTTTGGTTTTATTTCCCATTTCATGGCGGAATCAATAAAGATCATCATGGCTGAAATTGCGGTATTGAAGCGCATTTTCTCAATGTCTTCACTGATTTTTTTGATGGCTTCGTGCAGTACCCGCAATTGTTCCCGGCTGGGATCAATATCCTGTATGGAAGAATTGATAATAGGTTCGATGCTGGAATTTTCAGTAACCAGCCTCCATACGCGGCTCAGGAAACGGTGCACGCCGTCCACGCCTTTCATGTTCCAGGGTTTTTCCTGTTCCAGGGGACCCATGAACATTTCGTAAAGACGCAGCGCGTCTGCTCCATATCCCTTGACTATGTCGTCAGGATTGATGACATTGCCCCGGCTTTTGCTCATCTTGAAAGCCTTGGCTTCAATTCTTATGGAGGTGTCCTCTGCCCAGACAAAAAAATCACCTTTTTTTTCAACGCCGGCTGCACTGACAGACTCTGGATAAAGCTCCTCCCCGGTTTCGCAATGGGTCCCGTTGTTTGCCGCCATGTCGGAGGACACCGGGTCCCCCGAAGTGTTCCGGAAGAGCCTGTACTCCATCTCACCCAATATCATTCCCTGGTGAACCAGCTTGGCAAAAGGTTCTGGAGTGGATACCACCCCCAGGTCAAAGAGGACCTTGTGCCAGAAGCGGGCGTAGAGCAGGTGCAGTACAGAGTGTTCAGTTCCCCCTACATAAAGGTCTACGGGCATCCAGTATTTTTCTTTTTCCGGGTCAACCAGATTATTACTGTTGTTCGGGTCAATGTATCTCAGGTAATACCAGCAGGACCCGGCCCACTGAGGCATGGTATTGGTTTCCCTGGTATATTTTTCCCCGCCGGCTTCCCTGATGCGCCACGACTCAGGAGCCCGTGAAAGGGGCAGAATAGGGTCAGCATCAGCACTGTAACCTCCAGTGGGTTTGAAATCCTCGATTTCAGGCAACTCCACTGGAAGTTCATCCTCAGGAACCCCGCTCACCTCTCCATCCGGGCCGTGCAGTACGGGGAAGGGCTCTCCCCAATAGCGCTGGCGGGAAAAGAGCCAGTCCCTCATTTTGTAGTTCACATGACTTCTCCCCAGTTTTTCTTTTTCCAGCCACACAATCATGCTTTTCTGGGCTTCATCGACATTCATTCCGTTTATGCTGTGCCGGTCACTTGAGGAATTTATCAGAACCCCGTTCCCGGTGTAGGCTTCTTCACTGATATCTCCGCCAGATATCACTTCAACAATCGGAAGATCGAATTTTGTGGCAAATTCGTAATCCCGCTGGTCGTGAGCCGGAACGGCCATGATGGCTCCAGTCCCGTAAGTAGCAAGCACGTAATCAGCTATCCAAATGGGAATAGCCTGCCCGGTTGCTGGATTATCGGCATAGGCACCGGTGAAAACTCCGGACTTTGTTTTCTGTAGTTCTGTTCTCTCCAGATCACTCTTGCGGCTGGCCTCCCGGACGTAGTTGGATACCTCTTCTCTTTTTTCCTGCGAGACAATTTTATTCACCAGTTCATGCTCAGGGGCCAGTACCATATAGGTGGCTCCAAAAAGAGTGTCCACGCGGGTTGTGAACACTTTTATAGTATCGTCAGGATATCCTTTCACCTGGAAGACGATCTCGGCCCCCTCGGAGCGGCCAATCCAGTTCTCCTGCATCAGCTTGGTACTGTGAGGCCAGTCAACCAGTTCCAGGTCTTTCAGGAGTTTGTCGGCGTATTCTGTAATTTTCAGCATCCACTGTTTCATGGGTCTCCTGAAGACCGGAAAATCTCCACGCTCGCTCTTCCCGTCAATAACCTCTTCATGAGCCAGTACAGTTCCCAATTCAGGGCACCAGTTAACCGGAACCTCGGCCAGGTAGGCCAGGTCCTTTTTCAGGAGCTGCAGGAAAATCCACTGGGTCCAGCGGAAATAGCCGGGATCAGTAGTGTCAACTTCCCTGTCCCAGTCATAGGAGAATCCCAGGGACTTCAACTGTTCCCTGAACCTGTTTATATTTTTAGCGGTTGTTTCAGCCGGGTGTGTCCCGGTACTTATGGCATACTGTTCAGCAGGCAGGCCAAAAGCATCCCAGCCCATGGGGTGGAGAACATTAAATCCCTTCATTCTTTTATATCGGGGTACGATGTCTGTAGCGGTGTAACCTTCCGGATGCCCCACGTGAAGTCCGGCTCCGCTGGGATAAGGGAACATGTCGAGCACAAAAAATTTTGGTCTGGATGTATCAATATCTTCAGGAGTCCTGAAGGTTTTGTTCTCTTCCCAGTATTTCTGCCACTTTTTTTCAATTATTTGGAAAGGATACCTGGCCATAGTTTTAATCCTGTCATGCCTAGCCCGCATTTCTCACAAGCTGACTTGAAAGCTTCCCCAAGGGTTTCTTCAGAAAGAGGCATATTGTCATGCAGGGGCGCGGGTTTGAATTTCTCTTCCCTTTTGCCGGCGAAAAAATTAGTGGCTCCTATCCTGGTCGGATACTTCCCGGTCATAATGCTGTACCTGGTAGGGCTGCACACCGGATTGGCGGCGTAACCGTCAGTAAACCTTACTCCCTGGGAGGCCAGGCGGTCCAGGTTTGGGGTTTCATAAAAACAATCCGGATTATTGGGGCCTATATCCATGAATCCCAGGTCATCCACCAGTATAAATACAAAGTTCGGTTTTACAGCCTTCCGGCCAGTACAGGCGACACCGCCCAGACCGGACAGGGCCGCGGAAACCAGGGATGTTTCAACAATAAAATCTCTCCTGTTAATATCTTTCATAAAAATTACCCCCGAAAAACATTAACAGGGACACGGCCTGTCCGCAAGGGATCAAGTGGGATTCCAGATCGGTGATCAGCGATCGTCGATCGAAAATTCGAAATTAACCCGGTGTCTCCACCCTGTCCACACAGTCCACAGAGTCCATGAAGTCCATCGCCAACTGCCGGGCTGAATCGTCAATCAGCAAGCCTGCCGCCTGATACCCGTTACAGGTGACTATTCAAGTTTCAGCTGTCAGTTAATGCGTACTTGCAAATAACCCGGTAAAATTAATTCCAATGAACAAACAAAATATCATTGAACTCATTCTGGAATCTTTACCAAAATCAATAGTCGCGGCAGACAAGGCCCACGTAATAACCTACATGAACAAAGCGGCAAGGGACGAACACACAAACCTGGCGGGAAAATCCCTGTTTGACTGCCACAATAAGGATTCTGTTCGAAAAATCAAAGTTATGGCAGGGCGTATGGAAGCAGGTGAGGACAAAATCCTCTTGAAGGAGAAGGATGGATTCATCAAATCTTATTTCATCGCTTTAAGGGATAATGAGGGTCAGTTTACCGGATACTACGAACTGATGGAAAAACGAAGCTGAGAAAATTCTCACCTTGACGGGTTTAACCTCCGGGTTTCTCACCGGCTTGCGTGGCGAGGCGGTTGAGACGCCGGCCTGACAAGGCCTGCTACTGAAGCCCCCGCAGTCGTACTTGCACAGTACATAGAGGAGGCCAATGGAGTTTAACGCAGTCAGGGTGGATGTATCCGCCGCCGCAGTAGTCAGTTGGTGAGAAATGCGGATTAAAGGACAGGTTAATGAAAACAGATATTTGTAAGAAGTTGCAGGTTATTCCAGGAATAGGCAAAAGCCTTTCTGAAGACCTCTATGACCTGGGTTACAGGGATGTTGGGGAACTGAGAGGAGAGGACCCCCAGGCCATGTATGAACTGCTCTCCGAAATGGAGGGATGCAAAATTGACCGCTGTGTCCTTTATGTTTTCCGCTGCGCTGTATATTTTTCCGAAAATAAAAAACATGACCCTGAACTGCTGAAATGGTGGAACTGGAAAGACAGATGCTGAAAACATTCCTCGCTGACCTGAAACAGTACGCTGACAAAAGTGTGGCTGACGGGCAGAAAAACTACCATAAAATTGAAAGGCCTTACCTGGGCATCAGGGTTCCGCAGATTACCAGGGTCGCAGGAAAAGCATCCGCAAAACTTACCGGGGAGCAGTTATTGACTCTCTGCGATGAACTGTGGGAAACCGACATACACGAAGCTCGGATTGCTGCGGGTAAAATCCTGGAAAGAAAAAAAGTCAGGGATATAGAGGGAATCTGGTTTCGTATCGACCGCTTCAAGGAAGACCTGGATTCCTGGGCTATCGCCGATCACCTGGCCCACGCCGCTTTCAGATGCCTGCGGGAGGAACCCCGTTTCCTGGAAGAAATTGAAAATAGCTGGCTGAAACATCACAGTTTCTGGGTCCGCCGGGCCGCCCTGGTTTTTACTCTTTTCCAGGCAAAGAAGGGACAGGATCCTGAACGTCCCCTGTCCTGGGCCGCCGGCATGGTGAATGATCATGAATGGTTCATTCAAAAGGCAATCGGATGGTGGCTCAGGGAACTCTCCAAGCACAATCCGGAAAGGGTAAGGGCTTTCCTTGCAGAATACCGGAACCGCATGAAACCGTTTGCGGTAAGGGAAGCTTCGAAGTATCTTCCGGTGGACTGATTGCAGATTGCGGAGTACATTACCTATTACGCCACCGACAGGCTTCATTCATATCTCAACTATCTAAATCCTGTTGATCTTGAAAGGAACAGATTGTCAGCTGCCGTATAATTATGTATTCGGTTTTACTCGAAATAATCGTGAATCGTCCCTACAATCCTAAACAAAATTTTCGCCTTTAACCCAGTTGGGCCATATGCCGTAAAAATCCTTGTGTTAACCTTACTCTGGAAGCGAAACTTTTGCCAGGTATATGGAGGCCTTGCCTTCATGAGAGCTGTAATAGGCCACCCACAACCTGCCTTCATGCCAGACCAGTCCGGGATAGCTGGTGTCTCCCCCGCTTGGCAGGGTTATTACAGGTTCATACGAGCTCCTGTTAAATCTTGCCAGAACAGTCTTTGTTTCTTCACCGTATGCACGCCCGGAAGCCCACATTCTTCCGTCCGGCAGGATTATAAAGTTGGGCCCTCCCACCTGGTGGCCGCAGTCCGCCCAGGCCCATTCCGTATAAGGCTCCTTTTTACTGGTGCCAATCCAGGCGTGTCTATTCCCGCTTTCCCTCCGGACCAGGGCAATCATTTCCCCGTCCGGGAGGAACCTGAGGGTTATTTCATTCGGAGAATCAGGCACATCCAGGATAGTCACCAGTTCATAATCAACACCGTCACTGCTTCGGAACAGTTTTGTTATCCAGTCTTTTTCAGCTGATTCATAGGAAACTCCATAAGCCATATCACCAAACCAGGTTACACGCCAGAGCCAGTCTCCTTCTTCCAGGACCGGCTGCAGATCAGACCAGTTAACGCCATCACTGGAAAACGAAACCCGGGGCTGCCGGGAAACCAGCGTCTTTCCTTCATATACAGATCCGCCGATTACCAGCATCAGCCTGCCGTCCGGGGTCATGCTGATCTTGGGATCTCTCAGGTCTACGCCTTCTTCCGCGAGCAGAGCTGTTGATTTCCACCCTGAGCCATCGTCGCTCCTGATAACCCTTATGGTGCCGTCTTCTCCGTAAACATGACGTTCACCTTCCCTGAAGGTGCAGTACCACTGATCCTGGAAGCGAAACAGGTCTACAAAGGAATTGTATTCAGCCTTGTCCCAGATCTTTGTCACTTCCACTCGACCAGTGCCTGAAGCGGAGACAAAACCTGAAAGACACATCACCGCGGCCAATAGAACCAAAAAAAATACAGATTTCTGATTTTTCACATCACAATTCCTCATTTTAGCTGGACAGCTCTGCAGCCAAAAACCCGAAGAGGGAATTTTTTAAAAGCGGTACTGGGCGCCGGTCAGCCCATCGTGCAGGTTAATAGAAATGAATGCCAGCACCATGACTACAATCAGGATAAAAACAACAATCTTACTCCAGTAACGGAGAGGTTCCAGGCCTATGGAGCCAAAAAACACTGCTTTCCCTCTCAGGAGAAAAAACCAGACAGCAACGACAGCTATGGCTATCGGCCAATAGAGGTACTGTTCCAGCTGCAAGCCCCCGAATCCCCAGAAAAAACCTTTTATCAGGTGGCTGAACAGGATATACCCGAACATCTGCAGGCACAGAAAAATGAACACCAGGCTGCCGGGCCTCAATTTGTTTCCTCCTGAGAAAACCTTCCAGATCAGGATTCCGGCCAGGGTAAGGACAGCTATCACTGCCCCCCCGAGCAGCGGCTGCAAATGGGCGTATCCGGCTGGATCAGCAAACCCGGCTTTCTCAGCAGCTTCAGCAAATTTCTCCAGTTTAAAAGTCATCATCAGGTTGATGGCCGGTATCCCGAACATAATTAAAATCAGGCCCGTCCAGTTTCCAACCGGATTTTTTACATCATTCTCCGGCCATTCTGTGGAATATACAGCCCAGGCAGCGGCCATTCCACCGCAGAAACCCAGCGTGAACTCCATAACGTTCCACCAGTTGAAAGAGATCCCGGCAGAGCCTCCCGCAGTCTGTAAAAAATTCCCCAGAGCAAAACCGAATCCTGAACCCAGGGCACTGTAGAGTGCCACCCTAAGGGCCCGGAAATAACCATTACGGTAGAGGTAATGGGTCAGGGCGACTGCCGCTCCCAGGCAGCCGGCCCAGGCTTCGGAGCGCGGAGGTGTCATTTTCAGCTCAAGCACCCCGACAATTACCCCGTAGAAGATCCAGGCGCAGGCAGCCATGCGGGTTATCAGGGAGACCCAGTCAGGACGTTTCTCCCCTGTGGTCTCCAGGCCCAGGCCCAGAAAACCTCCCCCGATTGCGCCCCAGAGGAAGCCGACGACAGACAGCATGACCAGGCCGTAATAAACATCAGGAAAACTATCGCCGCGGCCGTAACCAACGATGATACCGTAGCTCATAGTACCCCCGACCGACCATCCCAGTGTACCCAGGGCGGCCAGTATCGGCATCCGGGCAGTCCAGTCAGCCCGGTTTGCCATGGCCAGTATAGCCAGGCTCAGCAGCATTCCCGCCCAGGAAGCCCCCCATTGATGGCCGAAATGACCGCGCAGAGCCCAGCCCAATCCCAAGGTTAAACCAGCAATAAGCATCATCATTTTTCTGTTCATAGTCATATTCCTGAAAAAAAGCTCAGTATCAATTCCTTATTCACTATTTGAAGACCCCGGATCCCAGATAGTCGCGTCAATATAACGCTCTCCCCTGGTTGGGTCATTAAAATAGTAAACTGTCACCAGTCTCCCATCCGGACGCAACACAGAACGCGTATACCCGACATCCCAGTTTCCCCCGTCATCCCTCAAGACAATGGCTTCACTCCAGGTATTCCCGCTGTCCTCAGAAATACGGGCTCTGACACCGTATGGTTCAGCTCGATAACCATAAGTCAGGACCAGCCGGCCATCCTGCAGCTGCAGCAGGTCGGGAGGATTGCCCCTGCCGGTATCAGGAACCGGCCTCCCCGCATATTCCCAGGTAGCGCCATTATCGGCGGAGCGGTAGGTATCAATACTTTTACGCAGCCGGACCGCGGTATAAAGTTCCGTGGGAGAGAGCCTTACAGTGGAAGGCATGATGGAGAATTCGTCTCCTTCAGGTTCCGGCCCGATGAAGGATACCCTGGACCAGCCACTGCCTCCGTCGGTGGTACGAACGCAGATTCCATGCCCTTCCCTGCCGTTTGATTTAGCTGAAGTCAGGAACATGGTGAATTCCCTGTCCCCTTCCACCAAGTAGTCGGTCCTGGCAGCGATTCCGGGTGTACCGAAATCCGGCATAATGAAAGGCCCTTCCCAGTTAAAACCTTTATCCGTAGTGTAATAAAATCTGGAAGGGCCAACATCTCCGCCCATTCTCCTGGCAGTCAAAGCGAATCCGGGGTGGGTGAAAGGAATATTTCCGGGACATTCAACCGGTCTTTTTCCAAGTTTCATACCAGTCTCTGTGACATCCTTTTCCGGAGCGGGAGGAATCAGGTCTTCAGGCCTTTCAACTGTCCAGGTTTCTCCCCCGTCCAGGCTGCGGGCCAACAGGTGTTCCCTGAAACGGGCCCGGTCTATGGCATGCCTCTCTTCTGATGCCTTGAAATAACCAAGTTCAAACCCGACCAGAATTTCATTTCCCCAGTTCCAGATCCCGTGGTTTGCCGGCCAGCCTCCGTATCTGCCTTCTTCCAGGCAGACTGTCACATTTTTTTCAACAGCGGCATCAGAAGCCAAAGCGCCGCCGGAAAACAACAGAAAAGCCAGAAAGAAAACCAGAAACTTATTTGTATCAGCAGGTTTCATTCTCCCTCCAGTTCACTCCCCCCGGGAATAAGTAAAAAAAATTCAGGTCGGCTAATCCCATGAAATTGGATTCAAAAACTAATTCTGCCAGACCGCGGAATGTTTCTCCAGCCACTTATCAAACCATACCTGGTAATCACGTTTCTGCTTTTTTCTTTCCGGGGACAGGGGAATCGCAGTTGAACCGCAATCCATACCACGGCATTCCAGGCCGATCCTGATAGCCCAGGGATTCGGAAAAGCACTGAAATGTTGAATCATATCCCGGATTATCTGCTGGCACTGTCTGGCTTTTTCATGGTCTCCCCGCACGAAGCTGCGGTAAAGGCAGACCAGCAGTTCAGGGCACAGCGTGCCCAGACCGGAAATGATTCCGTGCCAGCCAGTCTCCAGGGCGTCAAATGCGTAAGGATCCTGGCCGATCAGGAGGTTTATGTCCTTATCAGACCTTTCGGAAAAATCTTTAACGTAGCGATCAAACCTGTCAGTTTCTCCGCTGCTGTCCTTGATGCCTATAATTCCTTCTTCCTCCCCGAGCAAACGGGCCGAGGTTTCATAATCCAGGGGATTTGTGAAAAAAGGAAGGTTATAAAGCAGCACCGGAGAGTCGAGACCGCGGCTGACCTGCCGGCAGAATTCCTCCAGGTCACCCTGCAGATAAGTGAAAAAATGGGGCATAGGCAGCAAAACCGCATCAACGTCCAGTTTATCAGCATGCCTGCCCAGGTCCATTACCTGAGAAAAAGATGAAGCTCCGACAGCAGCAAAAATCCTTTTCCCTTCCGGAATCATTGCAGAGGCAACATCAAACAGCTTTTTGCGATCCTCCACACTGAAATGTGTATACTCAGAAGTTCCCCCTCCTATACAAAAACCATCCACTCCTCTATCCAGAAGGAAAGACAGCAATTCCTCATACCGATCCCAGTTGATCCCCCCGTCATCCGTTACAGGTGTTACAGGGGCAATATATATTCCATTTAATTTCATTCGATAATATTAAAACAGACCAGCAGAAAAATAAAACAGCATTTTATATACGAAACAGTAGTTTCATCTTTACGGGTAGGCTAGAATGGAAAAAGGGCAAAAAAGGAGTGCTGGCCCGCCTCTCTTTTAATAGGAAGGAGTACGAATCTTGAGTGGTTTAGGTTGGGTTGATCTGTCAATACTTATTATTTACGGGGCCGTCCTGGTAGGGATGGGATGTTATTTTGTTCGCAGGAGCAATACTGCGGAAGGATTCATGGTGGCCGGCCGTGGACTGCCCTCCTGGGCAGTGGGCCTGGCCATAATGAGCGCGTACACCAGCAGCATTTCCTATATAGCCACACCGGGCAAGGCCTATGATTCCAACTGGCATCCCCTCATTTTTGCCCTGACTATTCCGCCCATAACATGGCTGGCCTGCCGGTATGTGGTCCCTTATTACCGCAGAATGAAACTGGTATCAGTTTATTCCTTCCTGGAGGAGAGGCTGGGCGGGTGGGCCAGGTTCTACGGATCTATCTCCTTCCTCTTATACATGGTAGGCAGGAGTGCGGTTATCCTTTATCTGGCATCAATGCTGATGAGCACATTTGTTCCCCTGCCCATTGAATACCTGATTCTGATCCTGGGAACCATAACCATTATCTACACCCTTATGGGTGGAATGGAAGCGGTTGTCTGGACCGATGTAATGCAATCGGCCATTATGATCAGCGGCGGCATATTCTGTGCCGGGTTCCTGGGATGGCATGTATTCTCCGGACCGGACCCCCTGATCACCCAGGCTGTTGAAGCGGGAAAATTCAGTTTAGGAGACCTGTCTTTCTCCTTCGAATCGAGGACCATCTGGGTGATGATTATTTACGGCGTTACAGAAAACCTCCGGAACCTGATTGCCGACCAGAATTATGTACAGAAATATGCCGCTGCTTCATCAGAAAAGGAAGCCCGCCGTTCTCTCTGGATTTCAGCAGCTATCTATTTACCCATGACCGCCCTCTTCCTGTTCCTGGGGACCACGTTATTCGCTTTCTATTCAGGTGATGCCCATTCACTTGCGGACACAGTCACCAAAGGTGACCAGGTGTTTCCTTTTTTTATTATCAATGAAATTCCAATAGGCCTGAAAGGCCTGATCGTCGCGGCCATACTCGCAGCGGCCATGAGTACAGTTGATTCGGCCCTGAACTGTTCGGCAACAGTCACGATGCTGGATTTTTACAAAAAATATTTCAGGCCCGACATCAATGACAAAACCGCGGTTTTTGTACTCCGCTTAACTACAGTTTTCTGGGGTGTACTGGGAACCGGGTTTGCGCTTCTGATGATCCGGGCCAAAAGCGCCCTGGATACCTGGTGGCAGATCTCCGGAATATTCGGAGGGGGCATATTGGGATTATTTCTGCTGGCCCTGCTTTCCAGGCGCATAAAAACATGGCAGGGAATCACAGCGATATTCTCCAGCATTTTAATTATTTGCTGGGGAACATTTATCAGGGGTGATAGCTGGTGGCAATGTAATATCGAGGAAATCCTGATCGGTGCGGTCGGGACTGCTGTCATGCTTCTAACAGCCCTGGGGTTTTCCCTGTTTGAAAAAAAACAGGCTCGACAGTGACCATCCGGACAGGCCTGGGGGCATAAAACTCCCGGCCTGTTCAGGTTAAATTATGAAAAAAACCTACACTCCGGACAAAGAGGACAGGTATTTCTCAAGGGCAGTCAGCAATGCCCTGCAGATACTTGATCTGCTCAGGGCTGAGCCGACTCCGCTGGGATTAAGCGAAATAACCCGGAAAACAGGTATAAACAAGACTTCTGTTTTTCGTTTTCTCTACACCATGGAGGTTACGGGACATGTAATCCGGGACGAAACAGGCAGGTACAATATTTCCGGCTCCGGTCTGGAGTACTCACCTGAGATCACCCCGGACCGGATAAAGGAAACGGCTCTGCCGCACATGAGAAAACTGCGAAGCAGCTATTCGGAGACAGTAAGTCTGGGGGCCCTGCTCAAGAACCATATTGAAGTTATCCAGGTCCTGGAGAGCCCTCACCTGATCAGGATGAGCAACCAGATCGGCCGAATAATCCCTCCCCACGCCAGTTCTATAGGGAAAGCTATTACAGCTTTCCAGGATGAGGCTAAACAGGAAAGACTGGTTAACAGCTTCGGGATGCTACGGCTGACGGAAAAAACTATCCTTGATGAAGGCAGGCTGAAACATGAATACTCTGAAATCCGGCGGATGGGATGGAGCCACGATAACCGGGAAAGCGCCATAGAGGGGCAATGCTTCGGGGCGCCTATCCAACTCAGGGGAAAAACTGTCGCTTCGGTCAGCATCTCATTCCCGGTATACAGGGGCCTGAAAGGAAAGGAACTCCAGGTTATGCTGGAAGATCTTAAAACGACAGCCAATAATGTCTCTGCTGAACTGGAGAATCCAGGGATAAGAAGAAACAAAACTAAATAGAATTAAGAAATCCAAAAATTGTCAATCGTCAATCGTCAATTCCCTCAACCCTGTCCCGGTCAATCGGCCTGATCTCGTCTGCTATCCAGTTTCTCATAACCCTTCCATATTCAGATTCCTGGGGGAAAGAAATAAACTCCAGGTCGATGCCCAGATTTTCAGATACTTCCAGTGCGATAACCGGCCAGGCCTTGCCTATATCAGAGCAGACCGGAATGCTGCCTTCCAGCCGGGCAAACCCTGACATTTCCATACGAAAAGGAACATTCAGCAATTTAGTTTTAGGGAGGCCCCTGTTAATCGCCTGCTGAACTGTATCATCCTCCCTCTGCACCTTCCAGGCCTCTGTCAGGACCGGGTCCAGGTCTATGCGTATCAATTTCTTCCCTGCCAGGGAATAGGTGAAGCCTTCACGCCAGGCTTCCCATATTCCGTGTCCGGTAAAGGTTTCAAAGGGTCCGTCGTGGATTTCCTGGGTCAGGGCAACTGCTGACTCGATAATCAGGTCAGCGCTGTCCATCATCCCGGCAATTTTCTGGCAGCGTTCCCTGACAGGAATACTGTCCCCTACAGCAATCCCCACACTACCGCCCCCCACCAACTGGGGGACTGTTACCAAAACCGGCACACCGCATTCAAATCCGGCGCCCAGCATGGTCCGGGGATCAGTTCCCGCTGAGGCAGCTTCCTCAAACAGACGGCCTCCTGCCAGACTGCCCTCTGCCCGGCAGCGGGAAAGTATCTTTTCAGAGAGTCTTTCTATCCACAGCCCCATGGGATAGCCCATATTTCCAGCCGCTTTTATAATCTCCTCCCCCGGGAGACTTTTTAATTTCTCAACCAGCGCCCAGTCCAGGCTGATGTCTTTCTCCAGGCAGCGGAGCCGGTCGTCATTCACCAGGGAAAACTCGAAGTGCCCTCCATGGGGGAGGCTTTCGGGAGGGAATCCGGCAGAACAGCCGTCAATCCTCTTGACTCGGTCCAGGACTCCCGCCATTTCATGGGCTATTACCGCAGAACTGGTAGTGACTCCATCTACAATCCCTTTACGGACCAGTTCAGCAATCAGCGTGGTCACCCCTTCATGCAGGTTTGGTCCGCTTCCGGTAACCACAACCACCTTGCCTCCGGATTCCTTGGTGCTGGTGATCGCCTGCACAGCAGTCTCCAGGCTGTCCAGATTTTCAGGAGAAAATCCTGATTTCAGTTCCTTGATAAACCTGCGCTGAAAAGAATCAATCATACTAATCTCCAGGAAAAACCGTTGAAAAAATCAAATCCATAATGGGCACTTAAAAACATGCGGGGTATCACAAGTCTTCGTAAATACTTTTTTCAAAATACTCAGCTGATCTTTTGCAGTATCTCCTGAATCCTGTCCAGATCCTCCGGGGCATCAACACTGAAACCGCTCAACTCCGAGGATATTCTCTTTGTCTCAACTACCTTAATCTTATACCCGTTTTCAATAACCCTCAGCTGCTCCAGCGACTCAATCTTCTCCAGGCTGGTGGGGGCCAGGCCCGCCAGCAGGCACAAAAAATCCTTCCTGTACACATAAAGGCCTATATGTTCATAGAGACAAAGCGAGTCCGTCTGCCTGGGATAAGGTATCCGGGACCTGGAAAAATACAAGGCGAAGCCTTTGGTGCCTGTAACCACTTTAACCACATTGGGATTGTCATAATCCCTCGGATCAGTCAGCTTCTGCATTAATGTTGACATTGGAAGACCGGGATCATCCAGCAGCGGCTGCACAGCTTCATCAATCATCCCCGGTTCAATAAATGGCTGGTCTCCCTGGATGTTGACTACAATATCTGCATCCACAAAGCCTGCCGCTTCAGCAAGACGGTCTGTTCCGCTCAAATGATCCGGGGATGTCATAAGGTACTCTCCCCCAAAAGACCGGACTTCGTCGGCAATCCGCTCATCATCGGTAGCAACATATACACCATCCAGGGACAATGCCTTCAAACACTGCTCGTACACCCTGCGGATCATGGATTTGCCCTGTATGTCAGCCAGAGGTTTCCCGGGAAAACGGGTTGATGCATACCGGGCCGGAATCATACCCACTACACGTAAAGACGCCTTAGATTGAAACATCTTTTTATTATGAAGTAAGAAGACTCCGTGGTGAAAGGAAAATCTACAACTTTTTAACCCGCATTTCTCACAAGCTGACTACCGCGGCGGCGGATACATCCACCCTGACCGCATTAAACTCTGTCGCCTCCTCTACGTACTGTACAAGTACGACTGCGGGGGACCCTGGTCTTAATAAGCCTTATCAGGCCGGTCTGCCCTGCATAGCTCGAAGAGCGACGAAGGGCGTCTTCACCGCCTGGTTAGGTAAGCCCGTGAGAAACGCGGGTTATGACTTTTTCTTTTTCAAGTGGTTGTCTGTATTGTCGGGCTCTTATTTTTTACTCACTATCCTGACTTCGAAAATTTCAGGCCATAACTTGCCCGTCAGCAGGAAAGTATCCCTCTCGGGGATATAGGCAATTCCATTCAGGACATCTTCCCCGGACATCCTGCTTTTATAAGGGAGCGCGGAAGCATCAATGACCGCCAGTGCATTTCCGGAATCCGGGTCAATTTTGACCAGGTAGTTACGCTGCCATACATTGGCATAGATGTAACCCCCTGCAAATTCCAGTTCATTGAGGAAATACACCGGTTCATCACCCATCCGGACCGAAAGAGTTTTCCATATATTGAAATTCGCAGGATCTCGGTAGGTAAGCCGGTCAGAACCATCACTCATAATCAGCCATCGGCCATCATGGCAGAGTCCCCATCCCTCTCCGCTGTAACTGAACTCCCCCATTTGTTTAAAGGTCCCGGATTCAAAAACGAAGGTTTTCCCCGCCCTCCATGTCAGCATGAAAATCCTGGGGCCTATCTTGGCAAGGCCTTCACCAAAAAACTGATCTGGAAGGGCAACCCTGACAGAATCCGGTCGGTCCCCAGGCCTGTAAACCCTGATCCCGGACTGTCCATTTATTCCGGTACTTTCATAGATCCATCCGTTTTCCCAAAGGAGCCCCTGGGTATAGGCACGGCTGTCGTGGGGATAGGTATGGATAATCTCAACTGTCATGGATTCCACCATGTCGGGAAGTATTATTTCGGGGTTGTCACTGTTTCCCGGGTCACAGGCTTGCAGGATAGTAATGGAGGGGACCAGCATCATCGACAGAAAAAGGGTCTCAAGCCTGCTATTCATCTATCAGAACCCTGCTCCCGATAAGAGGGAGATCCAGTTTTTCGAAGGCTGTTACCAGGTCAGGATCCCTCAGGTCAAGCAGATTAAGTCCGTTCAACACTGTATCAAACGCTTCCGGTTCGACAGGTTTAAGGTCAAACCATTCATTCCCGATCCTGATCCGGGCCAATCTGGGTTCCTTGTAATCCTCAAAATCCCCAATCAGGTCAACTCCCACGTATTCTCCACCCATTATTTTCATGTAAGTAGTTACATATGGCAGGCTGTCGTCTCCGGTATCAAAGGAGAAGCGGATGTCTGCCGCATAGAGGCCTTTTTTATTGAGGATCTTAACATCAGGAGGGGTAATCTCCCATGAACCCCCGCCGAAAGAAATCAGGTTAAGAATGGGAGTCACCTGATTCCCATCCTCCACCACCTCGAGGGTGACAGCAAAATCATAGTCCAGGAAGAGATGATACGAGGATGATTCCATATCCTGAACTGATAAAACAGGATGGATAAAAAATCCTGCTGCTAAAAAGACTGCCAGAAATAATTTAATATTCCGTTTCATAAAAATATTTTATCAGTCTTCGGGCGGCTAGTGTTGAATAATACAAATAGAATTCAGGAGCTATCCTGCTTTGGCCCGCATTTCTCACCGGCAGCGCTGGATCATACAAGGGGGAACCTGGGTTAAGGTTCAAGGTTGGTTTCTATTAAACGCCGTCGTCAGGCGGTAATCCACAAGTCTGGGCCGCCAGGTCCAGATAACAGGCTGACCGAAGGGAGGCCTGTAATAGACCAGGGTGGAGCTGAGGAGGCGAAGCCGCAGGCAATGCCGCAGGCAATGCCTCCGGCGGAACCCTGGGTAACGGGTGCGCCTGAGGAAATTGGAGGGCTGAAAGTCCGACATAAAAACCGTGAAGTTCCAAAGTTGATTGACAAACGATTACGAATACGACAACGACACCCGCTTACGAAACTGCCTGCCACCCGCCATCCGTGACCCGTGACCTGTGACCATTCAGGTTTCAGGTCCCGACAGGAGGCTCTGTCCTCTCCCGGGTTTCATCCCACATCCTTTATTTAAAAATTTCGGTTCAAAAAAAATGATCCCCGCCTGGATCAAATTTCCAGGCGGGGATCAAAAAAAACTAAACTAAGATGATTCGGGTTATCCGGTATCCCTGATAATTTCAAGGAGTGCTACCAGCTGGCTTTGGTGATTCCGGGAATCTCGCCTTCCAGGGACAGCTCACGGAAACTGATCCTGCTGAGTCCGAATTTTTTATAAACCGCACGGGACCTCCCGGTCACATGGCATCTGCTGCGCACACGGTTGGGACAGGAGTCCCGGGGAAGCTTTCGAAGTTTGCGTCCTGCTTCAGCACGTTCTTCCGGGGTTCGCTCTAAATCACTCATAACGGCTTTAAGCTCAAGCCTCTTTGGGAGATACTTCGCGACTATTTTTTTTCGCTTTTCATTCTTCGCTATCATGCTTTTCTTTGCCATAAAACACCTGCTCCAGTACGGAGACTCCTTTAATATATCCTGTAAATTATAAACAGTTTATAACTTTAAACCTTCTATTTCAACTCCGGATCCATCCGGCTGCATGTCGGGCTGAAGTTAATAAATTATAGGCATTTCCCATTTAAATTCAAGTTTATTGCCCCTAAACCACCAATATTCGACTTAAACCCTGCGGCTGACTATAATTGATACTTCAAAAATTATATGGAAATTTTCCATAAGTACCCGGATTAAGTTCTTATGGATTTATTATTGAAAATTTC
>Ga0255389_1008_pt2 | contig 18785 bp, 13 predicted proteins | sample ANMaggSeSYBR01E4_FD_182113 | JGI IMG/M metagenome (GOLD analysis project Ga0255389, IMG submission 182113) | Sediment cell enrichment communities from methane seep in Santa Monica Basin, California, United Staets - ANME aggregate JGI... | ecosystem: Environmental > Aquatic > Marine > Cold seeps >...
GAAACAATCCTGTCCACTTCAACAGGATGAAATTTTTTATGGTACAGGTACCCGCCGCAGCGTTCATCTCCGGCGGAAACGGCGGCAGCTGTTTCTTTGACAGCTAAAAGCTCTGCTCCCATTTCCCTGAGAAGGTGCGCGCCCCCCGCATGGTCCAGGTGAGGATGGGTAAGCAGGCAAAAGCGGATGTCGGACGGAGATAAATCCCAGTAGCGCATATTGTCAAAGATCTGTTCCATGGTATCGCCGCAGCCGCAATCAAACATTATCAGTCCGTCGGCTGTGTCCAGGACATAGGAGTTTGCATCATTCCACAAAGCACCCTGCAGGTCGAAAGTTACACCGTTCAGGTCTCCGCTGACCTGGAATAAGTTTTTTAGAATTTGCATGGTTTATAAATAGTATTCGATTCTGCTTATTAAAGATTAATTATTTGACTTACTGTTACCCGGCCGGGACCAGCCCGGCTTTTCCCATTATGTCAATCACCTTTTCCCTGGGCAGATTAAATTCCAGACAGGTGAATGAATATATCAGTATAAGCAGGGCTGAAATTTTTTTCATGATTGCCACCTTCGGAGGATTCTGAAATGTCAGCAGAAAAATGGATAATTGAACTTCTGCTGATCAAGTTTAAACATCAGGATCGACATTTGCCACTACCTTTTTATAAATAATCCACTTAAGGCTTCTCAAAAGAATAGGCCGTTGTTGTGGGCAACCCGCATACTACACAAACCGACTGCGGCGGCGGCAGCCTCATTCAGCCTGACGGCGTTATGCTCCGCCTGCCTGCGGTCCCCGGCTTATTGGCAAAGTACGGCCTTCTCGACGTACGGTATAAGTAGGGCAGCGGGTATTTGGTTAGCATTTGCAGGCTTTGTCGGGATGGCTTGTCAGGGCGCGCTGTATACGGCCCGCGTCTCCACCGCCTCACTAAGCATCCTCGTGAACTGTGAGGTTTGATCATTTCACTGTAAACAGAACTGATTTGTAATAAAATGGGCATGTACGCGTGATACGCGCGCGGGACTTTAATGATGAGAATCAGCAAAATAACAAAGTGAGATTGATATGAAAGCAGCACTATTCAATTGCAGTCCCAGACCGGAAGGCAATACCTCTTTTCTTCTGAAACGTATGGCAGGCGTTTTTGAGGAGGCCGGAGCTGAATCAAGACTGGTCCAGGTAGGTGGTGAACTGCTCAGAGGATGTGCGGCCTGCGGCAGCTGCAAGGTCAACAAGGACGGGCACTGCATTGAGGACAGGGACATAATCAACAGTTGTATTGACTTGATGGTCGATTCAGATGCCATTGTCATTGGATCTCCGGTTTATTTTTCTCAGATGACAACAGAGGCAAAAGCACTTATTGACCGGTGCGGATATGTGGCGGGCGCCAATGGGAAGTTATTGAGCCGTAAAATAGGAGCTGCTGTGGTTGTGGGCAGGCGTGCCGGAAGGATGACCACGTTTAATGCCATTAATCCTTTTTTTCTCATAAACGACATGATAGTTCCCGGCTCTACTTATTGGAACGTTGGAGTGGCCAGGGACCCGGGCGAGATTGCAGGTGATGAAGAGGGCCTGGAAACTGTTGACCGTCTGGCTGAAAATATTCTGTGGCTGGACGACAGGCTGAAGTCAGGGTGATCAGATCCCTGCGCCATGATTAAGAAGCTGTTCTTTAACCCCGGAAGGGAGTCTCTCGAAACCCGGGAAATCTGCCCGGCTGTCAGGATGCCTGCATGCCCCGCGGCTGGAGAAGGGGTGACGAACCGTTATGGAAAAATTTCCTGATCCAGTTCGGGAACTAAAAAATTCCATTAAATGTTCATTTTAGAAGCATAATTGGGCTACCATAAGTCTGACTTCGAAAGTTTTTTAGATAAAAGGGATGATGGCGAAACGGCTAAACCCAGACGAAAAGGAATGGATTATGAGGATCCCAACCTGTTTGCTGATAGCAGTTTCTGTTTTTTTTGCTGCCGTAACCCCTGCGGCAGTGGCTGAAACTGAAATCAGTGTGACCATATTGTATGACAATTACGCGCATACACCTGGAACCACGGCTGACTGGGGTTTTGCCGCCCTGGTGGAGGGCACTGAAAAGACAATATTATTTGATACTGGGACCAGGCCTGAGATTTTTCGGGACAACATAGAAAAACTGGGGGTCGACCTGTCCAGCGTGGACCTGGTGGTTATTTCGCACAATCACGGTGACCATACAGGGGGGCTGGAATACTTCCTGGGGGAGAATTCAGATGTCCATGTATACCTGCCCGCTTCTTTCCCTGACACTTTTTTCCGAAAGGTGGAGGGGACCGGGGTAAAGACCATAAGAATTTCAGAGTCTGTCCAGATATGCAGTGGCGTCTATTCAACCGGAGACCTTGACGGTCCGGTTCGTGAACAGTCCCTTATTTTCGACACGGGAACCAGTGCGGTTTTAATGACGGGATGTGCTCACCCGGGGATTGCGAAAATTGTTGAACGCGCCTCTGAAATCATGGGAAAGCCGGTTTCCTTTGTTTTTGGGGGATTTCACCTGATGGAAGCTTCCCGGGCCGAAGTTGAGGCTGTAATCGACAGATTTGACCATTTGGGAGTAAAGCAGTGTGGGGCCACGCATTGCACAGGGGAGGAACAGATAGGGTGGTTCAGGGAACGCTATGGAGAAAACTATATCCCGATGGGCGTGGGGCAGGTTATCAAAATCGGGAGTTCATCAGGAAGTAAATAGAATAGAACCGGGGAGGTAGTGGTTACTGTAGAGAATATAACCCGGATTTCTCACCAGCTGACTACTGCGGCGGCGTATACATTCGTCCTGACTGCGTTATGCTTCTTCGGCCTTCTCGACGTACTGTACAAGTACGACTGCAGGGGCCTTAGTCGCAGGCCTTGTCAGGCCGGCGTCTTCACCGCCTCGCTACGTAAGCTGGTGAGAAATCCGGGTTAGACCTTTCTGGTTATAAGGGATGGAGAGCAGATAATGAAGAGAAGGAATTTTTTAGTCAGAAGTGCCTGCCTGGTGAATGCGGCCGCCTGTCTGGTGCCGGTTGCCCGGGGCCAGGCTGCGGCCCCGTTTGTAATGACCGTCACCGGCCCTATGAAACCTGAAAGCCTGGGGCCGGTGTTGAGCCACGAGCATATACTGGTGGATTTTGTAGGCGCTGATAAGATTTCTGCTGGCCGTTATGATTTTGATGAAGCATTTAATGTGACTCTTCCCTATTTAAAGGAACTGAAAGAGTCAGGCTGCAAGACCCTGGCAGAGTGTACACCCGCTTTTCTGGGCAGGGATCCCCTGCTGCTGGCCAGGCTGTCCCGGGCCAGCGGGCTTAACCTGCTTACCAACACCGGTTATTACGGAGCGGCAAATGATAAGTACATACCAGCTTTTGCCTGGGAAGAATCAGCAGACCAGCTGGCTGCCAGGTGGATCAGGGAATGGGAGCAGGGCATTGGTAATACCGGGATTAAGCCTGGATTTATAAAAATAGGGGTTGATTCGGGTTCTTTATCAGAAATTGACAGCAGGATTGTACGGGCCGCTGCCCGTACCCACAGGCATACAGGCCTTACGATCATGTCTCATACCGGACCCGCAGTTCCTGCCTTTGAGCAGCTGGATATCCTGGAGGAGGAGGGGATACACCCTTCAGCCTGGATCTGGACCCACGCCCAGGGGGCCGAGGACTTTAATGACCATTTCAAGGCAGCGGATGCCGGAGCCTGGATAGCATTTGACGGGCTGAGCCGCAAGAGCTTTGACAGATATGCTGATTTCCTGGAGGTTATGAAGGAACGGAATCAACTGGGGCAGGTACTCCTTTCCCATGATGCCGGATGGTATTCACCCGGAGAAAAAAGCGGGGGGGAATTCAGGGGATTTACTCTACTCTTCCGGGAGTTTCTGCCTTATCTCCGGGAACGGGGTTTTTCAGATGAAGACATCGCGCAGGTGATGGTGAGAAATTCCGCCACAGTTTTCACAGTGAAACCCAGGCTCAGCTGACTCCGGCCCTGAGCTCCCATTTCACGGGATAACCGTGAAGAGATTCATTACCTAACCGGGGTGTTTCCCGCCTGAACCCTTTAGCCCGGAGTTCTCACCAACTGACTGCTGCTGCGCCGGATACATCCGGCCTGCCTGCGTTAGGCTCCATCGGCCTCCTCGACGTACTGTACGAGTACGACTGCGGCGCCGGATACATCCGGCCTGCCTGTGCGCTGCAGGCAGACAGGCGTCTTCACCGCCTCGCTACCCGAGCTTGGGAAAAATGCGGGTTAGTCAGGTAATTTATTTATACTGCAGAAATGATCTACGATAAAATCCGAATTGATTTGGAGAAGAAACTGGGAGCCGAGCTGTATGACTTAATGCAGGGGGAGATAGTAGAGGAGATCCTCAAGGAAGCCAAAATAGAAAAGATTGAGAATGAGTGGAAATTCATACTTGAGGGGCACAGTTTCAAGGTGAATTCCCAAATGGCTCCGCGGCTGGACGGCCTGATTCTAGGTGTTGTTGAGAAACTGCAGTTCACGGAAGAGATAGATTTTTACGTGACAAATAATCCGGAATTGAACGCCTATTCCATTTCCAGGCTGGAGGAGGACCAGGCTCACATAATCAACCTCAATTCCGGCCTGGTTGAAAGGCTGGATGATGATGAGCTGAAGTTTGTAGTAGGGCATGAAATAGGTCACCTTATAAGTAAAAACGCGGGGATTATGAAGCTGGTGCAGTTTATTTTCCCTGATCCGATGCGGACCCCACTCCTGATAACCCACAAAATCGCCTTATGGAAAAAACTGTCCGAACTGACTGCCGACCGTTTTGGATTTATAGCGAGTCCCCGCCTTGATAAATGCTTTTCAGGATTTTTCAAGCTGGCCTCCGGACTTGATACTGACAGAATAAAGTTCGACTACAGGGCCTACATGGCTGAAAACGAGAAAATTCTGGATTATTTCAGGACAAAAATGGTTGCTGATCTGTTGTCTCATCCCATTAATCCAATAAGGATCAAGGCGGTTGAACTGTTCAGCGAGTCTGAGCTTTTCAAGTCACTGGGGGATGGCTCTGATGATGAGGATCTCCGGGGACAGATCTCAGAACTGACCGGGATTCTTCTCTCTTTAAACCATTCTGAGCTGGATATGCATCGCCGGAGGTTCATTGCCGGTGCCGGCCTGATGGTAGCCGGGGTAGATGAAGATGTATCAGAGAATGAATATGAAAAAATCATTATGACCCTGTCCAATTTTGCCATTTTCCCCAAAGTTGATTTTGAGGAGATCCTGAAAACAGGCCGGGCTGATGAAATTGCCGCGGAATCGGCGCGGTTCATAGTAGGCAAGAATCCGGCAGAGCGATATCCCCTTTTTGGTTACATGATTGAAATGGCTCTTTCAGACCGGAAAATATCAAAGAAGGAGGTTTCATTTTTATATGAAACCGGAGAAAGGTTTTTTGGGTTTTCCAGGAAGGAAATGGCTCAGCTGATTGCAAAACCAATACATAGATCATTTGTTCCTGAAATATACCTGTAACCGGGACCCGGGGTAAGATCCGGCCGCTCCAGCCAGCATTTCTCACCTGATAACCATACCGCGGCGGCAGGCACATCCGGCCTGACTGTGTTATGCTCCGCCGGCCTCCTTGACGTACTGTATAAGTATGACTGCCGGGGATTCATTAGCGTTAGCGGTCTTAATAAACCTTGTCAAGGCCGGCCTGCGCCTGTGCGCTCCCCGCAGACAGGCGTCTCCACCGCCTCGCTACGCAAGCCCGTGAGAAATGCGGGTTAATGCCGGTGTAAGGTTGTGTGGTCCCGTTGGAACCCGGGCCTTATAATTGTAATTGTTCTGGATATGAAGACGAATTTTATTTAAGATCTGTTAATGATGAAAAAGATCAAGGCACTGAACATGCTTTCTGTTTTGATCCTGGCGGTTTTCTCTTTTACCTGCCAGGCTCAGCCAATACAGGAGAATTCGGACCTGGATGCAGGGGTAAGCAGATTTCTGGAGGAAAGTTCCCGTGCATGGTATGACATGAACGTGCCCGCTTCAGACGGGAAACTGCTGCATGACCTGATTGTAGAAAACGGATATACCCGCGCTCTTGAAATAGGGACTTCCACTGGACATTCATCTGTCTGGATAGCCTGGGCACTTAGCAAAACAGGGGGAAAGCTTATCACTATCGAAATTGATGAGTCCCGTCATCAACAAGCCCTGGAAAACTTTGAGAAAGCCGGGTTGTCGGATTACATAGATGCCAGGCTGGGGGATGCCCATGAGTTAGTAAAAGTGCTGGAGGGGCCGTTTGATTTTGTGTTCAGCGATGCTGATAAAGGGTGGTACAAAAACTACTTTATTGATATTGAACCAAAGCTGGAGGTAAACGGCTGCTTTACCGCCCACAATATTTCCGGTTCAAGCCGGCGTTCCTGGGGGACAGGTGAATTTTATGAATACGTCAGCAGCCTCCCTCAATATGAAACTATTTTGAACCGTTCCGGGGGAGGAGTGTCTATTAGTTATAAGAGGTCAGAAAAATAACCATCCTTAAATATGCCGGATAGAAAACTTAAAAGAAAACTGGGGCTGTTTCCTGCGTCCAACATTGTTGTAGCTAACATAATCGGGGCTGGTATTTTCACCACGTCCGGTTTGCTTATGGCTGAGTTGAAAAGCCCTCTGTTAATGCTGCTCTTATGGATTGCCGGAGGATGCATTGCCCTGTGCGGAGCTATTTCCTATAGTGAACTGGGTGCCGCAATGCCTGCTTCGGGCGGAGAATACCTTTTCCTTTCCAGGCTGTATCATCCGCTGATTGGGTTTCTTTCTGGATGGGTATCCTTAACCGTAGGTTTTTCAGCCCCTATTGCCGCTTCGGCCATTGGATTCAGCGAATATTTTTCCAGGGCGATCCCTTTGTTTGATTCATTCCTGTCCCAGAAGCTCCTGTCCATAGCGGTAATCATCCTGTTTACGGCCATACATTTCAGGGGAGTTGAATTTGGGACCAAAGTCCAGAATTACCTCACAATTCTCAAGGTGATGCTGATAGTCGGGCTGATAACTGCTGGTTTTCTGGCCGGGAATGGTGAAATGGGGAACCTGACCGGAGGTTCTGCGCCGGACGCAGATTTTGTCGGATGGAAAACAATAGGCCTGTCCCTGATGTGGATAATGTTTGCCTACAGTGGATGGAATGCCTCAACCTACATTGGATCTGAGATTAAGAATCCTTCCCGTAACCTCCCTGGGTCTCTTATAATCGGGACCGGATTAGTAATTCTCCTCTACCTGGGACTCAACATCCTTTTTGTTTATGCCATACCTCCCGTGGAAATGGAGGGTGTTATCTCAGTAGGGGGACTGGCAATGAACAACCTGTTCGGCCCGTCTGCTGACGTCGTGTTTTCTCTCCTGATCTCCTTTGCCCTGTTCTCTTCCCTGAGTGCTTTTATAATCATAGGGCCGAGAGTTTATTATTCAATGGCTGAAGACGGGTTGTTTTTTAAATCAGTCGCCAGAATCCACCCGAGGTTCGGGGTTCCTTCAACAGCAATCCTGCTTCAGAGCGTGATTGCTATCATACTTACGCTCTCAGGGACCTTTGAGCAGATCCTGACCTACATGGGATTTTCCCTTGGGATTTTCCCCCTGCTGTCAGTCATCGGGGTGATCAAAATCAGGATGGCAGGTACAGGCAAGCTCAGGCTCCCCGGATATCCCTTTATCCAGCTGATTTTTGTGGCCGTCGGTGTTTTTATCCTGGTACTGGCCCTCCTGGAAAGGCCCCTGGAATCCTCCATAGCAATTATTACGGTTATGGCAGGAATCCCGGTTTATTTTCTTTTCTGGAAAAGCAACAGGAACTCTCAGTGATATTTCTCAGCCACAGTCCCATCCTGGATAACCAGTAATTCTCACCTGATAACTACTGCGGCGGCGGATACACCCGTTGCCGTGAAGGCCCGCACAGGTTTTCTTGACGGAACTTTCCTATAACTCTTTCCGTTTGATTTAGAAAGGTTAACCCGCATTTCTCACCAGCTTGCGTAGCGAGGCGGCCGACGGAGCATAACGCAGTCAGGACGGATGTATGCGCCGCCGCAGTAGTCAGTTGGTGAGAAATGCGGGTTAAGCCTGTACCAGTTGGCTGCAGGAGAGTGATAGTGTCTCCTGGGAAAAATAATGGAGAATCTGAGAACCAACGGGAGAGGATTTGTTATGAATGTTTATTCGGTGGTCTTGGTATTATTTTTCACAATTTGTTTAATGCCTTCTGCCGCGGTCGCCGGGGAAGGACCGGTGAACCCTGAAAATAGCGATGGATTTGCGATTTGCAACGGTGCTGAGCTCTACTACAGTGTCATGGGAGAAGGGGCGCCCCTGATTTTTCTGCATGGAGGGCCGGGTATGTTCCATGAGTATTTTCTTCCTCATGTCGAACCCCTCGCCAGTGATCTGCAATTAATATTTTATGACCAGCGGGCATCTGGAAATTCAACAAAAGATGTGCCGCCTGAATCTGTGAGCCCCGAAAACTTTGTTAAGGACCTGGATGGAATCAGGGAGTTTTTCGGGCTGGAAAAGGTCAGCCTGCTCGGACATTCCTGGGGAGGTCTCCTGGCCCTTCATTACGCTCTCGCTTTTCCCGACAGGGTAGAAAGGCTGATCCTGGTGGACTCAGCTCCTCCGAATTCAGCACTGGATGCTGTGAATTTTAAAGCCCGGGGGGACCGCCGGACGGCAGAAGACATCAAGATAATCCAGGAGATAATGGAATAAGAAGCATTTCAGAAATTGGAATCCCAGGCAATAACAAGCTATTTCCAGGTCAGCGAAAAGGTTAAATTTTTTGATCCTGACCTGATTTCAAGAATGAAGATTGATTTGGATGAAGACAAAATAGGGAAATTAATGTGGGTTGGACAGCTGATGAATCCCTACCTGGCGGAATATGATATCGCCGAAGACCTTTCCGCCATAACCTGTCCGACACTCATTATCCATGGTGATTACGATACCATTCCCCTTGAGTCAGCAGAAATTATCCATCACCGAATTAACGGATCAACGCTGGTTGTGGTTAAGGATTGCGGACATTTTCCCTTTATTGAGGCCCCGGAGATCTTTTTTCAGGAAGTGATCTCTTTCATGGGCGAAAACACAAGGCATTGAGAAGGTGGGACGCTGCTTCCTATACCCGGGCTGACTCTTTAACAAATTGTCGCATAGACTTTTCCCTGGCTACAGTCTAAACTCAACTGGAACCTTTTAACATTATTTACAAGTCAAAGGACAGGGGAAGGAATAATGAAAAGAATTCCGGTTTTATTATTAGTTGGTTTAGTGCTGTTTTCTATAGCCGAAGCCCGGCAGTACGGGGATGTTTCAATACCTGACACACTTGAAGCCGGCGGGGAAACTCTGGTGTTGAACGGGGCGGGATACAGGTCTAAGTTTTTCATGAAAATGTATCTTGGGGGGCTCTACTTAAAACAGGAGAACGCTGACTCGGCCGCGATAGTCAGCGCGGACGAGCCTATGCTGATAAAGCTTCACATTGTCTCAGGCAAGATCAATTCAGATAATATGACTGATGCGATTAATGATGGATTCAAGAAATCGGCAGGCGGGAATCTGGCCTCTTTGACTGATAAGATCGAACAGTTTAAATCTTTTTTTGCTGAAGAGATAAAAGTGGACGATATCTTTGATATAACCTATGTTCCGGGTGAAGGCGTAAATGTCTATAAAAACGAATCCCTGTCCGGAACAATTGAAGGAACTGATTTTAAAAAAGCTGTATTTGGCATCTGGCTGGGTGAAAAACCGGCTGACAAGGGATTAAAAAAGAAGATGCTGGGGGAAGAGTAAGGAATCAGGACAGCCCCCTCTCCCGAATTGTCTGTCAATCCTCATGCCTGGTCCCCCTGGGGATGTACATCCATCTGCGGAAATGGAATGCGAAGTCCTCCCGCGGGGAAAGCACTGTGAACCCTTTAAGTCAGTTCGTGAGAAGCGCGGGCTAAGATTCTCCGGGTCTTTCCTGTATTATTCCCTTAACTGATGCCAATGGTGAAATCCTTCCTCCCGCGGGCTTGCCAGGCCAGGTCGGGATTTGCCAGTCTGTGCCGGTGTGTAGAATAAGAATGCTTGTTCGCAGGATTATAACCACGATTTTTTTATGTCTTGTACTCTTATTTTAAAAAGAAGCTTCCCTGAAATGGAATCATGCCTGCTGCATGATCTTGAAAGTGCCTGTGCTGAAGATCCCTTTTCCCGAAAATGGGTACTGACTTCCAGCGGGACGCTGGCCCGGCATATAAAACACCGGATGGAGAAAAGAATTGAAGCCTCACCTTCATTGACACTGGGGGGCCTTCAGATCGTATCTCTCAGTCATTTTGCCGCTGAAATCCATGAAAAGGTTGAGAAGAAAAATTCAGCGTACAGCCTTCCTCTGAATGATATTATCCTGGATGCTCTGATTCAGAAGATTCCTGATTCGTCCTCCCTTGCAAGGGTAAAATCAATCGATTCAGGATTTTCATTACTTTTACCTACCTTCAGGGACCTTGCTGATGCCGGCTTTGGGACCGGAAACTCGGATTTTATCCGGGATGCCGTCCGGGAAAAGGGCGTCTCTGAGCGTGAAATAAGCATTCTTGATCTGTATTTCACCTGGGTTGGTGCAGTAGAGGCCCAGGAAACCGTTTGGGCCCCGCTTGGTCAGCAGACCCTGTCACGGTGGATCGGGCAGGCCTCTCCTGAAGAGGTTTCTTCCATTCTTTCTTCGGAAGGGGGCAGGGCATGTGAGCTGTTTATTCATGGGTTCTATGATTTTACAGATAATAATCTGCAGCTTGTTGCCGGCCTCAGCAGGAGCCAGTCTGTACGTTTGTATTTTCCCGATAACAGGATGGAAAAAGAAATTCATCCGGCCTTTGATTTTTCAGGAATGGTACTTGAGGACATCAGGGCCCGGGTTCAGATGTGCGGCGGAGATGGGCAGGACCCGCTGGAATCTCCGCGGGAGAACCTGTCGGCTGATTACCTTGACCGGACATTCCCGGCGGGCCAGGTGGATGAACAGCCTGATTTCATCACTTTTCAAAAAGCATCTTCTCCCCGGGCTGAGGCGATTTCAGCTGCTCTGCAGGTGAGGCACTGGGTTGATGACCAGGGTATTGATCCTGAAGATATTATGGTTGTGTTCACTTCCGCCGGCGGCTATCTTCGGCCGGCGCGGGAGGCATTTGATGCCTTCTGCCTTCCGATAAACCTCGTGGACTGTCCGGTGGAGATGTCTGAAAAGTCCAGAAAGCTGGCTGTATTGAGAAATCTCTGGAAAGAGGAAGCCCCGGCAGAGTGGATTTTTTCTTTCCTGAGAGACAACCTCGATTTCTGCAGGGAATTCGGGATTGACTGCATTAATTTTGAAGGGGAACTCCGCAAGGTCTGTTTTGGCGGGAGTTCGAACTGGGTGGAAATCCGGAGAATAGCCGGTAGGGAAACCGGAACCCGGAGCAACCTGCCTCAGCTAACAGAAGCGGAACTGGCACTGATAGATCTGATAATCGAGACCTGGGTGAACAAACCGGAATTTCCAGTTTCTCCGGAACAGGCCTGCGCTCTGCTGGAGAGGATTGCCCTTTGGGGAGGTGAAGAGAAATTTTTTAAGGCATTAATGGATTCATTCAGGCTATGGTGCAGATTTCAGCCGGAATTTGAAATTACTGAAAGTATTTTTTCTGCGCTGATTTTTAATTCCAGTGTAAATGAAAAAACCGGAAGCGATGTTTCATTGCCTGGCGTTAAGCTGATTCCCATGATGAGAGCCAGAGGTTTAACCTGTAAGGCCCTGGTCCTGATGGGTTTGTCTTCAGGTGTGTTTCCAAGGAGAGCCGAAGAGGATTATTTTCTGGGTGATGCCACCAGGGCGGAAGTGGCCAGGAGAGCCGGAGCCCTTGGACACCGTCTCCCCCTGAAATCCCGCCTGACCGACGAGATGCTGCTGCTGTTTTATCTTCTGAATACTTCTGCTGAAATGATTCACTGGGTTGTGCCTGAAACCGACGGGGAAGGGCGCCTGGTGGCCCCGACATCCTGGATACAGCATTTTATTCATCAGTGGAAAGAGACCCAGCCCCGGTCCCTGGACAGGATTGCGCCGAGCCCGATTGAGCAGGCCCGGTTTCTTAAAGATCTGGATCCTGTTGAAGGTTCCTGTTTGCCTCCGGAATTCGCATTTTTACTGGGGTCAGGTTTTTCTGGAAAATTATTTGATTCGGAAGCTGTCCCTGATCCATGGAGAACAATTATATTTGCAGACGAGACGTCTCCAGAGTTTTTCGGAAGAGTCAGTTCCGCGGCCTATGGGCAACAGGAAGAAGTATTGCGGGTTACCAGCCTGGAAAAGCTGGCAAAATGTCCTTATATGTTCTTCGCGGAATGCCTTCTGGGAATAGCTCCTTTGGAGGAGCAGGTCTTCCCCTACAGCGTGAACCCAATGGAACAAGGATCCCTGCTCCATGCCTGCCTGGAGAAGCTGTTCCGGAATTCAGAAGCGATTGCGCCGGCTTTTCGAAGATTTTTGCAGCATCCGGAAGACGTTGACAGTGTTGCGGGAGAGGTAATTAAAGATAATCCGGGCTCCCGGCTGGTTCCCGGCACAATGCGAAAAGCGCTTCAAAACAGGATCGCCTCAACAATTCTCGAATACCTGCGGTATGCTGCTGAAAATACTCCCGAAGGCTGGGTGTTTGAGAGCCTGGAGCAAAGGATGAGCAAGCCTTTTCCAAAACTTCCCTTGGTTTCAGTGAGCGGGAAAGCCGACCGCATTGACCGGGAAACGGCAAAAGGGAATCTCAAGATTATCGATTACAAATCGGGATATAAAAATGATTTGAGTAAAGGCGGTAAAAATTATTCTCTGAACCTGGGATGGAAAGCCCAGGCAGCCCTGTACGGGTGGATGGCGGAAGAGCATCCGGATGATATTGAGACCGGCTTCAGCTATATCTTTCTTGGAGAGCAGGATCAGAAGGAGATTCCGGCCCGGCCTTACGTAGACGGAAAAGAGCTGCTGGAATCTCTGAGGGCAATCCTTGAGCAGGGAACGTATCTTCCTGTCAGCAACAGTTTTATGGAGGATTTGAACCGACCGTCTCTGGAACCATGCCGATACTGCCGTTATATGTCCATGTGCCGAAAGATAGATCCTGCGCAAATGAGGATAGCAGCCGCACTGTTCCGGAAAATTTGTCCGGACAGAGCCAAAGTGATTGCCAAGGTTGCCGGGGGAGACTCTGCATGAAAAAAGGATCCGAAAATAGTCAGGATTTGCCGGGCGGGGAAAAGCCGGGCGGCGAGGCGATGAGAATTGTAAAAGATACTACTCAGAGACTGGGCGCGGTTATTACGTTGAATCATGCTTTTATCAGCGCCAGTGCCGGTACCGGTAAAACCCATACCCTTACCCTGCGGACAATATATCTTCTGCTCACCGGTGAGGCGGAGAGGTTATACAGCCCTGGGGCTTCCCGGAGGGAAGTGCAGCAGGCGGCCCGTGATTCGCTTAATTCATTGGTTCTTACCACCTTCACCAAGAAGGCTTCCGCCGAAATGCAGGACAGGGTTTTTGGCTATTTAAATTGTATCGCCGGGGCCGAAAGCCTGGAGGAGCTGGCGCAGGAAAGGCAGGAACGGGACCCTATGTTCCTGACGGTCCTGGGGGAAGTCCTGCAGCAGGTGCCGGGAGAGGATTTCGACCTGCTGCGGAAAGGCGCCCAGGCACTCGCGGAAAGGTCTCCTGAACTTCAGATCTCCACCTTGCACTCATTTGCCAGTATGCTCCTGTCCCGTTACCCGGTGGAGTCGGGAATTCCGCTGGATGCGAGATTTGAGTCTGACGATGACCCGTCCGGAATCGACCGGGAAGCCCGGCTGGTTGATATCTGGCTCCGCCGTCAGGTTCTCGATGGAAGCCGTAAACTGCAGACTTCCCTTGAAATAGTGCTCAATCAGGTTCCACTGGAGAATTTCAGGTCATTACTGAAAGATTGCCTGATCTATGACTGGCTTGCCGGTGCCCTGGATCAATTCACCGAAGAACCTCCTGGAGGAAGGATTTCTCCGCAATTCTGCCTGGAGAGCCTTCGGGCCTGGAGTAATGCTGTGAGACAGGGGAAGGGTAATCTGAAGAAAGCAGAAGGTATTGCCTCAGACCTGGATCGGCTTTTACAAGGTGTGGAGGATGGCGCTGAGGGTAGCTGGACCGGGCTGGCCAGGTTTATCAGGAAGCACAAAACTTACATGTCTGCCGGGGGCAGTAAGCCTTCAGTTGCTATGACTAATGTCGTTAAGGAATTGCCGGATGAGTATCGCGGCATGTTCAGTGACAGGATGGACCTCTACAGCACCGCCTTTATTGAATCCCTGAAAACGGACAACCTGGAATCCTGGAATGCCTTCAGATACCTGCTGCAGTCATTCATAAGCTGGGGAAGGGAAAACCTGATAAAGGAAACCGGGCTGATTACCTTTAACGACATGATCAGTCTGGCGGCTCGTCTGCTGAATGAACATCCGGAGGCACAGGCCCGTGAGTACGGCAGGCTTAAATCTGTGCTGGTGGATGAGTTTCAGGATACCGATCCTGACCAGCTTGAGCTTTTGAAGAATCTGCTTACCCGTCCTGATGAATGCAGACATGAGGTCCTGGGCTTTTTTGTAGGAGATGTAAAGCAGTCCATATACAGATTCCGCTCAGCTGATGTTTCCGGCGTAGAGGAATTTCGCGAGAATTACCCGGAACTTGTGAATTGCCAAAAACCGGTGGATGAATTCAGGCTGGAAACCAGCTTCAGGAGTGATCCCGGAATAATTAACCATGCCAATCATCTTTTCAATGATCTGCTGGACCTGGACAGGCCGGATGAAAACCTGTCGGCTTTTCATCCGGCTGAGAATCCGGTTCCTGAGTGGAGGCTGGTTGATTTCGGAGAGGAAAAGGTTAAGGCACAGGTACAGCGTGAATCAATAGCCCGGGCAGTGCTGGCAGCCATCCGGGAATATATGAACGAAAAAACCAGGCCGGGATCTGATGAAGGTTGTTCATACCGGGATATCCTGATACTTTGCCGAAGTTATAAAGAACTGGATCCGATAATTGATGTATTGAAAAGGGCGGGTGTCCCGGTGATTTCCAGCGGACGCAAGACTTTTCAGATGAATACTGAAGTCGTGGATACCGTCAACCTGCTGATTTCACTGCTGGATCCCCTGGATAGCCTGAGTACTGCCTCGGTGTTGAAGTCTCCGATAGTGGGTCTCAGCGACGCAGTGATTTACCGGTTTTTTAAGGAATCAGATCCCTTGCTGGTTTTTTCCGGACGTGAACCGGTCCCGGATTTTATTTCAGGCAGGGCACAGGAACAGCTGGAAAAAATCGTCAGCCTGGCAGGGATGGGATTGAGTCGCCTGGTTGTGGATGAAAGCGAGCTTTCCGGAAACCTGTATACGGATGAGCCGCTTCAGCAAGGGGATGATGATGAAGAAGGATTAGAAGCGGCCTCTATCGGCTTGGATGACTGGATTAAAATGGTGGCAGATATTATCCCGGTTGAAACTTATCACCGGGACCAGGACCTGGAAGGCATGGCTGTTTCCCGTATAACGAAAGTGCTGGATGATTTTGCCGAAGTAAATCTGGAAGCGGCTGTGCCGCCGTTAGTCTGGCTGCTGGGGGAAAGGGAAAAGGCAGTGAATAAGCCGATGACAGCTTCGGGGTTTTCTGAAGATGTTTCGGTTTCAGATGAAAGTGTGAACGCGGTCAGGGCAATGACCATCCATAAATCCAAGGGACTGGAAGGGAAATTTGTGATTATTGCCAGCTGGGCGGCTCTGCTGAAGGGAGGCAGTGGCATTTTTGATTTCTACCGTTCCAGAGATGTTTATGACTTTCCTGTTCCCGGAGGGTCCCGGGTGAAAGCATTCAGCTTTAAATGGGGAGGCTTTGATCTGGTATCCCATAATTACCAGGATGCAGTTGCCCGGGATAAGGAGATGGACACCCTGGAAAGCCGGAGACTGGCTTACGTATCTGCCACCAGGCCCCGAAACCGGCTGCTGATGCTGTCTCCAGCAGGTTTCGGGTTGGATAAAAAACCTGAAATGAAATTACTCATGGAGGAGTATTTAAATAATGCTGCTGCTGATGGGGTGGTAAACAGGAGTATTTGGGAATGTGAAGGTTCGATGGATGTGCCTGGTGTAAGTGCGGGGTTTGCAGATTTCAACCCTGATACTTACTGGGACCTCTGGAGTGACAGGCTTTCACTGATGAAGTCGGCAGAGGAGAGGAAGACAGCCGGAAGCGGATATCTATCTCCGGTTGGAGATGCGGAATCCAGGGCAGGCACAAGATCATCCGGAAGGCTGGATTCTGAACCATCCCCGGATGATGACGCAAGAATGAAGACAGGTTCGCTGGTTCACCGTTATCTTGAGCTTTATCTTACTGATACTGATTTGAATAAAGAAGAACTGGAATCGCTGGCTTCGGTTATGGATTCTACCCCCCTCAGTTCCGAAGTTGTGAAGGGAGCTGAAAAAATCCTGGGCCGGTTTTACTCCGGAGAAACCGGGGATGAAGAGGGGATTCCCTTAATTGAGAGGGTTGGAGATGGCCGGATTATTGCCCGGGAGTTTCCGGTAATGCTGAAATTTCATGGTGAGGTCCAGTCCCGGATCATTGACCTGCTGCTGGAAGAAGGGGGGGGCACAACTATCGTTGATTTCAAGACCGGGAGAAAACCTGCTGTTTTTCCGGAGAGATACAGGATCCAGCAGGAAGCCTATACCCAGGCCGTGGAGCAGCTGTCCGGAGACAGGCCGGTCAGGTTTGAATTCTGGTGGATGGGGGAATAGGTTGGAATTGACGATTGACGATTGACGATTGACGATTTTCGCATATCCCACTTCCCTGTATCGCACCTCCAGCGCTTTCGGGTCGGTAGGGGCAAGGTCACCCAGGGTTTCCCCAATGGCGGTTCCGCCTGACTTCGCAATGGCTGCGCCCTTGCTCGTCTCGGCTCTGCCCTGAGCCGTTGAATATCCGGACCTTGCGGCCTTCCGTTGATTAGGGCCGATGTGGAGCTGGAAGCCCCAGCTGTCCTGGAGAGCCAGCACCCGTCCACCCCCGGGAACGCCGATCTCCTGATCGGCAAATGTTGCGGCCTTATTCCCAATGAACAGCCATGTCTGTGGAACGCCGATGGTAAGCTGCGGACGGCAGGCCGATCGCAATCGTCAATCGTCAATCGTCAATTAAGATGGCCTGTTACCCGCAACTATTTAAGATTAATTGCGGTGCCCTGTTTCAGCGGCGGGATGCCCAGGTGCCGGGCCACGGTCTGTCCGATATCAGCGAGGGTGGCCCTGATTCCGGCAGATCCGGGATTTACCCGAGGTCCGAAAAACAGTGCGGGAACGTACTCCCTGGTGTGGCTTGACCCGGGGAATCCAGGATCGCAGCCATGGTCTGAGGTGATTACCGCCAGATCGTTCGGCCTGAGTTTCCGGGCAAGTTCGGCCAGTTGCCGGTCCAGGGTTTCAAGGGCGGAAGCGTACGCGGTTATGTCCCTGCGGTGTCCGTAGAGCATGTCAAAATCCACAAAATTGGCGAATGTAAGGCTTCCTCCTTCCGCCTCTTCAACCGCCTCCTTTACCAGGAGGAATATTCCGTTATTATCAGGGGCCTTATAGGAGGAGCTGATTCCCCTGTGTGCGAAAATTTCTGATATTTTACCGATTGCGTATACACTGCGGCCCCTTTCCACAATCCGGTCCAGCAGTGTAGGTTCCGGTGGAGGGACTGAATAGTCTTTCCGGTTGGGAGTGCGGGTGAAGTTTCCGGCATTCCCAATGAAAGGCCGGGCAATAACCCTGGCGATTTTCAGGTCTTCCCTGTCCAGGATGTCCCGGGCAAGGCGGCATAATTCATAGAGCCTTTCCAGTCCGAAATGTTCTTGATGAGCGGCTACCTGGAAGACACTGTCAATTGAGGTGTAGCAGATCGGTTTTCCGCTTTTGAGGTGTTCCTCACCCAGCCTATTTATGATCTCGGTCCCGGATGCATGGCAGTTACCCAGGATACCGGGCAGTTCAGCCTGCCTGGCCAGTGATTCAATCAGGGGCTCAGGGAAACTGGGCTCATCCGGAAAATAGTCCCAATCAAATAACACAGGAGTTCCAGCTATTTCCCAATGCCCGCTGGAAGTATCCTTGCCACGGCTTACTTCCCGGCAGGCAGCGTATCTTCCTTCAGGCTGGACAGGGCTGAATCCGGGGGGGAGCCGGTTTGCGGCCAGTTTTGCGGCCTCCCCGAGGCCCAGTGATTCCAGGAAAGGCAGGTGGAGCGGCCCCTTCCTCACTCCGGTCCTGTCGGCCCGGCCCTGGAGGCACGCTTCGGCAATATGCCCAAGGGTATCTGCTCCCTGGTCGCCGAAAGCTGCGGCATCCGGGGCGGAACTGATTCCAAAACCGTCCAGCACAATAATCAAAGCCCGGGAGTCTGTTTTAATGTTCACGGCAACCCTTATTGTAGTACAGAAGCCCCTGGCTGGTTAACCCGGATATTGTACGAGCTCGCTACCTAACCCGGTGAGAAATGCTGGTCAGCAGGTGCAAATTCCGGGTTATACCTTGATCAGCCTGAAATGTCTTTATAGAATTGGACGGTCCCGTCT
>Ga0255389_1010_pt1 | contig 18571 bp, 14 predicted proteins | sample ANMaggSeSYBR01E4_FD_182113 | JGI IMG/M metagenome (GOLD analysis project Ga0255389, IMG submission 182113) | Sediment cell enrichment communities from methane seep in Santa Monica Basin, California, United Staets - ANME aggregate JGI... | ecosystem: Environmental > Aquatic > Marine > Cold seeps >...
TTTACGTTGTTGATTCAGATTAGGTATTTGGATTGATCTCTTCCACTGGAGGAAATTTGTATACTAAAACACCAGATGTATTAGCTATCCCTTCAATACTTTGCGGCGAGGTGTTATCCAAGGCAGACCTAGAATTGTTGAAAGATAAGACACTCACTCTCTTGACAGAAGTTGGGATGCATTTTCCTAGCAGGCAGGCTCTGGAGATTTTCTCTGATCATGGTGCCGATGTGGATCTAAAAAATGAGATCGTAAAGATCCCGCCCGAGCTGGTTTTGAAAGCGATGTCCACAGCTCCCGCTTCCTTTGTGCTGGGAGGGAGGGAGGAGCGTTTTGACCTGCTTCTGGACGGAAGCTGCTCCTACCTGTCAACCGATGGCACAGGGGTACATGTGATTGATCCGGAGACGCGGGAGAAACGCTCTTCCTGCAAAGCGGATGTAGCCATGATGGCACGGGTGTGTGACGCCCTGCCCCTGGTAAGTTTTTACTGGCCGATGGTAAGTGCAAAGGATTTTGGACAAACTGCTTCCTTGCACCAGTGCCATGCGGGCTTGACAAACACTTTAAAACATGTCCGGGGTGGGACCACCATGCATCCCAAACTGGCTAAGTATGTTGTGGAAATGGCTACTGTAGTAGCTGGCAGTTCTGAGACATTAGTTCAGCGACCGCCAATTAACGCCAACATCTGTACCATCTCCCCATTAAGTCACGATAAGCATGGGATAGAGAGCGCACTGGTTTATGCTGAGGCGGGGATTCCTATTTGTTTCATGGCTATGCCCACCATGGGTTCCACTGCACCGGCATCACCCCTGGGAGCGCTGGTGATGGGTGACGCGGAGGTGATCAGCGCCATGACACTGATCCAGCTGGCTTATCCAGGTGCTCCAGTGTTCCACGCTATTTTTACATCCCTGATGGATCCGCGGACGGGAGGTTATATCAGCGAGGTACCAACAGCGTCCTATCCGATGGCAAGGCAGCTGGCCCGGGCCTGGAATGTTCCCTGTCTGGGTGGAGCACGTGTGAGCGGAGATGCGCCAACGTTGGGTTGGCAATCCGGGTACGAGGTAGGATTTGGTTCTGCGATGACAGCTTTGGCTGGTGGGGATGTTTGTGGATTGATGGGCCTGGTAAATTCTGCGACAACCCTCTATCCTGAAGAAGTGATCCTGGATAATGATGCCTATCATCATATTTACGAGCTACTTAAAACAAATAATTTCGATCAGCTTGATTCTGATCTGGAGCAGATCATGGAGGTTGGTCAGCGGGGCCACTTTTTAGCCCAGAAACATACTCGGAAACATATCAGGGATTTCCGGCTCTCACCATTACAGCGCCAGCGAGACAGCCAAGGAAAACCAAGGGACGCTCGAGAGGTTGCTTTGGAGAAATTCAAAGATATCGAAGCAAATCATCATCCTCAACCGCTGCCCCCTGAGGTTCTGAAAGAATTAGACAAGGTTATCCAGTCCGCTGAAGGTGAGGCGGAAAACCTATTTGGTAATTAGAATTTTTATTTGCATTTTACTCAACTCAGCATGGATGGCGAGAATAAATGAATTCCCCTTTAAACGACCCGGGATTAGAACAAATCCTCGAGCGCCTGCATCAAATGAGTGATGATCAGGCTGCAGTGACCAACGCTGCATTTGAGAAAAGAGAACAGCAAATCCCTATTGATACTGAAGGTTATTACGATGATGAACTCCGATCATTTCTAGCGGATAAAATGGTTGCTCTGGATAGGGATAAAGCTCTGTTCTGCTATTTGTTGTGCCGTTCCATTAATGCCAGGCGTGTTGTTGAAGCAGGTACATCCTACGGGGTATCTGCTCTCTATCTGGCAGCAGCAGTGCGGGATAATAACTTAACGGGGGGTATTGTGATCGGGACTGAGATCGAATCAGACAAGGTAAGGATCGCCAGGGAAAATTTTCGAAAGGCGGGGTTGCACAAATATATTGATCTTCGAGGAGGAGACCTGCGGCATACCCTTGTGGATCTGACTGGGCCAGTAGATTTTATGCTAATTGATATCTGGGAAGTTGCTCAGCCTGCCCTGGAACTGGTGTCTCCTCATTTACGCCTTGGCGCAATCGTGGCCTGTGATAATACAGAAGTAGACATTGCTGAGTATGGAGAATATTTCGAGTACCTCAACGACCACCGGAATCGTTTCAAGACGATGACCCTACCTTTTAAAGGTGGATTTGAAATATCTGTGAGAATCTAATACAGTACATCCTAAGTGGAATCATCAGCCTCTGGAATGTGAAGAATTCTGCATATAATGGATTACTGCTAAGAAATTGGATAAATTTAACTTGAAAAGAGTAGGGGGATACCGCAGATTTCTTTGATATCGAGCCGCCAAACCAGTTGATTTAGGTGGGTTTCTGGTGCAATTGTGGTGCAATTGGGATGGAAAGGATGGAGATTATGCTCTGTATGGACAGATTGTTGTCAACTCCATAGAGAGGATGGATGGAAATTTCCCCCATGGAAAGGATGTTCATCTACCCCGTCCAATTCGAAGTCAGTCGCTCTATCCATTGAGCTACGGGTGGATGGTGGGGATATTATACCGCAGGGCGGGGGAGCGTCAAATTTCTCCAGTTCCAATTGAGATCTTAACAGGCTGTCGGGTGGAGCGGGGGTAAGCAGGCAACCGTACTAAGCTTCCTCCTAAGTAACATTTTCAGGCTTGTTACGAGTTTGATTATACTCTTTGATAATATTGAAACGCTGGGATATACTGCGTCAATTTAATAAGGTTAATAGATGTGCCTGGCTATACTATTTTATTCCGATCATCCTTCTTTCTGCTAAGTATCAATCGTTTGTTCTTAAATTAGTTATGGTACAAATAATGGAGTGTATTTCATTATCCTGTGGAGGTTATGAAAAATGAAAACATTTCAACCCTTGGCTTGTATCATCATTGTCATTAGCCTTGCAGCCTGTAATATACCTGGTCAAACAGTAGGGACTGGGGAGGAAATCACTGATAGGGCGGCCGCTTTCGATGCCCCTGCAGGAGTTGGTTCTCAAGCTGTTACGGAAGCTTCGGTCACAGCAGTTAGCTCATCGGTCATCGCTACGCCGGCCCCCAGGGTGCTTAATGTGGATGATTATGGCGCAAATCCCTATGATGATCAACCGGATAGCCGGTCGATCCAAGCAGCCCTGAATGACCTGAAAAGCGGGGAAACATTGCAGTTTTCTTCCGAGGGAGGAGAAGAAGGATATCAGGGCTACTTGATTAATGAAACCCTTTTCATTATCTGGGAAACTGCCAAGCATGATATTACTCTGACATCGACTGACCCTGATTCCCCGGCACTGCTGCTGGCAACTGAAGAACTGCTTGGATTTGTGATCCGGCTTTTTTCAAGAATGAAGTGGTACCACTCACCAGGCCTGATTGACAATATCACCCTGCAATATTTGGTTATTGATGCTGGGAGAGATATCAGGATATGTGCTGGGGATGATGGCATTCCCAATGGCATAGATGATAATTGGGGATCCTGGGTGACCGGTGAGTGCCCGGTTGAGGATGATGGCTGGTGTAATGCTGGAGGGATCTCGCTCACGGGGGCAGTTGATTTTAACGACTATAGTCAGGATTTTCAATCCCACCCAAGTCAGTGGAGTACAGGCATTCGAGTGGATTCCGTCGTGATCAAGAATGTGGAATGCGGTACTGGAATTGGTATTTCCGGTGCAGAGAGCTCTGTGACGAATTCAACGATCGATACTGCTGGAGAACATACTCATGTCGATTGGTGTTCTGCGACAGACCCGGATGGGGAATTGGCTTTCTGGTCTGATGGAATCACATTTGATGGCACCAATATGGTGATAGAGAACAATACGATCATCAATGCATCTGATGTCGCAATCGTATTCTTTGGAGGAAGAAATGCTCGCATTGTAGGGAATTCAATCACTTCCACGGACGGGAATTATGGGGCGTTTGCCGGAATCCAGGTTGGACCAGTTGGGTTTGGCGATATTTCTGGACTGGAGGTAAGCGGCAATACCGTGATCTCAACATCAGATAAAAGCTGTGGTGGATTGCATACTGGCATTAACATCGGTCAAAATATGTGGAGTACAGGTTGTGTGTGGGAAGCTGGTCCTGGCACGGTAGGTAATGCAAAGTCATGTGTTGGTAAACCAAATCCGCCTGATGGCAGCCACTGCGTGGTGGGTGAGATTTGTCAGATTTGGGGGTATGTGCCAGCTGGAGAAACAATCTACCTGACAGACAATTTCGTGCGGGGCGCGCATATTAATTATTTAGTCCAGGGAATTGAGGTTTTAGGAAGTTTTGAGATCAGCGGAAATATCAGCGAAGCACCCCAAGAATCAGATTGGCAAGCAGCGGCTTATGGATGTTATGGCGCCACCTGGGGACCCATGGACTTTGTAGCCGCGGATCCCCCAATTGAAGGTTGGACAGAAAAGCGGATCCACTGTGAGCGGTAAAAAAAGAACACAAAGGAGCATGGCTCAATTGCATTAGGGAGAAGAAGAAAAATATTGGAGTTGCCGAGCCGCCACTCCAGTTGGTTTGGGTGGGTTTCTGGTGCAATTGTGGTGCAAATAGGGTGGAAAAGATGGATTCTATGGACTCAGTGGACGATCGTGAGTTGACTCCATCGAGAGGATGGACAGTAATTACCCCCATAAACACAGTGTTTCCCCCTCTCGCACAATTCGAAGTCAGACGCTCTATCCATTGAGCTACGGGTGCGCGGCGAAATGCATTATACCGCAGAGGAGAAATTATTCAATTTTAGAGAGCTTTATCATTGTATTTAAGGAAAAAAGCTATCTTTGACACCCAATCAATTCTTCGATGTTCTATCTGCTGGTGTAACCCTGGTGTAATTAAAAGGAAAATAGATAAGAAAGAAGGGATTTGTTGGCGATATAGCCAAAAATTGCTTAGAATTGTCCTCTAAATGTATGATAATAGGGGGGTTCAATGGGCGTCTGACTAAAGATCAGATATTTATATTGGGCGCCTGCTATCAAGTCAGATTCCCTTCAGGACACACAGCATACTGGGGTATACGCCCCCAACACCAGCAGCTTTCATCCCCTTCACTTCACAACTTTAGCTTGCTGGTGTAACATAACAACTGGTACATATTATGGGGGCAGGTCATGTCGACCGGTTTTCTGCAAGATAATCGTTCCCCAGCTTTAGAGAGACTGTTTAGCTTCGGCAATGCCTATTCAACCGTTTCGGCGGTCAAGTACATTCTGGTTGTAGCGATCATTTTTTACCAAACGATGGAGAATTTGATTATGAAAGAAGACAATAAATTTTCAGCAACTATTTATGATCCTGTTCTTTACTTAGCTCTTAATCCCATAAGATTAGCAGTGATGAAGGAGCTTTTGCAATATAAAGATAAATCAATTTTGGATCTGTGTTGCGGAACAGGAAATCAACTTAAATTGTTGTCAAAAAACGGATTTTCAAACCTGCATTGTCTTGATCTTTCAGAAGCCATGTTACGAGTAGCTCAACAAGGCAATTACCCGATCAAAATTTATCATCAAGATGCTGCAAAAACAATTTTTGAAGACGCCGTATTTGACGTTGTTATGCTAAGTTTCGCGGTGCATGAAAAAGACAGGGAAACACAGGAGAACATGTTAGATGAGGCTTATCGATTACTTAAGGAAGATGCCTTTATATTGATAGTCGATTTTGTTTTTGATGACAAAACAAAAAAAATGGGCAGCCTGGGAATTCGTCTAATTGAAAAAATGGCGGGTGGAGAGCATTATTCAAATTTCAAAAAGTATATCCAAAATAATGGCTTGGCGAGTTTGATGAAAGAAGATAAGTTCAAATTCATCAAGAATCACAGAATGGCATTTAATGGTGTGACTATATCAACATATCAAAAGAAATAATGGGCATGAGCGGGGTTACGCAACACGCAACTTGGTGTCCTAAAAAACAAGTTGTATGAATATAGAAAGCTCGGAAAGGAATAACCTGATCAACCTAGAACTTAATTTCATGCCCATCACCAGTTTATTGAAAAGAGACATTTTGAAATCTTCCACTTATAGCAGACAATCAAAAAAGCTTCTCTTTACCACCTTTAACTGTGCGAAATCACAACTAATTCCATTAGAAGTCATGCAAAAGATGCACAACGACGACTTGATTATGGCATTAACCGGTCTTGCTGGTGGTATCTTAAATAATGGTTCAACCTGTGGCGTTGTGATTGGTGGGGCAGTTAGTTCCGCCATGATTAGGGACAAGGAGTTGTCAGGGCAGTGGATGCTTGAAGATGAAATTCAACTCTTAGACGAGATCAGAGCGTATGTTTCTTGGTTTGAAAATCGTTTTAACACATCGCTATGCCGTGAAAGAAAAGAACTTAATTATCAACGAATTACTGTGCTTGGGCTGCTCAATCCACAAAAAGTCAAAGGATGTGTCGCTAGGGCTGGCGAAAGCATGGAATATTTTGTAAAGAAATTTGATTCTACGAAGAAAATTCAAAATGAATCACCTTGTCATAACCCCCAAACTGCGGAGCATTGTGCTCAAAAAATACTCAAGGAAATCAGGAAAGAAACCGAAATTGGCAACGAAAAACTGGAGCGGATATCAGCCGCTTTAGATGGCGGTATAGGATTATCTGGCGGCGGATGCGGTGCACTTTCAGGCGCACTCATGGCACTGGGACTCAGGTACGCTTTGGATCCAAAAAACACAGAACCTGATAAACTGAGAAATATCTACAAAGCTATGGATTCTGAGTTTTTCACGATGGCAAAAATTCTAGTCAAGAATTTCATCAAAGAGTTCGAGTATTTCGAATGTTCAAGAATTACGGGTAAAAAATTTAAAGATTGGGATGAATTCAGCGAATTCAGGAATAATGCATCCTGTGATGCGCTTAACAAATTTCTGGTAGAAAAAACAATTGAAATCATTAATATCAAGGAATGATTGTCCGGAGAAGGGGAATCTGATTATCGCTGGACTTGTTGCTATGTCCCGAAATGATCCCTGCTGGCTCATCAAGCCTGTACCTTCTCAGCAAGCGTCGGAAGTGCCGTTCACTCACCTCTATTTGGCGAGCTCCTGCTTGTTGTGTGACCTTCTTTTCTTCGGCCATCTTCAATATTTCGCATCGCTTTTTCTCGGAAGCTGCCATTTCTATGATCCTATTCTGTGTCTTGTCCTATCCTCCTTCAATAGGAAATATTAACATTGTCAGAATAGGACAAGACTACTTTTCCCTAACAAGAAACATGTTAACAGCGGCGTCTGATTTTCGCTGATAGGTGTTAATCCACCTATTTCTTTGATTTTTTTCCCAGCAAAAAATAGCAAGAAAATGAAAGAAATCGAGTCGCCAATCCAGTTGATTTGGGATGTGTTTTTGGTGCAATTCTGGTGCAACCGGGATGGAAAGGATGGATTATGTGCACTTGATAGACAGCTCTTGGTCAACTTCATCGAGAGGATGGACACCCCTCCCGTCCAATTCGAAGTCAAGAGTTTACCCTGAGCGAAACGAAGTGGAGATGAAGGGCCTCCATTGAGCTACGGGTGCGTGTGTGTAACTATTATCAACCAGATCTAGTGAACATCAAATTAGGGCACATTTTTATCAATAGAAGAAAGTTTTCAGAACGGGTGTCTTCCGGTGACGGATTTTTGGTGTAATTATGTTATAGGGCAGGGAAACCGGTGTGGTGGGCTCTTCTTTTATCATTTTAAATTTTGTAACTACTAACGATTTAACCATAAGTGTTGGTACTTGTGGCCGCTTCCGGTATTGAAAAGCACAACAGTTTCATTATCTTTAATCCACAGTTGCTCTCTAAGTTTTTTGAACGCAGTTAAAGTGGCCCCACCTTCGGGCGCGGTAAAAATTCCTTGAGTCCGGCCTATCAAGTCAGAATCATTCATCATTTCTTCGTCAGACACAGCTATTGCAGCTCCCTGGCTTTCCCTTAATGCCCGTAATATTAGAAAATCACCAACAGCACCCGGTACACGTAATCCATCCGCTATGGTTTGTGCTCCTTGCCAATATTCTGCAAATTCGTTTCCCTCCTTAAATGCACGAACCATAGGAGCGCACCCTTCAGATTGTACTGTAACCATACGCGGTCGTTTTGAATCAATCCATCCAAGTTGTTCCATCTCATCGAATGCCTTCCACATACCTACAAGTCCAGTTCCACCTCCTGTTGGATATATGATCACGTCTGGCAAGTTCCAATTAAATTGTTCTGCGATTTCATAACCCATTGTTTTCTTACCTTCAATTCGATAAGGTTCTTTTAAGGTGGAGATATCAAATCGATCATATTTAAGATTTTCCTCAGCGGCAATTTTTCCACAGTCGGTTATCAGTCCATTAACTAAAGTTACATCTGCTCCAAACGCTTTACACTCCGAAATAAAAGGGCTTGGGACATCTTGTGGCATAAAAACAAATGCTTTCATTCCTGCCAGAGCTGCATAGGCACTCATTGCGCCTGCTGCATTTCCAGCAGAAGGGATTGAAATTTCTTTCACGCCAAGTTCATAAGCGCGAGAAACAGCTACGCATAATCCTCGAGCTTTAAAAGAAGTTGTGGGATTTAAACCTTCATCTTTAATATATATATTTTCAAAGTCTAATTGTTTTGCTAAATTTCTGGCTAAAAACAATGGGGTAAATCCCTCATGTAAACTGAGTTGATATTTTTTGTCTCTCACAGGCAATAATTCATGATATCGCCAGAGTGTAGGTACTCTATCTATTAGTTTATTTTTCTGAATAATTTTTTTTGCCCCTTCCAAATCATAACGAGCTAATAATGGTTTTTTACAAACCGTACATAAATTCCAGATTTTATTTGCATCATAAGTAGCTCCGCACAAACCACATTCTAGATGAGATAAAAAGCTCATATCTACTCCTGTTTTCTAAATAGAGATGCTCATATATTTCAGTTAATTAATATATTTGCTTATAGGAAATGTACTATTATTTATAAAATCAATAGTCAGAAAAATAAGGGAAGAGCATACCCGAGCTAACTCTTCTCGCAATTCATCTATCATTATTTGGGAAGATGTTCCCCATTGATGAAATCGGCGCGGTTAATATTCGGTTGTTAGTAATTAACAAAACCTGCCATCAATAGTATAACAAAATAACTTATCACACCCACCGAAGCTGAAGCAATCAGTCCAACCAAAAGCGGCTTTAAACCCACCCCGGCGAGTGATATAACCAGCAGGAACTCAGCTGACTTCCTGATTTCTCTAGTATTCCCTTATCTCCCGTAGTTTATCTACCGCTTGGATGGTGGATATGGAAAACCCTGGGCTACGTTTTCCATTTTGGGAAAGCGGATCTCAGTATCCTTGTTGAGATCTCTGTTTAGCCAAAGTTTTACTTGATACTTAAATCCAAGTTCCTTATAATGAATATGACAGTTTCATTTATAAAATAGTAAAGGATGAAAAATGAGAGATGCACTAGAGTTTGGGATTAAATCATTTTTTGCGGGCTGTCTGGGTTTCCTGGGGGTGATTACAATGGTTGTGGTTTCAACTGTCCTGTTTGGTCTGGTTTTTAAATCTCAAATTCAAGGTCTTCAGACAAACATTACTGGAAAGTTTCAGTCTATTCCAGATATGCTCAGTCAAGAGTCCTCTGATGGGGGCGATGAAACCTCAAGCATGGACGAAGCTTCCAGTATGGACAAGGAATCTGGAAATGCTGGAGAATTGCCTGGCTTGGTCGTATATATCACCGAAGGGACACATCCGGACAACCAGAAACTCACCACAATCACTAAAGTGCAAGCCGCAAATGTAGCTATCTGGGTAAATTTTCCTGCAGGATCCCCAGTTGGAATTAATTTGGAAATAACCTTACCGGATGGGACCAAACATCCACTTGGACAAGGATTTGATACGGACCCGGCCGTGAACACATCGTATTACGGAAAATTGAATGTAGTTGATCCTGCGGCTGGAATTTATATCTTAGACGCCTTTCCTGAGGGAAACTCATACACTACAGGCACATTCCAATTTAACATCACCGAGTAAGGGGTTTCAAAAGGGACAGTCAGTTAGGTGAGAGCCCCGGGGCATCCAGTCTTCCGTGGTTTTCCGGGAAAGAATTTTTAGACTTTGGAAGCATTTTGCCAGCCGGTGTTGATATTGCTTGTGTCAGCAGGCAGGGATCACAAACCAAATAAGTTATACGGGTTCATAGTCTTGTTGAGATGTGAAAGGTAGACGTCTCTGCCATACCGGTCAAGTACAATTGAATTTTACAGAGATTGCAGCTTCTTCCGGTTAAGATTGTAGGGAGTTGGTTTAATTTTAAGCAGTATTTATTGACTTCAATTTTTTCCTCAGCGATGTAGTCAACCCAACGTATGGACTAGGGCAGTGATGAGGCTGTTCCTGATAGCGGTTGCATTTCCATCCAATCACCCGGAACATTTAAGATATCGATATCCTCACCCAGGGATAAATTCTACGCAATAAACAGAAAGTGTTATTTTTAAGACGAATTATTATTTAATCGTCTTTTTTATGTTACAATCGAAAATAAGTGAGCAAATGTTATAAGCAAATGCACATTCCTGTTTGATGAGTTTTATTCATAAGAGTGCAAAAATGTCATTGATCATCCGGAATTCATCTTACCTGATCTCTGACGTGGATCACATTCACCGTGATTGTGATCTACTGATAGAAAAAGGACGCATTGTTTCAATCGGGAAGGATCTCGCAGCGCCAAAAGGATCTGAGGTCATTGACGCTAGCGGTTGTGCAGTCATCCCTGGATTGATTAATCCTCACACCCATCTTTATCAAAATTTTCTAAAGGGAGTTTCTCCCGGTCTTCCTCTGGTTCCCTGGTGCAACGAGGTGCTTTTCCCAACCGTAAATGCCCTGAATGAACAATTTCAAGGGGGAAATAATCGCCCTGCATATTTGTGGTCGGCCTGCGCTGCTATTGAGATGATCAAAGGTGGAATAACCTGCTGCTTAGATATGGCTCATGTAAACGAAGAAAGCTTTATTGCCTGGCAGGACATAGGCTTTCGCGGCGTAGCAGGTTTCACTCTTTTCAATCAATGGATTCCGGAAAACTTAATTATTGATGAGGAAATACTCAGGGCAAAAACTGTGCAGTTCATTGAGAAATGGCATCAGCCAGATGGCCTGGTGCAGGTTTGCTTGACGCCTTCGACTGTGTTCATTTGTGATGACAAATTGCTGACCTGGACAGGGGAACAAGCTGAAAAATACGATCTGGGGATTCAAATTCATGTTTCGGAGATTGCTAGTGAAGTACAGGACACCCTGGACGATCGCGGGATGACACCGGTTGAACTTCTGGACAATTTGGGAATATTATCGCCGCGACTAAGCGCTGTGCATTGTGTGCATGTAAGCGGATCAGATATCGAACGACTGGCAAATTACGGGGGAAACGTGGTCCATTGTCCAAAGAGCAATATGAAATTGGCAGACGGAATTGCCCCGATTTTCGAGATGAAAGAAGCTGGTGTCCATCTTAGCATAGGGACGGACGGCTGCGCTTCAAATGATCTTCTCGATATGTGGGAAGAAATGAGAGGGGCTGTATTGCTAGCAAGGGTTGCAGCCAAAAACGCTGAAGCTTTATCCGCGCGGGATGCGTTCCGAATGGCAACCATTGAGGCGGCTAGAGTGTGCCGGATCGATGCGGGGGAGATTCTCCCCGGGCGTTTAGCTGACCTGGCAATTGTCGAATTGAACGGGGCTCACCTGCGCCCATTCCACGCAGATAGATTGCTGGATATGTTAGTTTTTTGCACGCGCGCGGGGGATGTGAGGGATACGATTATAAATGGCGAAATTGTTATGCGTGACAGGGAAATAAAAACGATCGACGAGACCGAGATATTGCAGGAAGCTGAAAAAATTGAATCCCTGCTGTATGACCGGCGCGGTAATTTTTCTTAATTGCTGCTTTTAGATGCAGGATGTCATAGTTTGTCATGAGTACGATTGCTAAGGAGGAAACGTAGTGAGCAAATCGCTGGTTTCATATTATCCGGGAACCACCTTAATCCACAGGCTTGATCCCAGAGCAAAGCTCCTTTTTTTGCTGGTACTCAGCGTAGTTATTTTTTCGATACAGGATTTGACCTTGGCGATTTTTGTCTTTTTATCGCTGTGCGTATTGTGGATCATCGCCAAGCTACCAGTTTCGATTATCTTGAGTTTCGTGCGAGGACTGCTTCCCGTATTTATTTTCCTGGTTGTAGTTCAAGCTATTCTCTACCCTGGAGAAAAAATACTGATTGAACCTCTCATTCCCAACTTTATTCCAGGGATCGGGGGAGCTGGAAACATAACCCTCGAGGGCATTTTGTTTGCAATATTGTTGATGTTCAGGCTGATTTCGATGATTGTTTTACTGCCTCTCGTGAGCATGACCACTCCAGTACAAATCCTGGCATTAGGGTTGGTTAAAATCGGGTTTCCATATCAAATTTCCTATACGCTCACATCTGCCTTGAATATGGTGCCGATCTTACAAAGTGAAATATCCTCAATTGTAGATGCTCAAAAATTAAGGGCAATGCAGACATTCGAGAAAGGCAAATTGAGGGAAAAGCTGCGCTCTTATCCTGCGCTGGTAACGCCTCTCGTTATTGGTGCCATGAGGCGCGCTCAAGCGATGGCAGTCGCAATGGATTCTCGAGCTTTTGGCGCTTTCAAAACTCGAACTTACATCGAAGATGTCCAGCTTACATCGACAGATTGGATATTCATGTTTTGTGTAATCATATACTCAGTTGCCGTTTTCATTATCAAATCAAGGTTTTTATCTTAAGTATGATCACAAATGATCAAAAGAAGAAAAAATGACAGATAAGGCCATAGAACTAATTGACGTTTCGTATAGATATCCCAGAACAAACCGGACTGTAATCAAAAAACTGAACCTGAGCGTTAAGAAAGGTGAATTGCTTGCGGTTATGGGAGAAAACGGGGCAGGAAAGAGCACCCTCTGCCAGATTCTGAATGGAATTATTCCCCATTCAGCCGGTGGAAAGTTGAAAGGCGAGGTTTTTATTGAAGGCATCAACACCAAGGAGTCAACCATTGGACAACTGTCTACTATAGTTGGGATAGTGCTTGAAGATCCTGAGACCCAGTTATTCACCACTTCGGTTCTCAATGAGGTTTCATTTGGTCCTGAAAACTTGCTAATGCCTGTGGAAGAAATTCTGGAAAGGGCCAGGCGTGTGCTTAAGCTGGTGAGGTTGGACGGCTTCGAAGACCGCCCTCCGACCGATCTTTCTGGCGGGCAGAAGCAGAGACTGGCCATCGCTGCCGGATTAGCAATGGAGCCCTCAATCCTTGTTCTGGACGAATCCACTTCACAAATCGACCCTCTCGGTGTGGTAGAGGTCTTGTCGCTGATTCAGAAATTAAAAAATGAACTAAATATGACTATTGTAATGGCAACTGATAAAAGTGAAGAAGTTGCCAGAATAGCTGATCATATCCTGGTATTAGATGAAGGCCGTGAAGTTGCTTACGGCACCCCCAGAGAGATTTTTGCTGACACTGGTTTCTTTAAAAGATTTATGATTCGTGCTCCCCAGGTTTCGCAATTGGGTTCTACTCTCCAGGAGAAAGAACACCCGCTGTCAACCTTTCCTATTATTCTCAAAGAAGCTCACGATGGTATTGTTGAACTACTTGACGGTAAAGCACCTTCTGCAGTTTCGATCAAAGACGACCTGAAGACAGGTAACGGATCCGGGAGAGAGGAGATAATTGCCAACGCAAAAAAAGAAAACGAAGCCCCAGGGAGGAAACCAATCATCACGGTTGATCACCTTACCTACGTTTACCAGCCCCGGGAAGTGCTGGCCGTTGATGGTGTAAATTTTGAGATTAAAGAAGGTGAATTCGTTGCTATCATCGGACAGAATGGATCAGGAAAAACAACCATCTTAAAGAATCTTTTAGGGCTTCTGCATCCAATTGAAGGAAAAATAACTGTTGCAGGTCTCGATACCAGCCAAGTCGCAGTTGCAGATTTGGCAAGGCACGTAGGCTTTGTTTTGCAAAATCCAGATCAACAGCTTTTTGCGGAAACAGTTGAACAAGAGATTGCTTTTGGTCCCCAAAACCTTGGTGTCGATGAGGCTGAAGTAGAGAGACGTGTGGACGAAGCTATCGAGATGGTTGGTCTGGAATGTGACAAAATGGAATTCCCGCCTGCTTTATCGAAAGGCGATAGAGCTAAAGTAGTCATCGCCAGCGCTTTGGCTCTGAACCCTGAGATCATGGTTTTGGATGAACCAACCACAGGCCAGGATTACAAAGGCTGCCATCAAATTTTGCAGATAGCTCGCAAGCTGCATCAGGAGAATCGAACTGTCGTTTTTGTAACTCACCATATGGCACTGGTGGCAGAATATGCCCAACGAGTGATTATTATGTGTGACGGAAAAATTTTACTCGACAGTAAGACAGAAGACGTCTTTGGCCAGCCAGAGGTAATCAGAAAAGCCCACATAATTCCCCCTCAAATCACCGAATTAAGTCAGAATATGCCTGAGAGTTTAGGTCTGCCTAGAACTCCTTTAACGGTAGAACAATTGTCCGAGGCGATATTAAGTCGTTTCGATTAATTATTGGAGGCTTTACATGCAAGAATTATTAACCCGACTGCAGGAGATATGCGGCAAGGAACATGTATCAGATGCCCTTGTTGACCGCATGACCTACCGGAGGGATTGCGGCCCTACACCTGGAGGGCTGCCTGGATACATAACACGTCCGGAAAGCGTCGAGGAAGTTGTTGAGCTGGTGAAGGTAGCAAACGAATTTAAAACACCTCTCTTTATGTGGGGGCGGGCAACTACTTTTGTTGATTTCGGTATAGGAGAAGGATGTATAGTTTTAGCGCTAGATTTATTGAATAACTTTGAAATCGATTTACAAAATCAAGTAGTCACGGCTGATGCAGGTGTGATCTGGCATGCGCTGGATTCTGAAATAAACAAACTTGGCTGGGAATTGGCCTGCCCGGGTGGTGGCGGCATGTTCTCGGCAACCGTAGGGGGAACCGTGGCCTATAACGCTGTCCCACATGCTATTACCGAATATGGAATTACCGCGGATCAAGTCATAGCGCTTGAAGTAGTCATGCCCGACGGCACAATAGTCAACACTGGTTCAGCTGCCAATGACGCTGCTGGAAACATCGCCATCGAAAGAGGAGCTAATGGCCCTGACCTGGCAGGTTTATTCATAGGCTCATGCGGTACCATGGGCATAATTACCAAAGCGACTTTGCGGTTGCGCCGCATCCCCGAAATCGAAAAATTCTTGTTTTACGCCTTTGATGAATTAGAACAAATTGTCGAAGCAGTCGAAGCTATTCAGCAGCAGGAAGCTGCCACTTTTGTAATCGGCATCTTTGGCGGACCAATGCCGGTGGACATTGTTGGAAATTATTTCTTGCACGTGATTATCCGTGATTCGTATATTAATGCGGATGCTCGATATCAGGTATGCAAGATAACCTGTGAGGCTTTCAAAGGTCGCACCCAGGATTCCAAAGCAACGGAACTGTATTGTACCGGTCACATGTTTTCCTGGTTGAGAAATGTTGGGCCAGATGCATATTACAGCAACCGTCCGTATTACTGTCCGGAGGTAGCCGGCTTCCTGCCAACTAATGCGCTTAAAGAAGCTATACCTGCAGTGCATAATTACATCGATTCCCACAAGAAGGAATGGGACCAGCACGGCATCAGGACAAAGGGCTTGGATGTGTATTTCTCGCGAAACGCAGCCTATCTTTGGGTGGATACACTTTATCCTGAAAATGTCCCTGAAGCGCATGAATATGGTTTGAAGGTTCGGGAAGATATTGCCGAGTTGCTTTTCTCTCAATGGATGTCCCCCGGAGGAATTGTTGCCGGCATTGCTCCTTATATCATGGATAAACTGGGGAATACTTATCTGTTGATGCAGAAATTAAAGGAAACCCTGGATCCAAATAATATTCTCAACCCTGGAATTTTGTGCCTGGGTGGAGAACCTGCAAAATCTGCAATTCTTAAAATGGTCGATGGAAAGGATCACCCAGCACTTGATGCAGACGCAAATTTGATATTTCAATGTCTGCGATGCGCTTTCTGTTTCGATGTCAGCTGGGTTGGCGAGGGACATAAATGTCCGTCCTACGCATACGGTTCACTGGAATCTCACAGCGCTCGAGGGCGAATCTCAATTGCTCGAGCTATCCTCGAAGGTGAATTAGTCTATGATGAGGATGTGGCTGACCGTATCTTCAGCTGTACATTATGCGGGGCTTGTTCGGAACACTGTCTTAAACAGCTCGATATCCAAGATATTTATCAGGCGATGCGGGAGGATCTGGCAGCCAAAGGGCTGACGCCAAAAGGCTTAAAGCATGTCGTCGAGTTAACATTGGCGGAGCACAATCCATTTGACAAGGAAGCTGAGACTCGTCTCGATTGGCTTAAAGACAAATCGCGCGTTGATGTGAAAGCTAAAACCGCTTACTTCGTGGGTTGCACTCCCTCATTCTCCAAACGAACAATGGCAAGAGGCGGAGCTGAATTATTAAATAAACTGGGAGTAGACTATACGATTTCTTCTGACGAATGGTGCTGCGGACACCCGCTTATGGCCGCGGGTGAGCGCCAAAAAGCAGCCGAGTTAATGGTCCATAATATCGAGACCTACCAGGCGCTTGGTGTTGAACGCATTGTTTTCACCTGTACAGGATGTTATGAAACTTTCAAGAAAGAGATGCCGAAAGTTCTGGGGAAACCTCTGCCTTTTGAAACACTGCACCTTGTTGAATTAGTCGCCGAAGAAATCGAAGAAGGTAGAGTAACTTTTGAGCCAATGCCTGGGGGAGTAGTGATCACCTACCATGACCCCTGTACTCTGGGTCGAGGATTGGGTGTTTATGAAGCGCCACGTAAAATCATTGAGGCTATCCCGGGTACGCGTTTGGCCGAGATGCCGAGAAATCAAGGTGATTCTTTCTGTTGTGGCGCCGGCGCATTTGTGCGTTATGACTTCCCCGAATTGACTGAAACCGCAGGGAAAGACAGGTGGGCGGAGGCTGTAGAAACGGAAGCTAACTTGCTGCTTACTTCCTGTCCGGCTTGTCTGGGACAATTCCAGTTAATGAGAACGGGTTCCAAAGACCCGCTCCAGGTGATGGACTTGGTCAACCTGGTTAATAAACAAATTATCGTGGAGGAAACGACAAACTAGCTTTCAAAAGGGAGATTTGTTATGAAGAAAAAACTTGTAAATACGCATTCAGCTTTAATAGCAGTTTGGGCTGCGATCATCGCAGTTTCTACTTTACTTCCTGCGTTCCCGGTAATAGGAACAGGAGCAACTCTAAGTGTTGGTGATGCAATCGTTGTTCTGGGCGGTATTCTGTTTGGCCCTTGGGCTGGTGGAATTGCGGCTGGAGTAGGTGGTTTCATTGGTCAATTAATCGCTCCCCATGGCAATATATTTGGCCCTCTTCAGTTCACAATCGGCATTGCGGCTGCTATAGCCAGTGGGTTGGCCATGCAGAGAAAATGGATTTATCCCATGATTGGTTTGCTGCTTTTGGGCGGTGTGTGGTATCTCTTCCCGCTCGGTCGTGAAGCCTGGGCAACACCGTTTTTGTATATGCTGGGTGTAATTGCTTGTATAATCGGCTGGATCTGGGGAATAAACTGGCTGACATCAACAAACAGAGCGTCGTTATTTTTAGGAATATTCGTTTGCGGATTGATCGGAGTCTTGATAGCTCAATCAATAGGAAACTTGTGGGCATTAGTGATGTTTGCACTTCCTGCGCCGATCTGGTTCAGCGTTCTCTTCATTTCCCCAATTGAGAGAATTGGTTTTGGATTGATTGCTGCAGCCATTGGAACACCTCTTTTGATTGGGCTGCCAAAGATTTCTGTGCCTGTAGGACCAATGTTGGCTGAAGAAGATATTGAAGAAGATGAAATTTGGGAGGATGAAAATTGAAAACTCAATCATTCAAAGGCCGCGACTTCTTAAAAGAAACTGATTACACCAGGGAAGAGGTAGAAACTATTCTCGGTGTAGCGGAAGAGCTAAAGCAAGACTACGTAATGGGAAAATATCACGATAACCTTTTACGAAGTAAAACCTTGTTTATGATCTTCTATAATCAGTCTCTGCGTACGCGCAATTCTTTTGAGGCCGGAATGACTCAGCTGGGTGGACATGCCCATTTCCTGGACCCCACAAAGATTTACACTCCCGCTCTTGAAGGAAAGGAAATTGCTTACACAACTGAGCGTGTCTCAGACGTCGCCAGAGTACTTTCCCGCATGGGTAATGCCATTGCCATCCGCTGTTATGGCGATCCGGTAGAGTGGGAATATGGCGGCGCACATGCCCTGTTGAAAGAATTTGCCCGCTGGTCAGATATTCCCATTTTGAACA
>Ga0255389_1011_pt1 | contig 18186 bp, 15 predicted proteins | sample ANMaggSeSYBR01E4_FD_182113 | JGI IMG/M metagenome (GOLD analysis project Ga0255389, IMG submission 182113) | Sediment cell enrichment communities from methane seep in Santa Monica Basin, California, United Staets - ANME aggregate JGI... | ecosystem: Environmental > Aquatic > Marine > Cold seeps >...
CCGATGCAGAAATTATGTTTATTGGAGAAGGTCCAGGTTTTCATGAAAATATGCAAGGAAGGCCGTTTGTCGGGGCTGCAGGTGATTTGTTGGTGGAATTGTTAGACTCAATCGGGATGAAACGAGAGGATGTTTTTATCACCAATGTTGTCAAATGCAGACCACCGGGAAATCGGGATCCCGCCCCGGAAGAGTTGAAGGCTTGCAAACCTTATCTTGACCAGCAAATTCAAATTATAAATCCCAGTGTAATCGTCACCCTGGGCCGATTTTCCATGGCGAGATTTATTCCCCAGGCGAAGATTAGCGAAACTCATGGACAGCCAATCCAGGTGAAAGGGATGCTGGTAGTGCCTTTTTATCATCCGGCAGCAGCTCTCCACCGCCCATCTTTGAGGTCAGTTGTGGAAGAAGATTTTGCGAAACTTCCAGCTTTGATAGATGGAGCTGAAAAAGCGCCTGTATATAAACCTGAAGAGCCCGTTGATAATAATGACCAGGTGGAACAGCTGAGTATGTTCTAAGGGCATTAATTAGTGGTGGGAGTATTCATGTCGATTCACAAGAAAGAAATATACAAAAAACTTGTTGACCGTTCAGCAAAGGTTGTTGTATTAGGTTTGGGTTATGTGGGTTTACCTCTGGCCGCAGTCCTCGCTGAAGCTGGATTCAAAGTTACTGGTGTAGATCCAGATCACAAGAAAGTGTCACTGCTAAATCAAGGGATCAGCTATATCGATGACGTGGAGACGGAAGTGATCCAAAACTTGACCAGTAAAGGAACCTTGTCAGCCACCAGTGACTTTTCTGCGGTTGCTGAAGCAGATGCAGTAAGTATTTGTGTGCCGACACCCCTAAGGAAAACCAGGGATCCAGACTTGTCTTTTATTGTTGATGTTTCTGAATCAATCGCGCCTTACATTCATCCTGGCATGGTGGTCGTATTGGAGTCTACAACTTATCCGGGAACTACCCGGGAATTGCTTCTTCCTAAATTAATCGAATCAGGGAATCTGGTGGTTGGAGAGAATTTTTTCCTGGCATTTTCTCCCGAGAGAGTGGATCCAGGACGAGAAAATTGGACCACAATAAATACCCCAAAAGTAGTGGGAGGGATAACTCCAGCTTGTACAGAAATTGCCTCAGTTTTCTACGAGGGTGCAATGGAAACAGTTGTTCCTGTATCCACTACTGAGGTAGCTGAAATGACCAAGCTACTGGAAAACACTTATCGGATGGTAAATATCGGTTTAGTAAATGAGATGGCAATAATGTGTGACCGGATGGGCATCAATGTTTGGGAAGTTATTGATGCGGCGGCAACAAAACCTTTTGGTTTCATGAAATTTACCCCCGGTCCCGGATTGGGTGGTCATTGTATTCCCATCGATCCCCTCTTTCTATCCTGGAAATTGCGATCCCTGAACTATACTGCTCGATTTATTGACTTGGCGTCTGAGATAAATACCAGTATGCCCCGGTATGTTGTCAACAAAGTGCAGGAAGCTTTGAACGATAGTCAAAAGGCTTTGAAAAATAGTCGGATACTGATTCTGGGAGCAGCCTATAAACCGGATGTTGATGACGTTAGAGAATCGCCAGCTCTGGATGTGATTGGCATGCTTCAGCAAAAAGGGGCAGAGGTAAAATACCATGACCCCTTTATTCCCCACCTCAAGCATGAGAATATCAACCTGGGAAGTGTACCTGAATTGATGGAAGCGGTTGAAAGTGTTGATTGTGTTGTGATCATTACAAATCACAGTCAATATGATTACCAGCAGATTTATGAAAAAGCCAGCTGCATTATGGATGCCAGAAATGCCTTTGGGGATATAGGGATTGATGGACCTAAAATTACCCGTTTGTAAATTAAATTGTTGAAGGGATCAATCATGAAAAAATACCTACTAACCGGCGCGGCCGGTTTTATAGCCTCAGTTGTTGCGAAAATGCTTTTAGAGCAAGGAGCCGAAGTTGTAGGTCTCGATAATCTCAATCATGCCTATGATGTGCGCATGAAAGAGTATCGCCTTGAGGAATTAAGCAAACTCCCTGGATTTTCATTTCATAAGTTTGACATCAGCGACCGAAGCCTGCTTCATAATGCCCAGCTTGCCGGGCAAGGATTTGATGCGGTCATTAACCTGGCAGCCCGGGCTGGTGTCCGGGACAGCTTGGAAGATCCGTGGGTTTATATGGAAACAAATGCAACCGGTACTTTGAACCTGCTTGAACTATGCCGACAGGAAAACATACCTAAGTTTATCCTGGCATCTACTTCGAGTATTTATGGCGCAGATGCACAAGTACCAACTCCGGAAACAGCTGCCAGCGACAGACCTCTTCAAGCCTATGCAGCCAGTAAGAAGGCGGCAGAAGTGATGGCTCATGCCTACCATTATTTATTCGATATTGATGTATCCGTTGTACGGTATTTCACAGTATATGGGCCTTCTGGACGGCCAGATATGGTCATGTTCCGTTTTGGCAAATGGATTCAGGAGGAAATGCCTGTTCATCTCAATGGAGATGGCAACCAATCTCGTGGGTTTACTTATGTTGATGATATCGCGAGGGGAACCATCTCCGCGTTGAAATTAGTTGGTTATGAGATCATCAACCTGGGTGGGCACGAAGTGATGACCATTAATGAACTGATTGCTGCTCTGGAGGAGAAAATCGGTAAACCGGCTGAGGTTGTTTTTCATCCCAAGCATCCAGCAGATATGATTACCAGTCAGGCTGATGTCAGCAAAGCAAAATCACTGTTGGATTGGGATCCGCAGGTTTCTCTAGAAGAGGGGATCGGGAAGTCTGTGGAATGGTATCAACAGGAGCGATCCTGGGCTAAAGATATAAAAACAGAATAACGGTTTCAAGCATAAATTCAAATCAACAGGGACAAAGCCTATAACCATGTCCTTTCATTAACATGGTTTGTGTTGGGATCGGTCGGTGATCGACTGGATTATTGGTAAGCTTTATCCCCTAGAAAAATTCCCTCCTGATACAATCAATGCTGGAGTAGGTCTTTCCTTATTAATGTTCGATTAATATATCTTCTTTCCTCTATTTAATACAATCCCGACGTCAAAAAACCTTAACAAATTTTGATTAGATTAGTCCATAACTCAACATCCGAATTAGGGACTAGTATTGATATTCTATTAATGTTTGGAAAAAGATTGACTCAATGTAGGATTGGAGCCCTTCTATTAGATCTGTACATATGTTAAAAAAGCGAAGCCACCATATCTTGTGGGTCCACCAACATCGGGAAGTATATGGTGAATCTTAATTAATTCCTTTGCTTGATTTGCTTGATCCGAATCAATATCCCTGGAGATTTTTTTTCCGTTCCAAGACCAGGAAATTTCTTTTGAATCAATGCCTTGCCCATAATTTAACATCGCTGCAGTTGGTATGCCCGGTACATGGCTGAAGATTTTATGAACCGGCGGATTATCATCAAACAAGATATGTTTAAAACCTTTGGCTTTGGCTTCGATTAGACGTTGAGCGTGGTTGACGTGACAATCAAAGAAAACCAAGCCATTTTCAGGGTTAAATTCGGGAAATTGATATGTTTTCCAATCTTGTTCAAATAACTGTGCATTCAGATCATCATATTCGACTTTCTTCAAATTTAAATCGAAGCCATATAAATCCGCTTTCGGGCAAGCGTTTGATAAAAGCCAGGTAGTATGACCTTTCCAGACACCGCTTTCAACGATCAGGGAAGGATTCAAAGCCCTGACAAAGAGATATATCCAGAAAGCATTGTGGAATCCGCTGCCATGGGTATTGTCAGTTTGACTCCGATCTTGATAGAGGACAAAGAATTCACGAATTAATTTATCTAGATTGAAATTAGAATCTAATGAGAAATAATTATGAGCAAAAAAAGCATCTGCAGTCAGGCACAATTCATCAATAAGCATATCCCTGTATACCAGATTTGTCATATAGGAATATGCAGGATCATGAACATAGTTCATCTTTACTTGAGGTCCCTCTTCTTTTGGAGGGGGTTTTTTAACTTTAGAAATTTGAATCCCCAATGTGTTTTTTAAGATTGATTTAATGAACTCTTTTAGAGTTGTTTTCATTGATTGCTCCTGGAGGTGATATAGAACCGATATATGATAACAGGTTTTCTAGAGCGAAAACAAGAAATGCAGAGGCGGTTGTTTTGGGAAAACATACGATAAGATGCTAGTCATTATAGTTGGTAATGATACTGAAGAATTCCCATCTAATTTTACCAGTAAAGGGTTGTTTGCCTTTTATTGATGGCCCAATAATTTCTAGATTGTTGGTTTTGCGGATTACAAATACTATTATGAATAGTTGTTTTACTTTGCAGTAGACACAGACTAATTAAGAAGTAGTTCCGGAGACAGACATTCAAACATAACGAAAACGATTCTTACCTAAATCGCCAGATAGGATGGATCCTATCTGGCTGAATTCTTGTTGTATCGGTTATTTGTTTCATTAAATGATAAGGCATCGAATTTAGGCCTGGGTGGTTGTGAAAATTGATTTAAAACTGTAGCTGGGAGACTTAAGCAAATATCTAAAGGGTGAATAAATAAGATTAAGATAACTAATATTCCCTTGACCCGCTTGTTATGTGGATTATAATTCAATGACTGAAATATAAAAACGTTTCCTTGGCAGGAGCATCCGAAATTCACGGTTGTGGAGGTTGGCTCGAATTGGAACAACCGCAAGATGGGCCAGGATTGTTCTGCAAGCGCAAGGTTGTTTTGCGGAAAGGCTTATCCTTGAATTATTGAAGTTTTACTAAATAAGGAAGGTATGAATAAAGCTAGAATTGCCATTCGAATTATTAAAGAAGAAGGTTGGGCTGCTTTATTTCGAAAATCCCTTCATAAGATCTGCTCTTATAGATCCGGGAAAGCAATAGATGAACTTGGGATTTGTTATCAAGCTTTAATGGCTGATAAAATGCAGGGTTTAATGATTGACGTGGGTGCCCATCAAGGAAGTTCGTTGGCTCCGTTTGCGAAATCTGGATGGCGGATTTTTGCCTTTGAACCCGATCTTGAGAATCGGGAAGTGTTAACCAGGAAATTTGGATCTTATCCTCTTGTTCAGGTTGACCCCCGCGCAGTTTCAAACCAACCAGCTTCTAATGTAACTTTTTATAAGAGTGACCAATCCAATGGGATCAGTTCGCTGACGCCTTTTCATAAGAGCCACCAAGAAGCCCTGAAAGTGGATGTTATTACCCTTGCTGGTTTCCTCGCAGAACAGCAATTACTTGAAGAGCATATTGATTTTTTGAAGATTGACGCCGAAGGGTATGATTATTTCGTGTTACAAGGTTTTCCTTGGGATCAAGTTTCTCCGGGTTTGATCTTGTGCGAATTTGAAGATGCTAAGACCGAACCTTTGGGTTATTCGATAACTGATCTAGCGGAGTATCTCCGGGCTAAATCTTATAATTTGATTATCTCGGAGTGGTATTCCATTTTGGCTTATGGCAGTCCTCATCGCTGGAGGCGGTTTGCACTTTATCCCTGTGAGCTGCTTGATTCTAAGGCTTGGGGAAATATAATCGCAGTACGAGATCCAGAGATTTTCAGCATTGTATCCAAAGCATGTCATCTTTAGGTCCAGCAATACGAATACTTTTATGATAGCAATTATCCTGATCTCGTATCTATTATTCTTTTTCATATTCATCATGAAAGATGGAAGTGGATTGCGGGAAGCGCTCGTAAAATCATTTCTGGTTGATTTCTTCCTGATATTATTGTCAACCGAGGTCTTGTCGTTATTAAATCAGATCACTTATAAAGGTATATTATTCTTCTGGATCCTGGTTATTATCTTTGAGAGCATAGCTCTTTATGGTTTGGTGCGATCAAGGAAATCTGACTTTACTCTGATTAATTACTTAAAAAGGAAAGTTATCCTTCATTGGTACGAATGGCTAATTTTGTTTTTTATCGGATTAATTTGTGCCACGACCTTAATGATTGCACTGTTATCACCGCCTAATAATTTTGATTCCATGACTTATCACATGGCGCGGGTTGCGGAATGGATTCAGCATCAAGATGTTAAATTCTATCCCACTGCTATTCCAAGACAAAATTATTCCCCTCCTCTTGCAGAATATGCCATTTTACATCTTCAAATATTGAGTAAATCTGACTTCTTTGCTAATTTGGTCCAGTGGTCTAGCTATATAATCGCGATTATATTAAGTTCCCTTATCGTTAGGAAACTCAAAGGATCAAAACTTTGTCAAATTGTCACGAGTTTAATAACAGCTACGATACCTATGCTGATATTACAAAGCACAAGCACTCAAAATGATCTTGTAGCTGGAGTGTTTTGTTTAAGTTTTGCGTATTATTTATTGAAGCTGGAAGACTTGACATCATGGGAAAACTCATTCTTTGTTTCCCTATCCCTGGGTTTGGCTTTGCTAACTAAAGGGACATCCTATATATATTGCGCGTCTATAGGATTAATCATTGGGGGAAGTATCCTGCTCTTGAAAAACCAAGATAGGATCAAAGTGATAATACGGTTTGCCCTAATTATTATGTTTGCTTTGTTCCTAAATTCAGGGTTCTATTTTAGGAATATAGATCTTTATAGACATCCATTGTCAACAGCTGTTGACAGGATCACGAATGATAATTTGTCTTTATCAGTTGTATACTCAAATCTGGTCAGAAATGGGGCAATGCATCTTGCGACACCATTCCCAGAAATTAATGATTCATTAAATCAGACTGTAGCATCATTGTTGGGTGACAGCCTGAACCCTTCGGAAGCAACTTTTGAAGGGTCTGAGTTTCAAGCAAATTTTTTAATAAACGGGGATTATTCAGGAAATGCAATCCACAGCCTTCTGATTGGTTTTGCTTTGCTATTGTTGCTCCTTAAAAGAGGTTCTACAAAGAGATACACGTACTATTTTCAGGCAACGATAGTCACTTCTATTGTGTTTTATTGTATGTTAATTAAATGGCAGCCATGGGGAACCAGGCTTCATATCCCGGTATTCTTAATGGGGTCCATTTTGGTGGGGATGCTAATAGACAGATTATCGATCCCAAAGGTAAGCCTTGTTGTTTTTATAACTGGCATGTTTGTATTTAGTCTTCCTTACTTATTGTTTAACAACGCCAGACCCTTGGTGCCAATATTAAAACCGGAATCAAGCGTTCGTCAAGAAAAAATATTTTTATATGCAGCAAATAAAATTGATAAATTTCTGCGAAAGCGTCCGGAATTTGATGAAAATTTGTCTTCAATAAAACAATTGTTTTACGAGGACCAGTCCGTTTTACGTATGGAACGAAACAAACTGTACTACTTGAGTAATTTTGATTATTATCTGGATTATTCTGAAGTCGCGAGAATATTTGATGAATATCAGGTAAGTGAAATCGGGCTTTATTTCGATAACAATGCCTGGGAATATCCGATTTGGGTATTCAGCGGTATCCATGCGGGAGAAGGAGAAATTGAATTCCGGCATATCGCTGTAGAAGATATTTCTAAAAACCTTCAGCAGGAACAGCTCCCGTTACCAACTCTGGTTTTAGCGACTCGAGAATTTGATCAAACCATCGCCGGGGTTGAATATGAAATTATCCTGGATACAAATAGTATTGATGTATTGAGGAAAGTAGATTGAAGGAGTTCAGATTCTGGCTAAGTAAGAATTGCTTGGAATTTTTTATTCCAGAGCTCTTCTCAGGAAGAAGTAGGGAGAGGGATTAAAAATGAACAAAAATTATTTATAAACAGGACGCACCAAATTAAAGAAATCCTGTATTTTATAGTGGATAACAGTGTGCTGTTCCCTGTAATTTCAGATTACTCAAAATAGTAGAATAGATGAACTGTCGGTAACCAGATATGGAAAAGAAAACTCGCAAGTCAATACGTGAACTCCCGAGAATCATTATCAACAATGATAACGGTATAAAAAAATTGATCAATCTCCGAGAATTATGGCAATATCGCGATTTGTTTTGGTTTCTTGTTAAAAGGGATATAAAAACCAGATATGCTCAATCAATAATTGGTGTAGGGTGGGCTGTAATCCAACCTGTCTTCAGTATGATTATCTTCACGGTTGTGTTTGGGAATATTGCTAAAATCGATTCTGAAGGAATTCCCTACGCCATCTTCAGTTATTCAGCATTAGTGCCATGGACTTACTTTTCGAGTTCATTAACCGATTCCAGCAGAAGTTTGATTTCCTCAAAGAACTTAATTACCAAAGTGTACTTTCCTCGTTTAGTTATACCTATAGCCCCTGTCCTCGCGAAATTAATTGATTTTGGGATTTCTTTCTTGATCTTAATCGGTATGATGGTTTGGTTTGGCATCATGCCTTCAATCTGGGCAGCATTTATACCATTATTTATTCTGATTATGATGCTCACTGCGGCTGGGGCAGGGATGTGGTTGACGGCTTTGGCGATCCAATACCGGGATGTCCAATACGGATCAAATTTTTTTATTCAGTTGCTGATGTACATTTCTCCTGTAATCTATCCTGCTAGCAATGTTCCTGATAAATTTCAACTATTGTACGCTTTGAATCCAATGGTAGGTGTGATCGAAGGTTTCCGGGCTGTATTACTTGGTACTCACAGCATGCCGTGGTTTTATATTGGGGTTGGTTCAGCATCAGCATTTGTTTTATTTATTAGTGGAGTCTTGTATTTCCGACACATGGAGCGCTACTTTGCTGATGTTGCCTGAATTACAGCAAACGTAAGGAAAAGTTATGGTTGATTATTGTATCCAAGTAAGTAAGATATCAAAACGCTATCGGATTGGTTTGGAACAACAGGTTCCTGATACATTCGTAGAAGCGATTACTGAATGGGTCTCAAGGCCAATTAAGAATTATCGTCGCTTACGAAAATTAACTCAATTCGATAATAAATACTCCGACGAGAGGGATAATATCGTTTGGGCTTTGCGAGATATTTCTTTTAACGTAAAACCTGGAGAGGTTGTTGGGGTTATTGGAAAAAATGGGGCTGGAAAGAGCACTTTGTTAAAGGTGTTAAGCCGGATTACTCATCCCACCTCAGGCCAAGTGGAGCTATTAGGACGAATCTCCAGTTTACTGGAAGTTGGTACAGGCTTTCATCCTGAACTGACCGGAAGAGAGAATATTTATCTTAATGGCACCATTCTGGGGATGACTAAAGCAGAGATAGATTTAAAATTTGAGGAGATCGTTGAGTTCTCCGGCGTAAAAAGGTTTATTGATACGCCGGTAAAATTCTACTCAAGTGGTATGCGGGTCAGGCTGGCTTTTTCAGTGGCAGCCCATCTGGAACCGGAAATATTATTAATTGATGAAGTCCTCTCAGTTGGGGATGCAGCTTTTCAGAAAAAATCTCTCGGGAAAATGGAGGAAGTATCCAAAGAGGGGAGGACTGTTATATTTGTCAGCCATAATATGGGTGCGGTTCGATCTCTCTGTTCGCGGGGTTTATTGTTGGAAAATGGCACCCTGACTAAAGATGGAGATGTTGATCAGGTAATTAACTACTATTTATCTAATAAAGATGTTTCTACTGCAGGTCGGCTGGGTTGGACAGAAACGGATGCCCCTCAAGTTAAAGAACTTATCCTGTTCGGAATCGAACTGCTCTCTGAAACAGGAGAAGTGAGGACGACATTTCAGATTGATGAGGGTTTTGAGATCCGCGTCCAGTATGAAATTAGAGAAGAAATCAGGAATCTCCGGCTTTATTTGAGATTAAAAACAACCATGGGAGAAACCGTCTTCGCCACCTATGAAGATACCACTATCCGGGAGGGGTTTAATCGGAAGCCAGGAAAATACACCGCAATCTGTAAAATTCCTTCCAACCTATTAAATGATTTAACCTATAGAATTTTCATTGGATTTGATTCCCCTGGTTACAAAGTATTGATCCCCGGAAAAGAATATCTGGAAGTTGATATCATAGATACATCAGATGGTTACCGCTACATAAAAGGAGCGTTTGATGGACCCATCCGCCCGGTATTGAAATGGGAAGTGGAAAATCAATAATATCTCTGAGAAGAACGCAAATAGCTCGATTACTTAAATGTGAAATCCAGATGACTATGAGAGTTGTTTGTTTATCCAAAGGAATGGGAGGCAGCTCCCTGAAATTAAATAAACGATGAATATCCTACATATCAATACCACATCCCATAGCGGTGGTGCTGCTAAAGCTATGCAGCGCCTGCATGATGAACTTCTGGCGCAAAAAAACCAATCAGAAATCATCGCTGGATGGAACAATTCTCCCGGTGACCCTTACATTCGTCTCATGAGTGAAGTGGTTTTTCCTTATCACACGAATCTGAGCGTGATCCAATCCTGGTTGGGAAGCCGAATTGAAGCCCTCATGGGTTTGCCGTACTGGACAAATCGCCTGACATTAAATCTCCCCAAGACAGAGTTGTATGAATGGGCGGATATCATCGATTTGAGAAATCTTCATGGAGGATATATTAATTTGTGGGTTCTGCCCGGATTGTCACTAGGAAAACCCGTGGTTTGGCGGTTGCCGGACCTGTGGGCGCTGACAGGATATTGTGCTTATCCGTATGAGTGCAAAAAATGGAAAGAAGGTTGCCATGACTGTCCATTGCTCAAAGGAGAAAACAGGTTGTTGGTCGAGCCAAAACCTTCTTCCCGATGGGATGTTACCAAGCGCGTTTGGCGGATGAAACAGCAGATCTATATGGAATCCAAACTCCATATTGTTGTTAACTCGGACTGGATGAGGAACAAAGTTAATCAAGGAATATTAAAGGATTCCCTATCGGTTAATGTCATTTCTAATGGAGTGGATTTGGATATCTACAGGCCCATTGATAAACAAAAGGCCAGGGAATTACTTGGATTGCCTGCCAATGAGACCATCCTTCTCTGGGGTGCAGCCAGCTTGGGAAATTTACGAAAAGGATATACCTATACTGCCCGGGCGATGGAGCTGATCCAGAATAAAGGAAAAAATGAACCTTTGTTGATTACGATGGGGAAGAAAAAAAGAATGGATGAAAAATATCCATTGGGAAAGGTCAAACATTTTGGTTTCATTGAGGACCCAGCCAGCCAGGCCTTGATGTACAGTGCAGCGGATTTATTCCTTTGCAGTACACTGGCAGATGCTCAACCTCAAACTGCAGTTGAATCACTGGCTTGTGGTACACCGGTAATTGCCTATGATATTGGTCCTATGCCAGAATTGGTCCAGGATGGGAAGACTGGTTTTATCGTGCCAGAAGTCTCAGTAGAATCCCTTGCGGCAACCCTGGAAGAGGTGCTGGATAATACTGAACCCCTGGCAGAAATGGGGCAGTCTTGCAGGGAAGCAGCTGAACAAAAATATGATCTATCGAAGCAGACAAAAAAATATGTTGACCTTTATGAGAAAATTCTAGCTGGTAAAACTGAGAAGAAAACTTGAGAGCAGCCAGAGGTGAATGATTAAGGATTGCCGAATTCCAGTTCTGATCTTTTTGAAAGAACGCAATTTGCCCTGGAAGTAAGATAGTGCAGTACTTGACCTGAGCCTTGTTTAAGTTATAATTCATTGACTGAATATTAGATGGCGGATTTTATGGAATTAGATCAAACTCACGAAACAAGGGAACTAGCCTTGTTAGAACACATAGAAAATGATCCCGATATCACCCAAGCAAATCTGGCGGATAAACTTGGTATTGCGGTTGGGACAGTGAACTGGCATTTGAAGCGGTTGATCGCCAAAGGATATGTAAAAGCGCAACGAGCTCAGAGGAAAAAACTCCTGTACATCATCACTCCTGAAGGTCTATCTTTACGGGCAAAGCTGACCGTGAATTATGTGGAAAATCAAATGAAATTGTACAGACAGACCCGCCAAAAAGTGAAAGCGTTATTAAATGAAGTAAAAAAAGCTGGATATTCAACAGTGATAATTTCAGGAGAAGGGGAAATCGCAGAAGTGTGCCAATTAACGTGCTTAGAGTTAGGAATCACTGTGGTTGAAGACGGTATGACCCCGAAACTGCTGGTTGAGGGTTATGATATAAAACTTGATCTTGGAGAAAAGTAATAAATAACTTGGCTTCAGGTCCAAAAAGATCATGGATGCTGGGATTCAACTGAGATAGATCAAGGATCCAACTGATAGCTGTTATCGAACACCCCGGTTTATTTTCCAGTAAATCGAGAAAGGAAAAAAATGATAAAAGCGATAATTACAGGAATTACAGGACAAGACGGCTCCTATCTAGCGGAAATGCTTCTCCATAAAGGATATGAAGTTCATGGAGTTATTCGTCGGGCAAGCACATTTAATACACGCAGACTTGATCACCTTTACCGGGATCCGCATAATGGTGAAGAAGTAAAGCTATATCTGCATTATGGTGATCTTTCCAGCTCAGATAGTTTGGAGCGTGTAATTCATGAAGTCCAACCAGACGAAGTTTATCACCTTGCGGCACAGAGCCACGTCCGGGTCAGTTTTGACATGCCGGAATATACCGGTGATGTTTCCGGTCTGGGTACGATCAGGATCCTGGAAGCAATCAGGCGTACAGATACTAAAACCCGGTTTTACCAGGCATCCACTTCTGAACTGTTTGGAAGCGCTGCTCCTCCACAGAGTGAAGAGACACCATTTCAGCCCCAGAGTCCTTATGCAGCAGCGAAATTGTATGCTTTTTGGGTGACAAGGAATTATTCCCAGGGCTACGGGATGTTTGCCTGCAACGGGATCTTATTCAATCATGAATCACCCCGCAGAGGTGAGACATTTGTTACCCGCAAAATAACTCGTGCAGCAGCTCGCATTAAAGCCGGGGTTCAGAAAAAACTTTTCCTGGGAAACCTGGATTCCAAGAGAGATTGGGGTTATGCGCCGGAATATGTAGAGGCGATGTGGTCTATGCTCCAACAGGATGAGCCTTATGACATTGTTATCGGTACCGGAGAGGCGCATACAGTAAGAGAATTTGTTCAGGAAGCATTCGGTTATGTTGATCTCGATTACAACGATTATGTAGAGATTGATCCCCGCTACTTCCGCCCGACTGAAGTGGATTATCTTCAAGCAGACCCCAAAAAAGCCCAAAGAATATTAGATTGGAATCCGAAAGTCCGCTATCATGATTTAGTCAGGATTATGATGGATGCTGATTTGGAGTTAGTGGGTTTGGAAGCACCTGGAGAAGGGAAAAAGATCGTTAATGAGAAATTTGATGATTGGCATAATTGGGAAGATCAAGTTATCAGCATGGGAAGGTAAATGATGAGTAAAAAACCCACCTATCCGGAATCAGAAATATTCTGGCAGAAAAAACGTGTTTGCGTAACCGGCGGTGACGGTTTCCTGGGCTCATTCGTTCAAAAAACTTTAAAAGAACGAGGTGCCGATGATATCTTCATCCCGACCATTGAACAATATGATTTAACCGATATCACTGATATCCGACGTATGCTTAATGATGCTAAACCGGATCTGATAATTCATCTGGCTGCATTAGCCGGCGGTATCGGGGCGAATCTTGCCCGACCGGCGGAGTTTTTCTATAAGAATCTAATGATGGGGGTTCCTTTGCTGCATGAAGCCTGGGAGCAGGGAGTAGAAAAATTTGTAGCTATTGGCACAATTTGTGCCTATCCAAAATTTACCCCTGTCCCATTTAAAGAAGAGCATCTTTGGGATGGTTATCCAGAGGAGACCAATGCCCCTTACGGTTTGGCAAAAAAGATGCTTCTGGTTCAATCTCAGGCTTATCGGGAACAGTATGGTTTTAATTCAATATACCTCCTGCCAGTCAACCTTTACGGTCCCCGTGATAACTTTAATCTCGAGACATCACATGTGATCCCGGCATTAATCAGGAAGATGATTGATGCAGAAGATCGTGGGGAGGAGGAGATTGTTCTGTGGGGGGATGGATCCCCGACAAGGGAATTTTTCTATGCTGGAGATGCGGCACGGGGAATTGTGATGGCAGCAGAGCGATATAACGGAAGTGAACCTGTAAATCTCGGTGCCGGAATGGAAATCAGCATCAAAGATTTAGCGCAGTTAATTTCCGGATTGGCAGGTTTTTCAGGCCGTATTGTATGGGATGTCAGTAAACCGAATGGTCAACCCCGCAGGGCTCTGGATACAAACAGAGCTAAAGAGTACTTCGGTTTTGAGGCAGAAATGCACTTTGAAGAGGGTTTAAAGCGGACCATCGATTGGTATCAGGAACACAAAAACAAACAATAAAACTGCAACTATGTGGAAAACCGGATTTATCAAGAAGGTTTTCCACTGTTTTTGAGGGTTTTCCTTTTTTTATCAACAAGGTTATCCACAGATCAGGTTTAACACGGAGCTTGTTTTTTCACGGACAGGATGGTTAAGGGGGAACGTCCGAAAGTAGGAATTCAGGATTTATGAATAGAATTACTATTTTTTCAACGCCCAAACCATTTTCGGATTCTCACATTAATATCATACAGCGTAATGCTATCGGGTCTTGGAAGGCATTTGGATCTCAAGTGGAAGTGATATTAATCGGGGATGAACCGGGTATAAGTGAGACAGCGGTTGATATCGGGGTTCGTCATATCCCTGAAGTTGAGAAAAATCAGCTGGGAACACCATTGGTACACTCGATTTTTAAACAGGCAAGAGAGTCGACTGAAAATGAAATCCTGATGTATATTAACGCAGACATCATTTTGCTTCCAGAATGTTTACCGGTTATTCAAAGTATTCACCAACAGGAAAAGGAATTTCTACTGGCAGGCAGACGCTGGGATTTGGATGTCACCTCGGAGATAAATTTTAAGGGGAGATGGGCTGAAGAACTGGATGACCTAAGATCCAGGGAGGGGAAACTTCGAGTGCCGACAGCGATGGATTATTTTATCTTTCCCCGGCATTTATTTCAAGAAATTCCTCCTTTCGCGATCGGACGGGCTGGCTGGGATAACTGGATGATCTATCATGCCAAACTGCAGCCCTGGCCTGTTATTGATGTTACCCCAACTATGATCGTGATTCACCAGAATCATGATTACGGGCATCTTCCAGAAGGGAAACCTCATTATGATCTGGAAGAATCCTACCAAAATGTTGCCTTGAGCGGGGGAATAAAAACCCTGTATGATTTACTGGATGTTAATTTGATCTTCTTGGGAGGAAAAATTCGGAAAAAAAGTTTCAGTTTTCCTCGTTGGCTCCGAAAACTGGAACGATTGGTAATACCTGAGACCAAGGAAGGATGGCGTTGGTCCCTGACTCGGATATTGCGTAAGTGGAGAAGAAGGCTTTCATAAGAGTGGAGAACGAATGACAAGATATGGTATGAATCCAGTCCGGAAAGAAAATATCAGCTATGCACCCTCCAAGGTTACCGCAGCCATGGTTACATACATACCTAGCTTGGAAGGATATTTTGCCCATCGGCTGGATGTGCTGAAATTGTCTCTGGAAAGTTTGATTCATTCGCTGGATCAGCAGTGTGACATAATGATATTGAATAATGGAAGCTGTGATCAGGTTAGTGATTACCTGGAATCGCAGCTTAAGGCAGGAAGGATTGATTATGTAATCCATTCCCAGAGAAACCTGGGTGTGATCGGCGGATTTAAAGTTTTGTTTAATGCAATACCAGGTGATATTGTCGCCTACTCTGATGATGATGTCCTGTATTACCCAGGATGGCTGGATGCGCATTTGAAAATACTAAATCTTTTTCCCCAGGTAGGGATGGTAAGCGGTGCACCGGTAGGATATTCCTCTGAACATGCTTTATCTTCTGTGTCAAAATTTATCGCAGATTCCCCATCTATGTTAGAAGTCACTGATAAGCCCCGGATCAAAGAATGGGAAGAGCAATGGGCGGAAAGCACCGGCAGGTCAGTTGATGAACATCTGGAGGCGATCAAAAAAACACCCAATGTACATTTGACGTTTCAGGGTGTAGAAGCTGTACAATCAGCCAAACATTTCCAATTTGTGACACCTCAAGAAGTGATTTGCCAGGCATTTTCTCCGGAATGGAGCGGCAGTTTAATGGACGGCCTGGTATCGCTGGATGAATCCGTTGACAATCTGGGATATATGCGATTATCAACTCCAGGCCGTTATACCAGACATATTGGAAACGCTCTCTCCCGGGAGATAATCAACGAAGCTGAAAAGCTGCATTATTCAGTTATTGGGAATGTACAGGACATGCAGGAAAAAAGGCATTGGCTTTTGCGGATTCCAGGAAGCGGACGTATCCTCTGGCCCCTGTACCGCTGGTTATTTAAAATTCTTCATAAAGTAGGGTAAGGTAAATTATGAGAATTTTATGGTTTGCAGGTGTCCAATTGCTGGCAGTAATGGGAAAAGATTTCAACCGTATTGGTGAGGGAATGGGTTATCTGCGATTATCAACGAAGGAATTGGCTGGAAAGACTGAGATCTGCTGGAAAGAATCAAGGAAAAAATCCTGGATTAATAAAAAGCCCGGTGAATGGTTCTTGTTAAATAGAATCCATCATTGGCTGTTCCGAGGTTTGAATAATCTGGAGTACTTAAATGGTTAATAAAATCGCAGCGAGATTAAAAACTGTTTTCCGGGTTCTGTTGCATGGGGATGAGGCGAAACTGTACAAAAGAAATACCCTGGAACTTACTCCTGAGGAAATATTGGAAGTTAAAGAATTTTTTCCAATGCCAAAATTCTTCATATTTGGCCATGCTCGTTCAGGGACAACTCTATTGGCAAGACTGATTCGGCTCCATCCGGACATTCATTGTAATTGGCAGGCTCATTTTTTTACTCGTGAACCAACCCTGTATTCTCTTATTGAGAATCCAAAAGTGAAGGAATGGTTGTCTATCAGGAGTAATCGTTGGAACAGGGGAAGAGATTTATCTGCACTGGTTATGAGGGCATCTAGTGATTTTATCCTGGAGCGTGAAGCCCGGCGTTTGGGTAAATCAGTTGTCGGAGATAAAAGTCCCAATAATCAGCTTAAGGGAAAATCTGTGTCACTGCTGCATGGGATCTACCCTGACGCTAAGCTCATTTTCATTGTCAGAGACGGCAGGGATGCTGTTCTTTCTCACCGATTTCAAGGGTTTATTGATTTCCCCAATCGCCTTAAAAAGCGGGATCTCCAGATCAGGGAAGATTTTATTGAGTCCCCAGGAGCATTTTTGAAGGAAAACCAGTCAATATTCTCCCCGGGGCAGTTAATGAACGAAATGGAAAGTTGGGTGGAAAATCTTGAAGAAACGGAATGTTTGGCTAATGACCTGTATGGATCTGCCTATCTCCAACTACGCTACGAAGATTTAATATCCGACCCTGTCTTCACACTGGAAAAGATTTGGTCCTTTCTGGGATTCTCGGAAAGCGATCCCAAATTAAAAGAAACTGTTTTGTCTGAGATGACCAGGAACCCGGATGAGGAATGGCAAAAAGAACAAGCAAACGAGATGACAATAAATATCCGGAAAGGGAAATCAGGATCCTGGAAAGATTTCTTTTCTGATCAAGACCGGTTGTTAGCGAAACAAATCGCTGGGGAAACTTTGATAAAGTGGGGTTATGAAAAGGACCTGGAATGGTAATTTTATACCGGGTGAAATCGATACAGATGAATAAGAGAAAGATATGAAGATATTAATTGCAGGATTCGGCTCTATTGGGCGCCGGCATTTTCAGAATTTACTTTCCCTGGGTGAAAAAGATATCCTCTTTTATCGATCCCGAAAAAGCACTCTCCAGGATGAAATCTTATCCGGTTTTCGCGTGGAAGAAGATCTGGAAAAAGCCTTGGCTCAAAAACCTGATGCGGTAGTTATTTCAAACCCGACTGCATTGCATTTGGATGTCGCAATACCAGCTGCCAGCCAGGGTTGCCATATCCTGCTTGAAAAACCCATCTCCAATTCCATGGACAGGATTGATGAGCTCAAAAACGCTGTGGAAGAATCGGGCTCCAGGATTCTGGTTGGTTTTCAGTTCCGTTTCCATCCCGGTTTAATGCAGATTAAAGAGTGGATCCAGCAGGACAAAATCGGCAGCATATATTATGTCCGGACGCATTGGGGTGAATATCTACCGGATTGGCATTCCTGGGAGGATTACCACGATAGCTAC
>Ga0255389_1013_pt1 | contig 18108 bp, 18 predicted proteins | sample ANMaggSeSYBR01E4_FD_182113 | JGI IMG/M metagenome (GOLD analysis project Ga0255389, IMG submission 182113) | Sediment cell enrichment communities from methane seep in Santa Monica Basin, California, United Staets - ANME aggregate JGI... | ecosystem: Environmental > Aquatic > Marine > Cold seeps >...
ACATCATTGGAGTAAGATTCAGTGTGATGCATGTAAAGGTCGCGATACTGATGGTAAGTCATGTCCCTCAATCGTGGCTAATTACATCAGATCATTGACACAAGATTCGGTTGCCGGTACAATGGATAAAGTAATCGAAACACCAAGAAGTGTTCAAGAAGTCATTAAACTACAGACATCATTGAAGGGTGTTTGCCCGGAATGTGGTGAAGAGATAAGACGCATTGATGGATGTAGAAGTTGTCCAGCATGTGGATGGACAAGGTGTGATTAACGTCACACCATTTAATATTTGATGTAATTCAGTCTTTGTAGAAATCCTTTTTATTCCGACTCAAATGGAAACTCACAATAATTTTAAGAGTAACCTATGTTGTTGAATAAAGTTGCCAGTTTCAGTCTGTTGATAGTTGTTTTAATAGGTTATCTACAGAGCAAAAGTAATGTATTATTCTTCCTGTCCAAGAGTACATTGCCTACCCAGATACTCACTACCCCAGTCACAAAGCGCTTCAAGTATAGGAGCAACGGTCTTACCAAATTCTGTTAATGAATATTCGACCTTTGGGGGAATTTCCGGATACATCTTCCGGTTTACCAGGCCATCTTCTTCAAGCTCCCTTAGTTGTTTTGTTAGCATTCTCGGGGAAACACCATAGAGGTTTTGCTGTAGTTTGTTATAACGTATTACTTCAACTTCTTTTAGCTGCCAGAGGATAAGAGGTTTCCATTTTCCCCCGATAACATCAAGGGTCGCTTCTACAGGGCAGTGGTACTCTTTGTTGTTCCTGATATTGATTAGTTTCTCATCGTTTTCCATAATTTGACCTTACTATACTTTTTGTTAGTGACTATATAGGATGTCTGTATGTGGTATATGTATATCAAATGTCATTTAATATTATATAAGGCAATTCGTTGTATTTGCATAATTCAAAATATGGAAGTTATCAAAATGAAAGTCGTAGCAATTAATGGAAGTACCAGAAAAGACGGGAACACAGCAAAGCTTATTAAAAATGTATTTTCAAAACTTGAGGAAGAAGGAATTGAGACCGAAATTATCCAGCTTGGTGGCAACCTTGTCAGAGGATGTACTGCCTGTATGAAGTGTTGGGAGAACAAGGACAATCGCTGTATCATCAAGAACGACATGATCAATGATTGCATTGAAAAGATGATCGAAGCTGATGGGATCATCATTGGAACTCCTACATACTTTGCTGATGTCAATACAGAAACTAAGGCTCTGATAGACAGGGCAGGTTCTGTTTCTCTTGCAAACGATGTACTTTTCAAGCGCAAGGTTGGAGCAGCTGTTGTAGCTGTCAGGAGGGGAGGTGCAATTCATGCATTTGATTCTATCAATCACCTCTTTACAATAAACCAGATGTTTATCCCGGGTTCAAGTTACTGGAACATGGGTATCGGGCTTGCACCGGGAGATGTTGAATCTGATGAAGAGGGAATCCAGACAATGAAAAATCTCGGCGAGAATATGGCATGGTTGTTGAAGAAGATCCAAGATTAATATTAGTTGATCAATTGATCGAATCTTTTTCTTTTTTATTATTATTTATGAAATTATGCATCCACTTGCTAATGAGTCATACAAATAAAACTTGAAATTGAGAGGTGGAGAACATGAAAGTAGTCGCTATAAACGGAAGTCCAAGAAAAAAATGGAATACAACAACCCTGTTGGAAAAGCTCTTGAAGGTGCAGATACATAAATGATCCCTCTTTATGACATCAACTTTAAAGGTTGTACAAGTTGTTTTGCCTATAAATTAAAGAATGGGGGAAGTTATGGGAAATGTGCAATGAAGGACCTTTTGAATTTTAAACAATATATTTCTACTTGCAATTGTGGTTAATGAACAAAAAACAAATGAAATTATATTGGAAATCAAACTATTAATTTTATGAGCTTACAGTCCTTTATTTACTCAAAATGATGAAATTAAATGAGCACCAACTCTTGATACTAGTGAAAAAGAATAAATAATAAAATTCAGTTAGCTTTTTCTTGAGTTATACATATCAACAGATTAAAAGATCACACTCATTAGAAAAGAATGGAGCGACTATAATGGAAGATAATTTAGAACAAAACAAGAAAAATGCAATTGCATTCTATAAGATGGCCTACGAAGGAAATCCCAGAAAAGCAACTGAAAAATACGTAGGAAGAGAATACATTCAGCACAATCCATTGGTGGGAGATGGAAAAGAAGAATTCATCAAATACTTTGAAAGGATGCAGGAAGAATATCCTGAGAAAAATATCAAATTTGTGAGAGCCACAGCAGAATGTAATCTGGTTGCTCTGCACACACATCAAATATGGCCAGGTAACAAAGAATATGTTACAATGGATTTTTTCAGATTTGATGAAAATGGAAAAATAGTTGAGCACTGGGACAGCATACAAATGATACCAGAAGAATCTGCAAATGATAATGGCATGTACTGAGATACTAATGGATGTCAACAGGATTGAGTATAGGAAGAAGATGGGGTTTTCTAAGGGTACATTGTATTACATATAACAAAACGCTAAAGCTGATAAGACATTTACTCTCAATGTTCATGTGAGGGAGAGATTGGATCTGTGGGGAGAATGTTGCTGATGAAACATAAGATCTAACTTATATCTGGTCTGCCCAATTTAACAAATAAACTACTCCTATTATTAGGACTGCTCCTAAAGTGCCCAAACCAGCTAAGTAAACTAATTAATGTGCCTCATGATTGCTTTATAGTTTCCCCGGTCTGCAAAGGTACTTCATATCATTTGATGCCCTTCCACAATTTTTGCAATAGAATTTTGCACCTGTAACAAGTTTTTTGAATTCATCTTCCTTGTCTTTTATGTCATCTTTTTTCCATGCACACATATTTTTTGACACACATAACACCTCTTGGCAATACACTTTAGAAAAATAATGGAATGCAATATATATTAATGCTTTATTAACATTAAAAGTTGGTTTTGATCTGATTTTCTGAGGAAGACGATCATTGACATGCCTTATGTTGAATGGAAGAATATGGGTTTCTCAAAGGGTACTTCGCATTACATGAAGCAGAACGCTATGAGTGATAAACCGTTTACTCTCAATGCTCATGTAATGGAAAGGTTTGAGAAGGTATTGATGAATAACACAATAATTTCCACATCGGTTTAACGGAGATCCACTGCCAGTTTTTTACCAGCTTCAAATGCTTTCTTTAGAACTTCAGCATCTTTTGAGACAACTCCCCGATCGAAACAACCAGTCACTGGGAACTTTTCGATATCCTCATAACCCAAGGCTTCAAGAGGCATTTCCATAGCTTCGAGTGCAAACCCCATTTCTTCGATCTCTAATTGTTCACAGATAGAAAAGACAATCGCTTTCCGACCCTGGTTCGCAAGTTTGCTTGAATACTTTCTAGGGCGATCATTTGTGAAATTATAGTAAGGGTATAACCTATCGATGAAGGATTTCATAGACGATGTTATGTTGTAGTTGTATGTGGGAGAGCCAAGGATAAGACCTTTTGAGACTTCGATCTCAGGATAAAGGAGATTCATTCCATCATGGAACTGCGTACAGGTTCCAGCTTTTCTACAGGCTTCACAACCAATGCAGGGTTCAATAGAATAATTCCTCAACAAGACTTTTTTTGTATCAGCTCCTGCTGATTCTGCCCCTTTTAAAAAATTGTCAAGCAGGATATCGGTGTTTCCGTTTTTCCGAGGACTTCCTCCAATCCCAATAATTTTTACTTTGTTCACTTTATAACCTCATATTTTTTCAATTTGTTCTTTAACAAGCAATTTGCTATTAACTACTTGTTCTGCAAACAATATTAGTATTTCTTATTCTGATTGGAAGAAAAAAGCAAAGGAAGAAGATTTGAATTTCAAGTCACGAAATGTTAGAAAAATTATAGATGTATGAACTACATTTATAGTTTTAATTGAGTGTCCGTAACATGCTTCTCTTTGTAGGGAAATTGTTTTTCAAACTCCTCCAGTTCCCCATCTTCGATTTTAAAAACGTCGTCCTCATAAAATTTTCCTGAAATGCTCCTCAAGCTATCATTGTAGAGTTCCAATGCCATAAATGCATCTAAATCATCAACCCAGGATGTCTGGATATTATATTCTTTAGCATTGACAAAACCAAAACGATGATAATAGTCGGGATTTCCAAAAATAATAATACCCTTATATCCCAACTGCCTTGCTTTTTCGATAGAATGATTCATTAATAAAGAACCGATTCCCTGCTTTTGATATGATGGCAATACTGCAAATGGGCCCATACATAAAACTTCGAATTCTTTATTTTCCTCATTTAGGACCTTAGCTCTTGAATAGATAATATTGCCGACGATCGTATCCTTATCACATGCAATAAAATCTAATTCTTTTACAAATGCAGGTACTTTTCTTATTTTATGCACTACAAGATGTTCATCACATCCTGGTTTGTATAAATCCCAGAATGCTTCTCTTGTCATGTATTCTACACTGTTGAAGTCATTTTCTTCTTCTAATCTGATAGAAATGTTCACTGTCGTTCTCTCCTCCTATCGTTTGAATGATTCTTAAATCAAAATATTTAAGACATGACAACTTCTGTATAAAAAGTTAGATTATAGTAAATAGTTTCTGCATATAATCGTTTTGCAAATATATCATTCCTCAAAAAAGAAACACTTGGTAATGTTGAAAATATTGACAAATAACCTTTTTATGCTATTCTTTTTAATGTTTTATCATATTACAATTAAACATATGTATCACGTTTTTGTCACACAATAACCAATTTGTAAACAAGGTTATGTATCCATTTGATATACGGGAACAAGGAATAAGAGCCGAATGAAAATATCAGACTTAGAATTAATAAATAATAATAAGGTAAAATAAGATGAAAACAATTGACAAGTACAATGAGATAAGATCAATCCTTACTCCAAGGTTTAACATAGATTCACCAAAAAAAATTAATTATGGAATTCAGTTTAGCGTATCAAAGAACCAGTTTTCTCGCGTAATTAGAATATATAACGGAAAGAATGGAATAAAAGTTGACCTATCACAGTTAGATACATCACCTGAAGCAGAAGAAATACGTATTGCACTCATAGAAACTGCAGTACCTTCACCTACAAATAAGAATATTTCAATTCCTGAAGAAAAGTTAACATCATCTATAGATTTGCCTGTTGCAAGTGGACATAGTGTAATTGGCTCTGATGAATCAGGGAAGGGTGATTTCTTTGGTCCTCTTGTGGTAGCTGCAGTAAAGACCACTCCAAAAATTGAATCAATTCTTGAGGGGTTCGGTGTCAGGGATTGCAAACAGTTGACTGATACTCAGAACATTTCTATTGCAAAACAGATAAAGAGCTCAATTTCAGCTGATATGTTCTCAGTGAAGATCCTTGAACCAGTTACATACAATAAATGCTATGAAAATTTTCAGAACCTGAACATTATGCTTACCGTAAACCATGTAAGTGCGATCAGAGACCTATACCAGCGGGGCGATAGCATCATAATTGACAAATTTTCATATCACGACAGCATGGTCGAGGATGAACTTCTCAAATGGAACATCGATGAGAAGCCTGTTCAGATACCCCGAGCAGAAGAACAATCAATTGCAGTGGCTGCAGCATCAATTCTTGCACGTGTGGCTTTCCTTGAGGCTATACAGGAAATGAACGAGAAGTATATCGGAACATTCCCAAAGGGTGCATCGGATAAGGTTAAGAAGGTTGGTGCAAAGTTCATTGAAAAGTATGGCAGGGATAGGTTACACGAAGTTGCAAAAATGCACTTCAAGACAGCATCCGAGATATGAGGACGCTAAGTCAAAAAAGAAGATCCCAAACGGCAAATCAGATCAAATTGGAGATGATTGAAATGGTAGAACAGAAAAACATCATAGACTGTACAAACCCTGATGAGCAAGTAATTTCCCATGCTAGAATGCGTTTTGATGAGTGTTTATCACTTCCAACTATTCCTGAATTATCCACTTCATTATGGTTAGATAGTGTGCCTTCCCATTAGGTTTGACAGGGGAAGGTACTTCTTTCCACTTGAGGATTGAGTTACCTCTTCCTTTTGAGAAGTTTGTCCTTCATTAATCGGACTTCGTCAGCATATGGACTAATTTCTGGAATTCTATCATAGTATTCTATTGTTTCATCATCACGTTTCAGTCCACTCAAAGCATTGCCTTTTTCAAACAATACCATCTCGTTCAGTGGGTCTTCTGCATTCACACCATCCTCCATAGTAGGCATTCATCAGATCTCCAAGGATCTCAGGAAGAAACTCAGGATTTTGCTGCATAAAAGGTGTGATATTGAATTGATTAAGTGCCTGTTTTTCTTTATTATGGAAAATTGGATAAGCTTTTTTAATAGATGTTAGGTTTATAACCTCATTTAGATCATTTCAACTCTGGAGATTTTAGAGAAACTCGAAAATCCCAATTTAATTTATTTTTATTTACAGGTGAGAAATCACATCTGACCATCGCTTCTTTAAACTGCTTATTTGTGATGAAGAAACCATCTGGTGTTTGTTCAAAAAGAAGTTTAAGTGCATAACTGGCGTAAATATCATTTGGTATTTTTTGTGGCAGTATATTTAACGTTATCCAATTATCCAGGGCGTTTTTTTGAATTCCGGGTAATTCGTATTCATTCGCATCTTTTTTTCTTTTTGTCACATTGATACTGAATGATCTGGAAATATTTAATTCACATCCTCTTTAACTAAGGACACTTCCTCTATTATGGGACTTTTGAAGCTTTGAAGTAATAGAAGATAAATAATCTAAGTGCTTTTTGATAGTGTACACTTTTTCTACGTTGTATATATACCCTATATTTTCGTGCGGGGTATTAAATTCGAACTTCAAGAACTTACGAAATACAAATTTCTAATACTTATAGCTAAAAGTATCAGGTACCCCATATCTTGCTTTTTCAAAAATAATATATCAAATATCAAATATCAAATGGTTTTAAACGACCCTTTAGTCCTGCACGTTCCATCTACCTCAATGACCCTGCAGAAGTCCCATAAGATGAATTGCTAACCAGGGTACAGATCCCTGTAAATAAAATTAGAGGGGAGTTCCCCTCAGTTCTTTGAGAAAAGTCAATCTTTTAGTATCTATATATTTCAAATCAGGTGTTCAGGCTTCAACTATTACGGTTCCTTCCATCCATGGATGAATGGTGCAGATATAGTCGTAAGTTCCTGCCTCTTCAAAGGTCATAATGAATGATTCTCCTTTGGCAAGTGTTCCTGAATCGAACATATCGTTGTTATCTGTGGCTGTATGTGGTGCTGAGTCCAGATTTGTCCATTTAATTGTGTCACCAACGGATATGCGGATCTCCTGAGGAGCAAATTTGAAGTCTTCGATCATCACTTCTACCGCCACTCCCATGTGCTCTTCTGTATCCATATCCATGGTTTCATTGTCTTCTCCTTCGACAAGATCGGATACTTCATCTTCTACCATCTCTGATACACCATCTTCTATCTCGGTTTCGTCTATGATCTGTTCAGTGTTATCCACACATCCAGCGGCACAGATCGCTGCAATCAATAAAAGTAATACTATTAGTTTGTTCAAGATATTATTCCCCCATTAATTCCTTAATAAAACTATCTTGGGTATCGGTGATATAAATTTTGCTTCTAAATAAGAATGATTTTAGGGCTCTGTAGAAATCCTCATTTGAACAATAAATATAACTCTGATATACCTGTCAAGGTTATGCACTAATAACTTAAATTTAATTTCTTTTAGTTGATTCCAGTACTTTTTTGCCCTGATTTCCTCCCCATATTTTCGTTTCAGGACAGAGAACATCGTTTCTACCAGATTTCTATTATGATACAGTTCCACATCAAATTCCCATCTCATTTTTCTACGGTACTTACCTTGATCTTCTTTCTTTTCCTTTGCCTCAAAGGAATCATGGCAATTAATCCTAGTTTTTCTCTTGCAAGAGAATGTATATCTTCAGAATCGTAACCCTTATCCATGACATAGTAATTTAATCTGCGAGTTTTATGACATTGCTTTAGCAATGTCATCGCATGCTTTGAATCGTGTACAGGTTTACCTGAGATCTTAAAACCAGTGACAATAAACTTATTAGTATCAACAGAAATACTAGTTTTCAGGAAAGATCTTCGTTTCTGTTCTGTTCTCCACGAATAATAGTAACTACAATGACCGCTCGTAAATCCACTCGAATCAATAGCAGTGATCTCAATCTTTTCACCATGAGAATAAAAGAGTTTTAGTGTTTGTTGTAGCAATCCGCTGAAATAAACAGAGTTGAGTCTTGTAATGAATTTATGAAGCGTAGTAAAATGTGGAACCTGTTTAATTCCAATTCTTTCTTTTACTTCATCCATTAAATCTACAAGTTCAACAATATCTCTATAATCTTCATTAAGATACTCTTTCAATAAAACCAATGTCAATAGCTGATGTTGTGTATATTTTCTTTTGGAATACTTGCAACTATATATCTGAAGGTGCGAGTTACCTGATACAGTTAGTGCTGTATCAACAAACTTTAAATATTTGTTAGACAAAACACAATCATCCCCTTTGTGTTTTCTGTGCTAAGTAATACTCAGGGGATAATCCTTTTTAAAATTTTATGTGAAAATTAAATGGAAAATAGGTTTTCTACAGAGCCGATTTTAGTATATTTTATATCTCCGGGTTCACCGGTATTTCAAAATAGAATGTTGTTCCTTTTCCAACTTCACTTTCGAGCCAAATAGTACCTTTGTGCATCTGAATAAACTTCTTTACAAGCGATAATCCAAGTCCGGTTCCCTGAAATTCTCGTGAGGATGAAGAATCAATTTGCACAAAAGGCTTGAACAATCGTTTCTGATCTTCTTCTGAAATACCGATGCCGGTGTCTGTAACTGAAATTTTAATCATATCTACGTTAAGTGAAGCGTTGATTGTAATATTGCCGTTTTCGGGGGTAAATTTTAGAGCATTGCTGAGTAAGTTGTAAATAATCTGCCTAAATTTATTTGGGTCTGCGCAAATCTCATCTATCTCAGGTGCAATATTTGTAATGATGTGGATTTGTTTTTTTAATGATATCGAAGCAAGTATGGATTCAATTTCATTAAAGGTACTTTTCGCTTTAAAGTATTTATAATGAAAATTCATCTTTCCTGCTTCTATTTTTGAAAGATCCAGTATGTCATTTATAAGATTAAGAAGATGACTGCCGCTTGATGAAATATTATTTACGTACCGTTCTTGTTTTTCATTAAGCTCACCAAAATTCTTACTCGCAAGCATTTCTGAAAAACCGATGACCGCATTTAGCGGTGTTCTTAGCTCATGACTCATATTTGCAAGGAACTTGCTCTTTTCTATATTAATATCTTCAGCAATGGTCTTGGCTTCAAGCATGATCACTTCTGCTTTTTTTCTTTCCGTTACATCTACAAAAGCAACAATCGCTGCATATATTTCATCATTCTCATCTTTGATAGGGGCCGAATTTGCAAGTGCCCAACGTTCAGATCCATCATCGAGACGCACAATGACCTCTTCTCCAACGACGACCTCTCCGCTGATAATAGATCGTGCCAGTGGCATTTCTTCCCCTTTATACTGTCTACCATCAGGATAGAACTCTTTCCAAGAACAAATATATTCCTCGATAGTTATTCCAGTAAGTCTTGCATTGGTCTTCCCTCTGAAATCCCAGACTGAGTCATTGATATATTGAATATTTCCATCTGGAGCATCTGCAATGATTATTGCAACACCAGAATTTTCAAAAGCAGCTCTGAAGTATTGTTCCATAGTCCTGAGTTCTTCTTCAGCACGAAGGCGGAGTAATGTACCTGTTATGACCTGTCCTATCAGTGTAAGCGTTTCAATCTCATATTTGTCCCATGATCTTTTTTTCTTCACGGAATCAAATCCAATAAAACCAATAAGTGATTCTGTGCAGGACAGAGGAACAACAACAAGTGATTGAATTCCTTGATCTATACATTTCTTTTTTTCGAGATGTGCTTCGGGGGGTAACTCTTCTATGGAAGTTACATGGAATGTCTTAAATTTTCGGATCTGTTCTGTTTGCCATGGAATTTCTTTTTCCAGATCGATATCCTTGAGTTTTTTGATTTGAGGTTCTATGTCAATTGCACACCATTCGTGGGTGTTATCGACTTTTGCTCCGTCCTTTGAGCAAAGGAATACATAGCTTCTATCGACTTCCATGAGATTCCCAAGCAAGCTAAGTCCTAAATTAACGATGTCATCAAATTTTTTCATATCACAATCAATAAGTTTGATGGAAAAATCGGTAATGAACTCTTGCAGTCCCAATATTTTTTGAAGATATTTCACTTGTTCCTTTTGTGCTTCTAGTTCTTTTTTGAGGTTCAAATTTAAAACTAATAGTTCCTCAACATTGTTCGATGTATCCATCCTTTTAAGATTCATAACTACACCCCGAGTATGAAAAATTAGATGTCATTCAGATTTGGAAATATTATTCAAAAAAATTTGAATTAAATAATTTATATTAATATAAATAGTATATCTAATTATAAATAACATTTGGAATATTGTGGTAGGTGAATAGGTTTTCATATTTTGAATCTGGTCTATATTGAAGTGAAAGGAGGGCTAATGATGCATTATACCTTCATAAGTAAATTTCTCTTGATGTAGATGAAGTCCCTTTGAACTATTTTCCATTACCGATTTGAGCTTTTTTTTTTCTTCAACAATGCTTTTATCATTTGGCATCGTTCCACTCCACAAGATGCCTGCTAATAAAGTACTCTCTGTCCTGAAATATGTCTCTCGTATGAAAAAGGAGTTCATGCTATCTGAGCTCAAGGATTATGTTGAAGACGAAATGTCTATACAAACTATTTATGATGAGGTTTCATCATCTCTGTTCGACCTTAGGCTCAATGCTGTACCTATGGGGAACGATTTCAGAATAACAAGAGCTCCTGGGAAAGAAACCCTTGTGCTCAGTCCTGAAGATAAGGAATTGATGAGTTCATTTTTAAAGTTTGGTACTATTCCTAAGAAGCTCCAAAGGCTAATTGAACAGTACATTGGCGAGAAGACCTCTAAGGACTGGGATGACCCTATAGTCCTGGAGAAAATGAGATGGGCGATACAATCCCAGAAGGCCGGTTACTGGAAAGAGGGCAAGGCAAGGAAGATCAGCTATGAAAAAGGCTACAGTATCCTTGGTTATCTTGCTTATCAGTTCCCTGTATATTTCATTCAGTTCCAGCATATCCTCTACGGTATGGAGCTTGATGGCCTGCTCAAGACAAGAATGAAAATAGTTGACTTCGGTACCGGTCCGGGAACCGTTCCTGCTGCAATAGCAGACCATTACATGCGATTGGGTAATGCAGAAGTCGATATCCACAGTGTGGAGCTCTACGATGAGAACCTCGAAGCATATAAGCACATTGTTCCTGAGTATGCAAAGGACAATCTGAATGTGAAGGTCGAGGAGACCATAAAGGCAAATATTAAGGACCTTACGGCTGACGATCTTCCTGATAAGGTAGATATGATGGTTTTCTCGAATGTGCTCAATGAGATAAGTGAGCTATCCCTCGATGAAAAGGCGGCTCTACTTACGGAATTATCTAAAAAGCTCGTTGATGATGGGAACATTGTTCTGATCGAACCTGCTGACAAAGCGAATTCTACAGAACTAAGAAGGCTGATGTTCGCTCTTAAAGGTTCAGGGCTTAATGTTTACAGCCCTTGCTCGTTCATTTGGTGTGCCGGATGCAAACCGGATGAATGCTGGAGCTTTGAGCAGAAAAATGACATCAATCCGCCAGTTCTGATGAAGAAGCTTGCAGATTGTGAAGAACCGTTCCGTTATTTGAACACTGATATCAAATATTCCTATGTGATTCTCAGAAAGGACAGGCAGACACGTATCAAGTTCAAGGTACCCCTAAAAGCGAAATTCGCAAGACTTGCAACCATCGATAAATTTGCAGACAAACGTATAAATATCGTTTGTTCTCTGATGTCAGGTGATCTTGGGGACAATCAGTATAGTGTTTACAAAGTATGTGACGGCACTTCAAGAAAGCAGGTATATGTAATTTTACCATTCCATAATATGAACGTGGAAAACAACGCTATCAAAGAAGTAGAGTATGGCGGGATTATAAAGATATATGACGTTCTTGTTAAGTACAATGAGGACAAGGACTCGTATAATTTAATTCTTGGTAAGATGAGTGCTGTCGAAAAAGTTGAATGAACTTCGAGCTGAATCATTCACTTTTTCTTTTTTCTCTAATCGTGAACTGCTACATATTGACCTGGGGATGAATGTATTGGGATGTTCGTCCCTAAATATTGTTTAGCTTATAGTTCAAGTAAAGTATATCACATATATCATATTTTTAATATGATATCTATTTAAGAAACTGACCCCCTAATATTCTATGGGGTTGGTTAGAATAGTTACATCTTCTTATATTGATGATGTCAAAATTAGTGATGAAACAGTTGCTAAATGGCAAAGAATAGTGGATCTGATGGCTCAGAACTTACACGTTCCTGCTGGTCTCATCATGAAGGCGGAGCCTAACCATCTCGAAGTGTTTGTATCGAGCAAAACAAAAGGTAATCCATACAAAGCGGGGGAGCGAGTTGATCCTGGGTGGGACCATGATCCTGATATTGAGCTAGGGCTGAAATTTTATTTTGGGTTTCCGATCAAATGGCCAAATGGTGAAAGATTTGGTACAATTTGTGTCCTGGATAATAACGATAACTCTTTGTCCAGTTCTTCTCGCGAATTAATGTTTGAGTTTAAGGAGATTATTGAAACTGATCTTTTAGTAAATTCACAGGCATATGAGAACGAACTAATTAAAAAGGCACTCATTGAAGCAAAAATAGAGTCCGAAAATGTCAGTCAAGCAAAAAGTGATTTCCTTGCGAGCATGAGCCATGAGCTACGCACACCCCTTAATTCGATCATAGGCTTCTCTGATGTACTGCTTACTGAACAATTCGGCTTGCTTAATGAAAAGCAATTAAGATATCTTAGCAATGTTTCTACAAGTGGAAATGAGTTGCTGGAAGCCATTAATGGTTTATTGGAGCTTTTAAAAATAGAATGTGGCAAAATGCAACTTCGGATCGAGGATGTTAATATATCAGAAGTTATGCAGGATGTAAAAGTTCTGCTAGATCCTCTTGCGTCGGAAAAGGGCATTAGTTTGCTATGCAATGTAGGATCTGATGTTGGAAGCATAAAAGCTGATCGGATCAAGTTCAAAGAGATCCTGTATGATCTTATAAATGATGCTATTAAATTTGCATCTGACAATGGAACGATAATATGTTATGCTACTGTTAATGAAAGTGAATTGCATATTACTATCCAATATACAGGTGTCGGAATACCAGAAGACGAACTGGATAATGTTTTTCAGCCTTTCCTAAAAGTTAGAAAGTTCCACGTGCAAAAATATCAGGGGACCGGATTGAGGTTGCCGATCGTTAAGAAGATAGTTGAATTGCATGGAGGCACTATCTGGGTTGAATCTGAACCTGATACGGGAAGTACTTTTAATTTTACGATTCCTTATACAAATAGAACATGATCTGGCTTTTGTATAGTCTAGGTTAATATCACCTTTTTTTATTTTCTTTATTATTCATACTATCTGAATCTATTTTCTACAGTCTAATCGTCGTTATTTTGGCTCTTTATCAAAAGTAGCTCAACAAAACTTAAATAATATTGACTTATAACAAGTTATATTGATTTAGTTACTCTAGGTCAAACAGTTAAAACTAATGGAGGTTATTAAATTTCAAACAATGATATCATGGATGAGATTAGAACAGAACTTCTCTCTTCAAAAGGAATTGGTTCAGTTTTGTTCCTTGACGAAACTGACCGAAAGAAGATAATCGAATTTGAAAGAGAGGATGAACTAAATGGATCAATAATATGCGGTAAAAAGGACAACGTTGGAATACGTCAGGTTCTTGACTGTGATGTGATGATGGGTTTTTTAACCAATAAAGAGTTTCAGTGGCCTACAAATCATATCAAAGTGATGCACGGTGACAAGGTCATCGGTGAAGATGTGTGCAATCCTCTGGATCTACAGGAGTATCATGACGATAATAAATATTGTGTTTTGGGTAATATCGTAATACTTTATGAGGAGTTCTTAAAGGGCAAGTCCTCAACTGATCCGATATATATGGTCATTAATGCACATCCCTTCCCTTCCATTGAAGTGGTTTCCGGGATTTCCGGGGCACTTATTGCTTCACCTTCAAGAGCATCGGATGAATACATGCGATCTCTTTCTCAAGAGGACAAAATGCTACATGTTGGTTCTTTCCTTATTGGGTTCAACCTAAAGCCCTTGGAATATGCCAGCAGTTTAGTAGCCACTCCTCTAAAAAGCAGTGTTTATTGATCAAAAAATGAAGGAAATAATAGGAAATTGGGGATGCTTTTCCACCTCCTTTAACATTCTCAATATTTCTATTTCCTTTGCTGACCATTCAAGTGATCGTAAAGATAATATTTTATTAATTTGGGTTATTCCGTTACTAAAACTGTGGAGGTCAACAATGGTATTGTTGACATTGAATTTTTCGATGAACCATTGTACAGTTGGGTATCATTAAAGATTATCTAGATCAGGCTCTGTAGAAACTTACTTTTTTGTATCAATATCAAAAGTATTTCAATAATACTTAAGTAACATTGAATTATAACAATATACATTGATTAATTGATCTTGATCTATCAGTTAATTATTGGGGGTTATTAAATTACAAACAAAGATATTATGGATGGGGTCCGAACAGAACTTCTATCTTCAAAAGGGATCAGTTCAGTTCTGTTCCTTGACGAAACTGACCGGAAGAAGATACTCAAGTTTGAAAAAGAGGATGAACAAAAAGGACTAGTTCTGTGTGGTAAAAAGAGCAACGTTGGGATTCGTCAAGTCCTTGGCTGTGATTTGATGCTATGTTTTTTGACCAACAGTGAGTTTCAGTGGCCTAAAAATAATGTTAAATTGATGCACGGTGGCAAACTCATCGGTAAAGATGTGCTCGATCCTGTGGAACTTCAGGATTACCTGGACGATCCCAAATATCGTGTCTTAGGTAATATTGTAATACTCAACAAAGAGTTCTTGAATATAAGGTCCTCGACCGATCCGATAGATATGGTCATCAATGCACATCCCTTCCCTTCCATTGAGGCGGCTTATGGCATTTCGGGGGCACTTATTGCTTCTCCTTCAGTAGCGTCGGATAAATACATACGATCTCTTTCTCAGGATGGTAATTCGGCCTATATTGGTTCTTTCCTTCTGGGGTTCAACCTGAAACCCCTGGAATATACCAGTAGTCTTGAAGCCGCTTCCATAAAAAGCAGTGTCTATTGATCGTAAAGTGAGGGAAAGAAAAGTAAAGTGTTTTTCTCTTTCTTCCTCTTTTGATATGCCAAATATTTTTCTTTCCTTTGCTGACCATTCAACTGGTCGTAAAGATAATTTTTATCAATTTGGCTAAGACCGTTATTGTTATTTATTTGATGGGCTATGGTCGTTTATGTCTTTAAAAGTGCCTGAAATGCTTGAAACCGAAAGAACGTTCATCCGTCCTTTCAAAGAAGATGATCTTGATAGCTTCTATTCTTTCATGTCTGATGGGGAAACTACTAAATATCTTCTTTTCACTGCTGATCAAAAGACCTTAGAAGGTACTAAAGAGCTGCTTGATAAGACTATTGCAAATTACGATAATGAAGAACAGATATATGCTCTGGCAGTTGAGCGTAAAGCCGATGGAAATTTCATTGGTTCTATCGGCTTTGGTCCAGATTGGAAAGGTTCAGGATATCAGATGTTCTGGATGATCCTTCCTGAGTACTGGAAAAAGGGATATGGTATTGAAGTTACCAAAAAGCTCCTTGAATATGCTTTTTCTGTACTCGGGCTGGAAATGGTGACCGCTTATTCCCATCCTGACAATATAGCATCTGAAAAGCTTGCACTAAAACTGGGGATGGTGAACAATGGTATTGTTGACCTTGAATTTTTCGATGAACCTCATGTGCAGTTCGTTATCAGAAAAGATGATCTAAATTAATTGCTTTAACTATCTCCAATTCAATGGTTTTATATTTTCAGGTATGTTCAACTTCTCGCAAGAATATGTGTCTGAAAGCTTCTATTATCTCTGCTTTCCCAATATTTTAAAATGTATCGAAATATCCTGTAATGTCAGATTATATGCATTGGCTGACAATTTTGTTTTGTATTATTTGGTTAAGCTCATAAAGCCTTTTAATCAATGATAGACAAATTATAACTTAAGGAGTTCGAGTGGAAATATAACAAATTCAATAAATTGACCATATAAATATTTCAAATGAAAATAGGGGTATACGATGATCAATATGTTTTCGTCAGGTCCAACTACTGAAATGAACTATAATTTCGTTAATCTTGTTAATACTTGCAAGTTACAGTACCTTATGGAAAGTTTTTATGCTGCAACTAATATTCCCTGTGGGATCCTTGATATGGAAGGTGAGATCCTCGTTGCTGTTGGATGGCAGGATATTTGTGTAAAATTTCATCGTTTAAATTCTGTTACCGAAAAACGTTGCAGAGAAAGCGATAAACAATTTATTAAGTTCTTTGAGAATAGTTCTGCAAAGGATAAAGGCTACATGGAATATATCTGTAGGAACGGAATGATCGATATTGGTATTCCGATCTACGTTGAGGAAAAGCATCTTGCAAATATTTTTCTTGGTCAATTCGTTTACGAAAAACCAGACCCTGATTTTTTTATAAAGCAGGCAAATGAAGTTGGTTTTGATGTAGATAAGTATCTTAAAGCTCTTGATAAGGTTCCTATCCTTAGTAAAGATAAAGTAACTCACATTATAGATTATTATATCAAGCTCGTTTCCTTTCTTACAGATACTGGTTTACAAAACCTGAAGCTTGCAAGGACTGAAGAAGCCCTTTTACTTGATGAAAAACGACTTGAAGCTCTTTTAAAGCTTAACCAGATGGATGGTGCATCTTTGCAGGAGATCACGGATTTTGCCCATGAAGAATCAGTCAAGCTAACTAAGAGTAAACAGGGCTATCTTGCATTCATGGATCCGGATGAGAGTGCTCTTATCATGCATTCGTGGTCAAAGGATGCAATGAAAGAATGTTCCATAAAAGGCAGGAAATTCATATACCCCATCGAGACCACCGGACTCTGGGGAGAAGCTGTAAAGCAGAGAAAACCAATAATAACCAACGATTACCAGACCCCCAACCCCCTTAAGAAAGGATATCCCCAAGGTCATGTAGAACTGACGCGCCATATGAATGTTCCAATATTTGATGGAAATCGGATTGTTGCTGTTGCGGGGGTGGGAAATAAGGAAACACCATATGATGAAGCAGATGTTCGCCAAATGACACTGTTAATGGATGGTATGTGGGGGTTGGTAAAGCGCAGAAATGCAGAGGATGATCTCTACAAAAGCGAGATGAGAAATCGGTTAATACTAAACTCTATTCCTGATCTCATGTTCAAGTTCAGTGGAGATGGTACGTTCCTGGATTACAATACTCCTCCCGAGGGATCTCTAATGTTTCCCGCTAGTGATTTTATTGGAAAGAATATTTCCGATATTTTTCCAAAACACATCTCAAATCCTTCAATTGTGAACATTAAGAATGCATTGAAGACTGGCAATATCGAGATACTTAATTATCAAATTGATTGGGATGGTGGTGTTCTTTATTATGAATCTCGCTTTGTTGCCACTGGGGATGATGAAGTGTTGGCGATCATTCGGGATACCACTGACCGAAAGGAAGCTGAAAAAATGCTTCGTGAAAAAGCAGAGGCTGAAGCTGCAAATCTTTCCAAGAGTAAATTCCTTGCGAATATGAGTCATGAGTTAAGAACTCCGCTAAATGCTGTTATAGGTTTTTCAGAAATGCTT
>Ga0255389_1014_pt1 | contig 17822 bp, 11 predicted proteins | sample ANMaggSeSYBR01E4_FD_182113 | JGI IMG/M metagenome (GOLD analysis project Ga0255389, IMG submission 182113) | Sediment cell enrichment communities from methane seep in Santa Monica Basin, California, United Staets - ANME aggregate JGI... | ecosystem: Environmental > Aquatic > Marine > Cold seeps >...
TGATTCTTATGCCCGGCACTTTGGAAGAGAGAATATGGAGGTCAGGGTCCTGGAGAAAGTGCAGCTGCATGGCGGGGATATTATTTCTGATTTCCTTGCCCTCCTGGGACTGGAAAAAGACGGGAGTTACCGGAATGCCGGATTGAAAAATGTTTCCCTGGGCAGGAACGGTCTGGAGTATATGATGTTACTGAACAGGATGCATAAGGAATCCCCGGTTGATTCGCTGAATTTTAGAATAATAATGAGGGCCCTGAAACAGCTTCCGGACAGGGAAACATGTTCCCTGTTCAATAGCGGGTTGAGATCGGATATTGTTAACTGGTGTAAAGAGGAGTGCAGTTATATTGCCAGGGAATATCTGGGCCGTAAAGATGGTGTTTTGTTTACTGAACCATTGGGAAAGGATAATCCGGGTGGAGAATTATACCGGGGCCTTGATCCTGAATATTCAGTAAACGTAAGCCTGGCAATTATTGACATGGCTGTCGGGCAGGGAGCTTTCAGCGGCCTGAAGCGGGGGGCGGGGACACATTTGGGAAAGCGGATAACCCAAGGGAGATCCCTGAAGAATTTATGCCTGCGGGTACCAGGGAGCCGTATGCTCCTGGATCTTATTAAAAGATGGAGTTAGGGCAGGTGTCCCCGCCTGTTATAGTATACATGGAGCGGGACAGTTACCCCGCGTTTCTCACAAGTTTGTGAATAATGCCCGGAAGAGGAGGAAGGGGAAGGGTGGGATTTAAATACACTATCGGTTGTGAAACCACGGGAGTATCCGCGGTTGATCCCTTCCATGTTTTGCAGGCATTTAAGGATCTTGCTGATCAGGAAGCAACCCTGCTCCTGATTTGCAAGAGAAACGAGAAGAGTGATTTCAGTGCCCGGAATTATATAGACAAGAACGGGCTGGAGGACAGGGTAACCCTGTTGCAGTATTACGACCGTAATGAGTACTATGGTTCAAGGCAGAGCTGCAGGATCTGGATCGGGAAAAGTACCCCGGTGAGTGAGGTCTCCGCGGATGTTTTAAGGGAGAATATCCGTCGTTTCCAGGGGGAGCGGATAGAGATATCCGACGGTAAAAAGCACGTCCTGTTTTTTACCGGGTTCCACCCTTACAAGGAGGAGGGCCAGGGGGTCTACATGAGGCTTTGGCTTGACTGCCTCAAAAAAACAGGCCACGATGTCCACCTCGTCTACTATCAGCATGATCTGAAACTGACTCCGGCTGAGGCCCGCTCCAGGGCAGCCCGGGATTTTCCCTATTATCATGAGATACCTGTAATTTCACCCCTGGTAGGGATAAATGAAGATGGTCTGAACATAGATCTGGATGACTGGTGCGGGAAAGCGGCCCTGAAGGGAGTGGAGCCCCTCGTGGACCAGTTTGATTTTGATTTTTGTTTTGTCGTTTATCCATTCTTTACAGCTGTTTTTATGGTTTTGCCCCCTGAAACCAGGAATATCCTAGTGACGCCGGACAGCTTTACCGACAGGAACCGAAAGATGCTGGAGCAGGGCTTTTCAATGGCCCAGTGGGTTTCCATCACTCGGGGAGGTGAACAGCTGGCCTGTCTGAGGGCAGATATGATTGTGTCCATCAAGGAAGAAGAAGCCCGGTACTTCAGGAAGCTTGTCGGGGACAAAAGAGAAGTCATTACCGTGTTTTCCCTTTCGCCCCTGGTCGATTTTAAAAGGAAACCTTTATCAGGAAAACTCCGCATCGGATATTTTGCTTCAGATACCTATGTGAACCGCGAATGTGTTTTGGAGTTCCTTAAATGCCGGTCGCATTCAAAATTCCTGTCCGCCAACAGTTCCGTGGTCCTGGCAGGAGGTTTTTCCGAAGGACTTTCCGGAGATGCGGATGAACCGGTGCTGAGGGATGACAATATAGAAATCAGGGGCAGGCTGGAAGACCTGGCTGATCTGTACCGCGAGTCGGATGTGATTATTAATCCTGACAAAGGGGGTACCGGGTTAAAGATCAAGACGCTTGAACCCATGTATTTTGGAATGCCCGTAGTAAGCACCCTGGCGGGGGCAGGCGGTCTGAATTCCGGCAGCAGGTTCCATCAGGCAGCTGAAATCAGGGAGTTGATACCGCTGCTTGAAGAGGTGCTCAGGGACCCCGGACTGCTGGAGGAATTGAGCAGGTGCAGCAGGGAGATAACAGAAAGGCTGAACAGGGAAAGCCTGGCAGGTATAAGCAGGGTGCTGGGATGCGGCACAGGTGATCTGGACCCGGGGCATATCCCCGCTGATCAGGCCGGTTTCGGGGCTTCGGCATTGAGGCAAGGGTTGGGCAGGTCCGGAAGCGATACCGGAAGGGATAAAGGAAGCCCCCTGGTTTCAGTAGTCCTTCCCTTCTTTAATGCTGAAGAGAATCTTGAGGCAGCTGTGTCCAGCGTAACAGGCCATGATTACCGGAACCTTGAGCTTATCCTTGTTGATGACGCCTCAAGTGATGATTCCCTCCGGATTGCCAAAACCCTGGCGGAAAAGGATTCCAGGATCAGGATTCTGGGGCACAGCGAGAACATGGGTGCCGGCCCGGCCCGTAACACCGGGGCGTTTAGTGCCTGCGGGGATTACCTCTTCTTCCTGGATTCTGACGACATTCTGAGGAGAAGGGCTCTTGAACTGCTGCTCAGGACGGCGGCAGAGGAGGATGTCGGGCTGGTGATCGGCAGCTGTAACCAGGTAGATGAACAGGGCAATTACAGTGATTACGACCGGGACCGGGATTCGGGCCGGGAAAACTGTTTTGGCCTGATAAACGGGACAGAAGCCCTTCGCAGGTCCCTGAATGTTGAAGAGGGCAGTTTTCTGCCGGTGAGGCCCTGGGGAATGCTCATAGACCTGAATCTGTACAGGGATTCCGGTTTAACTTTCCCTTCCGGTGAGTATGAGGATCTGTCAGTTATTCCTTTTCTTTATAAGTATGCCGGGCAGGTTGTCTACTTGAAGGATATTGTGGTGACCTACCGCATCAGGGAGGGGAGTGTTACCCAGTCCCCTCTAAGCCTGGAAAAGGTGTCTCGGTACGGTAGTCTCTGGGATCTGATCTCCCGGAGAATAGAAGAATTCGGCGTGGAGGATTACAGGAGGGATTTTAAGATTTTCCACGTCGGGCACCTGCTCTGGCTGTTGAATCATGGGATCTCTGATAAAGTGGTTCTGGACGCCGCGGCAGATCTGATTCAGGGGAAGATGAGACTTGATACAGGAGCATCTTCCGGGGATCAAAACCTGAAATACATGCTGGATTATATAAGCAATATTCTCAGGGTAGGTAAAGCAGAGGGGGACTTCGCCCTGTGGGGGAAGTTTGTATCAGGCCTGGGAGATGACGCTGTAGTCAGTTTTATCCGTCACAGGATGCACGAACTTGGCTTATCAACCCGGTTTAAGTAATTGAAGCCGATGTGGATAAATTTTTTTGTTTTTAGATAAATAATTGGATGAAGTACTTGGATTTAGATGAGATGACCCTTCCCGGGACAGGATCAGAAAGTGAGCCGGAAAATCCTTCAGGAGACCACGATGCCGCTGGTGGCCTTCCCCTGATTTCAGTAATTCTTCCCTTTTATAATGCTGAAAAAAATCTTGGAGAGGCAGTTGGAAGTATTATTATTCAGGACTATCAGAACCTTGAGATACTGCTGGTAGATGATGCGTCTACGGATGGTTCTTTGCAGATAGCGGAAAAACTGGGCCGGAAGGATTCCAGGATAAAGATTTTCAGACACATAGAGAATCAGGGGGCCGGCCCGGCCCGGAATACCGGGGTTAGTAATGCTGGTGGAGAATACATTTTTTTCCTGGATTCTGATGATATCCTGAGGCAGGGGGCTTTGAAGCTCCTGCAGCAGACTGCGGCCCGGGAGAAAGCAGCAGTAGTAATCGGCAGCTGTGACCAGGTTGATGAAGAGGGGATTATTTCAGATCATGACCGGAACAGTGATCATGGCTGTGAAGAATGTTTTGGTTTGATTGATGGGGAAGAGGCTGTTAAAAGGTGGCTGAATATCAGGAGAGGAAGCTTTATCCCTGTAAGACCCTGGGGCATACTGATAGAAACAGAGCTGTATAGAAGATCGGGGCTGGATTTTTCCGCGGGTGAGCATGAGGATTTGACCTGGACCCCTTTTCTCTACAAATTTGCCGGAAAAGTAGTTTACCTGAAGGACATAATATTAACTTATCGAATCAGGATAGTTCCTTATATAGACGATTATCCTTACCTGGCAGCCCCTGTTGATTCCATTAAGCCAGCGGGCTGCTTTACCGGCATTCGTGCCGGAAATTGAAAATAACTCTGAGGAGAGGACAACGTTTCTTAACCTGTTTTTATCCAGTTCATCCCTGAGGACTGACGCTATGATTTCCGGGGTATTTCTCTCATCCGCGGAGGCATCAAGCGATAACCAACCCAGATCTGGCAGGAAGGAATTAGGAACGCGGTGGTGGGCATTCCGAAACATGAATTCATCATTATCAAAATACTTAATCCCCTGGGCGCGCAATACTTCCCGGTTGGAAAACAGGAACCGCTGGAGTGAAGTTGAGCCGGTTTTATTCATCCCTATATGAATATTCAAAACCTGTCCGGGACTTTTCCGGGGATTACTGTAACCTGGCACCAAAATTTCCGCCCTTCGATACACTGTCAGGCCAGTGTTGAAAATATTTATATTTCTTAAACCTCGGATTTCGAATTTCGGATTTCCCGCGCGGTGGATGCCAATTGTCAATCACCCGATTCCTTCTTCTTAAAAAGCCCGTCAGCGGGAGTCATCTCAGGTTTATGAATCGCAAAATGAGCATGGCTGTCATGGCTGTTGGCTCCGCAGGAATCCTTTTCGCCGCAGTTATCGCAGCCTGGGTTTCCCTCCTCGGAACCGGGGTCGTCCCTTTCAACATTGAGCAGTCCGTAGACAATGATAATCAGGGTTATGATCAGGACCGGTATGATGTAGGTCAGCATAATATTAAAGATAGCCCCAGCACGGAAACCTCTCAAACTGAGCATTTTTCGGGATATTTTTAAAGGGGCCGTTGTTATCCCGGCCCCGAAATCCGGGCTAAGCCCCGCTGAAAAGTCCGGCAAATCCCATGAAAGCCATGGAGAGGATCCCGGCAATGAGGAAACTCATGGCAGCGCCCTTAAGCACATCGGGAACCTCAGAGATTTCCGCCTCTTCCCGAATCCCGGCCATCAGCACCAGGGCCAGGGTCAGTCCGCTTCCCGCGCCCAGGGCATAAAAAATCCCCTCGAAAAAGCTGTATCCCTTGCTGGTCTGGGTCAGGGCCAGGAACAGGATAGCGCAGTTGGTTGTGATCAGGGGCAGAAACAGTCCCAGGGCCTTGAAAAGAGTGGGGCTTAATTTCTTAATGGTCATCTCCACGAACTGTACAGTACTGGCAATGACAACAATGTATGTCATCAGCCTCAGGTAGGGGGCGTAATGCAATATATATGTGTCCAGAAACCAGGCGCAAACCGAGGTGATCAGCATAACAAATATATTAGCCAGACCCAGCCGGAAAGCGGTATCTATCTTTTTACTGACCCCGAAAAAAGGACACAGTCCCAGGAAATAGGCCAGGGTGAAATTATTTATAATCGCGGCGGAAATAAAAATCCAAAAATATTCCATAATAAACTTTCCTCCGCTTAACTCTCTAACCGGACCTGTTTACGTTTGTCCGATCTCTTCTTGACGGAGGCGAACACGATCAGCAGTACTCCCAGGGTCAAAAAACCGCCCGGTGGCAGGATCATGATGACCCAGGGTTCAAAATTGTCGCCGAAAAGGGGAACACCAAAAAAACTGCCGCTCCCCAGGATTTCACGAATTCCTCCCACCATGATCAGGGCGATTGTAAATCCCCCGGCCATCCCGGCCGCGTCCCCGACAGCATAAGGCAGCCTGTTTCGGGAAGCAAAAGCCTCCTGCCGCCCCAGGATCAGGCAGTTAACAACAATCAGTGCGATAAAGGCTCCCAGTTCCTTGTGGAGTAAAGGGGTAAAGGCCTGCAGGCTCAGATCAGCCACGGTCACAAAGGTGGCAATAATGATTATGAAAGTAGTGATCCTGACCTGTTTGGGGATCAGGTTGCGAAACATGGATACCAGGAGGCTGGATCCCACTAAAACAAATGTTGAAGCCGCGCCCATGGCAAAACCGTTAATCGCTGAATTGGTTACAGCCAGGGCGGGACAGAGGCCCAGCATCTGTACAAATACCGGATTCTCCCTCCAGATACCTTTTATGGTCTCTTCATATAAACCAGGTTGGTTACTCATTCAGCCTGCCCCTCGCTTTCGGTCTTTTCATCAATGAGTTTTCTCCATTTCTCATTCCCCTGATTTATTATTTTAACTACAGCCTTGGAAGAGATTGTCGCACCGCTGATGGAGTCGACTTCATTGGCATCAGCCCCGGTTCCTGGAGCCACTACCAGAATTTCAGGTTCGACTTTCAGGGCTTTAAAATCATCCAGAAAATTCTGGTCCTTGATAATCTTGTCACCCAGACCCGGCGTTTCCTTGCTTTCCAGCACCTGCATGCCTATGATCTGTTTTTCATAGGGGTCATAGCCGTAAATAAGGCTGATAATATCCTGGAAACCGCCTCCGGCTGCGGGTATCCCGTAACCGACCAGTTTCCCGCCTGGGTCATAGCCGGCAAAAACAGCTTCCACACCATCGGCGGACTGGGCTTCAACCAGCTTCCCATCCTGCTCCACAAAAACCTTCCTGGTTTCAGCTCCCGGAAGTACCCTGTAAATCGCGGCTTCCAGTGCCTCCACCTGATTTCTTTTAATCAGGGGTTGAGTCGCCAGGAACACTGATACCAGAACCAAGCCTGAAAATAAACCAGCCAGTCCCAGGGTAACTACAAGGCGAATGGGGCCCGCTCTGTTCTCAGTGGGCATTACCAGGCTCCTTTCCTTGAACTATTTCAACTTCTAAACTCTGCATAGGATATTATTCTTTCACTCAACCGCACCATGGGACGGTTTCCGACATACTATTTTTTTGCTCCCCCGAACTGCCGGGGCTGGGTGTACTGATTGATATAGGGCGTAACCGCGTTCATGAGCAGAATGGCATACATGACACCTTCCGGAAGTCCTCCGTAGAGCCGGATCAAAACCACCAGGAAACCTGCGCCGGCCCCGAAAATCCAGGCTCCCCTGGGAGTTGAAGGGGTGGTTACCGGGTCAGTGCACATAAAGACGGCCCCGAAAAGCAGGCCTCCGGAAAAAATCATGAAAAGCGGATTGGCATTCTCCTTGCCGGTGATAAGCCAGATGACAGAACTGAACAGGGCTACTGCCGCAACCGTACTGACCGGCAGCCGCCAGTCGCAGGCCCGGCGGGCTACCAGCCACACAACGCCCAGGATAATCAGAACACCGGAAGTCTCCCCGATTGATCCTCCGATATTTCCGAACATCAGTTTGAATACCGCGGTTATTTCACCCGAAAACTTGGCCAGTCCCAGGGGGGTGGCTGAAGTAGTAGCGTCAGCCTGCGCCTGGAGCAGGGGCATTGAAAAAATCCTGGGTGAAATCTGCATAATCCCCTCGGCCGGGGTATTCCAGGTGGTAATGGCCGTGGGAAAGGAGGCCTGTAAAAAAGCTCTCCCAACCAGGGCTGGATTGAAAACATTCTGCCCAAGCCCTCCCCATATGAGTTTACCCAGCCCGATACCTACCGCGCCCCCAAGCAGGGCCATCCAGAGCGGAAACCCCGGAGGAAGTATCAGCCCCAGCAGTACCCCGGTCAGCAGCGCGCTGTTGTCCGGCAGCGGGGACCGTTTCAGCGAACGGCTGAAAATCCATTCAGCACCGACTGCTCCGGCCACAGCGGCGGAAACCACCAGAAGCACACCAATTCCAAAGATCCAGACAGCTGCCAGAATTAAAGGAACTGTTGCTATCAGGACATCCCCCATGATCCTGGGAGTTGTCGCGCCTGTATGCAAAAACGGAGATGTCGAGAGTACAAGATTATTTGAGCGTGAATTCTTCATTTCTTATTCTGGGCCTCTCGGGCCATCACTTTACCTATCCTGATCCACTGGACCAGGGGAATATTGGATGGACAAGTGTATGAACAGGATGCACATTCGAAGCAATCCATCAAGTTGTAATCTGCCAGTTTATCCACCACCTTCATCTTGGCAAGGTGGGCCAGGCGAGTGGGATTCAGGAACATGGGACAGGATTCCAGGCATCGTCCGCACTTGATACATGGATACTCCTGGATGTCAACCTGGAAAACCCTGGTCAGGGCCAGCAGTCCTGAAGTACCCTTCATTACCGGCACATCCAGGCTCTTCTGGGTCATTCCCATCATGGGGCCGCCCATGATCAGCTGCTTCGTCTCTTTCCTGAGCCCTCCGCAATATTCAATTAAAGCGGACAGGGGAGTGCCCAGGGGAACCAGCAGGTTTCTGGGGTGGGGAATACCAGGGCCCGTCACGGTTACCACTCTTTCAATCAGGGGAATGCCCAGATCAAACCAGTCAGCTATTGCCGCGGTGGTACCCACATTATTGGTCAGGACATCCAGGTCCAGGGGCAGCCCGCCGCTGGGAACTTCCAGCCCCAGCAGGGCCTTAATCAGCATTTTTTCTGCACCCTGGGGATATTTCACCTGAAGCGGCGATATTACTATTTCCCCGGGAGCCAGGGCCCTGAGAGCCTCTACGGCATCAGGTTTATTAGCTTCAATGCCAATAAAAGCCTTTCTGGCACCGGTATTGTCCATAAGCAGCCGCGTTCCCCGTATTACAGCTTCAGGCCTCTCCACCATTAACCTGTCATCACAGGTAAGGTATGGCTCACATTCCACACCGTTGATGACGACATATTCAATCTTCTTTCCCTCGGGGATCTGGACTTTGACATGACTGGGAAAAGCTGCTCCGCCCAGGCCTACCAACCCGGCATCCTGCAGCTGTTTGGCAAAAGCCCGGTTGTCGAGCTTTGCCGGATCAGGCCGTTCCTGGGGCTGCGCCCTCTGACTGGCATAAGGATCAGCCTCTATAGTAATTGCCGGCATCATTTTCCCGTTGGCATGAAGCCTGGGTCCCAGGGATGTAACCCTTCCGGTTACCGGGGAGTGCAGCGTCGTGGACACAAATCCCCCGGGATCAGCTATTCTCTCCCCCCGGAGTACCTCCTGCCCGGTACTGACTATGGGAACTGAAGGAGCACCAATATGCTGCGAAAGAGGCATAACATATTCCTTTACAAAAGGAACTCTCTCTATCGCCCTGAATGAAGTCGCACCCTTGTTTTCCAAAGGGTGAACGCCATGCTTAAATGTATTTAACTCTTCATTTTGAAAAGCAGCGTTCGCCATTAAACCATATCCCGTCTATGAATCATTAGAACCAAATCCAGCCAGGCTCAGCAGTCTGCTCCGGAGTCTCTCAGCCATCTGTCCACTGACATTCGCTTCCAGTTCAGCAATCCTGTCCTCATATGTCTTCTTCATCTCTTCAACTTCAGCGGTCCGTTCCTTCTCAGCCTCAAGCCGATCCTTCAGCTGAGCCCGCGCTTTTTCAGCTTCCGGATTTTCGTGACCGCTCAGCTCCCTGCAGGCAATCATGATCCCGGTTACCCTCAAGGCAGCCTTAATCAGTTCAGGTGCAATCAATATTTCCCCTGTCCCGGACGGGTCAATGATGGAAGGGATCATGGATACCCTTTCCTCGGGATCCATTTCCAGGTACACTTCCAGGTCCAGCAGGTTGCTTTTCTCTCCAGGCGCGCTGAAAAATCCCTTATAACGTTGCTCGCCGGCCGCCCATTCCAGGATGGCGGCGGTATTGGCCAGGGGTTCCGTGGCAAAGGAAAGCCGCGAAGTAAATTCACCCCTGATACCTGGATCATAAGTCACAACCGGAAGGATTCCTGATTTAACAGCCGCACGGGCTCTTTCAATAGTGAGGGCGGGACGAAAGCCATGCTCCTGCGGCAGCGGAACATGAATTCTGATCAATGAAGAACCCGTCCAGGACATGGCCCTGTTGACACCGTCAGCAAAACTCCCGAAATCACCCAGGGATCCTGAAAAAATAAAAACATCCTGACAGGCAAGGCCCAGGAACAGGGGGTCGACCCCGTCCCTGGTAATATCGCAGGAATCAAGCAGTACCAGTTTTACCGGCAGCCCTGAATTCAAAAGGCCGGTCAGGCCTGCCACTCCCTGCCTGTCCAGTGAAGTCTCATCACAAAGCACGATCAGGGGAGCACAGAATGCCTTTTCCTCGGCGGCCAGACCGTCCCAGGTCAGGCAATCCAGTTCTTCCAGTTTTGCCGGAAGATCAGCCGGCTCCTCCAGGTAAAGACTGCCTTTCCTCTGCAGCCTCATCTCATTGATGTGCCTCTGGGCCAGGGCTCTGGCAACACCTGAGACTGTCTGCATCCCTTCAGGGGACAAGTCCACGAGCAGCGGTGCGTTATAGGGATGATTGGGAAATCTGCCGGCCCACCTTGAAATCCTGTCACCGATTACCGCAACAGAAAAATGGGCTCGTTTAACTCCGTTGGCCCCATCCCTGACCAGGCTCGCGGTTTCCTTCAGTTCATTAACTGTTTCCTGCCTCTCTAACAGCCTGGCCGGATCCAGAGATGCGGATGCTCCTGCTTTTTCCAGCAAAGCATCCAGCTCGCTCCTGTTGACCCTTCTCCTGGAAACAGATCTAAGGGCCTCTGCCACCTTTTTCCCGTCACGGGGTTTTCCCTCCTCGAGCATTCCGTTTACCAACTCCTGGAGGGCGTCGGCCGTCTCTTCAGCTTTATCAGCGCGGGCGTTAAAATTCACTGACATCATGGCTTCAGCCAGGGAGGTCACGAGCCTGGCGGCCAGGCGTTCCCCGGATCCGGGAAGGCCGAAGGAGCCAACAGCCTGTGTCTGTGAACAGTTCCGGTCCAGGAGCGCGGCGGCAACAGGATCCATGCCTGTCTCCAGGGCCTTTGCCATATCGTTGCTGCCGGTAGCAGGCAAAGCTTCCCAAAGCCGCCATACTTCCCGGGCTTCTTTGGCTCTTTCTACCCGGCTCACAGGCTTAAGCGCCCCTTCCGGGCTGTTCCTGATACAAAGCTGGCAGCCCTGGCAGGAGTCAGGATTAAAAGCCGCGGCCAGTAAAAGCCCGGTTCCCTTGCTCACCTTTTCCGGTTCCAGAAAATAATCCTCGGTAACTATGGGATTGAGCTTCTCAAACGCATATACGGTCCTGGCAAAAATCCGGCGGTGCTCTTCCCTGTCAGGATCTGCTATCCGCAGTTTCGGGACCAGCTCATCATATATTCCAAGAATGTAATGATAGGTCAGCTCAACGGATGGATTCTTTACAACAGCAGCGGTTATTTTCTGGGTTATTGATTTATGGGACCTCTTGACAGCATTGGCCAGTTTGCCTTCTTCCCCGGTGTTGGCGGACAGGGCATCTAAAAGTCCATTTATGCTTATCAGGGTCACGCCGATTGCTGAATCAGGACAAACCGCCCAGCTTGTGCCGCTGATCGCACTTTTCCCCTCAGCGAGCATAGGCATAAAGGGCATTGCTGTCGCCCTGGGCCTGGCCAATGCCGCGGTATAGGGAGGTATCGCGTTCAGGGTCACCAGTGGATCCGGAAAATTATCACTGCTGCCGCCCCTCTTGGGCTGCATCAGCTCACCCCAGAAACGGGGAAGATTGTCATATTCATTACCGGGTTCACTGAATTTTCTGATCCCCCCGGGGACACCTTCCTCTACGACGTCAGGCTCACCCAGTTCCTGCCAGTTAACCGGCTGCAGGTCAGTGTCGCCAGCAACAACATCTTTAAGGCAGAGAATTATTTCCTCGTAATTTCTATCCGTGCGGTACATCTTCAGGCCCAGCCGCCTGATCTGGTCTCTCCAGTAATCCGGGGTAAGGGTCCATATCTCATCAGCCGGGCGTTCGCTGTGGATTAAAATAGTCCCACCCTTAACCATATCCTCCAGTGGATTAAGAATTACATCAAGGCCGGTTTTGCCCAGCCAGAGGACATCCACTCCGCTCCCGGCTTCCGGTACCGGCATGTCATCCCCGCCCACAGTAACCCTGGCAGCCAGAACACCGGCTTCCGGTGACCATCCGTAGCCGCGGGCTGAACCATCGACACCGCATGCTTCCGCCAGGCCGGAAAGGACCTCGGAAAGCTCCATGGTGTTCGGGCCGATCCACATGACAGTTTTGCTTCCGGCCGCAGAAATAACAGGGTCAGCAGGTTTGACAGTAGTCGCGGCCAGCTCAGGGTAATCCCCTTTTACAGCGTTAATAAGTCCTTCCCTCTTCGGGAAATCAGCAAAATTCTCACGTCCTGATGTAATGCCCAGCCAGACATGGGACCTGGGAGAACTGCCCTTCAGCTCCGCCAGGAGGTCCGCAACCTGCCCGACATTCAATGGCTGTCCGTTCATACCGTAGGAACCGGACATCCAGGTCTGCCTGCCGCCGGATAAACATCCCTGAATCTCCCTTAACAGGGGGAGGGTGCCGGCCAGCGGGGCATTAAGGCTTTCCAGGACCAGGACCTTTTTCTTGCCGGATAAGGCTCTTCTCACCTCTTCAGCAGGGAAAGGCCGCAGCCAGGTAATCCCCAGGACTCCGGTCTTGCTTCCTTTTCTGCTGTTCATCAGCTTCGCTGCCGCACTGGCAGTCTGGACAGCAGTACCCTGGGCTACAATAACAGTGTCAGCGGACTTCGGATTTTCTTCATAAACAAAACTCAAAGGCCTGCCTGTAACCTCAGCCAGGGAGGACATTCCTTCTTTAGCCAGCTGCTGCAGGTGGCTGAAGAAAAAAGCCTGATTCCCGGCGGCCCGTGCGGCACCTTCGCTGGATCCCTGCTGGGTGCCTACGGATACCGGGCGGTCCTGGTCAAACCAGGCCGGAATCTGCCTTCTTTCACCACTGAAAAGAAGCAGCTGGGAAGGAGTTGGGGAAATCAGGGAGGAATCAGCAGCTCCCAAAAATGACCTGAGTTTTTCAGCAGGAAGAAGGGATGCTGATTCAAGCCGGTTACGGTCAATGCCTACAATCCCGGGGACCAGGGATCTCTCAGCCAGCCAGTGGGCCAGGACCGTGTAATCCGCGGCCTGCTGAACAGTATGAGGCATGATCTGGAACAGGCCGATATCGGCAACCCCATGATATCCGGCGTGATTGCTTCCGGGGCCGAAGCCCTCCCTCAGCAGGGGATACAGGACCATGGGAATGTGGTGATCAGCTATAAACTGGATCTGCTGGTAACCTTCCAGGATCCGGTCTCCGGTAAAAAAGGATGCCACCCTGGATCCGGTCAAAGCTATTCCGGAAGCTGTCGCCAGGCTCTCGGTAACGCTTTCAGCTCTGATTTCCGTCACCTGCCGTCCGAATAAATTCATTCCGGACGGGTCGGTACCGGAAACAGACCCGGAAGATTCCTCATTCAGTGAATTTCTGACCAGGGCATCACACACCAGGTTTTCCAGGGCAGCCACAGCTTCCACAGATGTGATGACCTCTACCGGATCCGCCTGGGTTGCTTCTGTTTTACCACTTAATACCTTAACAATACGCTCTAAACGTAATTTGGATATGAGACTACGCACGAATCCGCTCCTCGCTTATTTTTGTCAGGGGCTTTGCAAACTGTTCACCCTCAATCCAGACTATGGCTCCGGTGGGGCATCTCCAGGTTGCCCTCTGTTCAGGTTTTTTATCAAGGTCATACCGCACAACCGGCAGTCCGTTTTCCATTTCAACAACTCCGGGCGGGGAATCCGCGGCACAGCGGCCGCAGGCGTCGCAGGCTACGGAACACCTGGACCGTGCTTCCTCGCCTGTAAGCGGTGAATTGCACTGCACAAATAATTCATGAGACAGGGGAATAACAGTGAAAAGGTCCAGGGGACAGGCATCAACACAGTCTCCGCATGCTGTACACAAGTCAGGGTTAACCTGGGGAAGGCCTTCCCAGTTCATAATAATCGCGCTGAATGTGCAGGCATCGCCGCAGTCGCCGAAGCCCAGGCATCCATATGTACAGGAACGCCCTCCGCCGTCCACAATGACAGCAGCCCTGCAGGATGATATGCCCTCGTAGCTGGCCAGTTCATTTGCCAGCCCCTCTCCGCCCGCGCACCTGAGGCGGGCTACCTGCTTTTCCCTGGTCCCGGCGTCGATGCCGAGCAGATTTGCAATCAAGGCCGTATTTCCCGCGGTGTTAACTGTACACCCGCTGGGAGCAGCCCCTCCCCCTACCAGTTTCGCGCCAAAAGCTGAGCAGCCCGGTTCCCCGCATGCTCCGCAGTTGTTGCCCGGCAGAAGGTTTTCAACCTTTTCCAGCCGCGGGTCTTCCTCCACCTTCAGGAAGTGATCTGCGGTGGCCAGAATTCCAGCAAAAACCACTCCAAGACCAGTCATAATTATTGCTGCTGTTAGAACTGTTTCCAAACCAATCTCTCCTGCTTAATGTATAGCTTTTGCCCTGGCAATAACATCCTCTGTTGCTGTCTCATCACCCGGTCTTGGCTTGCCCGGATAAATGCACCTGACCGGACATTTTTCAGCCGCCATAACCAGCTGCTTGTAGCTCCCGGCCTGAGGATCTGCTATATAGGCCTGTTTGTCGCTGTTGTATTGAAACATTGATGAATTCAGGTTGATACAATCATTGCAGCTGTTGCACAGATCAGATTCTATATAAGGGTCCTCTCCTGATTCTTCTTCTGTTTCGTCCGCATCACTGTCCAGAACTTTCAATGCTTCCGGAGAGCCCTGTTCCTCCTGGGGCAATTCCGTCTCATCAGTTTCACTAATTCTAACATCCTCAGCACTGTTCGTGCTTGGAGGGGAGGGAGGTTTTTCCCCCAGCAATAATGAGGACCCTGCCAGCACCTCTACCAACCGGTCTATAACCTGGGCCGCACCTTCCTCACGGGCCGATAATAATTCGTCCTCTCCCAACAAATGGACAGGGGGAGGGGTTTCAACTCCGGCTTCTGGAACAGGTCCGGCGATGCCGGCTCCGGCCAGCTGCTGGAACATCCGCCAGGACCCGCCCCTCTCCTGGCAGGCGTACACGACATCCCTGGTCAGGATAGCCCGCTTAAGGACATTCTCCTTTGATAATATCCATATATAAGGAATAGTGTCCGGTTCCAGCCTGATTCCTTTATCCAGATATTCCCGGAACTCAATCTGGTTTTCATTCCAGGCCTCCTCCGGTATAGTCAGGAAATGTCCGGAAAATTTAGCTTTTAGCACCGCGGCATGAGCCGGGGTAATAGTATCCTCCATCTTCCTGACCTGGCCGTCACTCAGTTTTACATCAAATTTTTTTCTGATCCAGGGCTCCTCAGCGAGCACATTTCCTTCCAGGTCCAGTCTCTCGCCCCAGGAGTCACCCGCAGACGGATCGTACCTGAAACAGGGAACAGCACGGCTCAGACAGGCAGCGTATGACCTCCACCATTCCTCAAATCCTCCATCCCCGGCCTTGGGGACAGCGACCAGGGCTACCGAAGGCACAGGCTGGGATATCCATTCCCGCAGGCCTTCAATGGTGTGCTTCGGAAGGGCCAGGGAACTCTGCATTGCGAAAAGCTCCCTGAAGGCCAGGACCAGGTGCCCCAGGTCAGGAGAAATACCGGAATGCTTGGGCCAGACATCGTCTCCGGTAACATCAAACTCCCTGCTGGTCACCAGCACAGCAACTGGACGGCCGCTGCTTATCAGTCTGCCCAGGCTTGACAGCCTCTTTTTAAACACGCTCTCGCTGGAAATCAACACTACAACGGGGGGAATAAGGAAAAGTTCCTCCATCTCCAGGAAGGTCCAGTCCAGCTTGTCAGTGAGACTGTCGGTAACTGAACCTCCTTCAGTTTCAGTCTCCCTCCTCGCCAACTGGACAGCCTTGAGTACCTGAACCAGGCTCTCGGCCAGCCCGTCAAAAATCCCGGCAGCAAAAAGAAAAGGATTCTCATGGGTCTGAACTGAAACTCCGGGGAGCGGAAAAGCTTCGTATGTGTATTTGTCAAAAACAAAAAAGGCTTCCGGGGAGTCATCTGTGGTTTTAAGGTAATCCCGCAGTGTCCGGTAGGCCCAGGTCAGCTGATCCTGCCTCTCCCTGGAAAAACCAGGAGAGGCCTTGTGCCGGGAGTGGAGTTTCACCATTGCAGCAGGGTCCAGAAAACGGGTCGATACCTCTCCAATTTCACCAGCTATTACATCAGCGCCGGCATCCACTGATTTGCGTTCCGCCGCCTGCAGCAAATCCCCCAATTGCCCGGAAAGCATGGCAACCTCATCTCTAAAATTCCTCCGTTTCTCAACCCGCCTTTCCGACACTATGCAATGGCAGATAACCGGCAGAGCCGCCCTGGAGAAAGTCAGTATCCGGGGGGAACCTGACAGGCCGGAACAAGCCATGGAGACTCCTTCCCTGGCTTTAGCGGTCGCTGCCTCATCAATATCAGCACCGCGTGAAAAAATCTCCAGTGCCCGATCAACCAGTTCGCTGTCAAACTCGCATACTGCCCTGGTTCTTTCCTCCAGCGCCATAGCGAAAGCCCTGGAAAGTCCGGGAAGGTGTAACTCTTCCACATTTTCCCCGATGAAATCCCGTATCGGACGGAAATCGGTTATCCCGTTTTTCTGGGTGGCAACCAGGGGATACCCGGTCTCAAAGGTTTTATCCCTGTCCAGCTGGTGCAGTACCGCAGGCAGGGCCGGAGAGCTGAAGTCCACGCTGGAATAGATATCCTCCGGACATGATCCTGTCAGGAAAAACTCGCTTATAATGTGGGCCCATTTACCTGAATCGCCAGGGATCTCCATTTCATCTGGAAACCTCAAAGAGCCGTTAACCCTGGAAAGAGCCCGTTGCCTCTCCCTGATTTTCCCTTCCAGAGCTTCGCCAGTGATCCCCACCAGGATGTCATTTTCTCTTTTAACCGGGGGAGAAAAAAGTTTACTGAACATCAGGCAGGCCAGGGCGCTTACCAGGTCTGTCCGGTCAGTCCTCTCACTTCCGCTCCAGATCTTCCATTTCCTGGTTTTTCTCAGCTCCTTCAAAACTGTAACGTCTTCAGCCAGGCCTTCCAGCCGGGTAAAATCACCAATCATCACCAGGTGGCCTGAAGGGGAAAGCTGCCTGAGTCCTGGTTCAGCCCTCTTGCCTTCGGTCAGGTCCACGAGGAGGAGATCCAGGTCCCGGCTGCAATCAGTCGTGCCGGGATCATTCCCCGATGAAAGAACAGTCAGGTCGCACCGTTCCACAGTGGTAATCTCAAATTCTCCGGACCGGCAGACCGGGCAGGCGGCGGCAAATTCCTGCAGCAGCCTGGTCGCCCCCTCGCCTGAAGAAGATACCCCCAGCCTGAAGCGGGACTCATCCATAAATTCATCCGGCGCCATCTCCTCCAGCAGAGGAGGTATCAACTCATATTTGATGCCATCTCTTTTTTCAGACCACACCTCCCGGCGGAACCTGTCACCCAGGTAAAACTTGAGGTTCGAAAAACTCCTCTTGTAAAAAGGGTTTTTTCGGGGAAGCATCAGCACCACTTCCCCGGCGTCACCCACAAGTGACATGATCCGGTCTATTGGAAAAGGATTAAGCAGGGTAATCGAGATCAGCTTGATGTCCTCACGGCTTGTCAGCATTTTTTTGAGGCGGGGCGGGGCCAGGCCGGGAATGATAACCGCGATCGGGGCATCCTGGTTACCCTCCATCCGTACTGAACCGATGTCTCCTCCGGTCAGTTCTTTCAGCTG
>Ga0255389_1015_pt1 | contig 17626 bp, 9 predicted proteins | sample ANMaggSeSYBR01E4_FD_182113 | JGI IMG/M metagenome (GOLD analysis project Ga0255389, IMG submission 182113) | Sediment cell enrichment communities from methane seep in Santa Monica Basin, California, United Staets - ANME aggregate JGI... | ecosystem: Environmental > Aquatic > Marine > Cold seeps >...
TCAGGTTATGATAAAAAACCAGCTGTAAGACCTGTCTTTGCCGTTGTGAGCGCCGCCCTAACAAATTCAGAATCCGGTCTCTCATTTCACTCTCATGAAAACGGCCTTCAATTTCTTTTTCATCAACCCGGGTTCCAAAAACCAGATCCTGAATTTTTTTGAGTCGCTGGCTGACCTGAAAGCGTCTCTTCCTGGCGGTATTTTTTATGACCGAGAAAAGCCAGGTCTTGAAACTCGATTTCCCCCTGAATGCCTGTCGGCCGTTTTCGAGGATCTGAACATAGGCGGAGTGCAGCACATCCGCGGCTTCTTCCCGATCACCATTGCAACAGTAAAGAGCCCATCCAAATGCTGATGTGTGATTCTTCTCCATCATATTCCTCAGGCTTTCGTCATCCATCTGGTTTACTTTCCGTGATTACGTATCATTAGTATCTTCAGAGTTAAGTTTATATGACACGGAACTGAAAAAATATGGATGCCAGGTCGAGATCTTCTCAGCCTGAAAGGTCTGCACCGGCCTGGCAGGGTTCATTAAGACTGAAGCTCCCGCAGTCGTACTGGTACAGTACGTCGAGGAGGCCGACCAGACTTAACGCAGCCACGGCGGATGTATTTGCCGCCGCAATAGTCAGCTTGTGAGAAATGCGGGCAAGGCCCTTGAAGAGCGGCGTTTTTTAGGCGTCAAAGACCGGGATATCATCCCGGAAGTGTGCGCCGCCGGAGGATGGCCCGCGGACGGCTTGATGATCGGGCGGAAGATGCCGCATCAGACAGGGCAGCTGCGGGAGGGGACCGGGGGAAGCAGGGTGTATGGGCAGAATCCGAACCACAACGGATGAAATACCCATTGAACCAACTGTTTCACTTCGGTTCGCTGCTGCCTGAAACCTCCAGCAGTTTTTCCATCGCCCCGGTAAGCACAGCCTCTACTTCCGGCGCCACGTGACTGGCCCCGTGACCGGCTTCGTAACCACCCTGCGTGTAGGCGATCTCCGTGCAGATGTAGCCGGGAGCATACTCGCCGTAAGCGGCCATGGCGACAAACAAGTCCTGGCGAATATTCTGGGCCGACAGCTGGTACTCGACACAGAGCTCGCCCGGCATGTGCAATACGCGGGCCGAACCGAGCCGCAGGCATTGAAGGTCGATAGTGTCACCTGCCAGGCAGCGGCGGGCCCAGGTCAGTGTTTTGGCAACCCCCGGCCTGTCCTGCGTTTCTGGGTCCGCGAGGCGTTTTTCCAGATCTGCTATAACCACGTGTTCTCCTAAAGGCAGGGCAACAGGCTCAACGGCCCAGCCCAGGTCGCCTGCATTGACGGGCGTCCGCCGCATTGAATCCCACGCCTTCTGCATACCGGCCCCAAGGCGGTCCGCCAGAATCTGGCGATAGGGCGGCGAGCCATCGTTCCACTTGCCGGCCCCAATGTTGCCTCCGGCTCCGGTAAAGTGAAGGTGAAAGGTCCCGGTCGTCTCCTGCCGCATCTGCCGCGCCATGCCGGGGAAGTCGGGGTTGGCTCCGCCGGTACGATAATAACTTTGCGGGTGGCAGGCGTAGTAGGTGAGCGCTGCCAGGGGCCTGTCGTCCTGGAAGAAGGTAATCAGCTTGACCATCGGATCGATGAGACCGATGGGGGCTTCGCGATTTCGCTCCTGGCTGGCACCGGAGGTGTACCGCGTCCACATGACCTTGCCGTCGGGCCCCTGGATGCGTCGATTGGATGCGACTTTATCGACGATTCCCTCACCGAGTCCAATGTGCGTAACCGGTTGGGCCCGCTTGACGGCTTCGGCGACAGCGGCTGAAGCATTGTCGACGACACTCCTGGCGTGTTCGACATTGAACATGGTCCCGCTTTCGCCCTGCTTCGCCATGATCTCCTCGGCACTGAAGTCCAATCTTGGAGCATCGTGTTGATGGACCGTGTGGACTGCGACACGCTGGGCTGTGGTGCCGGCGGCCTCGGCCAGCCGCTGGCGAAACACCTTGTTGCCGTCGTTGCTGATGCCGATCCAATCGACGCAGCACAACACGATCGGCTGGTCGCTGCCCAGGAGTACAATCCCCCGGCAACTCAAGGGCATAACGACTTCCTTCATTGGATCGTATGCCAGTGGGCTGCCGACGGGCGGCGTCGCATCGACCTCGAATGTGGCCACGCTTATCGTTTCGGGTGCCAGGCACGAACTGGCCGGCAACCCAATCAGCAGCAATAAAACGATTGGCAAGATCAGCTTGGCGTTCATGCGAGGACCCCCTTATTGTGCAGGAATGCGTTTACAGTCTGCCGGCGGGCAGCCGGCCGGGAAAGGTTACTGTACCATACTTGACGGGCTGTTTCCGGGAGGAAGCCGGACGTGTCGCGGCGCGGCTTGTAAAGCGAAGCCGGCAAGTATAGGATAAATGCCTGAAAAGGGGGTGGGGCTGTCTTCAAAGTCTGAAATCATGGAAGAAAAATTAGCCACAATAAGGAAAGGAATCTTTTCAATTCTTTTCTGGTCAGTCATTTCAGCCGCCTTCATCGGTCCTGGTACTGTCACTACTGCAGCCAAAGCCGGGGCAAGTTATGGATTTTCCCTACTCTGGGCGTTATTGTTTTCTACTTTTACCTGTCTTCTGCTTCAGGAAGCTGCAGCCAGGGTGTCAATTGTAACCGGCAGGAATATCGGACAGGCCCTGGTCTCCGCGGCAACAACCGCCAGAAAGAGAACCGGGATTATAGTCCTGGTTGCAGGGGCCATTATCCTCGGGTCCGCGGCCTACGAAGCCGGAAATATTCTGGGGGCAGTGTCGGGTTTGCGGCTTCTACTTCCCTGGCCATCATGGGTTTTCACATTGATAATCGGAGGCATAGCCGCCGCGGCTCTCTTTTTTTCGAAAACTGAAACTCTGGCTAAGGTTCTCGGCTGCATGGTGGTTGTCATGGGAATCTCCTTTATAACCACAGCCCTGGTTATCAAACCGGATTTTTCGGCTCTTGTGTCAGGACTTTTGATCCCCCGCATTCCGGAGGGAGCCGGCGCAGGCATGCTGATCCTGGGTTTAATAGGCACGACGGTAGTTCCCTATAATCTTTTTCTTGGATCTGGAATTGCCCGCCGGGCTGAAGGTGTAAAGATGATGCGTTTTGGTCTGGCTGTCTCAATTGTCCTGGGAGGGCTGATTTCAATGGCGGTTCTGATCGTCGGATCTTCAGTAACCGGAGAGTTTTCGTTTGCTGCCGTTTCCGGGGCACTCGCGGCTGATTCAGGTCCGGGCATGTCACTCATATTTGCTGTAGGCCTGGCCGCGGCCGGTCTCTCTTCCGCAATTACAGCGCCTCTGGCCTCTTCGATAACCGCCTGGAGCGTGAGTGGGGACAGTCCATTCTGGAGAAAAGGCGGAAGGGGCTTTATCCTGATCTGGTCAGGTGTCCTGTTGACAGGCATGGTTTTCGGAATTACAGGAATCAGGCCGGTTCCCGTGATAATTCTGGCGCAGGCCCTGAACGGGTTGATTCTGCCGTTTGTCGCCATCACGCTTCTTTATGTTATTAACAATCCAAAGATAATGACAAAAGCATACACCAACAGCAGAATCCAGAATTTTTTAATGGGATTTGTTGTTTTCATAACCATTATTCTGGGATTGACCAGCCTGGCCAGATCGGCAGCACATATTACAGGTCTTAGTATTTTTTCTGAAGAACAGATTCTTTTTGTAACATTAATGTGCTCATTTTTAATAACGTTATTTGTCTTTACTAAAATCAGGAGCATCAGAAGAAACTGAACTGGCCTCCTGCCTTCCTGGCCAAATTTTAATATGTGGAAATTCAGTATTGATACGGGCGGAACATTTACTGACTGCATAGCAGTCGATCCCTGCGGGAATGATTTGACCCTTAAGGTCCTGAGTTCCGGAACCCTGCCCGGAAACATCATTTCCCGGAAGAGCCCGAATGAAGTTACCATAGACGCAAAATGGCATCTGGAGAATCCGGTTCTGAAAGGGTTTTCAGCCCATTTCCCCGGAGATGCGGACCAAACCCCTGTTAAAATACTGGAATATTTCCCGGAGCAGAAGATATTGGTTTTCGACCGGGACCTTCCTGATCATTCAGGGGACAATTTCTATTTGAGTTCCGGTGAAGAAGCCCCTGTTCTCTGCATGCGCCTCCTGACGAAAACTCCTGCCTGCCGACCTCTTCCACCCCGGGAATTCCGGATTGGTCCTACCAGGGGAACCAACGCGCTTCTTGAGAGAAAGGGTTCTGGATTTCTGCTGCTGGTGACAGAAGGGTTTTCGGATATCCTGTTGATTGATGACCAGACAAGGCCTGATATCTTTGCTAAAAACGTATTAAAACCAGCCCCTCTTTATTCTGAGGTTATTGAGGTCCGGGAAAGAATTGATATTACCGGCAGAGTGCTGAAAAGCCCGGATTTATATAAGCTGGAAGCCGAAATCATTGAAGCCGGCAAAAAGGGAATTAGTTCTGCCGGAGTTTGCCTCCTGAATTCATGGAAAAATCCAGAACATGAAAAACAGGTCTGTAAGCTGCTTATTCGTCATGGATATACGACGGTTTCAAGATCCTCTGAGCTGGCTCCCAATATAAAATATCTTTCCAGGACAAAAACTACTGCTGTCAACACCTACCTGCAGCCGGTTGTTGACGGATTTATCAAAAGCATTTCTAACCAGACCGGAAACCGGCCATTCAGGATAATGACAAATTCCGGCGGGCTTAAGCCTGATGGGGGCTTTTGTGCCAGGGACAGTCTCCTCAGCGGTCCGGCCGGAGGAGTAGTGGGTGTCGCTGAAACCGCATCAGGTTTAAACTGCGGGCAAGTAATTTCCTTCGACATGGGAGGCACAAGTACCGACGTCTCAAGGTATGACAATGGTTACGATTATTGCTTTGAGCTGCAGATTGCCGGGCTGAAAATCAGCACGCCTGCAGTTTCTATTGAGACAGTTGCCGCGGGGGGAGGTTCAATATGCTGGTTTGATGGCTTCAAGCTGGCCGTGGGGCCTGAAAGCGCCGGCGCTGACCCCGGGCCCGCCTGTTACGGGAGGGGTGGCCCCCTGACGGTGACAGATATCAACCTGCTGGCCGGAAGGCTGGATCCGGCTCTGGTTTCAATTCCGGTTTATCCGGAGGCCGCTTTTGCATCAGCCAGGGCCATGACGGAAAAGGTAGTTGAAGCAACAGGTTATAATTTTTCTCTTGAAATGCTTATAGAGGGCTTTCTTAAGATTGCCAATGAAATTATGGCCGGAGCCATAAAAAAGATATCCACCAGCAAGGGGTTCAATCCTTCTGATTACGTAATGGTGGCTTTTGGAGGGGCGGGCGGTATGCACGCCTGCGGTGTTGCCGAATTGTTAAATATCAGGTCAATTGTTGTCCCTCCCAGGGCGGGATTACTGAGCGCGGAAGGGATAAGAAAGGCTCAGCCTGAGTTTATCGGCGAACAGGAGGTTTTGGCGCCTCTTTGTCATGTGGGTGAGAGCCTTGAGGGCATGTTTGCAGAATTGGAGGCGGTGAGCCGCGAACAACTGGCCGGGCAGGCGGTGCCCCCATCAGAAATAGAGTGTGTATGGAAGAGGGTGTATATCAGATTTCTGGGACAGGAAGCTTCCCTTTTTGTGGATCATGGAGAAATCCCGGAAATTATTTCCGGCTTCCGCAGGGAATATACTAGGATCTATGGACACTGGAATGATTCCGGCGTTCCGGAAGTCCAGTCAATCAGGGTACTTGTTAGAAAAAAATCCGAAACAGAAGAATCCCCCGGAGTTTCAACCGAAGAGTATTTTCCTGCCATGAGCTATTTCCTTGAAACGGATTTCATAAATGGGGGACAGGGCAACCCGGTCCTGCTGAGGAGTGAACTGTTACCGGGGGCTGTTATTGAAGGCCCTTGCCTTATCCCTGACCAGAACAGCACACTGCATGTTGAAAGAGACTGGTCGGCTCTTATTGATAAACATAGGAATATAGTCCTTACTTATACAGGGGAAAAGGGAAAGATTACGGATTCTTCCTCTGAAGATGCGATTGGCCTGGAACTTTTCAGCCGGCGTTTCATGAGTATCGCTGAGAATATGGGGGCAATGCTGCAGAGGACCGCTTTTTCGGTAAATGTTAAGGAACGGCTTGATTTTTCATGCGCTCTGGTCGATCACAAGGGGCATTTAATAGCAAATGCCCCCCATATCCCTGTGCATCTGGGAAGCCTGGGAATCTGTGTAAGAGAAGTGAAAAGAATTATAGATTTCAGGCCGGGCGATACGGTTATAACAAACCATCCGATGTTTGGAGGCTCCCACCTTCCTGATATCACCTTGATAACTCCCGTTTTCGCGGGGGATGGCACGCATCTGGGATTTGTGGTAAATCGTGCCCATCACGCTGAAATAGGCGGTATAACACCTGGGTCCATGCCCCCTGGAGCAAAGAATCTTGAAGAAGAAGGCGTTGTCATATATCCATTCAAACTGGTTGCGGAAGGAAAGGCGAACTGGGACAGGCTTAGAAATATTCTAGGTGAAGCCCGATACCCCAGCCGTCTTGTAAACGTGAATCTGACAGACATCAACGCGGCTGTAGCGGCAAACATGCAGGGGAAAAGAGAGTTATTACAACTTGCTGAAAAAAATGGTGCGGAGACAGTGCGGTCCTATATGGAGGGTCTCCGCAGCTATACAAGACAAAGAATGGTAAGGAAGCTGGCGGAAATTCCGCCCGGGGTTTATGGGGCTGAGGAACTGTTAGATGACGGATGGCCTTTGCGGGTAAGCATTAAACGTGAAGGGGAGCTGCTTACCATTGATTTTATGGGGTCGGGACCGGTTCATCCGGGTAACCTGAATGGAACCAGGGCAATTGTCGAATCAGTAGTCATGTATGTATTGAGGTTACTGCTGGAAGAGGACCTTCCCCTGAATGACGGGCTCCTGGAGCCGGCTGAAATTATCGTTCCTGAAGGGATACTATCTCCGTCCTTCAGTGATTATCCTGATAGATGTCCGGCTGTCACCGGCGGCAACGTCGAGTTGAGCCAGAGGCTGACCGATACGCTGATCAAAGCTTTTGGAATGATGGCCTGCAGTCAGGGAACTATGAATAACCTGGTTTTTGGGAATGAAGAATTCAGTTATTACGAAACTATTTGCGGAGGATGCGGTGCGGGGGACGGGTTTGACGGTGCTGATGCGGTGCATCACCACATGACCAATACCAGGATTACAGACCCGGAAATCATGGAGCTGCGAAACCCTGTCAGGCTGAATCGTTTCCAGATCAGGAAGAATTCCGGCGGAGACGGCAGGTTTAAAGGAGGAAATGGAGTTATCAGGGAAATTGAGTTTTTTGAACCTGTGACCGTATCCCTCTCATCCCAGCACCGCGTAGTGAAGCCTTTCGGCTTGAATGGAGGATTTTCCGGACTGCCCGGGAGGCAGTACAGGATACGTGGAGATTCCTCAATTGAGAATCTGCCTGGTTCAGGTATTTTTGAATTCAAAGCCGGAGAACGCATTGTAATCGAATCTCCCGGCGGCGGCGGTTGGGGCAGGAAGGGGACAGAGGGTTGAGTAGTGGCAGGTCGCGGGTCGCGGGGGAAATGAAGGCGGGCCCTGAGAGGAACATGCACACGATTAACTTTGCAGTAGTCAGCTTGTGAGAAATGCGGGCTGGAAACACTTGATTATCTATCAGCGTTACCGCAAGATTACCAGGAAACAATTAACTAATCCGGGAAAAATATAATGAAAAAAACAATGTTTTTGGCAATTGTTGCTTTACTGTTCGCATCTTGCGGCAATCGTGAGATGTCCTTTGAAAAATCGTGGGATTCAGTAAATGAGAGAGTATGGGTTGGGGCTGAATTCTGGCCTAACCGGCTCCAGGACTGGAAAATACAGAATGGCCGCCTGGAATGTATTGCAGGCAATCCCAGGCTTTTAATGAGAACAGCACATTTAATTAATTCTAGGCTGGCTGATGAAGCCGGAGAATTTTTTGCATCTGTTGATTTCGGTGCTCTGCAAGCAATCCAGAATAGTGACGCGGCGGGCGGTTTTTTAGTCGGCGCGGGGCCTGAGCTTGATGTTTGGGGAGCGTCACTGGTGCAGCAAAAACCAGGGCCCGGGGCAGGACTTTTTGCCGGGATTACTGCTTCAGGGGAGTTGTTTATTAAAGACATGGAAAGCAATGAAGTGCTGGACTCCACTGAATCAGGCCTGTCTGAAAATAACACTTTAATTCTTGAGGCCATTCCTGAAAATTCAAAATACAGGCTCACGCTGAAATCCGGAAATAATACAGTAACGCTGCCTGAAGTTGATAAACAGAGATTAGCCGGAAACATTGCTTTGGTGTCTCATCCGGGCTTAGGAGATGATACTGGTACATTCTGGTTTAATCATCTGGAAATTTCGGGGAGCAAACTGATCTGGCTTGAGAACACTGCCGGGCCGGTAATAAGCACCCAATATACACTTAGTAAGGATATTCTTAAATTAACTGCTCAAATGGCTCCGATCAGCAAGAGTGACCCGCAGGAAGCAGGTCTAGAGATGCAAAAGGATGGGGCCTGGGAAGAAATTTCAAAAACAGAAATCATCACCCCAGGTTATACAGCCACATTTAAGGTCAACAACTGGGACTCCGCGGCAGATATCCCCTACAGGGTGAAGTATAACTATCGTTCCTCAGAAAATAATAATGAAACGGCCTATTGGTACGGCACGATCGGGCATGACCCTGTGGAAAAGGAAGAGATAGTAGTCGCCGGATTTACCGGAAATCATAATATTGCTCATCCCGGATTATCCGGGACGGAGGGGGAGTTCAATTTTGATCTTAGCGGCATCTGGTACCCCCACAAAGATATTGTAAACAACATAAAAATTCATAAACCGGATGTACTGTTCTTTAGTGGTGACCAGGTTTATGAAGGCGACAGCCCTACTTTTCCTGATAAGGAAAATTACGAGCTGGATTATTTATATAAATGGTATCTCTATTGTCTGGCCTATCGTGACCTTACCAAAGAGATTCCAACAATTTCAATTCCTGATGATCATGATGTGTACCAGGGAAATTTATGGGGGCAGTCCGGTCGCCCTGCCAATATAGACAACGAGGGAGGTTATGTTCATCCTGCCTGGTTTGTTCAAATGGTTGAAAGAACCCAGTGCAGTAATTTACCTGATCCCTATGATCCAACGCCTGTCGATCAGGATATCGGGGTCTACTACACTTCTTTAAATTACGGAGGTATAGGTTTTGCCGTCCTGGAAGACAGAAAATTCAAATCCGGATGCGCTGATAATCCATTTATTACAACGGGCAGACCCGATCATGTGATTGATCCTCAGTTTGATGTAAGAAAGATTGATTTACCCGGGAAAACACTGCTGGGAAAACGCCAGCTGGATTTCCTTGAAACCTGGGGGACGGACTGGGAAGATCAGGAAATGAAAATAGCCTTATCGCAGACTATTTTCGCTAATATGGCAACCCATCATGGCGGCAATCTTTTCCGCCTTATTGCGGATATTGACTCCAACGGATGGCCCCAGACAGGCCGGAATAAAGCTATTGATGCGCTGCGGAAAGCTTTTGTTTTTCACCTGGCCGGGGATCAGCACCTTGCATCAATCGTACACCATGGAATAGAAAACTGGGGTGACGGCATATACTCTTTTTGCGTACCCTCGGTTGCGAACTTTTACCCGCGGGCATGGTGGCCGGAGAGCATAGGTAAAGACAGGCCGGAAAACGCTCCGCAGAATATGGGCCAGCATAAAGATGGATTTGGCAACCTGGTTACCGTTTATGGCGTAACGAATCCAACTGGCTTCACAAAAGTATCGACCGGGAAGGAGCCGCTTGCTTTACACGATAAAATGCCGGGTTACGGCATTGTGAAAATGAATAAGAGAAACAGGACTATTCAAATGGAATGCTGGCCGCGGTGGTCCGATCCAGCAACAGACAGCCAGTATGAAGGATGGCCGAAAACGATAAATCAGATGGATAATTATGGACGTAAAGCCGCTGCATATTTGCCTGTCCTCAAGATAGAGGGAACTGAGAATCCTGTTGTCTCAATACAAGACGAGAAAAGCGGAGAAGTTATCTATAGCTTGAGAATAAAAGGAAACGAGTTTAAGCCGAAAGTATTTAAACAGGGAAGCTATAAAATCACCCTCACCGATACAGAAAATGATATTCAAAAAGTGATTGAAGGAGTATTGCCGGCACAGAAAGCTGAAGAAGCTTTATATGTGGAGTTTTAAGGTGATTAACCCGTGAGAAATTAAGGCCAGTTCCGCCACCGGCAGCGCCCGATCATTCAGGCGTGAAACCTGGAGTGAGTTTCAGGTCAGTTTTTAATAAACGCCGCCGGAGGCGGCAATCCACAAGTCTGGGCCGCCAGGTCCAGATAACAGGCTGACCGAAGGGAGGCCTGTAATAAGCCCAGGGTGGAGCAAAGACGAGCAAGGGCGCAGCCATTGCGAAGTCGGGCGGAACCCTGGGTAACGATGCGCCTGAGGAAACGTGATGTAGGGGCGGCACCTCCGTGGCATGAGCTTCCAGCTCATGAGCGGTGCTTCTACGTACAAAACCGGTAAAAACAACGATTCCGATTCCGATACCAATTTCGACCCCGATGATCTCCAGTCAGCATCATAGATCGGACAGGATCTTACGCAAAGATGCCAAGTCGTGAAGGGGAATGGCCGCCATCCAGGAAACCCGCCACCTGTGACCTGTAAGCATTCAAGTTTCAGGTCAGGGACCAGCTCTGCTGTCCAGCCCGAATCAGCTGAACAAATCCAGCATTGCCAGGAAACCGGTATAAGAAATAGCCAGGGAGAATATAAAGGCGGAAATGAGCCCTCCGTTCAGCAGCCATCCCGCGGCTTGACCTCCGAGCAGATCCTTTTTGTTTATCAGCATGATGATTCCCGCGATTACCAGGGGCAGAACAAACACATTGGCAACCTGTGTAGTGATCTGGGCGGCAACTGGATTGGCTCCCAGAAGCGGAACAATCATTCCAACCAGGCAGGCTATTGCCGTCAGGATTTTAAATGTTTTTGATTTAATATCCATTTTGCCCCTTTTGTAGTCACCAATGAGGAGGGGCAGAACCATGAGGATCGGGAATATTGAGGAGATCCCGGCACTCATAGCCCCAACCATGAATAATGCCACGGCGAATTTTCCTGCCACTGGTTCAAGGGCATAGACCATGTCCAGAACCTCAGTAACGCTTCGTCCTTCGTGGAACAGGGCTCCCGTTGCCGCCGCCATGATTGATCCGCTGATGATGAGCATCAGCAGGGCGGAGACAAAAGCATCCCGTGACTGGTCTTTGAGGCTGTCAGCGCCCCAGCCCTTTGCCTTTACGATTAACGGGCGGACAACAAAGGTCGGGGCAGCCATGGTGGTGCCCACGAACGCCGCGACCATCAGATGCCCTCCGGCAGGGATTGAAGGGATCAATCCGGATACTATCTCAGAAGGGTCAGGGAACACTATAAACATTGACAGCAGGAAAGATACTCCCATTATAGTCACAAAAACAATCAGGATTTTTTCAAAGAAAGAATACCTTCCTACCAGGAGCAAGGCATATAACAGGGAGATCAGGACTGTCGCGATGCCGATGATCATCAGATATTCAAAACCGGCCAGGGAGGGGATAAATAATCTGAGGATCTCATATACAGCGCTGCTGGTGAGGCCAAGGATTCCGGAAAGGCAGCTCCACTGACCCATAACTATCCCGGCAATGACGAGAATCGCCCAATAATTCCCCCATTTCAGAAATTTTTTAAAGCCATAGATCGATGTGTAGCCGGTCACAGCCGCAAAACGGCCGAAAGCTTCCATTAACACCCAGGAGAAAAACACGCTCAGGACAAGAACCCAGAGAAGCCGCATTCCATAAAGGCTTCCGGCCTTGGTCATGGAGGTTACGCTTCCGGTGCCAATCGTGTAACCAATGCAGAAAATTCCGGGGCCAATAGCTAATATTTTTCTCGATACTCCGGAAAATAAGGAGGATAATCTGTGGTTTTTCATAGTAGTTGTTGCTGTGATTGTTTAGTTCTTAACCGGAGCTGGAAAAGTCTTTGTTTAAAAAATACCTGCTTCTATTTATTTCCAGGATGATAGTGGAATTTTTCTCCCCAGGTCATCAAAATGCCGGGCCTTGCCGTGCCCTGCAGACGATCGTAGGTCAACCAGTTTGGCTCGCGGTGGTCGATGGTATGGCCCAGTTCATTTTCGTGCCCGGTAATAACAAGTTGCGGTGTTATACCCCTCACAACCCTGGTTATATCAGGCGTCCAGCAGTTGGGGAAAAGCACGTCAACCTGGTGATTTCCGCCAATGCCGTCAATCCAGGAAAAATCTTCATCATTGGACTGATCACCCGTATGGCAGAAAGTCAGCCCCTCGGGGGTGGTTACAAGATAGACATTATTCTCCAGTTCCTCACCCTGGTGGCCTGGGAACACTGTCACCCCTATAGAGACTTCTTCAGATAGTCGCAAGGGGTGTTTTTTGTGGGGAGTTCTCTCCAGGTGAGTGATCTGCTGATGAATTTTACTTTCCGGCCAGATGCTTACCGGAGCTATTACTGATTTTTTCTGACTGAGAAAAGTTTCCGCTACCCATAGGTCGGCATGATCCCCGTGTCGGTGGGTGATGAATAGTATGTCGCATTGCTCAATTATTCGGGCAGCCAATTTGTCAGGGATAGCAAACTTATCATCCCTGGCAGAGTAGGCTCGGGTGAAGTCAAATAGTAAAGTTGCGGAAGGTGTCCGCACAATGAACCCATGGTCATAAAGCTTCCAGATGACTGCTCCTGAATTTACAGGCGTTGTCTCAAGTTCTTTGATCACTATATTCATCCTGGTATGGAAGAACTCCTGGACCGGTTCGCGGTGAGGGGCCTTTTCATCATGCAGCACTGTATCAAGAAGAACCATTGCCGCCTGGCGCTCAAGCGGTTCGTTCATGGAAGGTGGATATTTTTTCAAGAGTTCCCGCACGACATCCAGGGCGGCCTGGGACTGCCGATCGATAAACTGGTCTATGTCTCCCCAGTAAGTTTTTTGCGGATCAATGTTTCGGGAAGTAACCGGGTTGCCGGAGGAACCGGTATCCCGGGCGAATGAAGGATATGTCCAGAGGGACAGGAAAAGAAAGGCATAAGTGAAAATATTTTTCATACGGCACCAACTTTCAGTTCTGATCTAAGACTTTGAGAAAGCAACTGGATATCACATAGTTGTTTTTCAACTGAGCAATAACTCTATTAGCATTCCGGTCAAACTTCCACCAGAAATTTTATGGGGCGGAGGTATTATTCCCGCTAAGGCGGCAGAAGTTTCTGCAGGTTCTTTCGGGGATTTAATAACGGGGCATGTTTTTATGTAGGCAATGGAAATTTATGGTATTTGTAAGATAGAACAACAATTGATTCAGATTATCGATTTACAGGGAAAGCGTTCGAGAAAAAAGAGAGACCTCTCATATCCCAATACAAAATGTAAAAATAGACCGCGGCGGTCTGGCAGCATTTATCAGAAACCGCATAATGAAAAGAATCATGCAAAAGTTGATACCAGTTAAGGCAGACAAGATTAGAAAGCTGCTGGAAACCATTGAAACATGGCTCATCCAGAATGCGGGGCCCCTGTCCCTGATCATCATTGCCGCAGGGCTTGTGTTTCGGTTTTACTATGGGTCTGCCTGTTATCTGAATCCCGACGAAGCAATTCATGTGGTCCTGGCCCAGGCGTCAGGACTGAAGGAGGCATACCTGCAGTCCCGCACCCAGGCCCATCCGCCGCTGCTGACCATGGCGCTCTATTTCATTCTGAAGTTTGGCTCCTCAGAATTTCTGGTGCGCCTTCCCAGCCTGATCGCCTCCACCCTGGGCACCTGGTTCGGTTTCAAATGGGCCGAGCGGATTTTCGGCACCGGAGCGGCGATCGGCATGCTGGCGCTGCTGACTTTTTCTCCGGCGATGGCCTTTACGGCTATTGAGGTGCGGCAATACGGTTTGCTGATTATGGGTGTGTGCGGGGCGCTTTATGGCCTGGAGAGGGCCTTTAGCGAGTTTTCCTTTAAGTGGATGGCTTTCGGTTATCTATGGCTGTATGCTGCTATTCTTTCGCACTACAGCGCCCTTTGGATTACGGTTACTATCAGCTGTTACGGCCTCCTGCGGCTTTATCAGCTGTCTGCCAGGCGGCTGCTATGGTCGGCCTGGGCCGGGTTTCAATCCGGCGCGGCACTGTTGTATATAGTTCTATATTTTACCCATATCAAAAAAATGCGATCAGGATGGATGTACGATTACGCTGTCAACACTTATCTGAAAGACGGTTATTTCCACGAAGGCATTCAGTCCTTTCCGGGTTTTTTCGCTTCAGGCCTGCTTAACGCTTTCAGTTACATGTCAGGGCTTCACCTCGCCGGATTCATCGGGTTGGCCCTGTTTGTTACCGGTGTGATAACCCTGCTGGTAATTCCGGCAAAGCGTAAAGGCGAAAAGCGCTGGGATCTGACCCTGCTGCTGGTGCTGCCTCTGGTTTTGGGGGGTGTCGGGGCACTGCTGCATCTTCTGCCGTTCATCGGCACCCGGCATATCAGCTATCTTCTCCCTTTCCTGGCCGCGGGCCTCTCCTTTCCCGTGTTTCGCTGGGTGAAATATAAAGCTGTCGCTGCAGCCCTGCTGTGCCTGATCGGGCCCGCCTGGCTGATGTGGAGCATGGCCAGCCCCGTTATGATACCTAACAATCGCCCTGAAATGCTGCCCCGTCAAGAAATGGCGCGGGCCCTGGAATTCCTGTCCGGGGAAGTGGCGGCCGACCAGCCGCTGATCGTGGACTATCAGACCTCCCTGGATCTGCAATACTACCTGGGAAATAGTGGGCCCATGCGCATGAAAATGAAGCAGTGGGCCTTTGACCGGGGGAATTTTATGCCTTTTGTTCACGAGGTTGGAGATAAACTCGATGTCAAACCTGGTGAAATGCTTTGGGCCATGTCCATCCGCTGGTATGATCGCCCGCCGCTGATGAAAGCGGTGCCCGAACAATTGCTGGTCAGCGCTGAACAATTCGGGAAGATCAACCTGGTGCAATTCAAGATGCCCACTGAATCGTCAAGGGGGAAACAGGAGAAAAAGGAATAGATGCCGGTTGAATCCAAAAGTAAAAGAATTTGGATGGTAAAGAAGGATAATAACTCACTGTAAAAGACAGGCGCCGTGTTTTTATAGAGGTTGAGAAGGTGACTTTCCCCTGTAACCATCCAGGTGACTGTCAGCAGCATAAAGGGAGGTGGGTTCTGGAATCAGGATTATTTGCTTTTATTCGTATTACACTATTCATTTCGATATCTATTCTTTTAATCGGGTTTTCATGGCGGCATTTACACAATGCGAAATGTCATGGGTTTTATCGGTTTTTCGCGTTTGAAGGAACCCTGATACTTGTTCTGCTTAATATCCCATTCTGGTTTAAAAACCCACTTTCTCCTCTTCAATTGGTTTCGTGGATTCTTATCTCATCTTCTATCCTGTTCGTTGTTTGGGGATTCCATTTACTCATAACATCAGGAGGCTCCAGGGGCAGAGTAGAAAGCTCGGAAAATCTTCCTTTCGAAAATACTGTCAACCTTGTCATGGATGGTCTCTATAAATATATTCGACATCCCATGTACAGTTCACTGCTGTTGTTATCCTGGGGGGCTTTATTAAAACACATAACCATCTATGGAATTCTGGCTGTTTTGATTACGACAGTTTTTTTGGTGGCTACGGCAAAAACGGAAGAGCGGGAAAATATTTTATTTTTTGGTTCCAGCTACGAGGAATATATCAAAAGGACCAAAATGTTCATTCCCTGTTTGTTCTGAAATCGAAGACCGAACCACAACGTGGAGGCCGAAGCCGCAAAGCCGCACCGTACACCCAAGACGTCAGGTGCGCGAAGCGAAAGGGCTAGCGAGAGGAGATGGTATGACCGAAGCTCTGAATGAAGTCACTCAACACCTGCAGGTACTGCTGCGCAACCTGATGCAGCGGAAGCGGGTCAAGCAGGCTGTCATGGCTCTAGAGAGTGGTGACCACTCCTTTCGTTGGATTGGGGCCACGGGTGAGGCGAGCCCGGACGGCACACCGATGCGGCAGGACACTCCTTTCTTCATCGCCAGCATCGACAAACTGCTCAACGCCACCGTCGTTATGAGGCTGAGCGAAGGAGGCGAGCTAGATCTCGACGCCTCTCTCGGGACCTACCTGCCGCGCGCCCTTATTGGAGGGTTGAACCGGTACGGCGGGGTGGACTATTCCGACCAGATAACAGTCCGGCACTTGCTTGGGCACACGTCGGGCCTCGCGGACTGGCTGGAAGATCGTCCGAAAGGTGGTCGGAGCCTGGTCGAGCGTGTGTTGCATGATGGTGATGTGGCGCTCAGCATCGAGGACATTGCAGCCATCGTCCGCGAGCAGTTGATGCCCCACTTCCCGCCGCAGGACATATCTGCGAAAAGACCGAAGATCCGCTACTGCGACACCAACTACATCCTGCTTATCGCCGTCATCGAGGCGGTCACGGGAAAGCCGCTGTACCAGGTGCACGAGCAACTGCTGTTCCGGCCTCTGGGAATGCGACACACCTACTTTCCGGGACATTCACAGCCCCTGGAACCCACACCGCAGGCTGCGGTCCTCCGTTTCGAAGGCAGTCCGCTTTCCATCCCTCTGCTGATGCGCTCGTTGTGGGGTGTGTACAGCACGGCAGCAGATACCTTGACCTTCCTCCGTGGATTTATGAGTGGCGACGTCTTCCGCGATCGGTCAACGCCCGCTTCAATGCAAGAACGCTGGAACCGCTTCAGGTTCCCGCTTGACCGCGCGGCTTTGCGCTCACCTGGTTGGCCGATTGAGTACGGGCTCGGGATCATGCGGTTTCGGCTTCCCCGGATCTTCACCCCTTTGCATCCGATGCCGCCGGTGCTCGGACATACGGGGTCAACCGGATGCTGGTTGTTCTATTGTCCGGAGAGGGACATGCTTCTATCAGGCAGCGTGGACGAGGTGACGGCTGGCGCTTTGCCGTACCGCATCGTACCGAGACTTCTCCAGATCCTCGGTACATCGAGCTGAGGAACAGGCCCGGCGCCAGCAGTCGCATTGACGGACTAGAGGAATCGAGAAAAGTGTCATCTGGACAATACGGCAACTAACAACCGCATGGACAGCCGCCGCAAAAAACCGCGCGTTTCATGCGCAGCGATAGGTCTCACTTATCATGTATCAAGGGTAGTGATTTTGCCGGTGGTGTCCTGAATTTCCCGCAGAAGGTGACTGTCCCCTGTAACCATCCAGGTGACTGTCCCCAAATAAAAAGGCCCATGAACTAATTGTTCACGGGCCTTTTGGGTATTTTGCTCTGCGCAGTTTCCCTGGAATTACTTCAGGGCGGCATGAGCAGCAGCCAGTCTGGCTACCGGGACCCGGAAGGGAGAGCAGCTTACATAGTTGAGGCCAAGGCTATGGCAGAAAGCAATAGACTTGGGATCTCCACCATGTT
>Ga0255389_1016_pt1 | contig 17348 bp, 10 predicted proteins | sample ANMaggSeSYBR01E4_FD_182113 | JGI IMG/M metagenome (GOLD analysis project Ga0255389, IMG submission 182113) | Sediment cell enrichment communities from methane seep in Santa Monica Basin, California, United Staets - ANME aggregate JGI... | ecosystem: Environmental > Aquatic > Marine > Cold seeps >...
ATTCAGACTGGCAAGATACTCAGCGATCCTGACCGGATGCGGATGACTGATGAGACTTACTATTTAAGAACTCCAGAAGAAATGCGTGCTATCTTTTCGGAGGTTCCAGGAGCCATTGAGAACACCTTGTGGATCGCAGAACGCTGTGATGTGGATTTAGGGTTCAAAGAATACCATCTGCCTAACTTTCCAGTTCCAGATGGAAAAACACCGGATGGCTATCTGAGAGAAATATGCGAGAAAGGTTTGCTTAAGCGCTACCAGGACCGGGCTTCTAACCCCGAAATCCGCGAGCGGTTGGAATACGAGCTGGATATTATTAAATCAATGGGTTTTGATGCCTATTTCCTGATTGTTTGGGATTTGATCCAATACGCTCAGGAAAAAGGGATCTGGTACAACGCCCGCGGATCTGCAGCCGGCTCCATCGTTTCCTACTGCCTGGAAATCACACCCATTGATCCCCTGGAACACAATTTGATCTTTGAGCGCTTTCTAAATCCAGGCCGTATTTCCATGCCGGACATTGATCTTGATTTTCCTGATGATCGGCGCGCAGAAATGATGCATTACTGCGCGGACAAATACGGTCACGATAAAGTTGCCCAGATTATTACATTTGGAACCATGAAAGCCCGGGCTGCAATCCGTGACGTCGGGCGGGTTATGGATATTCCCCTTCAGGAAGTAGACCGGATTGCCAAAGCTATCCCCAATCAACCACCGATGAGCATCGAAGAAGCCCTGGTGGGCTCCCCCGACTTCAGAAAGCTCTATAATGATGCTCCCTATCTTCAAAGTTTAATTGACACGGCTAAAGGGGTGGAAGGAACTGTTCGCAATGCCGGCACTCACGCAGCCGGCGTGGTTGTCACCGACCGGCCCGTAGAGGAATACGCCCCTCTTCACAGACCCACCGGCAACATGGGTGACAGCCCGATAAAAACCGTCACTCAATACGAAATGTCTGTGGTTGACAAACTCGGGTTATTGAAAATTGATTTCCTGGGACTCTCCACTCTGACAATTATGGCACTGGCTAGCGAATTTATTGAGCAGCGCCACGGCATAAAATTCACCCTTAGCAATATTCCTACGGATGATCCAGAGACTTTTGAGCTAATTGGCCGGGGTGAAACGATTGGCCTTTTCCAGGTAGAAAGCTCAGGGATGCGGCGGTACTTAAAAGAAATGAAGCCCACGCGGCTGGAACACGTAATCGCCATGGTCGCCTTGTACCGCCCGGGGCCAATGGATTTTATTCCTGATTATATTGACCGGATGCACAAAAGACAGGAAATCAGCTACCGGCATGATGGTTTGATCCCAATTTACGAGGAAACCTTTGGAATTCCTGTTTACCAGGAACAGATCATGCACAGCGCAGTCGCAATTGCCGGGTATACACCATCCGAATCAGATAGTCTGCGGAAAGCTGTTGCGAAAAAGAAAGCAGGTGAACTTAAAAAACACAAGAAAAAATTCGTCAGCGGGGCTGTTGAGCGTGGAGTGGATCAAAAAACCGCGGAAGAGATTTTCACTGATTGGGAAAAATTTGCTCGCTATGGTTTTAACAAAGCCCATGCGGCGGATTACGGATTAATCTCGGTTCAGACTGCCTACTTAAAAACCCACTATCCTGTGGAGTATATGACAGCCGTGCTGACGGTATACCAAAACAATACCGATAAAGTCACCCTTTATGCCTCCGAATGCAGACATATGGGAATCGAGGTATTAGCGCCTAACGTTAACTTCAGCTGCTGGGGGTTCACCATTGAGAACAGTCCCCAGGGAGAATTCTGCATCCGGTTTGGATTGGGGGCGGTAAAGAATGTTGGTGAAGGACCGGTGGAAGTGATCGTTCAAGGTCGGGAGGAACAGCCTTTCAAAGATGTGAATGATTTTCTCCGACGGGTGGATATGAGGAAAGTCGGCAAAAGGGCTCTTGAATCACTGATTCAGGTTGGCGCCCTGGATGATTTTGGAAACCGGCCAGCTTTGCTGGAATCCATGGATCGCATTATCGCTATCAGTTCTTCCAATTTTCAGGCTGCAGATTCAGGTCAGGTCTCCATGTTCGGAGAGGAAACTGGACTGACTGAAACCATAAGATTGCCGGAAGCAAAAATAAAAGTCAGCCGCAGAACTCAGTTGGATTGGGAACGGGAGTTAATTGGGCTCTATGTCTCTGATCACCCACTGAGCACCGTGATGGACAGCCTGCAAAAGCATGTGTCTCACTTTGCCCAGGACTTAAATGAAGCCAAATCTCAGGAACGCGTCAGTGTAGCCGGGATTGTGACCAAGATTCGGCAGCATCAGACCAAAAATGGCAAAGCTATGGCGTTCGCAACTATCGAGGATACCCAGGGCTCCATAGACCTGGTAATTTTCCCCAATACCTGGAATAAATATGCGGAAATTATTCGCTTTGATGAAATTATCTATGTCAAAGGCAAAGCCGATACCAATGGCGGGGACACCAAAGTCCTGGTTGACCAGGTAAGAACCAATATTACCCAGGTTGAATCGATTGAAGAACCATCAGGACCCGCGATCCAGCCTCCAATGGAAACACCCCCACCTCAAACCCAAGCGTCCCCACCGGTTAATAAACCAACTGAAGAGATTCCTGCGCCAGTAGAGGATAAACCGGAAACCAAAGAGGTCCCTTCCAAGCAAACTCCGCCGTCGCCGGATGCCTTTCCTCCCGACTGGAAAAAGGAATCAGTAATTGAAAAAGATCCCGAGAAACCGCAGGCTCCTCCTGAAAAAGAAAAACCGGCCCCCGAACGGGCTTCGACTATAATCCTCGAAGAGGATTCCACTTATCTAATCACAGTCATCCTGAAAAACCGGGGAGATACCATACGGGACAAACTCCGGCTGCGGCAGGTATATGGAACTTTAATTAGTTTCCCCGGAAAAGATCGGTTCGCTTTTCAGATCACAGAAAATGAGCAAAGCCATTTGCTTGAATTCCCCAATGCCTCAACCAACGTGACCAAAGAGCTTTTGAATCACCTCAGAGATATGCTCGGACGGGACAGCGTGCAGGTTGAAAAATACCTTTTCTAAGATATCGCAAGCGATAAAAACAAATCCCTGAAAACAGATTGTTTTCAGGGATTTTCATTCATCAATCAGCGGTTTATTTCAACTGCTGAGGACCAGACTGTGCCAGTACCCGGGCAATCGGACGCAAATCCATCCACCATTGAACTTTTGGCCTGCCGTAATCCCAATCCTCCAGGCGCGTGTAATCCTCCATTCCTGTAAATTTAATCTTTCCCCCTTCCAATCCAATGAATACATTCCGGGGGTCTTTTGCTCCAATTTCATTGATGATGAAATCAATGCTCTGTACTGCCATCCTCGTTCCCTGGATGCGGTCAAAAGGAGTCGGATTTCCACCCTGCTGCTGATGACCAAGAATTGCCTGCCGCACATCAAAGAGCTCTTGTCCTTCCACTTCAAAAAGACGAACCATAAAATCGGTGGTGTAAACCGGATGTGCTCTCTCGTTGCGAATCATCAACCCCAGCCGTTTACCCTGGCTGAATCCGGCAACCAGAAGATCAACATCATTCTGAAGGTCCTGGAGTGATATCCCTTCTTCGTGAATGTATACCCGTTCAGCCCCTGTGGCTAATCCACCCATCAGTGTGAGATATCCACAGTATCCTCCCATGGTTTCAACTACAAAACAGCGGCGGGAAGCCACCGCGGACTGTTTGATCTTGTCCACTGCCTGGATAATGCTGTTTAAGGCTGTATCTGCCCCGATGTTTAACTCAGATCCCGGTCGATCATTATCAATAGTGGCAGGCAGACAGACAATGGGAAGCCGGAAGTTTGGAAATTCTTTCTGGCGGCCAAACATTTCATATACGCTGTCATAACCGGATTCTCCTCCCACGACCAGAAGACCATCAATCTGCCCCTCTTCTATTGTCCGGGCGATGGAATAGTAATCCCCTTCTGACGGAACTGTGCGGTTGGTGCCGATCTCTGCACCCCCCTGTCCTACCCATCCGCTGACATCCATCCAGGAGAGTTCTTTTAGGTCTCCTTCAATTAACCCGGGAAATCCATTATAAATTCCCAGCATTGTATGACCCTGGTCAGCCCCCCAGCGCACTGCCGCCCTGACCACAGTATTCATTCCCGGGGCGGGTCCTCCCGAATGCATTACTGCGATCCGGAAAGGCTTAGCGGATTTTTTAACCAGCTTTGGACCCGGCTGGAAAAGGGTCTGGAGTATTTTATAAGCTGACTGGAAACCCGCACCGCGCAGTTCCAGCACCTTGTCAAATTGGTTTTCACTCGCCAAGCTTGATATTTGCTGGGTAATCTTTACACATTCCATTAATGAAGAACTCACCACACGATTTCCCCTCATACCGATCAACTGAGGTTCATCCTCTGGTTTTGTTTTCCGGAGTTCGTGTACTGCTGCATGACCTAAAATTGTTCCCAGGTTGCGGTCAAACGCGGATGGTGAACCTCCCCTCTGGACATGGCCTAAGATAGTAATCCGGGTATCTTCACCAAGTTTGTCTTCCAGTGTTTCTTTAATGTCTTGGCTGGTGATTGGGTTCCCTTTTTTATCACAGGCTCCCTCAGCCACTACAACTATGCTGTCCCGGCGGCCTGCCTTGCGGCCTGCGCCAAGTGCTTCACACATTTCCTTTTTCCAGGCATCTGGATCGGGGGGAACTTCCGGAATAAATACCCAATCTGCTCCAGCTGCCAGAGCGCCCATCATCGCCAGGTATCCGCAGTTCTTGCCCATCACCTCAACCACAAAACTGCGCTGATGGCTGGAAGCTGTACTGGTGATGGCATCGATTGCTTCAGTGATCCGGTGCAGAGCGGTATCGGCACCGATGGTCATTTCCGTACCAAACATGTCGTTATCAATTGATCCCGGCAATCCAACAATCACAAGATTGGGGTATTTTTCCGCACTCTCAGCTGGAATTTCTCCGGATTTGATCAGATCTTTAATCAATTCCGGCCATTCCGTCCGGAATATAGATGCGCCAGTTAAACTCCCGTCCCCTCCGATAATAATCAATCCATCTATTCCGTGGTTCACCAGGTTTTTTGCTGCCTTCTGGCGTCCATCCCTGGTCTTGAATTCCTGGCAGCGGGCAGTTCCGATCATAGTTCCTCCCCGCTGTAAAATTCCTCCCACGGATTCCCAGGTCATCTCCCTGATCATCCCTCCGCCCTCAACCATTCCCTGGTATCCTTCACTGATTCCGTATACCTCTATCCCGAGATCCAGAGCCACCCGAACCACTGACCGGATAGCGGCATTCATGCCAGGTGCATCTCCACCGCTGGTGAGAATTCCAATTTTATTCATAACGCGATTTCTCCTGCCACTTGGGCTGTTCTTGCCCCATTAACCTTTGATTAATTACAGCATATTAATAAGTATTAAATCAATCCATCATGGGGATTTTAATCCCATGTCTTTTGGCTGCTTCTATTGCAGACTGATATCCCGCGTCTGCATGACGGACAATACCCATCCCCGGATCGGTAGTTAGAACCCGCTCCAGACGGCGGGCCGCCTCAACAGTTCCATCAGCAACAATTACCTGGCCGGCATGCTGGCTGTAGCCGATTCCAACCCCGCCACCATGATGAAAGGAAACCCAGGTAGCACCACCTACAGCATTGATTAATGCATTCAAGATGGGCCAGTCGCTCACAGCGTCCGTGCCATCTTTCATACCCTCTGTTTCCCGGTTGGGGGAGGCAACAGATCCCGAATCCAGATGGTCCCGACCAATCACAATCGGCGCTGAAACCACTCCTTCAGCAACCAGTTTATTGAAAGCTAACCCTGCCTGGACCCGTTCCCCGTACCCCAGCCAGCAAATCCGGGCAGGCAGCCCCTGGAAAGGAACCCGTTCCTGGGCCATCTTTATCCAGCGTTGGAGGTGCTCATCTTCCGGGAAAAGTTCCAGAATAATTTCATCGGTACGGTAAATATCCTCCGGATCGCCGGATAATGCAACCCACCGGAAGGGACCTTTGCCCTGACAGAATAGCGGTCGGACATAAGCTGGAACAAAACCAGGGAAATCAAAAGCATTTTCCACTCCCTGGTTAAATGCCTGCTGACGGATATTATTCCCATAATCGAACACAATTGCGCCAGCCTGCTGCATTGTTAACATCGCTTCCACATGCACTACCATGGACTGCAAAGAACGCCGGCGGTACTCAACCGGATCACCTTGCCGGAGTATATCTGCTTGCTCGATGGTTAATCCCTGCGGAACGTAATTCAACGGGTCATGGGCAGATGTTTGATCAGTCACTACATCAGGGATTACCCCCCGCTCTACCAGTTTTGGGAGCACTTCAGCTGCATTTCCAATCAAACCAATTGATATCGCCTTGCCCTCTTTTTTATACTGCTCAACCTTGATTAAGGCCTGATCAAGATCCTCCAGGACTTCATCCACATAGCCGATTTCCAGCTTTCTGTACGCATGGGCTGGATCCACTTCCACAATTAACCCCACCCCTTCATTCATCGTAATCGCCAGCGGTTGAGCTCCACTCATTTCTCCCAAACCGGCTGTCAGAACAAATTTTCCTTTCAATGAAGGCCAGCCTTGCTGCTCTGCCAGCGAACCCAGCGTTTCATAAGTTCCCTGCAGTATTCCCTGAGTGCCTATATAAATCCAGGACCCTGCCGTCATCTGGCCATACATCATCAATCCCTGTGCTACCAGGCTGTCAAAATGCTCCTGGGTCGCCCAGAATGGGACCAAATTCGAATTGGCGATCAGCACCCTTGGCGCATCTAGGTGAGATTTAAAAACAGCAACCGGTTTTCCGGATTGAACAAGAAGGGTTTCATCCTCTTCCAGCTCAATCAGGCTTTTCAGGATAGCATCGAATGCATCCCAATTTCGGGCTGCCTTTCCACTCCCTCCATAGACCACCAGCCGGTCGGGATCTCCAGCAACTTCAGGGTCAAGGTTATTTTGAATCATCCTGTAAGCGGCTTCAATCTGCCAATTTTTACACTTCCTGGTAGTGCCACGCGGAGCGCGGACTTCTCGCGGTTCAGACATTGGAAGCTCCTCAAACATATTTAAGCTATTTAGGTAATTGCATTCATATTATATATTAAGACCCAGAGACTAGTGTTATGATTGAAGGAGGCAATTTACAAAGCTGTTTGGTAAGCCTCATCTCTGAGGGAATCTGGATGATGTTTATCCTTTGTTGCCCTTCAAAAACAGACTGGGTATGGTAAGATTTGAGCTGAAAAAGAAGAAATCCACCTGGATGAGGAAAGGATGACTTATGAAGAACATTTGTGTTGTTGGAGTCGGCTATGTGGGTATTATCACTGCGGCTTGTTTTGCAGATCTGGGGAATAAGGTTGTCGCCCTGGATATTGACCAGGAAAAAATCGCCGATCTAAAAAACGGGAAAATGCCCATTTATGAACCGGGCTTAAAAGAGCTAATTGACCGCAATGTTGAAGCGAACAGGATTCGTTTTACCCATTCTTATGAAGAAGGATTAAAGGATGCTGAGTTTGCTTTCATTGCCGTCGGTACGCCGTCCGGAGTTGATGGAGAAGCAGATTTACAGTATGTCGCGTCCGCAGCTCGATCCATCGCTGATCATATCAGCGAAGGTTTGATCATTATTAATAAATCCACTGTTCCAGTTGGTACCGGGGACTGGGTATCAGATATTGTCAGGGAACAAAACCCGGATGCGGGTGATTTTGCAGTTGTCTCCTGCCCTGAGTTCCTCCGTGAAGGATCTGCTATCAGCGATTTTATGCAGCCCCACCGGATTGTTATCGGCTCACTGGATGAGGAAGCGGCTGATAAAGTCGCCCAGCTTCATCTTCCCCTGCGGGCTCCAATTGTTGTCACCGACCTGAGAACCGCAGAAATGATTAAATATGCCTCCAATGCCTTCCTGGCAACAAAAATTTCCTTCATAAATGAAATTGCGAACATCTGCGAAGATCTTGGCGCGGATGTGCTGGAAGTCTCTAACGGTATGGGTTATGATGCCCGGATCGGGTCTTCTTTCCTTAATGCCGGTATCGGCTATGGTGGATCCTGCTTCCCTAAAGACGTAAAAGCCCTGGCTTATATGGCAGAGGAAAAAGGCCGTCATCCGCAGCTTTTAAATTCCGTGATGGAGATCAATACTGGCCGCCGCGTTATGGCAGTGGACCAGGTAAAATCACTATTGGATTGTGATAACCTGTCCGGTAAAACAATTGGCATGCTTGGTTTATCCTTTAAGCCCAACACAGATGATATGCGCGACGCACCCTCAGTAACCATCGCCAACTTGCTGCTGAAGGAAGGTGCCATTGTGCGGGCATTTGACCCTATCGCCATGGAAGAAGCCACCAAACAGCTTCCCGGTGTGGAAATGGTTGATAGTCCCTACAAAATGGCTGAAGGCTGTGATCTACTGATGGTTACAACCGAGTGGAATGAATTCCAGCAGTTGGACCTCAAACGGATTAAAAAAGCCATGAAGCAAGCTATTTTATTTGACGGGCGCAACATATATGATCCGGTAAAAATAAAACAGCTAGGTTTTAGCTACCGTGGTGTAGGGCGGGGATACAACGGCCGCTGACTCTTCAGGATAAACTATTATCCCTTTCCAATCAAATCGAAGCTATTGTATGTCTAATAGCAGCCGGTTAAATAAGGTTTTAAGGATGAATAACAACTCTGACCATCCCCCCGTGATTGATTATGAAGGATCTGACTATCAAACCAGTTTCTGGGATGAAGGCGGTCGTGAATACGAAGATCAATCTGAAAGAATTGCCCTCAAACGGCTGCTCCCTGACCAGGGTAATCTGCTGCTGGAAATTGGCGCTGGCGCTGGGCGCAACACACCACGTTATAGTGGATTTCAGCGGGTGGTTTTACTGGATTATTCCCTGACCCAGCTGCAGCAGGCTCAAGAGCACCTGGGCCGCGATGACCGGTATATTTATGTTGCCGGCGATGTCTACCGGCTGCCCTTTGTGAAGAACCTGTTTGACGGCGCGACCATGATTCGAACCCTGCACCACATGAAAGACCCCTTGGCATCCCTGCGCCAGGCGCAGCGTGTGCTTGAACCCGGCAGTCCATTTCTTCTGGAATATGCCAATAAACAAAACTTAAAAGCAATCCTGCGCTACCTTCTCGGACAGCAGGAATGGAACCCCTTCGCACTGGAAGCAGTAGAATTTACAGATCTGAATTTTGATTTCCATCCCAAAAGCATCCGGAAATGGCTGGCAGATGCCGGTTTCAAATTGGAGCGGCAGTTAACTGTGTCTCATTTCCGAATTAATTTCTTAAAGAAAATTATCCCGACCAAGGTTCTGGTTTTCCTCGATTCTGTATTACAGCCAACAGGCAGCTGGTGGCAGTTTTCCCCCAGTGTATTCACGCGCAGTTTGAAAAACGACTCTTTCCCGGTCAAAGAAGCGGAAGGGTTTTTCCAGTGTCCATCATGCAGCAGCGCCCTGCCCGACCATGAATCACAGCCAGATCAGCTCGTGTGTCAATCCTGCGCTGCGGTTTATCCAATCCAAGACGGCATTTACGATTTTCGTTAACAACAAGGAACCCGGCCCCTTCGAGGGACCGGGTTCCTAATCTTATCTTTTTTCCCTACCAGCTGCGGAGTTGTGCCCCCAGTTCCTTTTCTAAACGTTTTACTATTGACCCCCTGATAGAGGCAACCTCTTTATCCGTTAAGGTCTTTTCCGGATGCTGATAAACAAGGCTGTACGCCAGACTCTTTTTCCCTTCACCTAACTGTTTTCCCCGGTAGACATCAAATAATTTAACTTCTGCCAGGGTTTTTCCTCCGGCTTGAACAATGAGTGATTGGACAGTTTGAGCCGGGACATCATCGTCTACTACCAATGCCAGGTCCTCCAGCACAGGAGGTTGAGCTGGAATCGATTCCACCTCAAACAGGTCGTCCACTTCGTTCAACAGGGTTTCCATATCCAGTATTGCTGCTGTCAGCGGAGCTTCAGCAAGCTTATAATTACCTTTCACCTTGGGATGAATTTCTCCCATTATGCCCAAATATTTGCCGTCCTTTTCAATCCGAGCGCACTTTCCGGGATGAAAACTCGTCGCGGTATCTGGTGTATAGCTGACATTCCCGAGATGAAGATCCGCCAGCAGTTCCTCAATCAATCCTTTTAGATCATAAAAGTCCATTAATTCCCGATCTGCGCATTGCCATGAAAGGTGTGTCCTCACGCCGGTTAAAGCAATCGCCAACTTTAGTTTTTCGTCAACCGGATGTTTATTCTCGCCATTTGGGAAAAATTCCGAACCAATTTCAAATAGTGCAATTCTCTCCCTGCTTCGGCGATTCTTTTCTACAACCTCCAACAAGCTGGCAAGCATGCTCCTGCGCATCACGGTTTTATCTGAGCTGATAGGATTGGCGAGTTCTAGATAATCAAGTTCCGGGGAACTTTGATCCGGGGGGAAGACCCGCAATTCTGCCTCAGGGGAAGTGATCCGGTAGGTGACAATTTCTTGTAAACCAATTCCTGCCAATTTGTCTCGAATTTTATCTTCCAGTTCCAGGGCTCGATTGCCTGCCTGCAGCGGCAGCTCATCTGCAAGGTTGGTTTCGGGAATCTTGTCATATCCATACACCCGGGCAATTTCTTCCATCAGATCTGCTTTTCCGACCATGCCCTCACCAATATCCAGGCGATGGGGAGGCGTCCCGACAACCAGCTCATCCTTTTTTATTGTGACTTCAAAATCAAGCTTTTTGAGCAGCTCGCCAATCTCAACCGCTGAGAGTGAGATGCCCAACCAACGCTCAATATCTCCGGGAGTGAGCTTTACCCTGGTTTCAAGAGGCGGAAGCGGATACTCATCCACCAAACCTTGAGCAACTACGCCTCCGGTCCATTTTCTCATCCACTCCAGGCAGCGCTGAACTCCCTGCGACGCAATAGCTGGGTGAACACCCCGTTCAAATCGATATGCCGCTTCTGAGGGAAGCCCTTGGGCAGAAACAGTCCTACGGATGTTGACATAATTCCAGGAAGCTCCCTCCAGTAGCACATTTTTGGTTTTCTCGCCCACTTCGGAGTCAGCCCCGCCCATCACTCCTGCCAGGGAGAGAGGTCCTGATTGATCGGTGACCAATACGGTAAAATCATCCAGTTTCCTCTCTATATCATCCAGGGTTGTCAGGGTTTCTCCCGATTTTGCTCTCCGGGTAATAATCCTGGGAGGTTTACCGCCAGCTCTTTCCAGCAGCACATCATAGTCAAAGGCGTGCAGTGGTTCTCCAATTTCAAGCATGGTGTAATTCGTCGCATCTACAACACAATCTATAGGACGAATCCCGGCCAACTTTAATCGGCGCTGGACCCAATAAGGACTGGATTTCTTTTCCACATTTTCAATTAATCCCAACACAAACCGCGGATTCAGATCAGGATCCTTGATTTCAATGGACACCTTTCCTTTGATTGGGTTTCCTTCCATCACCGGTTCCAGGGATGGGAGAATTAATTTTCCACCGGTTATCGCCGCAACTTCCCGGGCAACACCTAAAATACTTGCTGCCCTGGCAATGTTGGGCGTGATGGCAATATCCAGGACCGCATCGCCCATATATTCTGCCAGAGCCTGCCCTGTGGGCGCATCTTGATCCAGCAGAATGATGCCTTCATGCTCTTCCGAAATCCCGAGTTCGAGTTCCGAACAGGCCATGGAATAGGAATCCACACCACGGATTTTCTTTCGTTTCAATGTGGTTAACGCCATGTCCTTGGATTCGTTGTAGGCATCGATAATGGTTGCCCCTTCCCGAGCATAGGCGACTTTCAAAGGAGGATCCAGTTCTCCTTTTTCCAGATAAGGAAATAAGTTCGGCGCACCGGTCAGCACTGTATGTTCCTGTTTACCGTCATCCAAACGACAAAGGACCAGGCGATCCGCATCCGGGTGAGGCATTACCTCCCGAACTTCTCCGACGACAATTTCCTCCGGATTCCAGGAAAATCCGCTAATTTTTGTTGCCTGCTGCTTCTCTCCGGGTTGAGGCAGTCCAACGTAACGAATCTCCTCAACTTCCAAACCCGCCAGAGTAAGCTTGTATGCCAGCTCTTCAATCGGCAGGGTAATTTCAACGTATTCTTTCAACCATGATATCGGTACTTTCATTGTTATTTTCCTTTCCAATCATTAACTGCGGCCTATGAACCTGATCTGATCTTAAAATTGGTCCAGGAATCTCAAGTCATTGGCCCAGAAATAACGAATATCTTCAATATGATGACGCATCATGGTAATGCGCTCAGGCCCCATACCAAAAGCAAAACCTGAATACACTTCGGGGTCAAATCCGCCGTTTTCAAGAACCGTGGGGTGAACCATGCCACAACCCAGAATTTCCAACCAACCGGCTCCTTTGCAAACCGAACAGCCATCTCCTCCACAAAGAAAACAGCCTACATCCATCTCCGCGCTTGGTTCCGTGAATGGAAAATGTGAAGCTCGGAACCTTGTTTTCGCTTCCTGTCCGAACATTCTGCGGGCGAAATTGCTTAAGGTTCCTTTTAAATCTCCAAAGGTGATTCCTTTTCCCACAGCCAATCCTTCCACCTGGTTGAATTGAATTTCCGACCTGGAAGTGATCTGCTCGTATCGATAGCACATCCCCGGCAGGATTATCCTGATCGGAGGTGAGTCCCCGGGATACTTCTTGGTATGTTCCAACATAGCATGGATCTGCCCCGGAGAAGTATGCGTTCTAAGTAAAAGCGGGTCGTCTCCGCGGTCTTGTTTACTGGTGATAAAGAAAGTATCCTGCATATCCCGGGCAGGATGATGAGGCGGGAAATTAAGCAGCTGGAAATTGAATTCGTCTGTTTCCACCTCACGGGAACGGTAAATTTGAAAACCCATATCTCCAAAGACGCGATAAATTTCCCTTAAGGTTTGGGTTGTTGGATGAATACTTCCGCTTATCGTTCTCCGTCCCGGCAGGGTGACATCAATCTTTTCCCCTTCCAGAACTTGATCAATCCTGCGTTGGTTTATCAGATTTTCCTTTTCACCGGAAGCAGCTTCCAGGGCAACTTTTACCTGGTTCGCGGTCCGGCCAACAATCGGCTTTTCTTCCTTGGACAGCGTGCCCAACGCTTTAAATATCTCCATTAACTGGGAACTGCGCCCAAGGTACTTCACCTGCCAGTTCTCCAATGATTTCTCATCATCGACCGGTTCCAGAGCCGATAAAGCTTCAATTCGTATCAAATCCAGTCTTTCTTCCATAATTCCTCCTGATTAACGCGGGATCCCGAGGGGGATTCTCTCTCCCTGGGTGTCTGGAAAAAGAAAAACCCGCCCCACTAAGGGACGGGATTTACCCGTGGTACCACCCAATTTAGCCAGTCAAACGGCTCACTTTATCCCAACAGCAAACTAAACACAATGCTATTGGTTCCCCATGTAACGCCGGGGCTGCGGCTCAGACTACTTGAGATTTAACCTTTCCCCTGAGCACTCAGGAGGGAACTTCAATTGATTTGCGATCTGGTACGGGGTCTCAGTCTCAGCCTCGCACTCCCTGTCAGCGTCAAACCAAGCTACTCTTCTCCGTCAACGTTTTCCGATTTATTCAATTATCAATGTTAATGTTATCTAATTATGGTCAAAATTTCCGATCTGTCAAGACCCGGAAAGTAGTTGGGTATGGACTCTATCGTAACCTATTAGTTAAGGTTATTCTCATGAAGCTGATTTTGTGATTCATCCATCGCTTCCTCAGTACGTCCGAAAACAAAGGAAGCCAGGCGGGCAACCAGTAGCAGGAGAGACAAATCGGTTTCATTAAAATGATCCTCAGTCATTGAGTTGACCACTTCCATCACACCCATAACCCTGTCCTCTAGAATTAATGGTACTGCCATTAAACTTCGGGTATGGAATCCAATCGATTGGTCGACTGCAGAAATCCAGCGGTCATCTTTTCTTACATCGGGCACCAGGGCGGGTTTTTTATGGGTCTTAACCCATCCGGCGATGCCTGAACCAGCCGGTATTCGAAAATTTACCAGCTCTTCCTGGCGAGTTCCTTCCACAGCAACAAAAACTAGTTCATCACTCTCTTCATCCAACAGCAGGATTGAACCGTTTTCAGAATCCACTGCCTCCAGAGCAATTCCCAGAATATTCATCACCATCTTAAGCAAATCTGAGGAAGTTGAAAAAACCTGCAGGTTGCACTGCAGCGCATTTAATGCCTGGATAACATTCCAAAGCCGGGTGTTTTCTTCTTTTAGCTCCGACCTATCCCTCTTTAAATCATCGATTTCTTCTTTTAAAGTCCGAAGAAGTTGGGGATCAACCATGGATAAACAACCTCCTGAAGATATTTGAGACTAAATTCAATTAACTACCTCAGATTGTATTTTACTAATTATACAGCTATTTAATAGAAATTAAGATTTCCTTCTTCAGCGGGCTTGGAAGCGTTTATAATCTACACATATGAGCACCATACCAACCACAAAGAAAGCACTCCTGTTATTATTGGCCAGCGTAATCCTATTCAGTGGATGCGGAGGTCCGGCGGAGACTCCACAGGGAACTGTCACCCCGATTTTACCAACCCGAACTCCATTTCCTCCTTCTCCCACCCCCATCCCCACTGCCGCAGTTGTCAATGGGGACATTATCACGGTTGCCGCCTACCAGGAAGAACTTGCCCGATACAAAGCAGCTGTCAACCGTGATCTAACAGAAGAGGATCAATCTATAGTTATTAATAATCTAATTAACCTCACTCTTCTGGCACAAGCAGCCACCTCAGAAGGATTTCAGATTTCAGAAACCGACCTGGATGAAAGAATTGCCAGATTGGATACAGAAGATCAACCTCTTAACGATTGGTTGGCAGTATATGGCTTCACTGCGGAAACTTTCCGCATCCACTTAAAGAGGTCTTTGGAGGCTGCCTGGATGAGGGACCAAATCATCGCGGATGCGCCTCTTGAAATGGACCAAATTCATGCCCAGCAGATGTTATTTTACAATCTGGCTGCAGCTGAAGAAATACTGGAAGATTTAAATTCCGGAAAGGATTTCTCCCAGCTTGCCAAAACCCATGATCCACAGACACAGGGTGACCTGGGGTGGTTCCCACCTGGTTTCCTGACCATTCCAGAATTGGATCCGATCTTATTCGGTCTTGAGGTAGGAGAAACTAGTGATATCATAGAAACAAAAATCGGTTATCATATCATAATGATCCTCGAAAAAGAGGGGAACCGGCCGCTGGATCCAGCTATCCGGCAGATCCTGCAGGAGCAGGAGCTGGATAATTGGCTTGTACGCCGCTGGAAATTAAGTACAATTCAAATTACACTCCCTTCATAAGTTGCTCCCAGGAGTAAATTTATGTCCGATCCAATTGAAGAATACCTTGAAGAAAATGAGCGTCGGGTTCCCCCGAAGAAAATAAGCCTAGGGTTTCTGCTGAATATTCTTTCCGGAATATTTGCGGCAGGGACAGTGATAGTTGTGCTGTTGTTTGCGATTGTCTTTATCAACCCGCAAGTCGGCTTTAATCCGCTTCCTCCGACCACAATGCCGGCTTTGTTTTTAACCTGGACACCATCTACCACTCCAGTCGTTTCTCTTCCGGAGACCTGGACACCTACTGTTTCTCCAACAGTTGTGCCCACCGATACGCCAATTCCTCCCAACACACCAGAACCAACTCAGGAAGAAACACCCGTTCCAACCGCCAATTTAGAAAGCGGTACATCATTCTCTGTCCAGGAAGGATCACCCAGTTATGTTGAAAATTCCTTCCACCTAGATGCCGGCTGCAATTGGCTTGGTATTGCTGGACAGGTTTTTGACAAAGAAGGAATTCCCGTGAGTGGAATCCTGGTTGAAGCAGGCGGTTTTCTGGGAGAAATTGAAATTTCAGGGTTAACGTTAACTGGGATGGCACCAGATTACGGAGAAGGTGGTTATGAAATTGCCCTCAGTGACTCACCTGTCTCCTCAGATGGGGATATCTGGATTCAACTATTAGACCAGGCAAACCTGCCATTGTCGGAAAAAATATATTTCAAAACCTTTGACAGCTGTGATTCAAATCTGGTAAAAATAGATTTTAAGCAAAATCCGGAAGATTAATAATACTAAAGGCAAAAAAAAGACCGGGTCTTTCTAAAAAGACCCGGTCTTTTTGATTCAGGCGGGAAATATTCTTACCCGGTGACTATTAATCAGTTTAATAGCATCGGTAATTAGCTGACGGTTCTCTTCAATCTGGTGCCACCTGCTGGCTCCCGAGGAATGCGGTAAAGGTATAATCCAGCGGCCCTCGACTTCTTTTTGAGTACCGATAATGTCCTGCAACTTTAATTTCTTTGGAAAATAAAGATTGATTGCCAATCTTCCAATGGGAATAATGACCTGAGGATTTACAAACTCGATTTCCTGATTTAAATACGGACGGCAGAGTTCCTGCTCTCTTCTGGACGGTACCCGGTCTCCACTGCCGGACGGGTGCCTGCCCGGGTAACATTTCGTAACTGACGACATATATTGTGTCGATCGGAACCATTCTTCCTCGATTCCCGCTCGCCCCAACCAGCCAAATAATCGAGTGCCGCTGCCAGCATTAAACGGCCTCTCTGCTTCTTGTTCAGTAATTCCCGGCGCCTGGCCAATGGTCATCATCTCCGCCGATTCAAGACCGGAAAAAACAGCAGGAGGATAAATCTCAAAACCCTCCTTCAAACATAAACGGCATTGTTTCATCCCAGCCTGCAGCTCAGGAAATGATCGATTTAGGTGTTTTTGCATCAATAATCCTTATTGGAATAAGTGGATTCTTTTAGGACTCTTCCCCGCTGAGTTTCTGCCAGGATTGTTGAACAAACAAAGCATCTTCCTCCAGGGTAGGACTTTCACAAAGCATCCTTCCTCCTGCCTTTACTTCCAACAGCGCCTGGAATAACGCCTCTAGATTAAAATCAGATTCGCTGATAATCAAGTGGTTTTGCTCTCCTTTTTCCGTGTATTCAATCCCGGAGATATGGCAATGCAGCCGCTTTATGCTGTCCTCTCCCAGGGCTTTCAGATAGCTTTCCAGTACTTCCATCCACTCCCGGGTTGAATTAATTGAGCCGTCTCCCGGTCGGGCATGGAGATGGGCAAAATCCAAACAGGGTTCAACACCATGAATTTTACTCATCTCCAATGTATCTTCTAGGGACCCGAGCATAGCTCCTTTTCCCATTGTTTCTG
>Ga0255389_1018_pt1 | contig 16863 bp, 17 predicted proteins | sample ANMaggSeSYBR01E4_FD_182113 | JGI IMG/M metagenome (GOLD analysis project Ga0255389, IMG submission 182113) | Sediment cell enrichment communities from methane seep in Santa Monica Basin, California, United Staets - ANME aggregate JGI... | ecosystem: Environmental > Aquatic > Marine > Cold seeps >...
TTTTAATTTCCCTGGCAAATGTAATACCAGCCGGGCCGCCGCCAATAATCAGAACGTCAGTTTTTGTTTTCATTATTTTCCGCACCTTTTCTAAACCTGGGGATCAGTCATCTGGGGTTCTATGAGCAGGCGGTGAAGTTCCTGCAATATTATGTGTTCCTCACTGGCCACCTTGCCCATAGTGGATCCTATAATGTTTCCGAAGAACATTCTGCTCATGAGGCCCATATTCATTTTTGACAGGTATACCTCGCCGGTTGTTTTTTCATAAACCGACCAGGCACAGGGCATCATGGCCCCCATATGGTGATATTTGTCCACGATCCGGTTGGCATATTCAGCTTTGCAGACAAAAAAGATTCTCTTTTTTACCAGATTGTCGAAGTAATGGGTTTTTGCAACCGCTGAATGAAAGTCCCAGTCCGGGATGGGGCTCCCCCATCCGGGAACGGCCCTGACAGCCTTTTCAATGTTGGCGCAAACCTGTTCGAAGGAAGCCTCAATCTTTTTAGCGGTGATCATGTATTTACGCATGGCAAAGATGAACAGCAATGTCACCGTAGCAGCTCCAGCCAAGATACTTAAAAAAATTATAGTCATTACAGAAGTCCTAAATTGCGGAAGCAGGAGGCTTTGCGAGAAAGAGCTCTCCGTCTCCAGTGGTGAATATTTTGGGATCCCGGTTTTTTTTTGGGGGGGTGTAAGAATCCCCCGGGATTGCGTTCTTCCATTTTCCCGCTCTACGAGCAGGAGCCTATGGATCAGGTGGGGGCAGAAACGGCGGGACTCCTGGAAGCCCCGGATTGGCCGGAAGTGCTGAAAGTGGAAATCTGCTTCACCGGGTCTTTCGCCCCGCATTCAGGGCATACAGGCGGGGCCTGCTTTGCAGACAGGACCAGGTGGTCAAAATTTTCTTCGCATTTTTTGCATTTATATTCGTAGATCGGCATTTATTTTCTCTTATTAATACAGTCTGATTAATTTATCCGGCATCAGGAGACCGGACATGTGACGCTGGTCTTCAGGCTGACCCCGCATTTAAGGGCTTTCGAAACAGGGCACGTTGCTTCGGCCTTCAGCATCGCAGAGTAGGCCTTTTCGATGTCTTCCTCATCTGCTACAGCGATACTCACATCCACGGAAATTCCGGTAATAGCCAGCCCTTCCCTGGTTTTTTCCATAATGGCGGTGGCATTGCTCAGGTAGGAGACAAGTTTCACCCCGCCTTTTTCCAGGAAAAAAAGAGCGGAAGTCATCACGCAGCTTCCCGCAGCCCCGGCCAAAAGGTCTTCAGGCGTCCACCTGTTTTCCGGCCCCCGAATTCAGGGGGAGTTGCCACCATGATTTCCGGGTTGCCTCCGGCATGGAGGCGGCCTTCTTTGCCTGAAGTCCAGGATACGGTTGTTTCATATTGCCACATGGGGCCCCCTTTTTATGAAGATTCCTTTACAGCTGAAAGGAGCTGTTCTTCTGTATGCACGCCTACAAGATGATCCGCGATCTCACCGTCCCGGAAGATCATCAAGGTCGGGATGGACTGTATCCTGTACTGCATTGCAGTCTGCATTGATTCGTCCACATTGACTTTTGCGACCGTGGCTTTTCCAGCTAACTTGCCTGCCACCCCGTCAACTATGGGGCCCTGCATCTGGCAGGGGCCGCACCAGGGAGCCCAGAAGTCCACCAGGGTCACACCGGAACTGATTGTTTCTTTGAAGTTCGTGTCAGTTAGTTCAATTACTTTATTTTTCATGGATATTAACCTTTCTAAATCTGCAGTTGTGATTTCGATAATGCTGTAAGTATGCAAAGGCCGTTCCAAAGCACTCAGAATGGGTGTAATAACTGAGCAAAGCAGCGAAATAATCTGCCAGACATTGATTTTATAAGGATTTTTAGAAAAGGGAATAAATAAAGGAGGTGATTTCCTGAAACGGTGCAATATCCGGGATAGGGATGGTGAGCGTTGCTGGAAACGCCCGAACTGTTGCATGCAACGCTATTGCAACGCTGAAGTTCAAAGAAAGAAAGCGGGCTTTTAACCGGGCCTTTGGGACCTGGTCGATGGGTTTTTTGGAAACAGGCCAGGCTTCCGGCCGGAATAGAAATGAATCGCCATCTAATGTATAGTTATCCGTTCGAAATGAGAGTAAAAGTCAGCATGACTGTAGTTTGTGTCGGTCCGATCCGGATGCAGAAGGTAATCACCCAGAAACAAAAGATAACTTAGGTACGCTGCCTGATAGATTTCTATACGGTATGGAGTTGTTTCGTATGCTGCTGTAGCAGGCGGGGCAGGGGGAAAATTAATTTGCGGATTGGACAGGTGGTTGAAAACCTGAGAACTCTATGGAGAGCATAGCAACGTGAATATTCACGCCTTAGTCCTTGGCACTTATCTGCTTGCCCTTATGTTTATAGGGTTTATCGGTGTACGGAAGGTGTCCACACAGGAAGATTTTTCTGTCGCGGGACGCTCCCTGAACACTTTTGTGCTTTTCGGGACCATGCTGGCCACCTGGATTGGAACCGGCAGCATTTTCGGGAATGCCGAAAAAACTTATGAGGTGGGGATTTCAGCCTTTATCATTCCGCTTGGTTCTCTGGCCGGCATTGCCATACTCAGCCTGCTGGCTGCCAGGGCCAGAGGGCTTAGAGAGATAACCATTCAGGATCTCCTGGAGAAACGGTACAACGCCGCGGCCCGCGTGTTTGGGGTGGTTGCCCTGGTTTTGGCTTATTTAACAATTGTTTCCTATCAGTACCGGGCGGCCGGCGCTGTCCTTAACCTGGTCTTCCCTGAAATTCCCTATAACTCCGCCGTGATACTTTCAGCTTTATTTATAATTTTCTATACAGCTGTTGCCGGCATGATTTCCATTGCCAGGATCGGGCTGATACAGGGGATTACGATAATCGCAGGCATCCTTCTGACAATGCCGGTGTTTTTTTACCGGGTCGGAGGCCTTTCAGGCATGTCAGAGGCACTGGAGTCTTCTCACTTTGATTTTTTCGGGCCTATAGGTTTTGTTGAATCCCTGGGCCTGATGCTTCCGGCCATGCTCTTGGTGCTGGGTGACGCCAATATGTACCAGAGGTTTTTTTCAGCCCGGAGTGCGGGCACGGCACGAAGGGCGATTCTCTGGACCCTGGTTGGAGTTGCTGTAATGGAAGTTGCCATAATCGTGACTGCCTGGATAGCAAGTGCGCTGGAACCTGATCTGGAGATCCCCGGGAGGGTGATAGCCTATGCCGCCCGGGATTTTTTGCCTCCGGTCCTTGGGGCATTTCTGCTGACAACCATTATGGCCATAGTACTTTCCACGGCGGGGAGTTACCTGCTCTCTCCTTCCACCGCCCTGGTGCGGGATATCTACCAGAGGTTCCTGAATCCGGGCGCTTCTGAAAGGAGCCTGGTAATCCTGTTGCGGGTGACTGTAATCGGAACCGGATTAATATCCTACTGGCTGGCAACCCTTTCCGAAGAGTTCCTGTCCGTGGCCCTTCTGGCCTATACCATTTACGGCGCGTCCATAACCCCGGCCCTCATAGCATCTTTTTTCTGGCGCAGGGCCACCGGGAAAGGAGCCGTGGCTTCAATAGTATCCGGCACTCTGGTCACCCTGCTTTGGCACTGGCTGGGCCCCGCTTCAATTGACGCGGTCCTGCCTGCCATAACTGTTTCTTTTTCGGCTCTGATCCTGGTCTCCCTGCTGGACAGCCCGCCACCGAGGGAGAAGGTGGACCCTTTCTTTGAATAAGGAGTTCAGGAAACAGAAAAGCTCCGGCGGTGTTCAGGGGTTGGCCCCAGGCGCTGTAGCGTTTCCCGGTGGGCCAGGGTCGGGTACCCCTTGTGTTTCGCGAACCCATACGCCGGATACTTTTTTTCCAGCTCCAGCATCAGGTTGTCCCTGCAGGTTTTTGCCAGGATGGAGGCCGCGGCAATGGTGAAGGATTTCGAATCACCCCGGATTATGGCCGTCTGGGGCAGGTTGATTTTCCCCAGCCGCCTGGCGTCTATAAGCAGGTATTCCGGAAGAGGAAACAGTTTTTCTACGGCCCTTTGCATGGCGAGCAACCCGGCCTGGTAAATATTGATTTCGTCAATTTCAGTCGGGGAAGCCTGCCCGGTGGCCCAGGAAACGGCCTTTTCCTTAATGGTCTGGGCCAGATCCTCGCGGCGCCCGGAGGAGAGTTTTTTTGAATCATTTACTCCGGGAATAGTAAGTCCCGGAGGGAAGAAAACAGCCGCGGCAACCAGAGGTCCGGCCAGGGGGCCTGCCCCTGCCTCATCCAGCCCGGCAATCCTGGTGAATCCCCGGTTCCAGAGTTCATGTTCATAACGGCAGAGGGATTCCAAACGGTCCTGTTCAAGGGAAGCGGCTGTCAATTTCCGCCTTACCCGGCCAGCAAGGGAACGAACCCCTGCCCTCGGATCTTTTTCCAGCAGAGACAAGGTTTCGGCAGACAGACCTTCCTCCCGGCCCCTGATTACGGATGAAAGACGGGCGACTGTATTTTTTTCGATATTCTCAGGTGTCAACTGGTTTCCAGAAACATGCCTGGACCTTCTGCTCATTCACTTCTCCCCGCGGGTTTACCCGGCTATCCGTGCCATCCTGTTTATCAGTTTTTGAAAATGAGGCATCCGAAAGCCGCAGGCACATGAAAATCAGGATCCTTCGTCAAGGTCGGCTGCCAGCACATGTAGTGGCGGGATGGATCAGCGCCCAGAGCCAGGAGCAAGTTGGCCCTCCATATGTCTCCGGTTTCCGGCCGTTTGAAAGGCTCTGCCCCGGCCATCGGCTGAAAGGGCAGTTCAATTACGGCGCGCCAGGAGGATGATTTTTCGTCAAGTTCTGCCCTGGCTTTCATCTGTGAATCCCAGGTGAAATCAACATTTTTCCAGGGTTTAATAATATGGGCTGCCAGGTACTGGGACAGGGGGCTCACTTCATATTCGAAATAACCGGAACAGCCGGCAGGCTTAATGAATACCTCAGCAACATCATAGTCCCACAAACCTTCAACCGAGCGATCGCCTGGATACTCCCGGTTGACATGGAGTTTTTCGTAGCCGCATCTGAAGAGGAAAAAGATTGATGTTTCGTTCCAGAGTGAAGCAGCTGTCGCAATGACCTCAGGGCCTGATGTCAGGGGATCCTTTCCATTCCAGAGGCGGGAGATCAAGGCTGTCTGGGCGGGATTCTTCCAGGCATCAGCACCTGGATCTAATAATGTTTTCGGGTTTTCAGCTGTTCTGTAAGAAAAAATGCAGTTTTCTGGCATAACAGTAATTATAGTTCATGCACGATTTCAGTGACAGGGAGAATATTGATTCGCACTCCTTCCGGGTAGTGCATTCCCGGATCCGGTTCTTTCTAACCAGGAACTTAACCCAAGTTTTCCCTCTGGATGATCCGGTGCTGCCGGTGGCGATACTGACCTGTTTTTCTGTCGATTGATATTCAGATTACGGGGCTTTCGCTGCGGCTGGAAAGAGGAAAACTCGCAGGCGCGTCAAATAGTTATTATAATGATTAGTTGTGAAACAGAAAAAGGTTGGATTATTAGGATATGGCAGGTTCGGGAAAATGGTATACAGGTACCTGAACCCGGCGGTTGAGCTCAAGGTTTATGACAGCGATGAAAGAGCTACTGCCTGCCTGCCTGAAGCAGGAGGATTTGAGGAGGTTGCTTCTTCAGATATAGTGATCCTGTCTGTTCCGATCTCTGAAATGCCGGCAGTCTGCAGGGAGTTGCTTCCCTATATCCGGGAGGGACAGGTTTTCGTGGACACCTGCAGCGTCAAGACCAAACCACTGGCTATGATGGAGGAGCTTTTCCCGGAAGGGGTTCAGATTATGGGAACCCATCCTCTTTTTGGCCCGGACAGTGGTAAAGACGGTATAGCCGGATTCAAGATTGTGGTCTGTCCGGTCAGGGTTGAGGAACAGCTGTATCAGGAAGTTATTGAGTTCCTGCAGGAACTGGACCTGGTAGTTGTAGAGTCTACGCCTGAAGAGCATGACCGTCAGATAGCCCAGACCCAGGCGATATTCCACCTGATCGCTCAGGCTATGAAAGAGCTGGGATGGGGGGTTAAGGTCATTTCGACACCCGGCCCTGATACCTTCTACAGACTTGTCAAGACCGTGCAGCAGGACACCAGCCAGCTTTTTCAGGATATGGCAAAAGAGAATCCCTACGCGGCAGAATACCGCAAGAAATTTATGAAAACCCTGGGGGAACTGGACCAGAGCCTGAAAAAGGAGGAGAAGACCTGGATTTGACCCATATTTCTCATGGGTTTGCCTGACGAGGCGGTGGAGACGCCGGCCTGACAAGGCTTGCAACTGTTAATGCTAATGAAGCCCCCGCGGTCGCACTTGCACAGTACGTCGGGGAGGCCGACGGAGCATAACGCACTCAGGGCGGGTATATTCCCCGCCGCCGCCGCAAGCTTGTGAGGAATGCAGGTTAGTATCCTGATCAGGATTCCGGATCGGTCGGCAGACGAATAGGCAGAGGTGATCCCGGAGGGTGAAAAAACATCCGAACCGGGCAAGCAGGGTCGGACCCTGGAAACAGAGCATGGAAAAACAGATTAAAGAGATTCTGAAAGCTATTGGAGAGGATCCAAACCGTGAAGGACTGCTGGACACGCCCTCTCGTTTTGATAAAGCTTTCCGTTACCTGACCAGGGGTTATGAGCAGGATGTAGGCGAGATTCTCAATGACGCGCTTTTCAGTGTTGAATATGACGAGATGGTCATAGTCAGGGACATTGATGTTTACAGTTTGTGTGAACATCATCTTATGCCGTTTTTTGGTAAGGCTCATGTTGGGTATGTTCCCAGGGGGAAAGTCATAGGTCTCAGCAAGATCCCCCGTATGGTGGATGTGTTTGCCCGGAGGCTCCAGGTGCAGGAGAGGCTGACACAGCAGATAGCTGAAACCATCCAGAAGGCGATTGATCCAAAAGGTGTTGCAGTGGTGCTTGAGTGTCACCACCTGTGCGTGATGATGAGGGGTGTGGAGAAACAGAATGCAACAATGGTAACCTCATCCATGCTGGGCTACTTCAGGAAAGACCAGAGATCACGTAATGAATTCCTGAATCTTATTAGAACAAAACAGTGAGGAAAATGCGTTTACAGTCAATTCCGGTCCTGTTGTGTCTTGCTGCAGGCTGGATTTATTTTTTTATTTGTCCCGTCCAGACTATGGAGGCCGCGGCCCAGACCAGGTTCACCGTTGATGTCAATCTGGTCACCTTGCGCTTTACAGTCAGGGATGAGGCAGGCGGATATGTTAACAGCCTGGATGCCGGGGATTTCTCAGTTTCTGAAAATGGCAGGAATCAGGAAATAAGTATCTTCGAAAAGCCCAGGAGTATGGAGCCGACATCCGGTACGACCTGGTTGGCTTTCCTGCTTGATGTCAGCGGGAGCACTTTGGCTACGAGGAGTGAAGAGATCCTGGCTGCCCGCAGTTTTTTTGAGAATATCCAGGATTCCGTCATGGTCGGCGTGTTCGGATTTACTGATGAGCTTTTGGTTTTTCAGGATTTCACGGATAACAGCGGAAGAGTTCTGGATGCTTTTTCGGCTGCGGACCGTCACAAGGGACAGACGGCTATTTACAGGGCATCCTCTAAGTTGCTTACGGAGATGAACCGAAGAGCCCAGCCAGGAGACCGGAAAGTCATCATTGTGCTGTCAGATGGTATGGACGATGAATACCAGCAGAGCAGTGAAACTGCTTCCCTGGCCAAAGAGAGCTCCGCGGTTTTTTATACAGTATGGGTCCCTTCAGCGGCATTTATGTACTCTGGCCCTGCTGCAACCGATAGCGAAAAAGTCCGTGAAGACAGGCAGCGAAAACGGGAGGCCTATGCGTCGCTTTCGGTTTCTACCGGGGGCCGGCATTTTGGGGGCTTTGAGTCCATCCTGGATTTTGATGATGTAATGGCCCATATAAATGATGAGGTTTTCGGTAATCTCTATACAGTCGGTTACTATTCTGACCTGGACGGCCTGGGCAAACGGGACCGTGATATCCACATGAGGTTTTCGGGAAACGGCAAGGAACCTTACCGTATCAGGGGCATATACCAGAACCTTCCGGACCTGGTGCAATCCAAAAAACAGTTTATTGAGGCCCTTTTTGATAGTAGTGCCACCCAGTCTTTGACTGGAAGGATTGCCGGGTTTCGCGATTTCGGCGCGGATGTTGATTTGCAAAAAGCCACTTTTGACGGGGAAATGGCCTCGGTGCCCTTCAGGCTCAAGATAAGCCCCTTTACCATTCCCCTGGACAGTGAAGGGAAAATTGATACGCAGTTTGGATACGTAGGTCTGCTGAGTGACACCGAGGGGGAGGAAGTCCTCAGGTTGAGGGGGGTCTTTAGTGTTAAATTGACGAGGGATCAGATTATGGATGATGGAAGGGGCATTTTATACAATGGGACTTTCAGGGTTCCTCCCGGACGCTATTTTTTCAGGATGGCTGTTCTGCGGATTCCCTCCTGGGAAATGACGGTTGTGGATAAGATTCTCCAGATCTCCGGACCAGAGAAAAGGTACTGAGTCTCTGGAATCCCAGGTCACTATCGCCACCGGCCTCACTGGATCATTCAGGCGTGAAACTTGGATTGAATTTCAGGGTAGTTTCTAATAAACGCCGCCGACAGGCGGCAATCCACAAGTCTGGGCCGCCAGGTCCAGATAACAGGCTGACCAAAGGGAACCCTGGGGAACGAATCGCCCTTGGGTTTTTTCCTGTCAGTATCGCCACCGGCCTTTCGGGGCTGCAGATTACAGGTGGCGTACTGCCCGTCTTTCGTCCATTCTGTCCATTCCGTCGACAACGGTCACACTTACAAAACCCCTGCCACCCGTTACCCGTGACCATTCAAGTTTCAGGTTTGAGTCTCAGAAAGATAGCTGCCTTGTAAAATCTTCCCTCCGGTCCGGGTCCGGAGAAAATACCAGGCATCGGGGTATTCCGGCAAGATCCGAATGGGCGGCAATAAGTTTCCAGCCGCATTTCCCGCCCAGTTCCTCCAGGGCCGCGGCCTGTCCGGAACCGATTTCAAGCAGCAGGAAGCCTTCAGGTTTCAGCAAGCGGCGTATCTCAGTGAAAATTCTTTGAAAGAACTCAAATCCGGTTTCTCCGCTGAAAACCGCAGTTTCGGGTTCGTGAAGCCTGACTGAAGGATCGACACTTCCGGAATCGTTCCATCCAACGTAAGGGGGGTTGGAAACAATAAAATCGAGCTGGCAGCTGCTGGAAACACAGCTTCCAAGATCAGAAACAAAGAGGTCTATCCATGAAGGATCCTTCAGAAGCAACTGGGCGTTGCGGGCCGCTGTCTTTGCAGCCAGGGGGTCGATGTCGGTAGCCGCAACCTGAAGTTCAGGGTTCTCGGCTGATAATGTAATTGCGATGCAGCCGCTTCCTGTGCCGATTTCAAGGATTCGAATCGGGCCTGAAGCCGGCCTGTATTCTTTGCACAGGTTAAGACATGCCTCCACCAGCAATTCTGTTTCGGGCCGGGGTATCAGGATACCGGGCCGGACGATGAAATCCCTTCCATAAAATTCCTGACTGCCCCTGATGTACTGGATTGGATAGTGGGCGCGGCGGAGGCTGACCCAGGATTTGTACTGCTGGAGGGCTTCATCCTGGACAATGCCTTCCGGATGGGCATAAAGGAATGTGCGATCCAGGGACAGCGCCAGGGAAAGCAGAATCTCGACATCCAGTCGGGGGGAACTGTATTCAGGGGCTTCCAACTGTTTCATGCCCCACAGGAGGGCGTTCCTGATTGTCCAGGCGTTTTTCATATCTATACTCAATTGGTCTGAAGGAAGCAGGATTGCGGGCAACCGCAGAATATTATACGCAGAGGGGCTGGCCGGACGATACGGCGTGAACGTATTTATTAAGCTTTTATCTCTCTCAGGGCTTCGGTCTGGTAATGTTGGATCAAGGCCTCGATCACTTCGTCCAGGGCTCCCTCCAGAATGGAGTCCAGCCGGTGCAGGGTCAGGCCGATCCTGTGGTCAGTCACCCTGTTCTGAGGGAAATTGTAGGTGCGGATTTTCTCGCTCCGGTCCCCGGATCCCACCATGGATTTGCGGTTTTCAGCAACTTCACTCTGCTGTTCCCTCAGGGCTCTTTCAAAGAGACGGGAGCGCATGACTTTCAGGGCCTTGGCCTTGTTTTTAATCTGGGATTTTTCATCCTGGCAGGTAACGACTTCCCCGGTTGGAAGGTGAGTGATCCGTATAGCTGAATAGGTAGTATTGACGGACTGTCCCCCGGGGCCTGATGAACAGTAAGTGTCAATCCTGATTTCTTCAGGGCTTATCTTGATTTCGACGTCATCCACCTCAGGCAGGATAGCGACTGTAATGGCGGAAGTGTGGACGCGGCCCTGGGTTTCAGTATCAGGCACCCGCTGCACCCGCTGCACTCCGCTCTCCCATCGCAGGCGCGAATAAACATGGTCTCCGCTTATTGTAGCCACGATTTCCTTGAGACCTCCAACCGCGGAATGGTTGGAAGAGACGATTTCCGTTTTCCATTTTTTGGCCTCGGCATACCGCGTGTACATACGGAAGATATCCTGGGCGAAAAGCGTTGCCTCATCGCCGCCCGTGCCGGCCCTTATTTCCAGGATCACATTACGCTCGTCATTGGGATCCTTGGGCAGGAGCAGCGTGTGGATATTTTTCTCGCACTGTTCAAGGCCAGCCTCCAGTTGAGCCACCTCTTCCCTGGCCATTTCAGCCATTTCCGAGTCTTTTTCCCCCTCCAGGAGTTCCCTGGTATTTTCCAGGTCCTTCAGGGTCTTACGGTAGGCGTGATAGGCTTCGACAATCTCTCCAAGTTCTGAATGCGCACGTGCCACCTTCTGCAACCGTTCAGGGTCTGAGATTATCTCAGGCTCACTGAGCTGCTGAGAAAGTTCATCGTACCTGACTTCAACAGCTTTAAGTTTTTCAAGCATTATGATTTACAGGGAGAGTTTTACGGCGGGGCTGGTTGCTGGAAACAGGGAATCAGACAATTTTCCCGTATTTGCGCTGGAAGCGTTCGACTCTCCCGGCAGTATCAATAAATTTTTGTTTGCCAGTAAAGAACGGATGGCAGCTTGAGCATATATCCAGCCTCAGGTCAGACTTTAAAGTGGTCCTGGTCTCCCACTCAGCACCACAGGCACAAGATACTTTTTTGGTGTTATATTCGGGATGAATTCCTTTTTTCATAACAGGATAACCTCTTCTTAAAAATATCCCAGGCGGGAATCACCTGGAGGATAAAATCAAATACTCTTTGGTAAACGAGTGAGTATTTTACCAAAACAGGGCTTTGAAAGTCGAATTGGTAATGAAAATTTAATATAGAACAGAGAATGTAAGCCTTGACAAGTCTTTACTTTTAAAGGTATAAGTATGCCTTCAAAAATTCTGCTTCAGGGAGGAATTAAGTAATTCAGGTTTTTTAGTAACTTATTTTGGGTATTTTAATAATTCATCATTAAGGCCGTAAACTTCCGGAAACCGTTCCGGAAGGTCAAATTCATTTCCACTTACCATTCTGTTTTTGACAGCCAAATGGATTTTATCCTGCTGAGGTTTCTGAATTTTCTGATCTGCAATATTTCCCCGGGAAGAATTTAAATTTTAACGGAGGTTTTTTTAATGACTCAAGACAGAGTTAAGGATGTGGCGGAAACAACGGTTTTCGTTGAAACAGTAAGGCCGGAGATCGAAGTCTCGGAAGAAGTTAATTTTGAAGAACTGCTTAAAGAGCATGATTCCGGGAAAAATAATTTCGTCGAAGGCGAAGTAGTAAAAGGCACGGTACTCAAAATATCAGACGCCTTGGTAGTTATTGATGTTGGATTCAAATCTGAGGGAGTCGTAGCTGCCGGCGAATTCAAAAACAGCGAAGGAGTCGTTGAGGTCGCTGCTGGTGAGGAGGTAGATGTTCTGCTGGAAAGCATTGAGAATGATGGGACCATAGTTCTCTCCCGCGAAAAAGCCGAGAGAATGAAGGTATGGGATTCCATTGAGGTTGCATTTGATGAGCAGACTATTTTAAAGGGCCGTGTCCTGGAAAGGATCAAAGGAGGCCTTGCCGTTGATATTGGTGTTCGCGCCTTCCTCCCCGGTTCCCAGGTTGATATGCACCCGGTCCGTAATCTGGACAGTTTCAAGGGTGAAGATATCGAAGTCCGGGTTATAAAGGTTAACAAAAGGCGTGGAAATATCGTCCTTTCCAGGAAAGCAGTCCTGGAAGAGGAATTTTACAAGAAAAAGGAAGAGACACTCAAGAATCTGGAAGAAGGAGCTGTTGTAAAAGGTGTTATCAAGAATATTACTGATTATGGTGCCTTTGTGGATCTGGGAGGTATTGACGGTCTTCTGCATATTACCGATTTGTCATGGGGCAGGGTCAATCATCCCTCGGATATTTTCAAGCTGGGTGATGAAGCGGAAGTTAAGATTTTAAAATTTGACCGGCTGGAAGAGAAGGTATCTCTTGGCTACAAGCAGATGAGCGGCGATCCCTGGCTCTCTGCCGCAGAGCGGTACGCCAAGAATTCCAGGGTCAATGCCAGGGTTGTATCTGTAACGGACTACGGCGCTTTTGTTGAACTGGAAGCCGGAGTAGAGGGTTTAATCCACATCTCAGAAATGAGCTGGAACAGAAGACTGAAGCATCCTTCCCGTATTGTTGAAGTCGGTACTGAGGTTGAGGTTGAGGTCCTGGAGGTTGATGCTGAAAACCGCAGGATATCCCTGGGCATGAAGCAGACCGAGCCGAATCCCTGGGATCAGGTAGAAGAAACCTATGCCATTAACGCAGTGGTCAAGGGTACAGTAAGGAACCTTACTGATTTCGGCGCTTTTGTTGAAGTCGAAGAGGGCGTCGAAGGCCTGGTACATGTTTCTGACCTCAGCTGGACCAAGAAAGTAAAGCATCCTTCTGAGATCCTGCAGAAAGGCCAGGAGGTTGAAGCAGTAGTTTTAAGTGTTGACGGGGATAACCAGAGGCTCTCCCTGGGCATAAAACAGCTACAGCCTGACCTGTGGGAGACATTCTTTGCTAACAAGCAGGTCGGAGATATCGTAAAAGGAAAGATTATCAGGGTAACCAGTTTTGGTGCATTTGTAGAGATTGAAGAAGGCATCGAAGGTTTATGCCATGTATCTGAACTGAGTACAAAACGCATAGAAAATCCTGAAGAGGAGTTTAAATCTGGTCAGGAGATGGATTTCAAGATAATCAAACTGAATCTTCTGGAAAGAAAGATTGGATTATCAATCCGTGCCCTTACCGAAGAAGTAGAGCCTGAAGAACGCTGGACCTATACTCCTGAAGTAGCAACCACCTCTATCGGAGAGCTTGCGGGAGATAAATTCAGCCAGCTGAAGCGCAGGGCTGAAGAGGGAAAAGGAGAAACTGAAGATGACGAAAGCTGAACTGGTCAATAGAGTTTCAAAAAGAACTGAATTAAACAAAAGAGATGCTGAGGTAATGGTGCAGACCGTTCTCGACAGTATCATCGAATCTCTCCAGGGTGGAGATAAAGTCGAACTGAGGGGATTTGGTAGTTTCAGGCTTCGGGAACGGGCTGCCCGCGTTGGCCGCAATCCCAAAACGGGTGAAAAAGTGAACGTTCCTTCCAAAAGGGTTCCTTATTTCAAACCGGGGAAAGACCTGAAGGTCCTTATTAATTCTTAAACCATAAAAGCGGCTATTTCACTGCGGGCCGGTCCGTTCCGACCTGGCCCGCATTTTCGGAAACCTCACGGTAATACGGAGGCTGTCCACGGCAGAAGCAGGATTTCTGCGAGGACTGGGAAGCCTGGGACTGTACAGTAAATATGGAAAATTTATGGACACCCTGGCGATTTCATTACATTAACTCCGCATCCTCCAGCGAAGGCTGCGTTTTCTGCCGAATCCTCGAAAGCGGTGTGGAAAACGATCCTGAGAATCTGATTGCTTACCGCGGGAAACATTCTTTCGTGATCCTCAATCGGTTTCCCTATACATCAGGACACCTGATGGTTGTTTTGTACCGCCACATCAGTGCCCTGTCAGCAGCTGAACCGGCGGAAATTCAGGAGATGATGCTCCTGGCTCAGCGATGTGAGAAATGCCTGGAGGATATTTATAAACCGGAAGGATTCAATATCGGGATCAATGTGGGGAAATGCGCCGGTGCCGGAGTAGAAAGTCACCTTCATTTGCATGTCATTCCCAGGTGGGTCGGAGACTCTAATTTTGTAGCCGCCACTGGACAAACCCGCATCATTCCAGAGTTACTGGAGTCCACCTATCAAAAACTCCTCCAGGCCCTCGCCAAGACATAAAAACGGCCAAAACGGCCAAATCTTATTTTCTGCCAGGTGCGCCTCAGAGCTTTAGCCTGCCCATGTTAAGCTTTTGTTAATTAACAGTGGTTTGTAGCGAAAACGCATTTTTTTCTGACGGTAATTTTTTTTTACATCTAATCCTTTTATTTATGGGCATGGGGGTGAGTGGATGAAAATATATTTATCAGGCCTGTAGTAAGTCCTCCTGCATCGTGTTAATTTTGGATCTTCATAAATTGGAGTTATTCGACGGACACACAGGTTTGAAAATAACCTTTTTCCAATGTGGAAAACCGTGTGGAAAATCTGAATGATTTAGAGACTTGAATTTAGGTAAGTTCTTTTTTAGTAACGAATAATATTGTGGATAAAGTGGCATTGCAAAATCATTCTTTTATTTGGATCAAGGTGTTGGGAAAGATCAGGCAGAAAGTTGATCCCCGGGTATACGATATCTACTTTATTCCCACTTCTTCCCGAGGCATAGATGACATTTCCAGAGTCCTGGAAGTGACGGTGCCTAATTTACATTTCAAGAGCTGGATAAGCCAGAATTACATGAATGTTTTGAGGGAGGCACTTGATGAATCTGGATACGAAGGCTATGAAGTTCGATTTGTAACCGGATCCGATGAGAATCTGTCCCCGGCGGAGAAGGCCGAAAGTCCGGATCATCCTGCCATCAGCAAAACTGCCCCGAAGCCGGGAAGCCCGATTGGTTCAGCCGCGTATACTTTTGATTCCTTCATTGTGGGAGAGTCTAACCGGTTTGCCTATGCCGCTGCCATGGCAGTGGCAGAGCGGCCCTCATGCGCGTATAACCCTCTGGGGATCTACGGGAGCACCGGCCTTGGCAAAACCCATTTAATGCGTGCCATAAGCCTGCACATCAGGGATAACTTTCCCCAAATGAGAGTCAGGTGCATTTCTTCCGAAACGTTTGTGAACGAGTTCACCCATTCCACCAGCAAGGGTAAAGGAAGTCAATTCAGGGAGAAGTACCGGAATATCGATATCCTGATGATTGACGACATACAGTTTCTTGCCAACAAGAAAAAAACCCAGGAAGAATTTTTTCACATGTTCAATGCTCTGTATGACGCCCAGAAGCAGATCGTCGTAACCAGCGATGCGCCCCCCAAAAAGATAGAGGGGCTCGAAGCCAGGATATACAGCCGTTTTGAATGGGGTCTTCTTGCTGATATCCTGCCGCCTGAACTGGATACCAGGATCAGGATCCTGAGAAACAAGGCTGCGGTTTCCGGGATAGACCTCCCCACTGAAATCGTGGAATATATTGCGAAGGGGATTAAATCAAATGTAAGGGAACTGGAAGGGGCTCTCCTCAGGCTGATAGCATACAGCCGTCTCTCCGGTGAAATCCTGAACCTCCAGTTATGCCGGAAGGTCCTGGGCCAGATGATTGAAGAGAGGAACCAGGTGGTTTCCATTGATTCTATCCAGAAAACCGTAGCCGAGAGATTCTCCCTGAAGGTTTCGGAGCTCAAGTCGCGTAACAACTCCAAGAGGATAACTGAGCCCAGGCAGATAGCTATGTTTCTCTGCAAGGAAATGACAGAGAATTCACTCTCCCAGATAGGTAAAAAGTTTGGGGGGAAGCACCATACCACGGTTATGTATGCCATACGGAAAATAGATGAGCAGATCCGGAAGGATTTCAAAACCCGAACCCTCATGGAGGGCCTGAAGGTGGAACTGATGTAGCGAGTTTGCCTGGACCATATTGTTCATGGAAGCGTTGTATACTGGAACATGACCCGAAAAGTCGGATCGAGAGGATTTTAATGGACGTTTTAATAAATAAGAATGCTTTATTGAAAGAGCTTCAGTATGTTCAGGGTGTTGTTGAGCGAAAGACCACGGTGCCGATCCTGGCCAACCTCCTGCTGGAAGCAGAGGGCTCAACTCTGGTAGTGACCGCAACAGATCTGGATGTAACCTTTCAGTGTTCCTGTAATGCTCAAATTAACAGTGACGGTGCCATAACCGTTCCGGCCAGGAAACTTTTTGATATTGTCCGCCTGCTTCCTGACGACTCTGATGTCCACCTCAAGGAGATCACTGCCAATTCTACTGCCTGGATGGAGGTCCTCTGCCAGCGATCAAGATTCAAGGTATCCAGCCTGGCCAAGGAATCGTTTCCGGATGTGCCTGAATTTGAACAGGAAAGCATAAACCTCCCTACAAAAGCACTTTCATTCATGATTACACGCTGCATATACGCCATTACCCAGGAGGAATCCAGGTATACACTTAACGGGGCGCTGATGATCATTAATCCGGCGGGCATTGCCTTTGTTACAACTGATGGACACCGTCTTGTTCTGGTTGAACATGATGTCGCCCTTGAAGGGATAGAGGAAGAAATAAGGGTCCTGATACCTAAGAAAACCCTGGTGGAACTCGGAAGGCTTTCGCAGGATGCGGAATCGGGGCAAGT
>Ga0255389_1019_pt1 | contig 16696 bp, 20 predicted proteins | sample ANMaggSeSYBR01E4_FD_182113 | JGI IMG/M metagenome (GOLD analysis project Ga0255389, IMG submission 182113) | Sediment cell enrichment communities from methane seep in Santa Monica Basin, California, United Staets - ANME aggregate JGI... | ecosystem: Environmental > Aquatic > Marine > Cold seeps >...
CAAATTGATCTGCCTTGCTGTATATCCAAACGGGGAAGGTCCGTATCCCGCCCGGGCGTTTTGAATTGGAATCTTCAATTTGTATTGAATCGATAGTTCTTTTATCTCTCCGGGCAGCCAGGGTTGTTCAAGGGGGATGGTTAATCGAACCCTATCCAGAGAATATCCCTCCACGGGTATGTCCCCTTGCCAGTTGATGCTTTGGATAGTAAAAACATTCAGCCAGTCATTGGGAGGCACTACCAGAAGAATCTCCATCAGTGGGACCTGGGCGGGATGGGGAATGAGAATATTCTCTTCCACAAAGACCTGATGGGTGTAATAGTCCAATTCAGCAATAATTTGATATTGAATATCTTCCGGAATTAATTCGGCGGGTTGTCCTTCTTCATCGGGCGTAGGAGAAACAGGCACCTGGCTCGCACCCACAGTTGGAACCAACTGCGTTTGAGGAGGGTCGCTTACAACAATTATTGATGTGCCAGTTGGGATAATTGGCGTTTCCTCTGATCCGCAACCCGTCAAAAGTACCTGCACAAAGATCAAAATTCCTAGCAGATAAATTGATTTTTGGACGAAGGAAGACTTTGGGCTCATTAATGGTTTTTTCTTTCTATTCATTCAGCTGCCAGAATTGCCCGGCTCTAAAAACTGGATCACCAACCTTGCTTCCAGGATTAAATCAATCTCCGCTGGAAGCTGGTGATCTTCATTAACCCGTAGAATCAACCTGCTGACTGCAAGTTGAACCCGATCGGGTAATTCTTCTGTGTCTTTAAGTGTCTTCAGGGATTGAAATGAATTTTCTACCTTGACGATCTTCTGCTGATGGGCTAAAAACAACTGCGCTGCTGTACCTGCAGCCCGCCGGGCACAGACCCGGGCTCTTCCCTCGTTGCCTTCTTTCCTGGATTGTTTAGCCAGAAGAAGTTCCCCCTGGATTTGAATCTGGGTTTCTGCCGGTTTCATGCACAGGATTATACCGTAGACAGGGATTCTTTTCTGAGAGACCGGGGCAAGTTTCTCAAGGCATTAACTCAATTTTATTGCCTCACTGGCAAGTTTGTCCACCCGCTCATTAAATTGATGGCCGGCATGTCCCCGCACCCAGTGCCAACTTATATCATGTTCAGCAATCACCGCGTCCAGTTCTTGCCATAAGTCTGCATTGGCAAGGGGACTTGTCTTTCCTGGTTTACCCCTCCGCCAACCCAGTTTCTTCCAATTTTGAATCCATTCAGTAATGCCTTTCTTAAGATATTTCGAATCAGTATAAATGTCAACTTGGCAGGGTTCCTTTAAAGCTCTTAATGCCATTACGGCAGCAGTAATTTCCATCCGGTTATTGGTGGTTTCGCTCTCTGAACCGCTGAGTTCTTTTTCTGTTTTTCTGAATTGGAGTAAAGCGCCCCATCCACCCGGTCCAGGATTTCCGGAACAAGCTCCGTCTGTATAAATCGTTACCTGTGGTTTGTTTTTCATAAAAACCCTTTCTTATTGATGACATTAAACTGATTTTCCAGCCGCAAGACAGTAAGATATGGAATCGAAATGAAGTTTGGAGAAAACCTATTCCTGGGAATACTCTACCAGCTCAGCTGCCGTTTGATCAAGCATCTCCAGCAATTTTGATATCTCCCCTGAATTTTTCCCGAATAAATCTTCAAAAGCATCGCCTACTGCCTGGCGGACAATTTCCCAGGACGGATCCAGCGGATCTGCCTGCCCATATTTCAACAGATTTAATCCCTGTGACCAATGCGGGTTGTCAGCCCGATAATCTATTAAATAATCCAGTGTATCTTTCCGGGTCGGGTAATATTCGCTGTATTGGATCCACTCCGCCTGTACTTCGGGTGATGTCAAATATTTGAGAAACAACCAGGCGGCCAGTTCTTCTTCAGGGGAGGTATTAAATATCACGCCTGATTGAATATTGGCTGTGACTGCCTTGGATCTGAGAGATCCGAGAAATGGAAGCATAATCCAATCATCCGGGCGTCCGGTTTGGTTGGCATGCATGTTTATCTGGTTCATATTCTGGGATGAATTCATTATAACCAAAGCATCCCGCTGATTAAATTTTTCAAATTCGATCTCGCGAGCAATCGGGTTCGGGTATCCCGAGATCATATAACCGCAGCCATCCTGGCCTAATTTAATCCAATCCCGTGCAACATCATATACTTCTGGTGAAGAAAATTCATAATCTCCCTTGCCCGGGTCCAAGATCACTCCATTGTAAGCATATATCCAGGAAGTGATATTGTCGGCATCAGGATACATCAATAAACCACCCGCTAATTCCTGGGAGCTCCCAGTTCTTTCTTGGATGGCAGCTGATGCAGCGCACACCTGATCCTTAAGTTCCTCAAAAGTTCCGGGCGGTGAGGAAAAACCCAATTCCCCCGCCCAGGTCTGGTTGTAATACAGCACCTGAATAGTCTGTGTAAAGGGGATTCCAGGACGAATATCTCCATCCAGGGTAAAAGACTCGAAAATACCTGAATAAAAATCGTTCCGTATAATACTAGACAATCCCACAACAGGATCGTCAATAAAATGACAGAGATCGGCAGTAAGACCTGCTCTATACCACCTGCCCAGGTGGGCGGCATCACTGATCATTAGGTCTGGAACAACCCCTTCTTGAAGGGCCATCTCAATAGTATCCATTGGGTCAAGAGTTAACCCTTGATCAACGGCATTCACCTTTACTCCCCAATCATTTTCCTGATTAAATTTATCGACAATAGCATTAATCCCTTCCCCGGGTTTATCTAAATCCCAGATATACCAGAATTCAAGCTCAATTCCCCTCAAACTTGACCAGGGAATACCCATTGGATCCGGGACCGGTGTAGCGCTCGGATCCGCTGAAGCGCTAATGGCAGTCAAAGTTGCAGGATGAATGGTACTAATCAGCGATATTGTCGGAGAGACAACCGGTTGATCGACCGCAATCCCTTCACAAGCCGCGGCAATAATAACCAGGAGAAACAGCTGTAATACCAGCAAGATGTTGATCTTTTTTCTTTTCATGATAATTTAATCAAGCACTATGTTCGATAAGAACAACCCTATTGTAACAAAAAGCAAGGTACTCAAACGTACCTTGCTTTTATTAATTTCAAGTTCTGGCATTATTACTGTAGGAAATTCCAGGGATTTACTTTCGAGCCCATATAAATCATTTCAAAGTGCAGGTGGGGTCCGGATGAATTGCCAGTAGAACCAAGACCACCTATGCCCTGTCCTTGATTAACACTCTGGCCACAGCCTACGTTGATCGTGTTCATGTGGGCATAAAGCGTCTGCCAACCATTGCCATGATCAACCACTATCAGATTACCATATCCGTAGTTGCTCCAGCCGGCATAAACTATCACGCCGTTATCGGAAGCCCAGACAGGATTACCAATACTGCCGGCGATATCTATCGCCGGGTGCCCAGCGCCGGGATTGTAATCATAGCCGGAAATCCAGCGTTCCGTGGTTGGCCAAAGAAATACGCCTACACCCACAGCTCCAGTGTAAATCGTACCGCAGTGACCAGGACCGTAAGTAGCAGCAATGGCAGGGTTATTCCGTGTAATTGCAGGGGGTCCGTAATCAACCAATTCACGCTCCCCGCCCGGAACAATCAACTGCTGTCCGACTGCGAAAACGGGATTATCAATATCAAAATCGTAAATATCAATCTTGTTGCCGGGCCATCGGACAATTTCCAGGGGATCAACACCATAATATTCGGCAACCTTGATTAAATTTTCCCCTTCTCTCCACTCATGGTAAGTGCCGTTAATTGGAAGAATATTCAATTCCTGACCGGGTTGAAGTGTGTGAGGGTTATCCTTCAGGGTATCAAAGTTACCCCATAAAACTGTCTCCGGTTTTAACCCAAAAGTTTCAGCAATGCCAAACAATGAATCGCCCTGTTCTACTGTGTAAACTAATACATCCACCCGGGCTCTGGTAGGAATGGAGGTATGAATCAAAGCCACCCGCTGGATACCATACTGGAGATTGGCCTGATCAATAACAAAACTGGGCATTTCCAAAGCTCCCCCAGAGGCTCCGGTTTGACCCTCAACCTGGTCTCCCCCATCCGACTCTTCGGCGAAGACAGATAAATCACCTGGGGTATTCTGTGAATTAAGATTAAACGCCCGCATGGCGATGACAGCAATCGCTACCAGCAGAACCACTCCCGCTATCGTCCCTATCCGTTTACCGTTTTCTCCCTCTAAAATATTTCCCAGAAGTTTCCGGAAACCAGATAAGAAACCTGCGGTGCGTTCTTGTTGAGATTGATTCGCTCCATCTTCCCTGTGATGGTTATTCATATTTTTACTGCCTCCGCGGTAACTATATCATCAGCTCTGAACAGCGTCAAGAAGCGTGATTCTATTCTAATAATCCCTTAACAGGCGATGAAACATCAACTTTGAAGGCAATTCTTTCTGTCTTCTCAGGCAAGATGGCTTGTCCGTTCCCCTTCTCTATGGCACAATTAGGAGGACTAATTTGAAAGAGGTAAACCATGTCACGCTGGACACTTTTTTTTTGTTGTGCTGCTCCTGGGTTTAGGGCTGGGGTTACTCTATGGCTGGGTAATTAATCCCGTAAGTTACCAGGACACCACTCTCGACACCCTGAGAATTGACTATAAAACTGACTACACCCTCATGGTTGCAGAGGTGTACCATCAATCCAATGATCTCGATTGGGTGATGAACAGGTTAACTTTATTAAAGAATGAATCCCCGCTGCATACTATCGAAGAGTCGTTAAAATTTGCGTCCCAAGCTGAATATACCCTGCCGGATATGTTCCTGCTGCGCGATCTGCACAATGCCCTGAAGGAGAATAACTAATCCAATGGATCAAAATCGCGGGAACTGGTATTTATTAACGGGCTTGATCCTCGGTTTACTCATGGGAATAGTTTACTCCTGGGTAATTTCTCCTGTCTCCCAGGTGGATACCCATCCAAGCTTGCTGAGAACAGATTATAAGGATATCTACCGTTTATTAATTTCGCGGGCATACCAGGCCAACAATAATCTTCCCCGGGCAGAAGCCCGGTTGAACTTAATAGGTGATGATGAACCCGCCCTAGCGTTAGCTGCCCAGGCACAACGCTTTTTAGCTGAGGGGGGAGATCATGAGATGGCCGTCATCCTCGCTAATTTATCCGCAGCGCTTCAATCTCGTGAGGCAGCAGAGAACCCGCCTGTCCAACCTACAGGAACTGCTGCAGCTACCGACTCGCCTAAAAATACAGAAGAAAATGGGGAAAATAACCCGGACAACCCTGCAACTTCCACCCAGGAGCTGGTCAGCTCTCAAACGCCGCCTCCTACCGAATCTCCCCCGTTTATCCTCCAGGATTCTTCCCCCATATGCGATCCCACCCTGGGTGAATCACTCATTCAGATCGTTGCGACCAACAGTTCTGGTGACGGTATTCCAGGCGTGGCTATTCAGATCTCCCTGGGAACAGATCCAAAAGACATATTTTATACGGGACTAAAACCGGAATTAGGTCTGGGGTATGCGGATTTTTCAGCTGAACCGGGGTTAACTTATCAAGTTGACATTCTGGACAGCGGGCTGATCATATCAGATATTGAAGTACCCACCTGTCAGAACGAATCAGATGAATCTTACTGGGGAAGTTGGGAAATCTATATCACTCACCCTAACTGATCGGATCTTCAGCGGTACTGATTCCAATCCAAAAATGATCCGGAAGGATTTTTTCATTCTTGAGGACCAGGACCTTGCCAATTTTCAGGGATCCGGGATCGGATGATCTTTTAGATCCATTTTTCCTAACTTTATCCCCCTTCACCATTCTGGGATGAACATAACAAAGATTGGGGTTCTTTCCATACTTCTTTTGATAATACTTTGCTGCCTTTTCAATTTTACTGGGTATGCTGGCCTTCTGATCATTATCAAACCAAAGCATTCCTATATCCATTGAAGCCTCCCTGCAAGGAAAGTCCCTCTAGCTAGGATTTTCCTAATTTCTTGATTGCGCCAATATAGAACGTTTGTTCTGTTTTTATTATAGCCTGGTTTTCCTGTTTTACAAGGGTCAATCCGTTTGATATTTTCCATTTTTTTCACTGCCGTTATCATTCAGTTGGTAAACCCGTTTATAATGGATACATGATTAAATCTTATGCACATTACGTCTGTCAGGATTGTGGATACACCAATCCGCGCTACCTGGGCCGCTGCCCTTCTTGCGGGAACTGGGACACCCTGGTTGAAGAACAGGTAGAAAAAAGCACCCCATCATCAACAGCATCCTCTTCCCGGTTTAATGCAACATCCGTGCCGCGGCCAATCCAAGATATTCATTCCGACGAAGAAAACCGCATCCAGTTAAAACACGAGGAATTTTCCCGCGTGCTGGGAGGCGGTTTAGTGCCGGGATCCATCAATTTAATTGGCGGAGACCCTGGTATCGGAAAGTCCACCCTTCTGCTTCAAATCGCTCTTGAGTTAGCAGAGAAGATCAAAGTGCTATATGTGTCAGGAGAAGAATCCGAACGCCAGATCAAAATGCGTGCTGACCGTCTTCACCGGGACCAAAACGGAGAACCTCGATCATTACCGGGAAATTTACTTCTTGTTACTGAAACCAACCTGGAAGCAATTCTTGCTCATACTGATGAAATTAAACCCGGACTGTTGATCGTCGACTCGATCCAAACCACTTTCCATCCCCAACTTGAATCCTCTGCAGGGTCGATCTCTCAAGTCCGTGAAAGCGCCTCTCTGCTGAGGGAATATGCCAAAAGAACCGGCACCAGCATATTTCTAATCGGCCACGTTACAAAAGAAGGAACGATTGCGGGACCAAGAGTTCTGGAACACATTGTGGATGCGGTTTTATATCTGGAAGGTGACCGATACCAAGCGTACCGCCTGCTCCGCACTGTTAAAAACCGTTTTGGGGCAACTTCGGAAGTGGGTGTTTTTGAAATGCAGGAGGGCGGATTAATTGAAATATCAAATCCATCTGAAGCGTTTCTTGCGGAACGCATGGTGAATGCCCCCGGATCTGCCATCGTGGTCACTATGGAAGGAACCCGCCCCATCCTGGTGGAAATCCAGGGACTGACCAATCCCACCACATTTGGCAATCCCCGCAGGACACCCAATGGCATTGAATTTAATCGGCTGCTGCTGATTACTGCGGTTCTCAGCCGCCGAGCTGGAATCTCCCTGGCCGATCAGGATGTATTTGTAAATGTGGTTGGCGGTCTAAAAATCAGCGAACCCGCAGCGGATCTGGCTGTTGCTGCAGCAATCGCCTCTTCCGTCCGGGATATCCCGGTCAAGGCTGATACCATCCTGGTTGGAGAAATTGGACTTTCCGGAGAACTCCGTATGGCCAGCCGGATGAGTGAACGCCTGGGTGAAGCCGCCAAGCTGGGATTCAAGACAGCGGTAATACCCACACGATTAAGAAGCGGCGGTATATCCTGGCCGAAAAACCTGGATGTGATTGAAATCCGATCATTGCATCAAGCTCTGGAAAGGGCTCTGATTAAAAAATAATATGCCGGAATTTAAAAAGGGCTTTCTAGCTGGGGAGATTCAGGTAAGAGGTGATCTCATTCTGGCACCGATGGATGGATATTCCAACTGGCCGTTCCGCTCCCTTTGCAGGGATCTTGGATCAGCTATCAGCTATACCGAATTTGTTAAGGCTGAGGACGTTCTCGACCGCCCCCGCCATATCAAGGAAAAATTATACTTTACAGACAATGAGCGTCCGGTTTTTTTCCAGCTGTACGGGCATGACCCGGACAAATTATTAGCAGCTGCCCTGCAACTCCAGGTGTGGGAACCGGATGCCATTGATATAAACCTGGGGTGTCCTAACCGCTCAATCGCCAACAGGGGAGCTGGCGCCGGTTTAATGCGGACACCGGTAAAAACCGCCCGCATCTTCAAAAAGCTTTCCCTGGGGTTGGATATTCCGGTCACCGCTAAAATCCGACTGGGTTGGAAAGATTGTCAGAATCAAGTGTTAATCGCCCGGATTATTGCTGATTATGGAGGATCCTTGCTGGCTGTCCACGCCAGGACTAAAGAACAAGGGCATCAGGGAGAACCTGATCTTCCGGGTATTGCTGAAATAAAGAGAATGGTAAATATCCCCGTGATTGGCAATGGGGGAGTTATGCAAGTCAGCGATATTCAGACCATGCAGGAAATCACAGGTTGTGACGGGGTGATGATCGGACGGGCAGCTATCCAAAATCCCTGGATTTTTTCAAAACTCAATCGGGAGAAGATCACGGTTAATCAAGTTCAAGAAGTCATGCTGGATCACCTAGAACGGTCGCTTTCATTTCACGGTCAGGAAAAAGGATTAATCCTGTTCCGGAAATTCGCCGCAAGCTATCTGGCGCCCTATTCAATATCACCGGAACAAAGGAAACAGCTTCTGACCGAAGTAGATCCTGATAAGTTTACCCAGCAACTGGGGGAAATCTTTGCAACTGCTGAAGGCAGAGAAATTAAATATTCTTAACTCTCGGAGCCCTTCGATACTTCCTTCGGTCGCAGGACAGGCTTAGTCGAAGAGGAGATATCAAGTAATCAGCATTCCGACTGCATCCATCCCTCCCTATCTGTCATCCTGAGCGCAGCGAAGGATCCATGATGGGATTAGGAAGCAAAACAAGTCAATCTTTAAATACTTCTGGGTTTGTTTCTTTGAGCTCCCTATGGATTCCTCACTGCGTTCGGAATGACAAAAAGAGGGTGCTCAATGAGTTAAGGGTTGTTATTAAAGAGAGGGAGGGCTGCCTGTGCAGCCAGCAAATCAACTTTCAACCTTAAACTTTAAACTTTTAAACAATTCCCCCAATCTCCTAATCTGTAACTTCCATCCGGAATTGCAACCAGGCAGAAGGCCGGGATGTCCCATCTACTCCATCTTGCCTATTGATCAGGGTCAGAAATTGCCCCAGCATGTTGATATCCTCTTCTGATACTCCGTGCGAGGATTTTGGATCCCTTTTCGTATGCACATAAAGCAGCAGGCTGCCGCCGGGCGACAAATGGTTCAGTACATTCCTAACATAACGCTCAACATCTATTCCTGAAAAGCTGTGAAAACATCCGATATCCAAAATTAAATCTTGCGTCTTCTCCAAAGAGTTCAAGTCCAACACATCCCCAACCTGGAATTTAACCCGGTCCGCCAGACCTCCCTGACGGGCTTTCCTCCGGGCTCTCCAGACCGCTTGAGGTACAAAATCAATTCCGGTCACTTCCCAACCATATTTAGCAATCGTCAGGGCATTGGTCCCTGTCCCACATCCAAGATCCAGTGCAATGCCGGGAGAATTTTCCTCCAGAAATTGATAAACTTCCGGAGGTGTGACTCCGGTGTCCCAGGGTGAATTATTCAGCAAATATTGAAAAGCAAAAAAGAACCTTCTGGCCATTGAATTAAATTTCCAAATCCAGATAATCTGCAAGATCAGCTAAGGCTTGTTCCCTGTTTCGAAAATGAATTGCGTTAATGCTGGCCTCACGGGCAGCCTTAATATTCTCTATAAAATCATCCACAAAGATCAATTCTGATGGATCCTGACCCAGCGAATCAATCACAACCTTGTAGATTGCGGGGTCAGGTTTGGCGAATCCCATCTCAGCAGAAATAAATATCTCGTCAAACACACCGTCAATTTTCCACAGTCCTTCCAGCAGCTTGCGCAAATTGTCCCAGGCGTTGCTTAATAAAACGGTCCTGTACTCTGCCCTCAAACTTTGGATAAAATCCACCAGGTGGGAATCCAGCCTGTCACCGCCCCAAAACTCATCTTCAAAGACAGAAAAGGAATCTAAAGGCAGGTTCAGGTTTTTGAGTATTGTTTGCTGGTGGTCCCCAGAGGGAACCTTTCCAACCATGGCCAAATTAGCGCTTTCTGTCCTGTACACCAGGTCGCTAAGCTCCCGGTAGGACATACCGTGTTTTTCAGCCAGCTTCTGGCGGGGCAGCTTGTCTTCAGTCCGGACTAAAACCCCACCCAGATCAAATATCACAGTTTTTATCATGCTTGCCCTTTCCTTATAATCATTAATATTCTGATGTTTCCAAGGAGGTCACACTTGCCTCTCTCCCGGGACGGAGCTCTTTTTCATACATATCATACTGGCGCAAAACATACATCCCGGCTTTGAGGTACAGGTCCGTTGCTCCCGTCAGGGAGGAGGCATCTACACCCAGGTCGACTTTCACCTTGCCCCGTTGGTAAAATTCGCCAAAAGCATGCTGGAGCAGCGCCAGGGCTATTCCCTGCCGCCTCCAGGGGCGTTTTACACCCAGGCTGGAGATATGGCCAGTGTCTTTATCCTCCAAGCCGTATTTTCGGCACAAACAAATCCCGATAATTTCCTCTCCATCCATGGCCAGGAACCAAAGGGAAGGATCATACGAATCATCCCCGGTCATACTATGTTTAAATTTTTTATAGCCCTCTTCCGGAGGCTCCTTAATATATCCAAAATGATCCTGGAAGACTTCATCATCGACCTTGTAAACTGCATAGGCTTCCTTTTCGGGATCACACAACCGCAGGGATATCTTTTCAGGCCAGACAGGTTTCGGTGGCGGATCCTCCATCTCGATTCGCATCCTGAAACCATGCCGGATTAGTTTCATACCCGCAGTCAACTTGGCCTTCCCACAGGATTCGATTGCCTGATCTGAGTGAGTTCTCATGGCCACTCTTAATTCAGGATCCACTCGATCCAGAACCTGCCGGGTCCTTTCTTCTGCCCAATCCAGCAAATAGGATTCCAGCCCTTGATTTTCAAGATCCGGGTCTACGGACATCCAAACATAAGGATGCACTGGAGGATTGGATTCATCCCACACTTCCACCAGGGCAACCAGTTTTCCTTCCTGGTTTTCCACCAGATGGATGCTTTTTTCAATCTCAAATCCGGGCGTCTCGTACCCATTCTGCAATCGAGCCAGGGAGAACCCCGGCACGCCGTGATAATGGAGGGATTTCTTCTGTTCCAGCTGATGGATCCGGGGCACATCCTCCATCCGGGCCTGACGAACGTTATATTTATCAGATAATATTTTTTTCATAGCCATAACTTCCTTATTTTAACCTGTTTCTAATCCCACGTCTTTCTTAACTGGAGCCCACCCTTCATTTTGGCTCTTTCCAAGCCACAAAAAACCGGCGGCGGCGATTGTGCCGAGAATAGCGCTACCATACCAGACCCAATCGGGATTTCCGTTGTCCATGATCAACCCTGCTATCAGTGGACCAATCATCCAGGGTATCATCCAGGAAAAACCCATCACTCCTGAATACCTTCCCCGCATATCTTCTGGCGCTGCTTCTCCCACATAGGCCTGGGCAACCGGGATGATCACCATTTCTCCAATGGTTATTATCGCCATCGCCAGCATAAACAGGAGATAAACAGACACGAAGCCGTACATCCCAAAGCCAATCACATAAAGAAGGGACCCCAGAGCCATGATTAACATCGGCGGGTGTTTGGAAATTTTCCGGGTTATCATAAACTGAAACAGGACCACCATGCCCGCATTGAGAGTCATCAGCCAGCCATACCCGGATTCCGGAACACCATGTATATCCCTCAAGTAAACTGACAGGGTTCCATACATTTGGGCGTATACAATAGTTGCGATAGTAGACACAATCACAAAGAGCATAAACCTGCGATCCTTAAATACTTCCTGGTATCCTATGAAGGTTTCTTTAAACCCTGTCTTTGCAGATTCTTCCTTCACTTCCGGTTTGGTTTCCTCTACCACCAGGTACACAATTAAAGCTGTGATCAAACTGGTAACCGTATCGGCAACAAAAAGAATCAAGAAGGAGTAAGCGGCTATAAATCCGCCTATAGCCGGACCGATAGCGACCGATAAATTCATCGCAACCCGCATGACTCCGAAACCCTCTGCCCGTTTCTTCTCCGGCAAGATATCGGTTAACATAGCCTGGTGGGCAGGTCCAGCCGCGGTAGCAAACAACCCCGAAATCACACCCATGACGTAAAACCACTCCAGCTGATTGACCAGACCCATCGCCAAGCTGGTCATGGCGCTGACAATCAAACCCATGATAATCATGCCTTTCCGACCCAGAAAATCGGTCAAAGCGCCTCCAATCATGGTTCCAAACATATCCGAGATTGAAAACAGGGCAAATAGCAGCCCTACTTCCGTCATGCCTACCTGGAATTTCCGGGTGATATATAGCGCAAAAAAGGGAAAGATCAACGCCCCACCGACACGGTCAATGAAGTTAGATCCCACGATTACCCAGAATTGACTAGGATACTCCCGGTAAATTTCATCTACGCGTTTTATAGAATTACTGAACAACATCATTTTTCCTTATTATTTATTTTCCATTACTGCCTGCATAAACAAAACAGGCCGCGGGTGTTATACCCGCGGCCTGTTTTGTTTAAGAAAAAAAGCCCCGGGTATACGGCTCCCGGAGCTTAAGACATGTCATTCGTTAAACAAGCTCAAGCGGAGGGAAACCTCCCTGATAATTCTGCATATTCGCAGGAGATATCAAAATTAACTTTAAGCATGTTCATAATTCCTCTCTTTCTTCATTTAACGGATGGTAGTGTAACATCCTGTTTTAAATTGGTCAAGAGCGGGAATCAAAAATATTAGGGAAGGCATACTGAGTGTGAGACAAGGATTTATTAGAAATTTATGCTAGCTACCAGACATAAAAGAATTATCGATTGTCCCGTGGTATGATACTGGAGAAATAAATATTTGTTGGAGAATTAATGGAGACAATTCAAAATCGGCAGCAAGCCACCGCCTGGCAAAAACGACATAATAAACTCGCTCCCCAGGTAGGAGATCTTGCTCCGGATTTTACGCTTAGTGATATCCGCGGAGAAAATACTATCCGGCTGAGCGATTTCCAAGGGGAAAAACCCGTCGCCCTGATATTTGGCAGTTTTACTTGACCACCCTATGTTCAGGGGACCGTGAGTCTCCACAACCTTTACCAGGAATACAGCGATCAAATCCAATTCATCAAAGTCTATATCAGAGAAGCCCATCCCGTGGATGGCTGGTGGTTTGGCAAAGGTATCATGAGCGCGTTGTTGAATCTATCCAGATCAAAAGCATCCCGGAATTTGTATGACCCAAAAACACTTGAAGAACGCCGGGGGGCAGCCGGTGATTGTGAAGAATCTCTTCAATTCGGCATCAAGACCTATGTGGACGAAATGGATGACCCTGTCAACAAAGCCTACGCTGCCTGGCCAACCCGGCTGTATCTAATCAATATGGAGGGAACGGTCATCTACGCCGGCGGATTAGGACCTTTTGGTTTTAAACCGGGTGTATTAAAACAAGCAATTGAGGAACATATCTCTGAGGAAAAAATCCCGTGAGCGATCTAATCATGAATGAAGATCAGGCCCCTCTGGAAAGACGGGCAGATGAACTCCGTTTAGAATTACTGAAAACAGACAAAAACCAGCTGGGGTTTACAACCAACACAATTTTCGAGGAAGAAGACGGGGGTACAGGCAGATTTATCTTTCCTTATTGGGGAAATCAAGTAGTCTTGTCCAGTGAGGATTACATTGCCAAAGATCCTGTCACACAGCGGGCACTTCCGCCCATTCATCAAGCCATGATCTTATATTATTTTTTCACCTCCAGAAGCTCTCCACCTTCCGGAGGATGGATTTCGTTTTCCGAGTTAGCTGATGGACAATTTTACAACGCGGCTTTTCAGGGATATACTGCTAAAAAAATACTCCAACATTTTAACCAGGATTATCAGGCGTTTGAAGATAAATGCCTTGAACTTAGCGGAGAAAAAATATCCTTTGGTGATGGTGCATTTAAGTTCCGGATATTGCCGCAAGTAGCCATTCTGCTAGTTTACTGGAAAGGCGATGATGAGTTTCCGCCTTCCTATAAAATTTTATTTGAAGACACAGCAGACTATCATTTACCCACGGATGCCTGTGCAATCCTAGGAAGCATGCTAGTTGGAAAACTCCAAGATTAGTTGAGCAATCTTTAGAATACGACCAAGAATAATTTAATAGAAGGAGAAGTAAATGAAAATTGCTATCAGTGGAAAAGGCGGGGTCGGAAAAACAACCCTAGCCGCTCTCCTGGCACAACATTATGCTGATCAGGGCCGAGATGTATTTGCGGTTGATGCGGACCCGTCTCCCTGTCTGGCTGGCGCGCTGGGTCTTCCTGCTAATCTGCGCGAAAAACTTCATCCTATTGCGGAGATGGATGTCCTGATCGAAGAGCGGACTGGCGCCAAGCCGGGAGCCTCTGGTGGGTTTTTTACTCTTAATCCCCGTGTGGATGATCTCCCGGAGCGTTTCAGCGTCACTCATAAAGGTGTCCGCTTGCTAGAAATGGGAAGCGTAGACCTGGGAGGGTCAGGCTGCATCTGTCCAGAGAGCGCCATGTTAAAGACTCTCTTTACCTATTTGCTTTTCAGGGATGACGAAGTATTAATAATTGATATGTATGCCGGAGTAGAGCATCTGGGCAGAGCAACTGTTGATTTTGTGGATGCCATGATTATCGTTGTAGAACCTACTCAGCGCAGCCTGGGCACTGCGGCACAAATTAAAACATTGTCCAAAGATATCGGATTGGAACGTCTGTGGTTGGTGGGCAATAAAATCCGAACAGAAGAAGAGCTCAAGTTTCTAGAGCAGGAATCTCCCGGGCTTCCCCTTCTGGGCACACTTCCAATGGATCTGGGAGTTCTTGATGCCGACCGGCTGGGCGAGCCTGTTTATGACCATGTACCTTCTTTGAAAGAAGCTGCCCAAAACATCGCTCAGAAATTACTGGAACCCTATCCTGGAAACAATGTAGAGGAGTAACTCTTTTATGACTATTACCATCGCTCTGGCAGGAAAAGGCGGCACAGGAAAAACCACCGTCTCTGCTATGATCATCAAATACTTAATTAAGAAGCAAAACGCCCCCATCCTTGCCATCGACGCGGATCCGAGCGCCAACCTCAATATGGTTTTGGGCGTTGACCTTGATACCACTGTGGGAGGAATCCGGGAGGACATGTTAAAGCAGGTGCAGAACTCTGTAACTGCTGGCGGTGCTGCTCGCGGCAGCTTAGCAGGAGGCATGTCCAAACGTGATTACCTGGACTATGAAATCCATTCTTCGTTGATTGAGGCTGATCGGTTTGACCTGATTGCTATGGGCCGCTCAGAGGGGCCGGGTTGTTACTGCGCCGTCAACCACAACATGAGAGATATTCTGGATACTCTCAGCGAAAATTATCCCTTTGTGGTAATGGACAACGAAGCCGGAATGGAACACCTCAGCAGGAGAACGACCCAGGATGTCCATCATTTATTTGTAGTCAGTGATCCTACTATGCGTGGCATTGTGGCGGCAGAGCGAATCGTGGCATTAAAAGATGAGCTCGGGATCAATGTTGAGAATACCTATTTGATTCTCAATCGTTTGCCCGGCGAAATACCTCCACCACTCCAGGAAAAAATCGATTCCATCAATGCCCCCTTCCTGGGAATAATACCCATGGATGAGGAAGTGATGAAATATGATTTTAGCGGCACTCCGCTTGTGGAGCTTGGGGACGATTCGCTGGTATATCAAGCTGTAGAGAAAATGCTGGATCAAACTTTAGGACTGTAACAGGTTATTAGAACAAAGATCTGCTAATGAATCAAAAAAGGGTTTCGCTGCAAAAGCGAAACCCTTTTTATTTCAGATTTATTTCTTTTTTTCAGGTTTATTTCTTGTCTTAATCAACCCCCAGTAAATCAAAGCGCCAGCAGCGCCTGCCAGGAATGTGCCGAATGCTCCCGGAGTCAGGTATTTCACCATAAACGCAGAAAAAATCAGAAACACACTATACACGATACCCAACAGCTGCCAGTTCTTTTCCGGCTGATTAATCACATAGAGCGTGAACCATCCCGTAGTAACACCAAATAAAAGTAAACCCAAAATCTGCACTAATATACCAACAATGCCTACCGCATCGTAGAATGTACTCATTTCGTAAACCCTCCTCTGGATATTATGTTTAAATTTCCCGCTAGTCGGCAGCTTCTACTGAAACTTCTGGGAAAAACTGGTGAATCGTCCCTTGCACCCACCCATTCAAGGTAGCTGTTGAGAGCGGGCAGCCGGAGCATGCCCCTCCTAATTTTATCTTAACCACATTCTCTTCAAATGAAATCAGCTCAGCAGATCCCCCATGATATTGTTCGATATAAGCACTGATGCTTTCAATAAGATGTTCCATTTGCTCACTCCGAAGATCTTTTTGTACCTTTTTCATCTCCTGTATCCTCTGGATTAATTGTTATTCAAGCCCTGATGGAGCAGCTCAACGACCTTCTCATGTGTGCCCCTCAATCGCTGGGCAATCACACCAGCCAGGCGGTTCAGTATTAGTATACCCGTTTCAGGATGTTCTTGACAGAGATTTTTCAGTTCTTCACCTCTCATCTGGACAAAGATACCGTGTTCTGTACAGACAGCGCTGGAAGTATAACATTCACTTCCCGTGGCAGCAGACCATCCAAATACATCCCCCTCATCCAATTCAGCTACTGATAAAACAGGACCATCTTCGGGGTT
>Ga0255389_1021_pt1 | contig 16051 bp, 17 predicted proteins | sample ANMaggSeSYBR01E4_FD_182113 | JGI IMG/M metagenome (GOLD analysis project Ga0255389, IMG submission 182113) | Sediment cell enrichment communities from methane seep in Santa Monica Basin, California, United Staets - ANME aggregate JGI... | ecosystem: Environmental > Aquatic > Marine > Cold seeps >...
TTTTGCTTCCAGCTCTTTTATTTCTTTAACAGTGTTGGCGTCAAGTTCTGCATACTTTGTGTTTGCATCAGAGAAAGCGATAAGGGTTATTCCAAGCTTTTCTTCTGCAGCGCTAATTTCATCCATATTTTCTTTGTTTAATTTTGAAAATGTCCACATAGTGTTCACCGGGGGTGGACAACAGTGTCAATATATATAAAAATTTGGTTTTAGCCTGAAAAAATAGTCAATTCAGTTTGTTTTATTTATTTACTTAAATACAATAATTTGTTGTATTAATAAAAAAGTTAGAAACTCCTAAATAAGAGTTTCTTTGGAGTTGTTTTAAAAATGGTTGTAAAGGAGTCGATCAAGAGAAGAAGAAACAGGAACTCTTGATCTAATTTATAGATTGTTGATGTTGATATATAGCATAATCTCTTTCGAATTGGCGACCGATATGGAAATTAGGAAGCAAGTCTAAAAAGTACAATGGCTTTGAAATTGTACAACGCCATTAAAACGGCGATATGATAAAGATAAGATGTGCTAAAGAAAAGAATACAAAAAGCTGATGGGGTTATGCCATCAGCTTCATGATAAGTGCTTTCTGGGCATGCAGGCGGTTCTCTGCCTGATCGAAGACAACTGAATGAGGGCCGTCCATGACCTCTGCGGAGACTTCTTCGCCTCTGTGGGCAGGCAGGCAGTGCATGAAGATTACATCGGGCTTTGCAAGTTCCACCAGGTTGGAATTGATCTGGTAGTCTGCGAGGTCGCTAAGCCTTTTCTCCCTTTCTTCCTCATCGCCCATGGATACCCATACATCAGCATAAAGGACATCAGCATCTGCTGCTGCTTCTTGGGGATCGGTGGTTATCAGTATGTCGCCTCCGAGCTCTCTTCCTTTTGCCACGATCTCAGGGTTTGGCATATAGCCTTCCGGACATGCAACAGCTATTTGCATGCCAACCAGGGCACAGCCCAGTATAAGGGAATTACAGACATTGTTACCGTCACCGATCCATGCGAACTTCAAACCTTTAAGACGGTTCTTGTACTCGCGGATCGTCAGGAAATCTGCAAGGATCTGGCAGGGGTGTTCAAGGTCGGATAGTGCATTGATCACAGGAACCTTTGAGTGCTTAGCAAGATCTGCGACCGTCTTGTGGCTGTTCACCCTTGCGGTGATACCGGCTACATAGCGGGAAAGGACCTGTGCAGTATCGGAAACGGTCTCACCGCGGCCTATCTGTATGTCCCTTGAATTAAGATAGATGGAATGTCCTCCAAGATCGCTCATGGCAACCTCGAAAGATACCCTTGTTCTTGTCGATGATTTCTCAAAGATCATCGCAAGGCTCTTGCTCTTCAGCAGATCGGTTATCTTACCGCGAACTCTTTTCTCTTTGAGGTCCTCAGCCAAGTCAAGGATCTCAATTATCTCTTCCTGTGTAAGATCTGTCATTGATATTAGATGTTTCATGTTAACCAGCTCATATCAGATAATTATCCACGGATCTGTTCCATGTGAGTGACCCTTCTCTGGACAAGTTCAGGTGTACCGATGTCCCTTCTGAAATGAAGGTCACCGGTGATGTTCTCAAGTGCGTTCTGTGCTATTTTCTCAGCATCTGTAATGCTGCTCGCAACACCCACAACGGCCACTGCTCTGGAGCCGGTGGTGTATACTTTTCCATCCTTCTCATATACACTTGAATAGAACAGGAGTGCATCACCGATATCGCCAACAACGACCTCTTTGTCCTTTGATGGCTCATCAGGGTATCCTGCTGGTACAGCGTACTTACAGACAGTTGCACGTTTTAGGAACTCCACATCAAGCTCGTCAAGAGTACCGTTGACAACAGCTGACATCACATCGATCATATCCGTCTTAAGAAGTGGAAGCACGTTCATTGCTTCAGGGTCTCCGAACCTTGCATTGAACTCAATGACCTTAGGTCCGTTCTTTGTAAGGATGAACTGGCCATAGAGCATACCCTTGAATGCTGTCTCTGTCTCTCCGAGAGCTGTGATGGTCGCTTTCATTATCTCCCTTGCATGGTAGAGATCATCAATGGTCACAAATGGCAAAAGTCCGTCAGAATCGGAATATGAGCCCATGCCACCGGTGTTTGGTCCGAGGTCGTTCTCAAAAGCACGTTTGTGGTCCTGCACGCATGGTGTGAACGCAAGGTTCTTTCCATCCACGAATGCCTGTACTGTGAACTCCTCGCCCACAAGATTCTCTTCAACGACAACATTGTCCCCATCAAGAAGTGACACAGCATAATCATAAGCTGTACCGGTGTCAGGAAGCTGGTCTCCCATTACCTTTACACCCTTACCGCCTGTGAGTCCGGCTGGTTTGATGGCCACACTGCCTAATTCCTCAATGTATTCCTGAAGACCTTCCTTGTCGGAGAACACTTTGAAAGCAGGACATCCCTCAATGTCGTTGTCCTTCATGAAATTGCGAGCCCATGCCTTGTCGAACTCGATACGTGCAACATCCTTTCTAGGTCCGACCGCTCCGATACCTGCCTCTTCAAGTGCATCAGCAAGACCGACTGACAAAGGTGCTTCCGGTCCGATAAAGACCATTTCGATACCCTTTTCCCTGGCGTATCCCACGACCTTCTCCACATCTGTCTCCTTAACCAGAAGAAAATCCTCGCACAAAGCTGCAATGCCAGGGTTCTTCTTTGCCATAACTGCGAAAAGGGTGGGGTTGCGTTCGCTTCTTGCAATGGCATCTGCAATAGCGTTCTCTCTTCCGCCTCCACCAATGATTAGAACATTCATATTATTAGCCTCGTTCAATTGAAAAGAAATATATTGATAATAGATCAGTTTATTTTTAGAAATAACGTTGTCTCATGTTAGAGAGCTAAATCTTATACTATTGAATAAATACTTTTCCAATATTATGGGTTATAGTATAAGTATGAATATCTCATATATGGACATACAGTAAAAATAAAATATGTGGGTATATAAATAATATATCATTTAGTGTCAACTATTATATGATGAACGCATCTGTTATTTCGTTCTTATGTTCTTAAATTGAAAAGAGTGGATGGTATGGACCGAAAACTAAAGATCGGAATTATTGTTCTTGCACTGATCATATTGTTATCTCCTTATTGGTTCACATTTTTCATAGCAGGTCCATCCACCCCGTTGTTCTCAGTGCGTAATTCCGATGATGTTGCACAAGTTGTTACCGTGGAGATAATTGGTTCTGAAAATAACTCTATCTTTAGTTCAACAAAGGAATTGCAACCTGGTAGTTCATGGTCTCAGGAAAAGTCTTTTCGAATGCTTTCAGCATCATTATTTGATTGGGCAGGGAAAGTTATGTTGTGCACGCCACACTCGATAGCGGTGCAACGTCCAATCTGAGTATAAACTATCATCCCTGGAACATAGCTTATGTATCAATACGGGAAGAGAATATCGAAATTGGGGTGATCTCAGTTTAAAACAGTTCATATAATAAAAAAATAAAAAAAAGGAATGCAGGATATTAAGGATGTCCTGCAAACATAAGTTTACTCTTTCAGCTTCACAACAAGGAACCTGAAGAGGCTGTCACTCTCATTCCTGAGCAAATGAGGGATACCTTTCGGGCTTTCAATGAGCATGTCCTTTGAAACGCTTTCTTCCTCATCGCCGATGACAACAATGCCTTCACCTTCAAGAACATAGAAAAATACGTTCATAGGTGTCTTGTGCAGCTTGAGTGCTTCTCCTGGCTTAAGCTCGAGGTGAACAACCTGTGTCTGTTCACTGTCATAGAGCCCTTTAGCAATTACATTATGAGGATTCTCTTTTTCAGGTGCTTTACTTAATTCTATGATCTTCATTTGTTATCTCCATTTCTTTAAAGTAATGATAGGTTTATGATGTCAAAGCCATTTTCAGGGTAGTTATTTCAGCAGCCTCTCCATATCCTCTTCGACCGTGGTGTTCGGTGTGATATTGAACTTCTCTACCAGCACGTTGAGGACATTAGGTGACACAAAGGCCGGAAGCTTTGGTCCGAGGGTAATATCCTGTATTCCCATTCTCAACAGGGCAAGCAACACAATGACTGCCTTTTGTTCGTACCATGCGATATTGTACGAGATCGGTGCCTCATTAACATCCGTAAATCCAAGTCTGGCCATAAGTCCTTGTGCAATGATGACCAGTGAAAATGAATCATTACATTGACCTGCATCCAGTACCCTTGGAATCCCGTCAATGTCCCCAAGGTCAAGTTTGTTGTAGCGATATTTTGCGCATCCTGCGGTCAGTATGACAGTATCCTTTGGCATTGCTTCTGCAAAATCTGTATAATACTGCCTGTCCTTTTGACGACCGTCACATCCTGCCATGACAATGAACTTCTTTATCTTGCCTGCTTTGACGGCATCAACGACCTTGTCTGCAACAGAGAGTACGGAATTGTAGGCAAAACCACCCATTATAGTTCCCTCTTCAAGTTGGACAGGTGGTTCGCATTTCTTAGCCTGTTCAATTATCGCTGAGAAATCCTTTTGTCCGTCCTTCCCAACGAGATGTGCGACCCCGTCGAAACCAACAGAGCTGGTGGTGTATATCCTGTCAAGGTATGTCTTCTTCGGAGGAACGATACAATTGCTTGTCATCAGTATAGGTCCGTTGAAGCTTTCAAACTCCTTTGTCTGATGCCACCATGAGCCACCGTAGTTACCTACAAGATGCTCGTACTTCTTAAACTCAGGATATGAGTTTGCAGGTAGCATCTCGCCGTGAGTATAGACATCGACATCGGTACCTTGTGTCTGGTCAAGCAGTTGTTTCAGGTCTTTAAGATCGTGACCGCTTACGAGAATGCCGGGATTGTCTCTTGTTCCGAGGTTGACCTCTGTGGGTTCTGGATTTCCGAATGTACCTGTATTTGCCGCGTCAAGCAGTGCCATCACATCAAAACCCTTTTCTCCACATTTCAGGACAAGTGAGATGAGTTTCTGATCGGTGAGGCTGTCATCCGTGGTTGCCACTAGTCCCTCTTCTATGAAAGAATTAACTTTCTTATTGGTATGCCCAAGCACCATTGCATGATGCCCGTATGCTGCAATTCCCTTGATTCCGAAGATTATCAGTTCTCTTAATGATCGGATATCTTCGTTCTCTGTTGCAAGTATGCCGGTATTCCTGTCCTTGAGGTTTTCCGGGCTCACAGTTGCGATCTCGGGAAGATCGTTCTCATCAAGTTCATTGTTATCCAGAAGTTTCTGCTTGATCTCATCCTGAAGCTTAAACCCTCTGTCAATGCGGTCCTGAATTCCGGTCGCTCTGAATTCAGTATTCGTTATAGTTGAGAACAGTGCATCGAGCATAAAGTCATCAGTGCTCTCTTCGGAAATGCCTGCTTTTCTTGCTTTCTGGTTGTAGAATGCAACACTCTTAAGCACATAGATCAGATCGTCCTGAAGGTCTGCGACCTCTCCTTTCTTCCCACACACGCCGTTCTTTGTACAGCCTTCGCCGTTCATTGTTTCTTCACACTGGTAACAGAACATATTATCACCTTTTAATATAGGTCCTTCAGCACTATTCATCAATTACTAACTACAAGCCAGTATATTTTGTATATTGCTATTTATAGAGCCAGTTTCATTTTTGATACTGGTATTATAATAATACTGAATTCCCACTCCTCTATATTCTATGAGCTTTCAGCTATTTAAGAAGGAAGGACCTAGGATCAGTAATAAGTAAAAAAGGGTCAGATGCAGTGATATCTGCCCTGTTTATAACCCACACTTTTCTAAAAGCTCGCTTGCACTTACAAGGGGGATAAGTTTCACATCTATCTCTGCAAGATTTTCGGTGGCACCATCTTCGCGGTCCACGACAGTTATCACTTTTTCAACGATACATCCGGCTTCACGGATCGCTCCAATGGCCTCGATAACGGAACCTCCGCTTGTGGTCACATCTTCGAGTAGTATTATCCTGTCACCTTCAGTTGTATCACCTACAAATCGTCCTCCTGTGCCATAGTCTTTAGTAGCTTTGCGAATAAGCAAAAGGGGAAGATCGGTCTCAAGGGATACGGCTGTGGCGATAGGAACGCCGCCAAGAGCAACGCCTCCAATGAGGTCTATGTCAACTTTCTTTACCATTGAAGCTGCCTGTTTTGCAATGATCTTCAATGTGGAAGGGTTGGAACTTGCTTTTTTAATATCGATGTAGTACTTGCTTTTCTTTCCTGATGCAAGGGTGAAGTCACCGAATTTTACTGCGCCACAACCCTCAAGGGCTTCTATAAGTTCATTCTTGTCATTTGCTGTTGTCATTGTAATTTCTCCTTGGTTTACCACGGTTCCTTTTTCACTCCCATGAAATAGCCGACAACATTCGTTGCAAGGTGGAGCAGTGGAGTGATCACTAATATAACTATGACTACACTGGCTGTGAAATGCTCAGCGAACCATACAGGGGATGCAAGATATGCGAATAGCCATGCTCCAAGTACAAAATCGAGCTGGTCGATTATCGGCAGTGGTGCCCCGCGTTTAAGTCCCATACGGCGTTTGAAGAAGCTCATGAACATATCCCCGAAGAGGGAGCCGAACGCAAGTGCGAATATCAGTATGGTAGTATTGGAACCGCCTGTACCGAATATCGGGAGCTCCACTCCGAAGAGTATTGGGTACTTTTCAAGAAGTTGCATCTGCATAAGCCCTGCGAGTGCCCCGAATATGAGTCCCACAAAGAAACCACGGTACGTTTTTCCATCTCCAAGTATCCGTCTTCCGTCTGCCATCTTTTTGCCATTGTCGATGGGTCTTCCTCCACCGAACAGTGCTGCAAAAGGATTTGGAAGGTATGCCGGAAGCATTAACCATAATGCAAGAACAATTATCTCGATCGTGTTATCAACTCAGTAGGTTTTGTCCTAATCTGCTTCATTGATATATAAAATCAACTATAATTCGGCCTTGCCCAAAAAGTCCTATTGACTACAATTTCCATTGCCTGTGGCATTGATATCTACGATTTCAAAAAATGGGGTGTTGAATGTGGCTCCCTGGTCTAACATAACTCCGATCCTTAGACCTCTTGAAGAAATCGTGATGGCATCATGGATCAAACGTGATACTCTTGATAACATAAGAGATACAGGTGAATTTGTTATCAATATTCCTCCAGTGGAAATGTCTGAAAAAGTTATGATAAGTTCAAAGAATTTCCAGGCAGATGTAGATGAGTTCAAAGAAGCCGGTCTTTCTCCCAGACGATCATCTATGATAGCTCCTCCCGGAGTTGAAGGATGTCTGGCATGGGCTGAATCTTCTTTTATTGAAGAGATCGCAAGGGATAGATTCTCTCTTATCATCGGAAAGGTCGTAAATCTTGAAGTAGATGATAGGTTCTTCAACGATAATGGAGAGATGGATTATGAAAAAGCAAAGCCTATGTCATGCATTCTTGGTGCAAAAGGACTGGAGTTCACCTATCCTGCGAATAGTGGTAAAAAAGCAAGTTATTCTGAGATGATGCTTAGATGATAATCTCATCAGCATCATCCTTTTCAGATTCTAGAATTGGTGCTATTACTCATGTGGAATAACCACATGAAAACCATTAAATTTTTCAACACTTGTAGCAACACCATAGACCTGCTCGATGGTTTCAGGCACAACGATCTCGTCACCTCCATGTGCAAAGACCTTTCCGTCCTTTAAGAAAATATAATTGTCAGCAAACCGTAGTGCGAGGTTTAGATCATGCATGGTTATCACAGCTGAGACATTATTATCTTCTACCACTTGTCTGACAGTACGTAATATCTCCAATTGTTTTTTAAGATCAAGGCTGCTGGTCGGTTCATCAAGTAGTAACAGTTTTGGTTCCTGTACCAGAGCTCTTGCAATAGCTACTCTCTGAAGTTCTCCTCCACTCATCTCATTGATATGCCTAAGGGCCAGTTCTTCCAGTCCAAGTTTTCTGATAACTGATTCTACAACACGTCTATCCTTTTCTCCAACATTCCAGCCAATGTGTGGCTTTCGGCCTAATAATATTGCATCATAAGCTGTAAGTCGTCCTGCTTCTGAGCGCTGTGGTACATATCCCACTCTCTTTGCGATCTCATGCTTTTCAAGGGCTAATACTTCTTCTCCGTCAACTATAATTGTACCTGTTCTGGGGGGATGAATTGCATTGATACATCTGAGAAGAGTCGATTTTCCAACTCCGTTAGGACCAAGAATGGCTAATATCTTTCCTGGCTTAAGTCCGAAATGTACCTGGTTCAGAATCTCTCTGTTATTATAGCTAAAATCAAGTTCTGTAACGCTTAACATTAGTGCTGATACCCCCTGATAAGCAAATATAGGAAAAGTGGTGCACCCATGAATGCAGTAAGAATGGCAACCGGAAGCTCATGAGGTGCAAGCATAAGCCTTGCTGCAGTGTCTGCTCCAAGTAACAGCAAAGCTCCGGTAAGGCAGGATGCCGGTAATAGAAAGCGTTGTTCATCTCCTACGAACCGGCGTGCCATGTGGGGGCACACTAATCCTACAAAACCGATCACTCCCAGGAAAGAAACAATAAAAGCGGTTACAAGAGATGCTATGAGCATACCCCACAATCTTACTTTTTCGACATTGACCCCAAGTCCTTTTGCAGTCTCATCTCCTGCATCGATCGCATTATAGTTCCACCGATTCATAAAGAAATAAAATACTGCCGGCACTGTCAAAATGAACAATATTGTCAGGTCATTCCAATCTGCTCTCCCGACATCACCAAATGTCCAGAATACAACAGCTGCAAGTTGTACATCATCAGCGAAATATTGAAGGAACATCGTACCTGCAGTAAAAAGAGATGCTAATGCAACTCCTGTTAATATCATCACTTCCGGAGATGAATTTCTATACTTTGCAATAGCAATTAGGGTGAATGTTGCTAAAAGTGAGAAGCAGAAAGAGACCGTCGTTGTCATATATGGATTGTTCAACATGATCGCATCTGCACCTGTACTTCTCATTGTACCACTACCAAGCACTATTACAGAAAAGGCAGCACCGAAGGCACATGCATGGGATATTCCAAGAGTGTAAGGTGAACCAAGAGGGTTTCTCAATATTGATTGCAATGCAACACCGGAAACTGAGAGCCCGACTCCTGCAACAATGGCTACAAGTGCTCGTGGAAGTCGAATATTCCATATGATCGTGGAAGCACTGCTTTGATCATATCCGAAAAGGGATAATATTACGTCTGTAAATGCTATGTTTGTTGCACCAACGGAAATGGAATATATTAGCAACAGGAATAGGAGGATTGATGAAATGACCATAAAGGCCATTTTCTTCTTTATATATCCTGAGTATGCTAAAGCAAGAGGTTCGCATTCGACCCCATTCGTTTCTTTTCTCGTAAAGCTCATATTATCCAGCCATTTAACCGATCATCGAGATCATTATAAAATATTCTTTACAATTTTGATTGAATATTTTTATCATTTAGAATTGACCATCGAGTGATATTTTCCCAAAACCGCTGGTAAATCCATGGGTCAGATTTTCATAAACGGCATCTCCCAGAAGGAACATGTATATCTCATCTGCTTTTATCGCTGGATCAATGTCGCTAAATCTTTCCGGATGGATCACTGTTCCTGCATAATATGATGCTGCAAGGACAGAACCCTGATTGGAACTATACCAGTTATATGGAAGAATTCCGTAAACGTTCCCGTTTTTAACAGCACTGAGTGATGTGTATGCAGGGTCACTTTTCAGTTCATCAACTGCCGAGGGTGTGGTCATTAATGTTGAAAGATCAACAAATAGAATATCTGCATCCCATTCGATTATTGCTTCCTTTGAAACATCAGCGTGTGCTGTTCCAAGCGAAGACGCTACATTGTTTGTACTTATAAATTCGAAAGGAGGATATGTCGGTTCAGTAGATTGGAATCCATGAGGGCCACTGTATGCTATACCTCCAACATAGACGTTTTTCGGTTCTTCATTGGTGATATCTTTTGTTCTATTCTCAAGGTCTTCAATGTTCATCTCAAAGTATCCAATAACTTCTTCTGCCCGTTCGTTTTTGTCCATGACCTTTCCCATTATACGAAGGCTTTGGTACATGTCATCACGATAGACTCCAAGATTTCCGTAACTTAAAGCTACAACAGGAATTCCAGTCTTTGCCTGAAGTTCATCTGCATCTTTAGCAGACTGAACATAGGTCCAGAATATGATATCCGGGTCTAAACCAACTATCTTTTCCGGGTCAGTATTTCCTCGGTATTCACCTATCAATGGCAAGTTCTGGAATTGGGGATTTGCAATAGCATAAGGTCTTCGGTTCTCATTTTTTCTCAGTTCTATATCTTCGACACCGACAATTGCATCCTGAGCTTCAAGGTAGCAAATATAACGAAGTGCTCCGGCTCCCTGGCAAACTATTCGCTCCGGGTCTGTAGGAATGGTTACAGTTCTACCAAGACCATCTGTTATTGTGTGTTCTGAAACAGTCTCTTCATTTAATTTATCCGAACTTGAAATACAGCCCAGCCCAAAAGATGCAATGATAATTAAAAAAATTGCAATTGATCCTATATACATTCCTTTTTTCACACTATAAACTCCAATTCAGTTTTTACGAGGTTAGATATGTTGAATATTTCATATTGTGTGGAATAAAGATGCAAGGGAAAACGAATGCCTACCACCTTTAGTAATAGTTGGTTGTGTACTATCTATCAATTCTATTTTTGAAGAATTTGAACCAACATGTTCACACGAATAATAATAATCGTAACAACTAATGCCATTGAATTTAAAGTTTGTGTTAATAGTGTTAACAATTTGAAAAATATTATATTCGAATATTTCTTCGATTTTTAATAGATACATTTGTTTGGTTGAGGAGTTTGCCTATAATATAAGGGACTTTATGAGCACCTCATCCTTTCATCCTCCTTCTTTTTTCATTGAACCCTTCCATTAATCATATATTTGATATGTGCCCAGTTATCTTACAGTATAGTCAAAATAATGTGGAGGAATATCATGAGTACGCTTGAAAATCTAAACGAAGCATTTGCCGGTGAATCAATGGCAAACAGGAAATATCTTGCTTTTGCAAAAATGGCTGATAAAGAAGGTTTTGGACAGATCGCCAAATTGTTCAGGGCTGCAGCAGCTGCAGAAACAGTACATGCTCACAATCATCTTAGGGTCCTAGGAGATGTCAAGAGCACTGAAGAGAACCTTCAGGAAGCGATAAGTGGCGAGACCATGGAATTCAACGAAATGTATCCTGCCTTTATAGTAGAAGCAGAAAAAGAAGGCAACAAGCAAGCTGTCCGTAGCTTTGATCTGGCAAATCAGGTCGAGCAGATCCACGCTGAACTCTATACGAAAGCTCTGGACAATATTGGCAGCAATGAAGAGGTCGACTATTACGTATGTGATATCTGTGGAAATACTGTGGAGGGTGAAGCACCTGAAGTTTGTCCGATCTGCGGAGCTGTACATTCAATGTTCAAGAAAGTAGACTGATACAAGATATCTTTAAAGGCGGAATTATCACCGCCTTTTAGCTTTTCTTTTTTATATAGTATCCGTTGTCGTATTTTATAAGTTTGTAGAACTTACTGGTTTTGACAATAAAGTCCATTTGATCGCAAAGTGAACTTTTTGATCAGAAAGGGTAACATTTTAAATGACAAACAAAACTCAAACATCAATGGATATTGGTAGCAAAAATGTGGAAGTTACCTTCTGAACAGGCACCCCCTCATATTAATAATTTGTTAAATTACCGCAGAAGTACAGTAATTACTTTTTCTCTTTTTCTTCCTTGGCCACGTCTAATTTCTTACCGCACTGGTCACATTTTCCTTCATCTGTAACACTTGGTCGTTTTGGTGCTTCTCCTCCACAAATTCCGCATTTTACCATCTGCTTTCACCCCCTATTTACATCTATCAGAGTATCGCTCCCTACCTTTGTTCCAATTATTCCGGAAGCCTGAATACCCTTTAAATATAGGCCATGTGATTACAAAAATCTTATGAAACTGAAGTTCTTACTTTAGTTTCTAACGATTGGGATAATGGGATGGTTCTATTATTGTGATAAATAGAGTGAATCCATTTGATAGGCGGATCAAACCTTTCAACTTCATGCTGTTTGGTAATTACATAAAAGTAAAGGAATTTATAGGCAAGGTGTAATTACTATTGTCAGGACTGTATCGGGACCTTCAAATTAATACCGATACATATTTTAATACAAATAACGATTGTGAATCCAATGAAAGAAAGCAAAGACATCATAAACAGCAGTAACATCATGTTGGCAAGTGTGCTGACAATGCTTCTGCTTGCTGCTCTCATCACTCTGGGGATGCTTACACCACTTGTCGTGAAGCTCACCACCGGTAATGAGATAAGCATGGGTGCTGAATATTTCAATGACAGGAGTGCAATACCCACAGCAGCATTGGTCGTACTTCTCACCACAGGTCTTCTTTATGGTTACTTCGGTGCAAAGAAAGCTCTCGTAGTTGCGGGTCTTACTGTCCTTCTGTCTCTGGTGTTCGCTTTCATCTCACCTTTTGGGAACCTTCCGCTTGATGTCACAGTTCCATTAACAGGCATGGCGGTTGTAGCCACATTCTATAAGATGTACATGGCAATGGAACGTGGATCATGGATACTGAAGCTCAAAGGCATAAGTGCTCATGTGATACATCTTGGCATTCTTTTCATTCTCATAGGCATTGTTGCCAGTTCGAACATGCAGGTAGAAGGTTCTGATATTGTAACCGTGGACTATCCTGGACATTTCGAAGGGCAGAACTACATAGTTTCCGTAACAGACATGCATTCTGTTTTCGAAGGTTCTCCATATAAGCAATATCCGGGCTCTTCCTACGCAACCCACATTAGTTTCGATGTCTATAAGAAAGGTGCTTATTTTGATAGTGGTCAGGTCAAATACATAACTGACTTCAAATGGGGTCAGACATTCACTACCACTTATGTTAACCGAGGTGTCTTCGAAGAGTTGTTCATAGCTCCAAAGGCATTGAACGAAAGCAGTGGTGAGGTCAGCCTTTATGTCAGAACAGTTCCGTTCATAACATTCATCTGGGGTGGTCTTTTCCTTATGGTTGCCGGTATCATCTCTCTTGTGCTTGTGGACCGTTCACTTGAAAGTAGCAGCTCAAAAGCAGAAAGACCTCTTAATGGAAAACAAAATAGCGGCTCTAAGGTTAGTAAGGGGGCTAAAAAATGAATTTCGGAATGATATCTATCTGGTTGGCCTTCATTCTCGGTACAGGTTCAGCAGGTTTGGCTATTATTGGTCTTTTGCGAAACGATGAACGCTTAATTTCCCGATCAAAACAGTTCGAGCTATTGTGCAGTGTTCTAACAACATTTGCAATCATGCTGCTGACCTATTATCTGTTCACAGTATCGGCATCCTATGTCTATGTCTATCTGCATTCAAGTATAGATCTTGAATGGGTCTATCGCTTTTCTGCCCTCTGGGCAGGTCAGGAAGGTTCGTTCCTGCTCTGGACATGGTTCACTCTCATGATCCTTCTGGTTATTCAATATACAGGAAACACAAAAAAGCTTGCAGATACAAAGTTAATGAATATCACAAGGGCGGTCTGTCTCACAATAGTAGCTTTCTTCCTCCTTCTTCTGGTATTGAAGAATCCGTTCGAGACTTATTACGCTGTTTTCGGAGGAGCTATCGAGACCTCTAACTGGGATCCCTTTGTTGCGGTCTATCATCTCATCGATGGTCAGGGGATGAACCCGCTTCTAAGGAACCCCTGGATGGCAGTCCATCCCCCAATATTGTTCCTGGGATATGCCGCCTTCACTATACCCTTCGCAGCAGCATTTGCATCACTGCTTATAGATGACGACAGGTGGATGAAGCTGACAAGGAACTGGATGCGTCTGGCATGGCTTTTCCTCACAGCAGGTATAGGTCTTGGTGGATTTTGGGCATATGAGGTTCTCGGATGGGGCGCATGGTACTGGTCATGGGACCCTGTCGAGACATCTTCCCTTATACCTTGGATAACAGCTACCGCATTCCTGCATTCGGCAACAAGGGTGCGTTATGGTGAATACCGATTCCTTGCTCCAATGCTGGCAATAGTTTCGTTCATACTGGTGATATTCGCTACCTTTGTGACACGCAGTGGTATGTGGGTATCCGTACACTCCTGGCAGGACCTCACATTTGAAGGAACATTGATCGCGTTCTTCCTGGCGATACTTGTTGGTTCAAGTCTTGTGTTGTTGACGAGAAGGTACTTTGAAGAGAACAATGGCAATGATCAAGGCGGCCAGAGTAAAGGCCAATAAAAAAAGAATTGTTCAAAAAATGATCAGGAGAATCTGAAATAGATCCTCCTGTTATTCTTCCCTTTATTTTCGGCTTTGAATATCTCAATATGTGGGATCTCGCCCGTATTTGCAACATGGGTTCCGCCACATGCCTGGTCATCTACAGCAGGTATCCGTATGACCCGTATCTCTTCTATTTCCGGTGGGAATGCATCTTTGAGCTTCACGACAGAGGGTATCTTCAGGGCTTCATCCCTTGGGAGGATATCTATCTCGACATCGATATTCCTGTCTATGATCTCATTGACCTTCGCTTCATAGGAACCTATGATCTCTCTGTCGAAGTCCTCAAGATTAAAATCAACTCTTGTCTTCTCTTCTGCGATCTGATTGCCGGAGATCTTCGCACCGGTCTCATTATGGATAATGGCACTGAGAATATGGGCAGCAGTGTGATATTTCATGAAAAGGCTTCGTCTGTCCCAGTCAATAGTACCTTTTACCTTATCTCCTGCCTTCAATCCAACCTCGGTGACCTCGTGACTTATCTTTCCGTCAAATTTACCTACAAATATGACGGGATAGTCCTTACCATCACAGACAAGTTTCCCGGTATCATGCGGCTGTCCCCCTGAACTTGGATAGAATGCCGTCCTGTCAAGGACAACGAATCTATCATCGGTCACATCGAGGATATTAGCCTCGAACTCTTTCAGCTGGCAGTCTTTAAGGTAAAGTGTTTCCATAATAGAAAATCAGGAATATCCTTAATAAATGTTTTTCATTCAAATAAGGATATTCACATCTTTAATCTGCCAATATCGATGTAATCGACACCATCATCGGTGAGGATCGCATAAAGCATCCTCTTTCTTACACTGTTGGCAAGCCTGATAGCCCTTGACATGACAGGCAGTGTAAATTCATGGTCAATTGGTATCGAATGTATGAGATATTCGGAATGCGGTATCTTTGTTGGTGATTCCACCTGTGAATAAACACGGAAATGACTGCCGAACTTGAAACCTGTCTTTGGTACGACCCCTTCATCTCGAAGATCTGTGTAAACACTGCTCTTCAGATTGAACTCGGGTTCAATCTCCGAAGCCATCTTTGAAAAAGCATCCACATCCATGGATTCATTCTGTCTGTTGTTGATATTGAGGACACCTTTCTCAAGGAGATATCGGGATTCAACAAGTGAAAGCTGCAATCTCTGGCTATCCAATGGTTTTCCGTAAAAACCATTCTCAAAAAGGGTGTTCGAAGCTTCCTCATCCCATACGACGACCCTGTCCTCAAGGAAAGTGGCATCTGCATTGATGTCTGGATAAAGGGGTTCCTTCATCTCACCTTTTAAGCGTGGCCTTTTCACATCGTAGAATGTAATGTCACTCTCTTCATCCACAATGGCGAGTATCATCTGCTTTCTAACGTTCTCAGCTGCTGCAAGGGAACGCAAGAGGTCCCTCAGTGGCATTGGTGCTCTTTCTGACCTTACATAGATGAACTGCTTTGCTGCTCCCTTTCCGGGATGGCTGCCACGTGGGTATACGCGGAAATCGGTCACACCGGGCTGTACGTAGAACCCTCGTTCTCTCAGGTCCTTGTAAACGATATATTTAAGCTCGAAGGAGGGCTGCAAGATGGAAGCTTCCTTGAAAAGATCGGAAAACTCCAGGA
>Ga0255389_1020_pt1 | contig 15794 bp, 10 predicted proteins | sample ANMaggSeSYBR01E4_FD_182113 | JGI IMG/M metagenome (GOLD analysis project Ga0255389, IMG submission 182113) | Sediment cell enrichment communities from methane seep in Santa Monica Basin, California, United Staets - ANME aggregate JGI... | ecosystem: Environmental > Aquatic > Marine > Cold seeps >...
GCGTTAACCCGGCCTATTCCTGATGTTGTGGCACTTGATTTCACCTCTTCACTGTTCAGCGCCGGAGAGGATATCAATATCCAGTTCACAGGGCATGATATGGATACCCTGCGCAGGGCATCTGGTGACCTGAAGGATAAACTGAGGGAGTTCACCGGGGTCTTCGATATCGCGGATTCATTCAGGGCCGGTAAAAAGGAAGTTAAACTGAAAATCAAACCTGAAGCTGAAATGCTGAACCTGACACAGATGGATATGGCCAGGCAGGTAAGGCAGGCCTTTTACGGAGAAGAAGCCCAGCGCATCCAGCGGGGCAGGGACGACGTCAGGATCATGGTCAGGTACTCTGAGGAAGAAAGGGAAACACTGGGCAGCCTGGAGGAAATGAGAATCCGTACACCGGCCGGTGTGGAGGTCCCTTTCAGTACCGTGGCTGAAGCTGAAATGGGAAGGGGTTACTCGACTATTGACAGGGTTGACCGCCGTCGGGCTATAAATGTGACGGCAGCAATTGATCCGGTAACAGCTAATGCCAATGAGGTTATAACCAGGCTTGAAGATGTGGAATTAAAAGAGATCCTCGAAAAATATCCCGGGCTTGCCTATTCTCTGGAAGGGGAGCAGAAGGAAATGCAGGACAGTATGGTTGCCCTGGGGGAAGGATTCATCATTGCGGTAATTATTATTTTTGTCCTGCTTGCTGTGCCGTTGAAGTCCTATGTCCAGCCGCTGATAATTCTGTCGGCCATCCCGTTTGGAATGGTAGGAGCTCTGCTCGGTCATATTCTTATGGGATACAACGTTTCTATTCTTTCGCTGTTCGGAGTAGTTGCCCTGTCCGGGGTGGTTGTGAACGACAGCCTGATAATGGTTGATACAGTCAATAAGAACCGGGCGAAAGGCTTGCCTCTCTTTGAATCGGTCACAAATGCCGGCGCGGTAAGGCTCAGGCCGATCCTGCTGACCTCACTGACCACTTTCGGGGGACTGATGCCCCTGATCCTGGAAAAGAGCATGCAGGCTAAGTTTATGATACCAATGGCCATATCGCTGGGATTCGGCATAATGTTTGCCACCTTGATTACCCTCGTACTGGTCCCCACTCTTTACATAATCCTGGCGGACCTGAGGCATGCCGTGTATTGGCTCCTGGGCAGGGAAGATGTAGTGAAAAGTGAGCTGTGGATACGTGAATGAAGATGGGCCCGCTTTTGAATAAGACTTCCGGAACCGCCTGGAGCGGTTCCGGAAGTACAAGGTTTATCACGTACTGGCCCCCAGACTTCCATACGCTGGATTTATTAAAAACTCCATTCAACCCGGTAGCTGCCGCTTTCAAGGAGAAGCTGTTCGGATGCGGCTGGTGTTCCATTAACTATAACTGCTGAGACATCCTCAGGAAAAATAACTTCAGCTTCAGTTCCCACCGGCACCAGTGTTTCTATGATCATTCGTCCGTCGACTATTTCCCAGTTGACCTGGATCCTGCCGTAGGGCGTATCTTTACAGGTCTTAACCCATGTCAGACCTTCCGGTATCTGCGGTTTAATCTGGAATTTTTTGTAAGCCGGATAACCTTCAAGAGGACTTATGCCTCCGGGTGCCTGGTAAAACCAGGAGCCGACTCCGTTAAAGCAGTTGTGTATGCGGCTTCTATCTCCGTTCCAGTTTTCCCAGGTTGTGGTAGCTCCGTTGTCAATCATGTACAGGTATCCGGGGTAATCCCTGGATTTGAGCATTGAAGACATCAGGTCAGCAGACCTGTTGGCAGTTGCCCATTCGGTCATCACCGGGACTCCAACGAGGCCGGTGGCAAGATGCCCCTTGTTTTTTTTCGCAATATTCCTGTAAAGGCTTTCCGTCACCTTTGATTTTAATTCAGCGGGTACAACCCCGGCCACCAGGGGGTAAGCCAGGTCTATCTGGTCTCCATCAGCGTAAATGCCGGCTTCAGCCTTGTAATAAGTATTGTGAATTAATTCCTGCAGGTTTTCTTTATGCAGCCTGAACTGTTTTGCATCCTTTTCATTGTTGAGAACAGACGCAATTTTTTCCATGGTATCCAGGCATACTGTAATGTAGCAGTTGGCAATCAGGTCTATGGATTCAGCATCTTTATCATTTATTCCTTCAGGCGAAGCCCAGTCCCCTAAATACCAGGCCCTGTAATCTGTTTCCGGCCAGGGGGTAAGCAAGCTTTCCGGAGAATATTTATCGACGTATCCCAGCCACTGTTTCATAACCGGATAATTTTTTTCCAGGACTTCCAGATCCTTATAGCTTGTATATGTATTCCAGGAAGCTGTAATAATAAATCCGCACCAGTACGGACCTCCTCCCGCCGGATAGGGATTTGGCGCGGTGTGGGGCATACTTCCGTCAGGCCTTATGCAGTCAGCCCAGTGGTCCAGCCAGGTTGAATATAAAGGGCCGAGATTGAACATGGTCTGGGCAGTCAGTGTGGAAGCATTTCCATCTCCCCCATATCCCAGGCGTTCAATTTGTGGGCAGTCCACCAGGTACCCACCTAAAGAAAGGCAGCGCAGGGTATAAAAAATCATGTCATGAATTCTGTTGAGATCCCGGTCTGAACTTTCAAAAGAAGAGGCGATTTTGTAATCCGTGTGGATGAGGTATGCCCTGATAGAATCCATGGCCGGTTTCTCGCGCAGGTTTTTGATCCTCATGTAGCGGAAGCCATGATAATTAAACCGGTTGCGGAAAGTTTCGGTTTCTTTCGGGCCGGTTATGTAAATGTCCCTCTGGCCCTGGTTTTTCAGTTTTCCTTCTTCAATGAAGAAATCTGAAAACTCCATGGAGATTTCCTGTCCGGTTTTCAGGCCCTTGAAATCAATTTCAACCCAGCCTGTAAGGTTTTTCCCGAAGTCAACCAGCCAGGTATCTTTCTCCTCAAATTCCTTGATTTCAACAGGTTGTAAAGTTTCCCTGATTCGATTCAATTCTGCCTTCTGGGGCACGACTAACCTTTCGGGGATTTCTACAGTTGCCGCTTCCGGCCAGCTGCTGTCATCCAGTTCCGGAGACGAAAATTCATCTATAACTCTTCTTGCGTCTACCCTTTCCCCTCCATAACGGCCGGAGCGCCAGGTCCCGATCCCGGTTATTTCACTGGGACGCGCTCTCCATCCTTCTCCGGTTGCTGTGGCTACCTTCCACACCCCCGAGTCCAGGGTCTCCAGCTGAGCTTTTACCAGCGGCCCCGCGTAATCCACACCTGGGAGCCCGTCACTGAACCAGCCTTCTCCCAGCCAAAAGGCCAATGTATTTTTTCCCTCCCGCAGGTAAGGGGCCGCGTCATAGGTGACGATGAATGTCCTCTTATCCATTTGCGATACCGCGGGGGTTAGAACTGAATCATCTACTTTTTGATTGTTGATATATACTTCGTGATATCCCAGTGAATTCACGTGAAGGAGGGCTTCTCCACTGGATCTCTCAAGGCTGAAATTTTTTCGGAGCTGGGGAAAGTCCGGATCCCCGTCCCCAGTTGACAATCCTATATATTCAGCCTGCCAGTCTTCTTTTTCGAGAAGTCCTACCGAAAAGCTGGCTGTCCTGCTCCATTCCGAGGGAGTACCATGTTCGTCCCAGGTGCGGATCCTCCAGTAGACCAGGCTCCGGGAAGATAACGCAGAACCGGCCCAGCGGACCATGGTGCTCTCCTCCGAGCCTGTTTTCCCAGTGTCCCAAAGGTGTCCGGTGCCATCATCAAGCAGGTCCGGGCTGGAAGCAGCCATTATCCTGTAGCCCGTCTGGGCTGCCCCATTTATTTCTGAACTGTTTTTCCAGCTGAGACGGGGTTTTGTGGTGGCAATCCCCAGAGGATCAGTCTGGTTTTCACAAAGGAGTTCTCCCGGTACCAGGTTCGCCTTACGTTCTGCCTGGCATCCGGTGAAGAAGAATAACATCAGAAGCATAATTATTTTTATCATCATTTCTATAATCACTCCCTGCTTATGTCTATGCAATACTTAAGGGGAAAAATAGCTAACCCGCATTTCTCACGGACTGACTACTGCGGCGGCGGATACATCCGCCCTGACTGCGTTATGCTCCTTCGGCCTCCTCGACGTACTGTACGAGTACGACTGCGGGGGCCTATGTCGCATGCCTTGGCAGGCCGGCGTCTGCACCGCCTCGGCTACGTAAGCCCGTGAGAAATGCGGGTTAAGGAGTATTCGCCCGTATTTCTAACGGGTTTACTACTGCGGCGGCGGATACATCCGTCCTGACCGCGTTAAACTTCGTCGGCCTCCTCGACGTACTGTCTCGGCAACCCTGACCTGCTTAAAAAATTACTTTCATAGAAAATCTAAAGGCGTATCATGAAAGGGTTCGGGGAGAAGTATTCCCCGCCAAGGGTAATTGATGAGGCTTCAGGAGGGAAAAATCATGGGTAAAGAATTAACAGGAGCGGTCAGATCATTTTTAAAACAGGATCCGGTACCCAATTCGATTGGGGGAAAGTGGGTCAGGGGGGCAAAAGGTGAAACCTGGGATGTGTTCAATCCATCCGACGGTTCATTGCTGGCCAGGGCAGCCCTTGGCACACCGGAGGATATTAATGCTGCAGCTGAAGCTGCGCAGGAGGCTTTCGGCCAATGGTCCCTGATGGCCCCGAACGAACGGGCCGTACTGATGCACCGGCTGGCTGACCTGATGGAGAGGGATTCCGATACGCTGGCCCAGCTGGAGAGCCTGGATGTGGGCAAGGCACTTGTCAATTCCGAAGGTTTTGACATTCCCTTCGGGATCGAATGCGTGCGTTATTTCGCGGATTTGTCTACCCGGACAACCTACAGCGAGCCCCTTCCCGTGAAAAACATGGAAGCCCGATCTGTCAAAATGCCTTATGGTGTCTGCGGATTTATTTTCCCCTGGAATTTTCCATTTGATCTCTTCCAATGGGGAGTGATACCGGCTTTAGCTGCTGGAAATACTGTTGTGGTAAAGCCATCGGAATTGACGCCTCTGACGACTCTTTATATGGTTAAGCTGGCTGATGAGGCCGGAATTCCCGCCGGCGTCATCAATGTGGTTGTGGGCACCGGTCCGGTCGTGGGAGAAGCTCTGGCCAGGCACCCTTTGGTCCGGCGGATGTCATTTACCGGGTCCCCCGGAGTGGGGAAACTTATCGGCAGAATTTGTGGAGAACGCCTTATCCCCTGCAAGCTGGAACTGGGCGGAAAAGGCGCGGCCGTAGTCTTCGATGACGTGGATGTAAACGAAACAGCGGCCGGGCTGGCTGGAGCGATAACCCTGAATACCGGGCAGGTCTGCAGTACGGCGACCCGCTGGATAATCCACGAAAAAATCTACGACGACTTTGTTTCCAGTGTCACAGACGCTCTGGCCAAGGTGAAGATCGGACCGGGAATTGACCGTGCAACTGAAATGGGTCCGGTAGTCAGCCAGGCCCAGCAGGAACGTATCCTTGGATACTTTGATAAAGGAGTTGAACAGGGCGCCAGGGTGCTGCTGGGAGGAGGTCTGACTGAAGTGGATGGTGTTTCGGGAGGCTTTTATGTTAAGCCCCACTTGCTGGAGGGGGAACAGGGCAATATCTGTTTCCAGGAGGAGATTTTTGGGCCAACCGCGTTCCTTACAAGGTTCAGGGAAGAGACGGAAGCGGTTCAGCAGGTGAACAGCCTGGCCTACGGCCTGGCCAACAGTGTCTGGACTGCGGACCTTAAGCGCGCTGAACGGGTGGCTGAGCAGATGGTTTCGGGCAACAGCTGGATCAATGCCCACAATGTCTTTGCCTACGGACTCCCTTATGGAGGATACAACCTGAGCGGAGTCGGGGGCGGGGTCAATTCACCTGAAACCTTCCAGGACTATCTTCGCAGACAGACTATTGCCCGGCCGCTCTAGCCAGCAATTCTCACCTGATAACTACTGCGGCGGCAGATACATCCAGCCTGACAGTGGTAGGCTCCGTCGGCCTGCCGTCCGTAGCTTATTAGCAAAGGACGGCCTCCTCGACGTACTGTACGGGTACGACTGCGGGAGCTTCATTGGCGGTCGCATGCCTTGTCAGGCCGTCGTCTTTACCGCCTCGCTGCCTAAGCCCGTGAGAAATGCGGGATAGTTGCCCCATTAGCATCGGGGTCGGAATCGGGATTGATTCAGCGTCGGGACAGCACGAAAACCCTGGAGCAGGATGCTCCAGCAACAGCAATCATAAGCTGGAAGCTTATGCGACAGGATCAACAGATTCTTGGCAGCTGTTCCCCGGCCAGCATGTCTACGATTCTGGAACTGCCCAACTCGGTCTTCATGATTACCTGCCCAGGATTTGAACCGGTCACATATCCAATATCAGCTGAATCGGTGCCAAGTTCATGCTGTTTCATGGCTGACAGCACCTTCGGGGCCGCTTCATGGCTGACTACGGCTACGAGTTTGCCTTCATTGGCCACGTAGAGGGGATCAAATCCCAGCAGTTCGCAGGCTCCGGACACGGTTTCTTTGACCGGAATATCCGCTTCATTCAGTTCAATCCCCACTCCGGCAGATTCAGCGAATTCATTTAGGGTGGAAGAGAGCCCGCCCCTGGTCGGGTCCCTCATTGCATGAACAGCTGCACCTCCCGCTTCCACCATTTTTCGAATCAGTCCATTCAGGGGAGCTGTGTCACTGGTCACCGGGGATTCAAAAGATAAACCTTCTCTCACCGAGATAATGGCTATTCCATGGTCCCCCAGGGTGCCGCTTACCAGTATACGATCACCTGCTTTTATCTGGGATGATGAAATGTTCAGATCAAGTTCAGATTCCCCGATGCCGGCAGTGTTGATATAAATCTTGTCAGCACTGCCCCTGTGGACAACCTTGGTATCCCCGGTGACAATGCGCACTCCTGATTTTTTTGCGGCCCGGGCCATGGATGCGACGATTTTTTCCAGGTCTTCCACGGGAAACCCTTCCTCCAGGATAAATCCGGCACTCAGGAATCTCGGGGTGGCACCCCCCATGGAGATGTCGTTAACTGTACCGTATACAGCCAGTTCCCCGATATCACCTCCCGGGAAAAATATGGGATCAACTACAAAGGAATCAGTACTGAAAGATATGCGGTTCCCGCTCAGACGCAGGTCAGCAAAATCTTCCATTTCAGCAGGTTGGTCAGGATGCAGTACCCGCAGAAAAAGGTCCCGGATAAGGTCGTTCATCAATCTGCCGCCGCTCCCGTGGGCCAGCTGTATGGTTTTGTGCTTCATAATCGGCACAGGACAGGTCGCCGTAAAATTTGGAGAATTGGTAACTGGTTTCTTTTGATCTGTATTCAATGTACTGTCCTTCAAATATTATGATTCCCGAAGCAGGTGTTCAGTTTCTGTCCCTGAATGTTCAAAGCAATCCCTGCGGAACTCCCGGCGGAGGTTCCGGCTGAACATTGAAGCTGCGGCCTCTGGCCGCGGGTACGTCATCTCCTGCGGCTGTAAGAGTAATAAGCGGCACAGGCACCTTCAGATGAAACCATGGTAGCACCCAGCGGAAACTGGGGAGTGCAGGTGGTTCCGAAGGCCGGGCAGTCGACAGGCTTCCTGAGCCCCTGCAGTATCAGCCCGCTTATGCAGTCCGGGTTTTCTTCGGTTTTAACCGCGGACAGGTCAAAAATCTGCTCCGCGTCAAAATTTTTGTATTTTCCCTTCAGCCTGAATCCGCTTTCCGGGATAAGGCCGATGCCTCTCCAACTGCGGTCAGAGACTTCAAATACACTGCTGATAAGTGCGCGGGCCGCTGGATTTCCTTCCTTTTTTACTATTCTGGAATAGCAGTTTTCAACCCGGCCCTCGCCTTTCTCCAGCTGTTGTACGACAGAAAGAATGCCGTCTAAAATATCTACCGGTTCAAACCCGGTAACCGCGATGGGCACATGATAATTTTCAGCAATGGGGATATATTCCTCCCAGCCCATGACAGCGCAGACATGCCCGGCCGCCAGGTAACCCTGCACGCGGTTATCAGGTGATGCCAGCAATGCTTTGATGGCAGGAGGCACCAGGACCTGGGAAACAAGGACCGAAAAATTCATTATTCCTTCTTTTTCAGCCTGGAACACGGCCATGGCGTTAGTGGGTGCGGTTGTTTCAAAACCTATGGCAAAGAACACCACTTTCCGGTCAGGATTTTCCCGGGCCAGTTTCAGGGCGTCCAGTGGAGAATAAACTAAACGGACGTCTCCTCCCTCGGATTTAACCTGGAAAAGGTCTTTTTCAGAACCGGGGACCCGCAGCATATCTCCGAATGAAGTGAAGATTACGTCTGGTCGGGAAGCAAGGCAAACAGCCTTATCAACCTGTTCCAGGGGGGTTACGCATACCGGACACCCGGGTCCATGCACCAGGGAGATGGAAGGGGGAAGAAGCTGGTCAATACCATGTTTAATAATGGCATGAGTCTGGCCCCCGCACATTTCCATGATGATCCGGGGCTTTGTGACGGTTGAATTAATCCTTCCCAGGATTTTTTTAACGATATCAGGATCGCGGAATTCTTTGAGGTATTTCATTTTTTTTGAAGGCGAAAAGATTCAGCCGCAGGCTGAATCCGGGACTACTAGACCATCTGTCTAAAGATGTCCAGTGTTTCCAGGGCATCCTCTTCGTCCAGGATGTTCAGTGCAAATCCGGCATGCACTATCACGTAATCACCGACCTTGACTTCAGGGAGGCAGGACAGGCAGGCCTGCTGCTTGTTTCCCGAAAAATCTATGCGGCCCATTTTGATGCCGTTATCTTCAAATATTTCTGTCACCTTACCAGGTACAGCCAGGCACATGGATTTCACCCCTCTTTTATCAATAACTGTTCGTTTTTCTGAATTATAATTGATTACGTCACACAGATCCGACTTAACACGGATCAAGGTAAAAATATTGGAAAATGATTTACTGCTGTCAGTAATTCTACTCTATTTCTACCTGCGGATCATTTTTTCAGCTACTGCTATCTGACCCAGGGAAATTCCTCCGTCATTGCCCGGGACCTGGGTGTGGGTAATCACTTCGAATCCTTCGCGTTCCAGGGCTGCTGTGATCCTCCGGCTGAAAAAGACATTTTGGTAAACCCCTCCGCTCAGGGCAACTCTCCTGAATCCCGTTTCTTTCTGTGCCAGCAGTGCGGAACTGGTGAACATTTCAGCCAGGGTGTTGTGAAAGCGGGCCGCGATAATGCATTTATCAATACCCTTCACCAGGTCTCCTACAATCATCCGCAGCAGGGCCGAGAGTTGAATCGGCCCCCTGAGAACATTTGAATTCACAGCTTCCGGGTAAAAACTCTTTTCATCCTCCGCGACGGACATTTCCATTGCAATGGCAGCCTGGGCTTCATAAGCGATAACCGGTTTAATTCCCAGGAGAGCTGAAACCCCGTCAAACAGCCTCCCACAGCTTGATGTCCAGGGGGAGTTCAAACCGGATCTGGATATTTTGAGCAGGTTGTCCATTTGTCCCTCATCCGGGACAGACAGAAAATCCAGGGGGATACCCCTGAAATCTTCCCCGAGTTCCTGGTCCAGCAGGGAGAGGGCTATCCTCCAGGGTTGTTTTATGGCCATGGTGCCTCCGGGCAGCCGGAAAGGCTTCAGCCATGAAAGGCGCTCATATCCTGAAGCATCCCCGGCCAGGATTTCTCCTCCCCATATGGTTCCGTCCGCTCCGTATCCGGTACCGTCCAGGATGATTCCTATGGCTGGCCCGGTCAGGTTGTTGTCGGCCAGGACCGAAGCCAGGTGGGCATGATGGTGCTGGACGCCCAGACAGGGCAGGTTCTGCCCCAGGGCCCATTTCGTGGACAGATACTCCGGATGAAGGTCGTGAGCCAGGAATGCCGGCTGGATTCCCAGGGTTTTTCCCAGGTGGCTTATACAGTGCTTAAAGAATTTGAATGCTTCCGGATTATCCAGGTCTCCTATGTGCTGGCTGATAAAAACCTGGTCATCCCTGAGGAAGGCTATAGTGTTTTTCAGTTCCGGCCCGCAGGCCAGGATTCTCTCTGGTGATTTTTTGCCGATAAAAACCGGGTTGGGGACAAAACCCCTGGATCTCCGCAACAGGGAAAGTTTGTTTTTATCAGCTACCCTTACGATTGAATCATCACAGCGCTGCAGGATTTCCCGGTTATGGAACAGGAAGTAGTCAGCTATGCCGGACAACCGGACTCGAGCTTCCTGATTGCTGATGGCGATCGGTTCATCAGTGCAGTTTCCGCTGGTCATTACCAGGTAGCGCAGGGGGCCATCAAGCAGAAGGTAGTGTAGGGGAGAATAGGGAAGCATTAACCCATAATAAGCATTTTCAGGGGCTACAGACGGAGCCAGACAATCCTTGCCTGATTTTTTAAGCAGCACGATTGGGCGCTGCCAGTTTTCTACGGCTGCCAGTTCTGCCTCAGAAAGGGTGCATATTCTCCTGATACTCTCTACATCCCTTGCCAAAACAGCAAAGGGTTTTTCCTCACGGCCCTTTCTTTCCCTCAGCCGCTGTACCGCTTCATTGTTCATGGCATCCACTGCCAAGTGGAATCCTCCTATCCCCCGCACGGCCACAATTGAACCATTCAGGAGCTGCTCCTGGACCCTGGCAACAATCTCTCGGCTGGATAGGGATGAAAATTCTTCTTTATAAGTTTTACCTGAACCGCCGCTTGATTTTTCCAGGCTTACGGAAGGCCCGCAGACCGGGCAGGCATTAGGCTGCGCATGAAACCTGCGGTCCAATGGGCTTTCGTATTCACTTCGGCATTCAGGGCAGAGCGGAAAATTCTTCATGGAAGTATTTACCCGGTCATAAGGGATGGAATGGACGATCGAAAAACGTGGTCCGCAGTTTGTACAATTTATGAAAGGATACCGGTATCTCCTGTCACCGGGATCACGCATTTCTGACAGGCAGTTTTTGCAGACGGTTACATCAGGGGAAATAAAGGTGTCTGATTCATGTCCGCCTTCGCTTTTCAGGATAATGAAGCCGGGTTCATTTTTAAGGGGGATTTCTTCGCTGCTGCATTTCAGTATACGGGTAAGAGGGGGAGCTTCTGAGTGAAGCCTCTCCTGAAATCCTGAAATGAGATCTTCCGGTCCTTCGGCTTCAATGACTACGCCGCTTGGGGAATTGAGGATAAAGCCGGACAGGCCCATTTCAGAGGCCAGGCTGAAGATAAAGGGGCGGAAACCTACTCCCTGGACAATGCCGTTTACTCTGAATTTTTTTCGTATAATCATGGTCCTTGCTGACCGAAGGAAAAGGCATAAATGAATGTTTCTGCAGATTTCCCCAGCGTGAATGGCCGGGAATTCTGCGAGGGCCCGCGGGTTAGACTGATTTTTTTCTGACCCGCCTGATATGTTTCCTCAGCCATCCATACCATTCTTCAATTCCCTCTCCGGTGCTGCATGAAGTTTCAATGATATCCAGGTCGGAGTTAATGCTCCGGGCATTCTTTTTTACCTCCTTCATGGAGAAGTCTGAGGTCCCCAGTAAATCAGTTTTGTTCACGATCATCACGCCCGACCGCTTGAACATGCCCGGGTATTTCAGCGGTTTGTCGTCACCTTCAGGCACACTGATCACGACTACTTTCATATACTCACCGAGATCGTAGCTGGAAGGGCATACAAGGTTGCCGACATTTTCAATGATGAGCAGGTCCAGTTTTTTGAGATCCAGGTTTTTCAGTGCCCTGGAAATCATTCTGGCGTCCAGGTGGCAGGAACCTCCGGTCACCAGGGGTCTGACCCACTCACCTCCGGCCTTGATCAACCGGTTGGCATCATTTTCAGTCTGGACGTCACCGGCTACAACAGCGATCTTAAATTCATCTTTGAGGTCACTGAGAGTATTTTCCAGGAGACTGGTTTTACCAGCCCCGGGAGAACTGACGATATTGAGGCTTAGTACCCCGTTCAAGACCATTTTATTTCTTAATTCAGCAGCAAGTCTTTCATTTTCGGAAAGTACTTTTTTCTCAATTTTAATTTCTTTCGACATGTGCAACATCCTGGTATATAGAGAATTACATAAAACCCGGGCGGGATGGCCTGAGGCTATGGACTTTCAATTCTAATATAAGCAATATCCAGTTCATAGCCCCCCTTAAGATCTATCTTAAAAGATCCGCAGGCGAGACATATAAAAGGCGTCATTTCAAAACTGCAGGACTCTCCGCATTCGGAGCAGATTCCTGTTGCAGGAACTATTTCCATGCTGATCCGTGAACCGTCCAGGGCAGTGTCCCTGACCGCGATTTCATAGGCAAATTCCAAAGCGTCCGGCATAACACCGCTCAGTGTACCGATGCGGAGACCCACTTCTTCCACTTTACAGCCTTCATGCTTACTGACTTCATCCAAGGTCGAATTAATTATCGCCTCGGCAATCGATAATTCATGCATAATCTATGAAACCTGTTTAACAGTTTACCAGATTATCTGAATGGGGAACTGCCGGGTAAAACCGGCAGAGTGAGCTGAATCCCAACAGCCCTTATTTAAGGAGCCGAATTAAACAGGCTGTTTTTTTAAAACAGTTTCCTATTTTATAAATTCACCCTTGCCCCTTCATCCGCTGAGCAGTAGGCTGAATAAATGACCTTCACTACGTCCAGCCCCAGACGGCCGTCACTGAGGACCTTTTCCCCGTCAGCGACTGACCGGGCGAAAGCCTGGCACATGGGAAGGTGTCCTGATGTCCAGTCCTCGTCGGGCATGGGGGTGTTCCATCCGGCCGTGGTTTCAATTTTTTCCATAATGTAGGATTCGGCAAAAACTTCCGGGGAGGGGGAGAAAACCTGGACCAGGTTGTTGGGGCTCATGTTGAGTTTGAGATGACAGTTTGAAGCCATTACATCAAGCCGGCTTTCCATGCCGCCGAGTACCGCGTCGGAAGCCCAGGCTGTTCCTCTGGAGCCATCCTCGAAGGTAATTAAAACAGTCCCCCAGTTTTCTACATCCCTCCATCCAGCGGCGATCCATTCCGTTTTTTCTTCGCGGAAGGAAGGTATCTTACTGGTATCCCCGACTTCCGCGGTAACCGAGACCGGCCTGATGGGTTTCCCGTCTCTGGCCAGGCCCTCCGCCTGTTTCAGGTAAAGCATCCCCCCTATTGGATGAGCGCCCAGTCGTATAAGGGACCCGCCTCCCGCGAAACGCCACAATTTTGAAAAAGGGGAATGGGAACCGCTGTGTGTTTCTCCCCCGCGCATTTCAAGAATTGTGGCGTTTGAAGCTGTGAGAAGGGAGGCTGTTTTTACCATGGACGGGGCGTAGACCCAGTTTTCTCCGTACATGAGGCTGACCCCTGCCTTATCCGCAGCTTCAACCATAACCTCAGCGTCCTCAGTTGCCATGGACAGCATATCCTGCCGGGACCTGGAGGATATTTCGCTGTCCGCCGCACCCTCCGGGAGATCCTGGCCTACATATGCGGTGAGAGGCTTTGTGCAGACTATATGCTTGCCCGCTTCCGCGGCAGCTATCGTCATGGGTCGGTGCAGGTGGTTGGGAACACAAAGGTCAACCATATCAATATCCGGCCTCTTCAGTAATTCCCTGAAGTCTGTAAAAACATCCCTTACGCCGAATTTCTTGCAGTAACTGTTGCCTCGGTCCGTGTCAACATCGGCTACAGCAATAACCCTGGCTTCAACGCCTCCGGTTTTGGCATAGCAGCGTCCCCTGGTTTCAGCCAGGAAGCCTGCCCCGATGATTCCGATGTTAACCTGTTTTCTATCGCCCATTTGTATCTCCTGAAATTTCATGTTACCGGCCGGTTTGTATCAGCCCGCATTTCTCACAAACTGACTACTGCGGCAGCGGATATATCCGGCCTGGCCGCGTAAAACCCGGTCGGCCTCCCCGACGTACTGCAATACGCCTCCGGGGGTTTCATTAGTATTAACGGTCTTAATTAACCTTAGTCAGGCCGGCGTCTCCACCGCCTCGCTGCGTAAGCTCAAATTATATGCGGTTTGGTAATCTGGAGATTTGAATACTAAAATTATCAAATATGAATTAGAATGCACAGAATAACTAAAAAATATAAGGATACTATATTTTAAAAGGTAAACAACAGGGCAGGTCGTGATGCCTGAAACATAGTCTCCGCTTTGCCTCCAGGGGCATTTGCTGAAGGGTCAAAATGTCATCAATAGAATTAGCAGTCATTCCCGTAGCCGGCTTGGGGACCAGGCTTTTGCCTTCAACTAAATCACAGCCCAAGGAAATGCTGCCTGTCGCCAAGAAGCCGGTAGTCCAGTATGTTGTTGAAGAGATGGAAGCCAATGGAATCAACCAGATTCTGCTTGTAACCGGCAGGAACAAGACCTCAATCGAGAACCATTTTGATTTTGACCATGAACTGACGCGGACGCTCAGGGAAACCGGTAAGGAAGATCTCCTGCCGGAACTGGAATATGAACGGATGCGGATGCAGTTTTTCTTTACCCGGCAGAGGAAGCAGAAGGGTCTTGGAGACGCGGTTCTATGTGCCCAGAAATTCACCAAGAGCGAACCTTTTACCGTAGCCTTGGGGGACAGCATTATCGGACTGCATGGAAGATCCAGGCTGGTTGAGCATATGTGCCATGTTTTCGAAGAGGAAAAACCTTCCTGCATTATCGCCGTCCAGGAAGTTACCCCTGACAAGGTTTCTTCATATGGGATTGTTAAGCCTGCTTCAGACGGTGATGTATTCACGATTTCTGACATGGTTGAGAAACCGGACAGGAAAGATGCCCCAAGTAACCTGGCCGTTTCTGCCCGCTACATTTTTTCTCCCGAGATTTATGGTGCCATTAACCATACCTACGCTGGTAAGGGAGGCGAAATCCAGTTGACTGATGCCATAAGGATCCTGATCAGGGAAGGCCGCAAGGTAATGGGAGTGAAACTCCCGGCAGGCGATATCAGGTATGACATAGGAAATTTCGGGGCTTATTACAGAGCTTTCATTGAGTTTGCCATGGATGATCCAGAATACGGTGAGGATGTTAAAGCCTTCATCAGGGAGAAAGCCGGTGAGAATAGTAAAGAAGCACGCCTACGCGAGAATCGGGCTCTTAGGTAATCCATCTGATGGGTACTTTGGGAAAACTATCTCGACAACGATAAAGAATTTCAGCGCTGAAGTAGTCCTTTATGAATGGCCGGAGCTTGAGGTTGTCCTTGGAAAGCAGGACCGGTGCCAGTTTAACAGGATTGAGGAACTGGTTGAGGATGTACAGCTGAATGGACTGTATGGCGGTCTGAGGCTGGTCAAGGCCGCGATCAAGGTATTTGCCCAGTATTGTGAGAAACAGGAGATTACTCTACCAGGAGAAAATTTTTCCCTGCGGTACAAAACTGATATTCCGCGGCAGGTGGGGCTGGCCGGATCAAGTGCCATTATCACGGCAGTGTTCAGCGCTCTCTGTGACTTCTATTCTGTTGAAATACAACCCCAGATTCTGGCCAACCTGATTCTGGAAACCGAGACCAGGGAGATCGGAATCGCGGCCGGGCTTCAGGACCGGGTATGCCAGGTATACAACAACCTGGTGTATATGGATTTCAATGAACAGGATTTCAGGAAACAGGGTTATGGAAATTACGAAATTCTGGATTCGCAGTTACTCCCGGGTCTTTATCTGGCTTACCAGTCAAATTTAAGTGAGATTTCAGGAATTTATCACAATAACCTGAGGGAACGATGGCTTCAGGGAGACAGGAATGTGATTAAGGCCATGGAGCGTTTTGCGGAACTGGCCCGAAAGGGAAGGAAAGCTGTT